>Ga0209410_1000007_pt1 | contig 104849 bp, 97 predicted proteins | sample Mar14436cmmetaG_FD_184135 | JGI IMG/M metagenome (GOLD analysis project Ga0209410, IMG submission 184135) | Marine hydrothermal vent microbial communities from Guaymas Basin, Gulf of California to study Microbial Dark Matter (Phase II) - Marker... ... | reverse complement strand
ATGGGTACGCTATGGATAGAAGCCTAATCACCACCCTGACGGCTAGGAAGACCGATAGGAGAATTACCGCCCCTAACTGGAACCATTGACTTGAAAACTCTTCGGGAACGATCTTCCTCATAAAAAAGTTGAAGTCAGGCTGGTATTGAAGAAGGAGGGTTGCAAGCGCCGTGAAGGCTACTAGCTCTATTAGGTATCTTTTCTTGCCGGTGAAGAACCTTCCGATGAGGATCGACGATATCAGCACCATCACGTATAGGAGGATGAATGAGACGTTGATCCCCACAATCAAGAGTTTGTAGTTATCGCGTAGATCCTTGACTGTGCCCTCCAGCTCTCCAAGGAGCATCAGGGCTTCATCGTAGTCGCCTCTCTCGGCGCTCTCAAGGGAGAGGTAGGCCTTCTCCTCGATGGATCCGTAGAGGTTGTAGAGGGTTGAAGCGTCGTACCTGCTCTCGTTGAGTTCCTCGATGGCTCTGCGGAAATCCAGATTCCCTATCCTCATGAGGCGCCAGACCTCAGCCTTGAAGATTTCGAGCTTTACGGATATCCTCAAAGTCTCTCCGTCGTCTACGGTGTAGTAGTTGCCCATGTTGGTGAAGACGTAGAGTCTCCGGAGGCGGCGGTTCAGGATGAGGATGTAGAACTGTTCTCCGGAGGGAACCTCGAAGTGTACCGACCCGCCGATCGTCGTTGTATTCTTGAAGCTCCATTCACCGTCTCTGGAACGGAGCATAACGTATATGTAGGGTTGTTTCTCGAAGGAGTCTGCAAAGGGGCTGTGGATATCCTCGACGATCACTGTTCCAACGTTGTCCGTTGAGGCTGAAACTTGGGTTGTGAAGACCAAGACCGCCAGTAAGATTGAGAGACCAAAAAATCGAACTGATCTACATCCGCTCCACGGTTTAACCATTGCCTCGTTCAACCCCAAGGAGGGGCTTCCGCGCCGGCGATTTATGTGGGCGCTATGGGCATTAGGTGTACTCTTAAACCTTAAAGCCACCTAAAAAGACACGGTCTCAGTCCTTATAAACGTTTTTATGCGGTTTTCCCTCGATATGCGAGTCCTCCGGTTTCCGCCTCGAAGACGCGTTTGAGTATGCGCTGGCCGCCGAGCCGTTAAAGTCTTGACCCGTGAAGATGCGGTGTTTTGGCCGTTCGACCCTCTCCTCTCTATAGCTTTCATGGAAGGGGTTTATTTCAGGTTCCTTCCTTTCTTCAGAAGCTGTTTTCGTTTCCTTTCGATGTGAGTTATTGGGTGGGGCGCTTGTTCGTTCCTTCGAATTTACGATTTTCGTAGGACTTGAACGAAAAAAATAAATACGAACCGTGAACATTCATCCTCAACAACTGTTAGGAGGAGAGAGCATGCATGTCTTCGGCGGATGTTACACCGCGTCCATAACTCCCATGACCAAGAACGGGGATATCGATTATGAAGGGTTGAGGAGGCTCGTCGAGTTCCAGGTTGAGGAGGGTGTAAGCGGGGTTCTAGCTGTCGGAACAACCGGTGAAAGCCCAACACTCACGTGGGACGAGCATATAAAAGTCATCGAGGAAGTTTACGAGCAGGTGGGGGAGAAAGGCCTTACCATAGCTGGAACGGGAAGCAACTCGACCGAGGAGGCTTTGAAGGCGACGGAGCACGCCGCGGACTTCGGGGTTAGATGCGTGCTCCTCGTGGACCCCTACTACAATGGGCCGAGCAGCTTAGAGATAAGGAGGGAGTACATAGCGCCGATAGCAAGCCGGTTCCCAGAGGTTCAAGTCATACCCTACGTTATTCCGGGCAGAACTGGAACCCAGCTTCTCCCGCAAGACTTGGCGATTCTCCACTCCCAATACGAGAACGTGAGGGCAGTCAAGGAGGCGACGGGTAACCTCGAGAATATGCGGTTGACGAGGAAGCTCTGCGGGGAAGACTTTGACATACTCTCCGGGGACGACGACAAGACGTACATCATGATGAGAGACCCGGAGATCAGGGCTAGAGGCGTAATCTCCGTCACGTCAAACGTCGCTCCAAAAGCCGTTCAGAGGCTAACCCAGTCCATCCTCGACGGAGAAACGGAGGAGGCCTCCCGCCTATACGACGCCCTTAAACCCCTCTTCTCGATCGTCACGGTCAAGACTGAAGAGGAGACCCCTTACGGCCCCGTGCTCTGCAAGGCGAGGAACCCCCTCCCATACAAAACCCTGATGAACATCCTAGGGATGCCTTCCGGCCCTTGTAGGCGCCCGCTGGGCAAGATGACCAAGAGAGGCTTAGAAAAGGTCCTGAAAGCCGTTAGAACGGTTTACGAGAGAAACCCAGAGATACTTGAGCCGGTTGAGAGGTTCTTCGATGTAGATTTAGGTGAGAGGCTCTACAACGAGAAGAGCTGGAGCGGCTTAACCTATGGTTAGAATATGCGTGGCCGGCGCCACCGGCAGGATGGGAAGCACACTCATCAGAGAAGCCATCTCAAGAGGCTTCGAGGTTGTAGGGGCAGTCGCAGCTCCGGACGACCCCAACGTGGGGCGGAGCCTGAGGGAGGCAGGGGTCTGTGCCTCCGAAGTCGTGATTATGGACCCCTCCAAGCTAGAGGAGGCAGTCCGCGACGCCGAGGTTTACCTAACCTTCACAACGCCGGCCGCCGAGGTTGAGAACGTACCGGCCGTCGCAAACCTTGGGCGGCGCATAGTGATGGGGACGACTGGGTTCACGGAGGAGCAGATGAAGATCATTAGGGACGCCGTCTCCAGCAGGGTTCCAGCGGTCTTCTCTCCGAACTTCGCCCTCGGAGTGAACATACTCCTAAAGATGATAGATGTTCTCAGAGCATTCCCCGAAGACTACCACTTCAGCATAGTTGAGGTCCACCACGCCGGTAAGAAGGACGCTCCCAGCGGAACCGCCAGGAGGATCGGCGAGCTGATCTCAAAGGTTAGGGGCTACTCGAAGATCGTGTACGGGAGGGAGGGCCTAAACCCCAGAAGACCCGGCGAACTCGAGATACTCTCAGTCAGGGCTGGAGGCGTTCCGGGCATACACAACATCATAATCGCCGGCCTCCACGAGATGATCAGGATTGAACATACCGCCTTCTCTAGGAGAGTCTTCGCCCAAGGAGCCCTCTACGCGGCTGAGTGGGTCTTACGGCAAAATAAACCCGGCGTATACACGATGGAGGACGTCTTAGGCCTCTAAAAGAGCCGGATAATCAAACGGTGGCTACCAATGGTTGTCCGCGGCCGGGTAGTCGTCAAGTTTGGTGGAGCATGCCTCTCTAACGGTGAGAAGGTGCGGAAAGCCGCCGGGAAAGTCGTAGAGTCCGGTTACAAGGAGGTAGTTGTTGTCGTTTCGGCCATGGGCGACACCACAAACAGGCTCATAGAGATCATGAAGCAGATCGGAACCGTTGCGCCGGAGGACTACTCGGAGGTCGTCTCCATGGGTGAAAGGACGAGCGCCCGTATCTTCTCAGCCGCGTTGAAGGCTCAGGGAGCCGACTCGAAGTATTTTGAGCCGAGCCAAGACGAGTGGCCGATAATAACGGATTCAAACTTCACCGATGCGAAACCTCTCCTAGAGGAGACGTGCAGGAGAGTTAAAGCTCACCTCGAGCCTCTCCTCGGAAAGGTGATACCGGTCGTCTGCGGATTCTTGGGTAGAGACGAGCATGGAAGGGTGACAACCCTCGGGAGGGGTGGAAGCGACACAACGGCTCTACTGCTAGCCAACTGCCTAAAAGCTGAGGAGGTCATCCTAGTGAAGGAGACCGAAGGAGTTATGTCGGCTGACCCCAAGATAGTGCCGGACGCTAAGCCCCTCCCAAAACTTGACATCCACGAGATGTTCACCTTGGCCTATGGAGGAGCAAAGATAGTCAAGGCTGAAGCCTTGAAGTATAAGCTCCCAAACCAGCGGCTGAGGGTCGTAAGATTCTCCAACAGCCTCAAGTCGGGTGGAACCGAGATAGTTGGAGTCTTCAACTCCACCACTCCGGAGGTCACTTGGAAGCCGAGGCTCTTAGCTGTGAGCATCGTCTGCGAGATGAACCCGAAGGGGATCGGCGCCATCCTCTCCGCCCTTGGAGACCGGCCGGTCTACGGGATCAGCACCGGGAGAAACTCATTAACTGTCTTCACATCTTTGGGGGGTGAGGAGAGACTCCTCAAGAGGCTTCACAGGCTCGGGGTCTGCAAGGCTTTGAGCTGCAGGGGAGGAATCGGCCTCTTGGAGGTGACTCATCCATCATTCATAGACTCGCCGGGGTGGGTTGCCAAGGTCTCAGGAGCCCTAACCTCTAAGGGAATAAACATAATCGAGATCACCACAAGTAAGGCTACGATAAACGTTTTTATCGATGAATCTAATCTTGAAGAGGCTGTCAAGGCGGTGAGGAGGATCTTTGAAGCGTAAAGTAGCCATACTCGGAGCGACGGGAACGGTTGGTCAGAGGTTCATAGAGCTGCTCAAAGACCACCCATGGTTCGATATATCCGTTCTCGCGGCCTCGGAGAGGTCGATGGGAAAGAGGTACCGCGACGCCTGCAAGTGGAGGCTCGAGTCGGAGATGCCGAAGGAGATCGGTGAGATGACTGTTGTAAAGACGAGCTTGAAGGCGATAAAGGAAGCTGAAGACGTTGACCTAACGTTCTCAGCGTTACCGAGCTCCGTAGCAGGGCCCGTGGAGGAGGAGATAGCGAAGGAGTATCCGGTCATAAGTAAGGCTAGCGCCCACCGTTTGGACGAGGACGTCCCCCTCCTGATACCGGAGGTGAACCCCGAGCATCTAGGCCTCATCGAAGTTCAGAGGAAGAGGAGGGGGTGGAGAGGGTTCATCTCAACCGACCCCAACTGCTCAACCATCCAGTTGGCGATCACGCTTAAGCCGCTCATGGAGTTCGGTTTGAAGAGGGTTATAGTCTCCACGATGCAGGCTCTTAGCGGAGCAGGCTACCCCGGAGTGCCGTCCCTAGACATAATCGACAACGTGATCCCCTACATCCCCAAGGAGGAGGAGAAACTCCAGCTCGAGAGCCTGAAGATTCTGGGAACATTCGACGGCGTTAAGGTTAAGCCCGCGGACATCATAATAAGTGCGAGCTGCAACAGGGTTAACGTCAGAGACGGCCACTTGGAAGCTGTCTTCGTCGAGCTTGAGGATAACCCCACACCCGAAGAGGTTGAAGAGGCCTTCAGAAACTTCAGAGGTGAACCTCAGAGGCTTAAGCTTCCCACAGCCCCCGAGAAGCCCATAATAGTTAGGGATGAACCGGATAGGCCTCAGCCGAGATACGACAGGGATGAGGGAGGCGGGATGAGCGTGGTCGTCGGAAGGGTTAGGAGAGACCCGGCTTTAACCGTCAAGTATCTCTGCTTGGGCCATAACACCATCCGAGGAGCGGCCGGAGCCGGCGTCTTAAGCGCCGAACTCATGGTGGCCAAGGGAATCCTCTGAACGTCGCCGAAAATTCCCCCAACTCTTTTTTAGGCTTACAAACCTACCTCTCAAAAAAGATGAGCTGAGGGCTAAAGGTCACCTGAAACTTATGTTGCTCTTCTCTCCTTTCTGGAGAACGTAGTCACCCGGCTTCTCGATTCTCCTAAAGACCCATCTGTAAGGAAACTTCCCGGCTATTACTGCTACTCTCTCCCTATACATGTCGAACATGTCGAGGAACTCGAAGAGCTTCTTAACCTGATCCTCTCTGAAGTAGGCTCTACCGGAGTTTGGGGCCTTAACCTCGAAGGCTATTATGGTCTCGCCTTTAACCGCGAAGACGTCCGGTAGGGGCTCCGAGCTAGGAGCCGAGATCGGTATCCTAACCGATTTAAAACCGTATCTGCGGAGCTTCTTTACCAGTTGGCGTTCCGCACGGTAACCTTTCCTCCTGATCCGTTTGATCTCCTTAACTGTCAATAGGCGTCCATGATGTCCCTTCCCCTTACGCTTTTGGTCGGCGAGTTCCCGAAGAGACATGGCCCCCACTTTCCTCTGAGAGAACAGTCCGTTTAACCTAACAACATTAAGAGGGGGCTCTCTTAAAAGTCCTTGCTCTCCCCCTCTAGGAGAGATTCCAGAGAAACCTTTATCTCTCGAAGGGGGGAAGATATCAGAATACCCCTGAGGAACCTTCTGATGGTGATGCTTCTTTGAGACCGGCAGGCACGTTGCGTCCGCATACGATACTGGAGAATAGGGAAGGAACCCTATATGTAGACGGGGTCTCAACCGTGGAGCTCGCCGCAAAGTTCGACACGCCTCTCTACGTTATGAGCGAACGGAGGATAAGGGAGAACTACCGCCGCATATACGGGACTCTATCGAGGTACTGCGGAGAGGTAAAGGTCTACTACTCGGCCAAGGCGAATACGAATCTCTCGGTCTTGAAGATACTTGAGGAGGAGGGTTCATGCCTAGACACGGTCAGCCCCGGAGAGGTCTTCTTGGCCTTGAAAGCCGGGTTCAAGCCGGAGAGAATCCTCTACACCGGGACCAGCGTAAGAGACGACGAGCTGGAGTTCCTCTTAGAATCCGGAGTGACGATCAATGTGGACTCGCTCTCACAGCTCAGGAGGCTCCTCAAAATCTCGATTCCCGAGGTCATATCGGTCAGGGTTAACCCGGAGGTTGGGGCTGGACACCACGAGCATGTTGTAACGGCTGGGAGAGAATCGAAGTTTGGGATATGGGAAGAAGACGTGGTTGATGCGTACCGAATGGCCGTAAACGCCGGCGTGGAACGTTTCGGAATCCAGATGCATATAGGCTCAGGCATACTCTCCGTAGAACCCTTCATAGTGGCCGCTGAAAATCTCCTGAGGATAGCAGGTCGAGTCCACGAGAAGGTGGGCGTAGAGTTCGAGTTCATAGACATCGGCGGAGGCTTCGGGGTTCCCTACCGGCCTGAAGAAGAAGAGTTAAACATAGAAGCCTTAGCTAGGAAACTTGCAGACCTCTACCTGAAGAGGGTTAAGGAGTACGGTTTAGGGGAGCCCACCCTCTACGTTGAGCCGGGGAGATACATAGTCTGCGACGCGGGGCTACTGCTTACAAGGGTTAACACGGTTAAGGTTACACCTTTCAGGAGGTTCCTCGGAGTAGACGCGGGTTTCAACACCCTCATAAGGCCTGCCATGTACGGATCCTACCACCCCATCGTGGTCGCGAACAGGCTGGACGAACCTGAAGAGGAGACGTACACGGTTGTGGGGCCGATCTGCGAGTCAGGGGACATACTGGCCAAAGATAGGAGGCTCCCGAAGGTTCAGGAGGGCGACCTGATCGCCGTGCTCAACGCTGGAGCCTACGGGTACTCCATGAGTTCCCAGTACAACTCTAGGCCTAGATGCGCCGAGGTTCTCGTTAAAGATGGAGAGTACGCCCTCATCAGGGAGAGGGAGACGTTCAGCTCCCTCCTAGAGGGGCAACGCTACCCTCCCTGGCTCAAATAGGCTCTTACTACCCGAGCCGTCTACGCCTCTCGGAACAGTTTCCTCAGAAGAACCTTGCCGGGGTTCAGATACGCTAAAACAAGTCTCCATTCGCGTTCTCTAACGGTTCTACTTCTTCGCTAGAAGGACGAACCCGCAGATCATGTTTATTATCCCAAGTATGCCCGCCGCGATTACGACGAGTTCCGGTGTGAGCAGGTCCTTAACCTCTGGAAGCCCGGGGACCTCGAAGAGATGGAACAGGTACTGGGCGGCCGCCAAGACTGAGAGGGTTCCTATCATGATCATCAGTCCGCTTATAGAGTCGCCTATCCTCTTCGCAAAGGAGAAGACCCGAGCTCTCTCATCCTCTATGGTCTCCTCTATCAGGTTGCGTTCCTTCATGGAGGGGATGTATGGAAGCCGAACCGCAGGTTCCTTCTTTTCCCTCCTTTCACGGGAACGAGGCATCTCCGATCAGACCTCCCTTCTCTTTCTAGAGATTATGTTAAGGATTCCAGATATGAAGAAGATTAGGCTGACGGCGATTATGAGGTTTGGAACGTTCTCTCCGAAGATTTTTGTGATGGGGAGGGAGATCTCCCCCCCCATGAGCATGTAGGCAATCAACGCCGTGATGCCGCTTATTCCCAGATTTGCACCTCCCACCGCTAGGCGGAGACGGTGATAGCCAACCATCTTCAAGTGATAGATGATTATGGCTATTATGATGAACTCCAAACCTAGGAGAAGGGCTGAACGTTCAACGAAGAGCATGAGCAGTACCGAGAGCACAACCCCGACGATCGGGGTATACGGGTACAGAGGAGCCCTGAAGGGTCTGTCCAAACGGGGCTTCTTCTTCCTAAGCTTGATCAATGACAGGTTAACTAAAGCGAAGACTAGGAGGGATGCGAAGCCAGATATGTAGCCGATGAAGACTATGAGTCCCGTAATGAAGAGCAGTATCGCTATGATCGAGCCGACTCCAACCGAAAGGTAACGTCCAACCCTGCTCTCTGAGGAGCCTATTACGCTCGGTAAGTAGCCGTCTCTGCTCAGCCCACGTACTATGCTCCTCTGAACCATCATCGTCGTCGTTAAGGACATGAGTGCGGCTGAGAGGCCGGCTACGGACATCAGTACGCCTCCAAAGGGTCCCATAACGTTCTCAGCTACGTAAGTTAATAAAGGCTGGTTGAGGTTTTGGTTTAAGGGTGTAAGGCCGACGACGATGAAGGCTACGCTACAGTAGAGAACCGTTATAATAGCTATTGAGTAGAGGATGGCCCTTGGAAGGTCCTTTTTAGGGTTCATCATCTGAGGGCTCCCTGCAACTACAGCTCTGGCGCCAACAAACATGCTGAAGGAGTACATTATGCTGGCAAAAACTCCCGGAACCCCTTTAGGCATGAAGGTTTGGAGGGACGTAAACTTCTGGAGCCCACCTGTCTCAAGGACCTTCGGTAGACCCATGATTACAAGCGATGTGAAGACCAGTATGAACGTCGCCACGGTTATTATGTCGATCTCCTTCGTTCCCCGGACGCTTATGAACGTGAAGATGACTACTAAGAGTATCGTGACTAGGGTGGCGTTCGCTGGGAAGAAGTAAGCGAAGAAGTGGGCGAAACCAGCCGCTGAGAGCGCTATAGTTGCTATGGAGCTTATCCACCTCATCCAACCCGTTAGGAAAGACGTGAACCCTCCGAAGGCAACTTTAGCGAAGGTATATTCGCCGCCGACCTCGGAGATCGATGCTCCAAGCTCACAGTAGCTGAAGAGCGATATCATGGTTATTACTCCGCAGAGGAAGAGGGAGAGGACAACTGCGGGGCCGGCTAAGAAAATCGAGTGCTCCAGAAGCACAAAGAACTCTATTCCGAAGGCTCCGTTCAACGCCAATATGACGCTGTACGGGAGGCCGATCCCGCTCTTAATCTCGATCCTACTCATAACTAACCTTCCCGTGCGAACGTCCATTCATATATAACAAGTATGCCGCTTATGATCGAGAAGAAACCTACCACGCCAAGTATGAGGAAGAAGAAGGCGACGTACTCCCCTCTCAAGCCTAGGAGAGTTCTAACTTCGAAGCAGCTCGGGTTGTAGTAGATGAGGTAAGCCGCGATTATGGCTGAAACCCCTATAAGTATCTGAAGTAAACCCACGAGAGATGCGAGGACGCTCTTAACCCTCATATACGCCGTTCACCCTTTCTGACATTATCTGGTCAGCGGTGTGGTTCAGAGAGGTTGCCGGGGTGTCTTCTCCAAACCTTTCAACAAATCATCTTCGCCTTCCATTCTTCTATCTGGGGAATATTAAACCTTATTATCTTTGCCTCCATTCTTTGGGTGCCCACTCTTCGGAGAAGTAGGCACAATGTTCAGGATTCCAGCCAGAACCTGGATGAAACCAAAGGAGATCAGGATGTAAGCGGGAGGAATAGTCTTCAGGCCGGGTAGATCGAACATGACCAGTCTCGTCCCGGCCATGAATGCTAGGAACACCGTTAAGACCCCGGTTCCCAAAGAGATTCCCCCCACAGCTAAACGTAGACGGCTGTAACCTACCATCCTCAAGTAATACGCTAAGAGAGCGAACATTATGGATTCTCCCCCAACTATGAGCGCCGCCTTGTCCAGAAACAATAACAGGATTATCGAGATGGAGATTCCGGCTAAGGGAACCGCGGGAAATAGTGGCGATTTAAAAGGCCTCCTCATCCAAGGCTTCTCCTTTCTGAGCTTTATAAGGCTGAGGTTCACGAAGGCGAAACCGATCACGAAGCCGAAGTTCACCAAGTACGCGACAAAGTTCACATCTCCGAGAAGGGTCACGGCCACCGTAAAGATTAGACTGAAGAGGGATGCTACGTGGGGGCTATGAAACCTCCCGTGAATAGCCGATAGAACACCCGGTAAGTATCTGTCCCTGCTCAAGGCGTAAAGTATCCTCGACTGGGCCATGATGGCGCTGTTGACGGCGGCGAGCCCAGCTATGATTATGACCCCTGAGATAAGCATGGCTCCAGCCTTACCCATAACCAGCTCCGCCGCAAAGGCTATCGGCGAAGTCTGCTCCTTAAGAACCTCGACGGGAACAACCCTCACCGTAACGTACACCACACTCGTGTAGAGGACTATAAGGATGAGGGAAGACAAGATCATGGCTCTCGGTATTACCTTTTCAGGGTCCTTTATCTCGGCTTGCGCCACAGCTATGGCTTCAGCTCCTAAATACAGCTCAAAGAGGAAAGATGTGGCCGCGAAGCATCCCCACAAACCATTCGGTGCGTTCAACTCAAACCCTTGCAGTTTAAGGCTGTACGTCCACCCGTCTGCAACGTAGAGGGCTAGCATAACCATAACGATCAAGGTGACAAGCGTCTCGGCTATGGCTGCGCTTTTTACTCCCCTGATATTGATCAACGTGAAGATTATGATTATAGAGACAGCTGTCAGGGGGATGTTGAGGGGAAAGAAGTAGGAGATCATGTAAGCTAGACCCAGAGCTGATAGTGAAGCGTAAAAGATGTTGCTCGTCCATTGAAACCATCCTGTCAGGAAGGAGAAGAAGCCTCCGAACGCTACCTTGGACCATGTGTACTCTGAACCTGCCTTTGGGATGGCTGTGCTCAGTTCGCAGTAACTCAGCATGGTCAGCATGCTTATTATCCCGCACAAGAAGACGATTATGACGAGCGACGTCCCAGCTAGGGAAGCTGCGTGGCCTAATATAACGAAGTTTCCCGCGCTCAAGGTTCCACCTACCCCGAAAAGGGTGGCGGTTAAGAAGCCGAGCTCCCTCTTTAAGCCTGACTCAGGCACTCTACTCTCTCCAAACCGATCGTTATCTCTTCAGAAGAATAAGCCCCGACGCCAAATCAAGGAACCCAACAATCAGAAGAACCCACATAAGAATCGTCTGGACATCCTCTTCAACGAGGAAATTCGGATCGAGCATGTTGAAGATGGATAACGCGAAGACTCCGAGTAGGATCATCCCCACCATAATCAGGAATCCGCCTATGACTGCCGCGGCCTTCCCTAACCTCCCAACCTCCCCCAAGGTGAAGCCTCTCAGTACCTTTCATAATGGATTATCTCTTCTAGTGGACGCTTAGGCCTCGGCTTAGGCCTCTCAGCTGGATGGCCAACCGGGATGATCGCGACGGGCCTCACACCTTCCGGAATCTCCAGAGCTTTCCTGACTCCTTCCTCGTGGAAGGCTCCGACCCAGCATGCCCCTAAACCTAAAGCGCAGGAGGCTAGGAGGAGGTTCTCTATGGCGGCGGCCGTGTCTTGGATACAGTAAAGTTCCGCTCCTCTGCTTCCATACCCCCTCCACGACCTCTCCGTGTCAGCGCAGACAACTATGACGACGGGCGCCTCTTCGATGAATGTCTGGTTTAAGGCGGCTGAAGCCAGCTTCCTCTTGATCTCAGGTTTTCTCACAACTATGAACTCCCACGGCTGTATATTGCCAGCCGAGGGGGCCTTCCGAGCTGCGTCTATCAGCCTCCTAACGTCATCTTCGGAGACGTCTTCACCAGTGTAGGCTCGAATGCTTCTCCTAGACTCTATGGCCTCGAAGAGATCCATCGGTCTCTCCCCAAACTTTGTTGTCAGAAGATAATTTAATGTTTATCCAATGTATTGGAAGGTGTGGGGCCTGCTTCCTAGAGGAGCCTCCGAGTTTCTATCAACGTTGTTCCATTGTTCTGCCAGTCGTCCGTGACCTTCATGATCTTTGGCAGTCTACCCGTCAACCCCACGCGGCCGCCCCTCACTATAATGGCTCCTCTAACCCCCCTTATCTCCCGGGCTCTCCATAACCCCTTCAGGATTGAGGCTTCGATGTCCCCTCCGGAGACCGCGTTACAGATGGAGGTTGCGGCGGCATCGGCTATTGAAGCCCTATCGGCGACCACAGTTACGGAGTCCGCGTCTCCGAAGCTCAAGGCGTGACTGAACCTGCTTGAGCTCGTAGCTACGCCCATTGAGCAGTCTTCCTCGGTTACTTCGAGGCACATCCTCCCCGAGAAGGAGGGGTCCGCGGAGAGTATAGCGATGCGTATGGGCCGGTCCGTGGAAACCGATACTTCGCCGCCGTTCTCGACTAAGGCTAACTTCGCACCGCACCTAAGCATTGCTTCCATAGCCATCTCAGCTAAGGCTCCGGCCACCGCCGCCATGGGTCCAACCCTAGCCGCCTCAGCCGCCTCAGCCATAACCTTAACCACTTCCGGGGAGTCCGCTTCAACCTCGACAGGCTCTAGAGAGTACCTGAACTTCGGGTTTTCCCGTACATACTCGACGAGGCGTTTCCGGTTGCTCCTTATGCTCTCAACGGCCTCCCTTATAGCGGCCTTCTCGTCGCTCTTAATGTGGACCCGCGTCTCGTCCACCGCGAACCCGTACTCGTATATCTTTCTCCTTGGCCTCGTCAATTCTCTCCCGCCTATCCACCTTTAGGGTATGCTGATAGCCTTCACCGGGCAAGCCTTGACGCAGACCTTGCACGTTACACACTTCTCCTCGACGAAATCGATCGTCCAGTCAGGCCTGAACCTCAAAGCCCCGGTTGGGCAGGGTGAGATGCAAGCTCCGCATGATATGCACTTCTCTAGGTCTATCTGCAAGGTCTCCGTTAAGAGCTGAACCTCAACCCCGGAGTCTTGGAATAGGCTGATTACTCTCTGAAGCTTCTCCCCCTTCGCGGGGATCGAGACTACCAGTTCGCCCCGTTGAGCGTTAACCTTGGCCTCCAAGATGTTTAGTGGAACCCCCGTCTTCAGTATGACCGTGGCAAGTATGGGTTTCTCCACAACTTTGGGTGAGTAGATCAGTCTGAGCCTCATCCCGTCGGCCTCCCCACGAGCCTTCTAGAGACGTCGTCGGTCGTTAAGATTCCGACTACGCGCTTAAACCTGTCCACGACTGGAACTCCGGATATGTTGTGCTGAGCCATCCTCCTCACAACCACGTCTACCGACTCGTCCCCGTAGGCGGTGATCACCCTCCTCGTCATGATCTCCTCGAGCCTCTCGCTCCCCTGGGCTATAGCCTTAGCCAAGTCCCATGAGGTCACGATTCCCAAGAGCCTTGAATCCTTGTCTACTACGGGTAGGTGGTCGACACCCCTCTCGACGAGCTTCTTGGCGACGGTCTTGATGTCGTCCTCGGGGCTCGCGGTTACAACGTCTCTCCTCATCACGTCTTGGACGGTGAGTTCCCTCCTCCGGAGCTTCATGGGCTTGACCTCCCTATACTTCGGGAGGGGCTCCACGGGCTCCGTGAGGAAGAACTCTCCCTCAAGTATCCACTTTTTCAGCACCTCAGCTATCTCGAGGGCCATCTTGTAGCTCGACAGCGGCGAAGATGGAACGTCCCTGCCGTTGATCGTAACCTTGCCGGACCTCAACTCCGCGTATGAGACCTTCCTCACCACCGGCCTTAGGTCGGGCCTCAACGGGGCTCCGTAGTCTCGAATCTTCACGTAGATGTCTTCGTCTCTGAGGGAAGCGGTCTCCGCAACCCTCATGTTAATTATGGGTATGGGGATTCCTATCCCAACGTAGAGGGTTGTCCCATAATTGTAGAAGGAGGCTCCCCGCAGGTATCTGCTACTCATCTGCTTCATGTCCCCCTTCACCATCAATGTTCCGAAGCCTCCTTGAGGAGAGTGCTGAGTTCCCTCACCTATTATGTAGCCTACCCCTCCCCCAAGGAAGATGCGGGTTCCCACACCTATGGTCTCGTAGTACCTGTCCTTGCAGAGGGGGTTGAGCTGGCCAGCCCCAGAGAAGGTTACGTTTCCATAGTTCGGTAGGAGCGTGCCCATATACGTGTAGAGCACCCTGTCGCTACTGTTCGTGGCGGCGTCGTAGGTTTGATAGCAGTTTCTCGGATTCACGAGCACAGCTTGGTTCAAGTCGTCAAGAGTTATGGTGGTCTCCACGTGTCTACGTGGGTAGCAGTCGGTCCCGTAGGACTCGCCTCGGAGCTCAACCTCCTTGCCGGAGAGGAGGTCCTCTATGACGTGTCCGCCTCCATACTCGAAGCCTCTGGTCTCGCTCATGGCTGCTGCTCCGAGGTAGCCGTCCACGGCGGCCAACCCCTTATAGACCGGAACGTCGTTCAGCCAGCACCTGACCATCTTTATCGGAGGGTTTGCGTGGCCGAAGTTCAAGAAGGCTCCTGAGCTGCACATGGCCCCGAAGGTCCCGGTGGTCACGACGTCAACCTCTTTGGCCGCGACTTCTAAACCGCTACTCTCAACGAGGTCGATCATCTCTTCAGCCGTGAGAACGACGGCGTCGCCCCGCTTTATCTTCTCGTTGATCTCTTTCACCGACCTAATCCGTCTGGACTGTTCCTTCCCACCCATCCCTGAACCTCTCTTAATATTCATTTTTGCATATTTTTGACGATAATATGTAAAATATTTAATATTTAAGGGTTATTCTCAAGGTTATTCTCGCCGTTCATGGGTGGTGATGCCTGCTTGGAGAGGCTGTTGAGGGGATGCGCCGCCTAGAACCGTCTTAGGATTAAACTTAAATCTAGCCGAGTTGAATCTTACTGGATGATGTCCCCCGTAGATGTGTGAGTGTTCATGATCCGAGAGAAGCTCCTGTCCGCGCTTGCCCATGAATTTAGAGTCCGCATACCACAGTTCAAGATGGACTCCCCCGACTACCAGATGATCCTCTATGCCCAAAGGGACCTCGAAACGTGGCTGAGGATCAAGTGGGATGCGGGAACCCCCTACGCCGTCTACAGGAGACTCGAGAGATATCTCCTTGGAGACTATAAGAGGCGGAGGGACTTCAGAATCTTCTTGAGCGTCTGGCTGGAGAGATGGCTGGAGAAGTGGAGGGAGAGAGTTAAGATTTTACCCGAGATGCCGAAGGTTCCCCCGAAATATGCGGAGCTCCTTAAGAAGGCTAAGAAGCTCTACAGGGAGATGGACCACGCGTACGAGCTCAAGGAGATGGTGATCCGGAAGCTCATCGAGCAAGGAGAGATATGCATGACCGGGTTCATAGCCGAGAACATGATAGTGAACGAGATAGCTAAGCGCCTGCGCAGGTGGGGAGGCGACCTTAAAGCTCCGACCATCGACCCGCTGGATATACTGAACTCCCTCATACCGAGGATTAAGAGGCTTCCGAAAGAGAAAGGCCCCTTACTCTTCCTGAAAGTCGGCGTATACCTATAAAGGGAAGGCCCTCCTAGACCCTCCTAGAATAAACAATTTTATAGGCGTCATCCTTTCTTTATTGTGGGGTGTTCGTCTTTGGTTTCGGCGTGCGTTCTAATACGGACTAGACGTGGAGAGTTTGAGGATGTTGTTAAGGCTGTGAGACAGATAAAAGGTGTGGAGAGGGCGTTCCCCGTCCTCGGAAGATACGATGTGGTCGCTGAACTCGAAGTCTCGGACCACACTGAACTTGGGAAGACGGTGCTCCGTATGAGCCGGATCGCGGGGGTAGTCTTCACGGAGACCCTTGTGGAGGTTAAACAGTAAGGAGGGCGTTAAATATGCTCAACGCTTGTATCCTCTTGAAGGTTGTCCCGACGAAGGCTGAAGCGATCCTAAAAGCCGTTAGAGAGATAAAAGGCGTCAGGAAGGCCTATTTCACCTACGGGAGATTCGACATAGTGGTCTTCGTTGAGGCCGAGAACTACAAGGACTTAAGGGTTATGACCACGAAGATAAACTCTCTGGATGGTGTGAGGAGCACGGAGACGTTAGCGGAAGCCTAAATAAACCGCTAAAAAGTATCAGTCAACGTATAAAAGGGACGTTTATCAAACGAGGCGCCAACATCCAACCTATATATTCAGAAAAGGGTTAGAGATGGGAAGCAGCGGATTATACGTAGTTTTCCTCTGCCCCCGATGCGGCTCGGTCAGATACGCCAAGGAAGGCCAGAAGACCGCTCAGTGCCTCCGATGCGGCTACAGGATACCCCTAAACCCCTTGAAAGTTAAGATTCTCTTAAGGACTAGAAGCAGGGAGGCCGCGGCTGAAGCCGTGAAGAGATTCAAGGTGAAGGCCGCCGAGGCCCGTAAGGGAGCTAAGGCGAAGGGGGTGAGGAGGCTCAGGCTGGCCTAACCCCCTTTCATGCAAGTCCTACAACCTTCCCCGGGTTCAATATGTTGTTGGGGTCGAAGATCCTCTTTATCTCCCTCATGAGCTCGATTTCTTTACTGCTTAAGGCGAGCTTTAGGTCTTTGATCCTTGTCTCGCCTATTCCGTGTTCCCCGCTTATCGCTCCCCCAAGCTTCACGGTAGCCTCGTAAATCTTCCTCTTCAGCTCCTCAAAGTACTCTGGCGCGTGCCCATCCACCTTCATTATGTGGGCGTGGAGGTTTCCGTCTCCGGCGTGGCCGTAGACCGGCAGTTTAGCCCCGTACTCGGCGCCGAGCTCCTCTATGATGTCGATCAGTTCAGCTAGCATGCTCGGCGGGACGACTATGTCCAGTATGTCGCATACATCCGGTTTGAGGGTTGTGTAAAGGTTGCTCCTAATCCTCAGTACGCGATCCTGTTCCTCCCTTGCCTCGGCGACCACCAAATCCCCTGAGCCGCTCTCTTTACACAGGCGCTCGATCTCCTCGGCCTGCGCGTAGAGGGAGTCCTCACTCACATCCGTAAGGATGATTACGAGCTGAGAGAACCCCTCTTCGACGGGCCACCTCTCATTCAAGTGCTCGGCGGACTTCAGTATCTCCTCCAGCTCAACGTACTCGATCGCTAAAGGGTTTGCTCCTGACCGAAGTATCTTTGGAACGGCTCTGATGGCGTCGCGCCTAGAGCTGAAGGGGGCGATGAGCGTGACCGAATACCTCATCCGTGGATAGAGCTTGAGGGTGACCTCCGTTATTATGCCGAGCGTCCCCTCACTGCCTATTATGAGGTGCATAAGGTTATACCCCGTGTTGTTCTTTAGGAGCTTGCCGCCCAACCGTAGAATCTCACCCGTCGGGACGACGACCTCCACACCCTTAACATAGTTCCTCATAACCCCATACTTCACCGCTCTAGCCCCTCCAGCGTTCGTCGCGACGAGTCCCCCGACGAAGGCTCCTTCGTCGCCCGGATGGAGAGGAAAGAACAAGCCTGCCCTCTCAGCGGCCTCTATGAGCTCTCCTAAGGTTACGCCTGCCCCCACGGTAGCCATGAGGTTCTCCTCGTCGATCTCTATACGCTTGAACCTCTCCATGGAGACGACTATACCCGGCTCGGTTGGTATGGAGCCTCCGACAAGCCCCGTTCTGCCCCCCGCCGGGTAGACAGGCACCCTCCTCTCATTCGCAACCTTGAGTATCTCAGAGACCTCCTCGGCACTATGAGGCTTGACGACGACGATGTCGGAGCTCGGCTTAGGCCTCACAACGTCCGGAGTCTCGTCTAGTAGGTAGTCCATCACGGAGTCCCTCTCACAGACAACCCACCTATCCCCGACTACTCTCCTAAGGTCGTCGATCAATCTTGAATCCAACAAGGCTCCACCCCCTCCCCTTCCCGACTTCAACAGCCTCCATTAACTGAATAAGCCCATAAAAAAGAGCTTTTGTCCCGTCTGGCGGCCATCCGAAGGGAACGTTCATACACCCATTTTTAAACCGCCGTTGCTCATGTTAAAACGTGATGGGGGGATGAGATGGAGTTCGATGTGCTCCTGCCGGCTCTAGTCTTCTCCTTAACGACCGTAACGGTTCTCCTCTACCAACGGTTCAAAGGGAGGTTCACGTCCATCTTTGGGGAGAAGAAGATAACGGTACGTGACGCGGTCCTAATGGTGGCATTTATGGGTCTCATGGTTACGGCTGTGGTCTTCATCCCAAAACTGGCGGTTCAGATAATCTTCGTCGCCGCCTACTCATACGTGATGTTCTCCTTCACCTACGTTCTCCTGAAGAGATGGTACGCGGCGGCCATCCTGCCAATAGTCTTTATTCTCTCCTACACCTTCTACTGGAAACTCTGGGTCTTCAACATCTTTGTAGCCGTCTTCGCGGTCATGATCCCCCTCTACATCGGAGCCCTCTTCTCTTGGAAGACGACGTGGGTCTTCGCGGCCGTTTTGACGGTGATGGACGTGATCCAAGTCTTCGGAACAGGCTTCATGGGCGAGTCCGCTGTCAAGATGATCGAGCTGAAACTGCCCGTCGCCCTCCTGATCCCCACGTTTCCAGCCGGGAGGATGATAGGTCTGGGGCTTGGAGACATCTTTCTAGCAGGGCTTCTGGCGGTTCAAACAGCGTTGAAGGAGAACCGGAAGGCTGGAATCTTGACGGCCGCGGCTATAGCCTCAGCCCTCTTCATCTTTGAGGTTGCCCTCTTCAACGTGGCGTACTTCAGGTTCTTCCCTGCCACCGTGGTTGTTATAGCTGGGTGGCTGGCAGGTATAGGGATCACCCGGGCAACCACACGTCTCCATGAGAACGGTTAGGAACGGTCTAAGCATGCTCTCTCTAGGTTCTTTATCTTCTTGACCAGTAACGGAACGATCTCATACATGTCGCCTACAAACCCGTAGTCGGCGACGTTAAAAATGGGAGCAGACGGGTCCTTATTGATCGCTATTATAACGTCTGAGTCCCTCATCCCGAAGAGGTGTTGAGGCGAACCTGAGATTCCACACGCAATGTAAACCTTAGGCTTGACAACGTTCCCGCTGAACCCGACTTGGCGTTCCCGTTCAACCCACCCACAATCGACTAGGGGCCGGCTTGAACCGAAGACCCCTCCCAGCACAGCCGCGAGCTCCTTGAAGATCACGAGGTCTTCACGCCTCTTTACGCCCCTGCCGCAGGAGACTATAACTTCGGCCTCGGTTAGATCGACACCCCTCACCGGTTCTTTCTTAAGAATCCTCAGGCCTGAATCCTTGACCACCTTAACGTCCCGCCTTATTATCTCTCCCCTCCTCTTCGGGTCCGGTTCCGGAGGCTTCATAACCTTGTAGCGGACTGTGGCTATCTGAGGCCTCGTCCTCGTGCGGATCACCGCCATGATGTTGCCGCTGAAGGCAGGCCTTACCTGAATGAGGTTTCCCTCCTCGTCCACGTCTAGGTCCGTGCAGTCAGCTGTCAAACCGGTCCTTAAAGCGGCCGCCACCCTAGGCGCCAACGATCTCCCGATTCTAGTGGCCCCTACAAGGAAGACGCTGGGCTTAACCTCCCTCAAGAGGGGGACGATGTTCTCCTTGTACCGGACCGCGTCGAACTCCTTTAGGCTTCTGTCCTCGAAGAGATAGACCCTGTCGGCTCCGTGACGGATCAGGTTGAACGCTTCGTCCTCGACGCCGTAGCCTAAGAGGACCGCGGAAAGATCGACCCCCAGACGGTCGGCGAGCTCCCTACCCTTCCCCAAGAGCTCAAACGTTACGGGGTGGATCACAGATTCATTCTGCTCGGCAAAGACCATAAGCCCACTATGCTCCGTGCCTTTCACCTAGTCTATGTTCCCCCCTTTTCCATCTTCAACGCGCCGACCTCCCTCAATACGTTGAGGAGGCGGTCGGCGAGCTCCTCGGCGTCACCTTCCAAGATGACTCCCCTCCTCCCGGAGGGGAGGGATGAGAAGACCTTCACGACTGTGGTTGGCGAGCCTTTCAGGCCGAACCTGTCCGGCTCGGCTACGCGGGAAAGCCTCTCGGCGTCCCAAACCTCGACACGAGCCTTCCTAGCTAGAATCTTATCCTTTAATGTTGGTAGCCTCGGAATGTTCACGTTCTTCGTTACCGTGATGAGGCACGGATACCTCAACTCGTAGATGTAGTGAAAGCGCCCGATGTCCGACTTGACGGTTATCCTTTCATGGGTGAAGGCCACGACCTCCTCAACGTAGGAGACGTGGGGAACCCCCAGGAGCTCCGCAACCTCGGGGCCGACTTGGGCAGTATCGCCGTCCAAGGTTTTCTCCCCGCAGACGATTAGGTCGAAGCGGCCCAGCTCCCGGATCGCGCACGCCAGAGTGTAAGAGGTTGCCAGCGTGTCAGCCCCCGCAAACCTACGGTCTGTGAGGAGGATAGCCCGGTCAGCCCCCCTAGCTAAACAGTCCCTTAAGGTGGACTCCGCCTTCGGAGGCCCCATACTTATCGCTGTGATCCTCCCTCCCAGCCGTTCCTTAATCTGAACGCCGACCTCGAGCGCGTTGAGGTCGAAGGGGTTTGTTACTCCCTCAGCCGAGCTCCTATCGAGCCTACCGGTCTCCAAGTCGAACCGGACGCTCTCTATGTCCGGAACCTGCTTCACCAAGACTATGATCTCGAAGGCTTAAACCCCCAGCATCCCACGGTCGAGACTATTTGAAGTAAACATGAACCCTCTTAATCATCTTTACTACATTTCTTGCTGAAGGGTTAAGAAGCGGGACGCTAACGGTTGGGCTGGAACCCCTTTTACGTGCATCCGAGAACGGCCGCCTTCAAGATCACCTCGTAGTTACCGCGAAAACCTTTTATCGTGAACATGTACAACACTAAGGCGGTGCACCTTCCCTCCGGAAGAATCGCCGTCGACATATTTAGCGGGAGGAAAGAGCTGGTGATAATACTTGCCCTAGACGCTTTGGATCTTGGGATGGTTGAGAAGTATGGATGCCGGAACCTAATGCAGGTCGAGTATGGGCAGACGGACCTCTCAGAGTTCGAGCTCGAGAGAACAGTTGTCCTCTGGGCTTCCTTCCTAACGGGTAGAAACATGGAGGCCGAAATCCCCGTCGAGACCCAGTGGGAGTTCACCCTCAAACCGGAAGAGACCTTCCTGAAGTTCTTCGAGACTTATAAGGCTTTAGACGTTCCCGCCTTCTCCTTGAAGCAGGAGAACCATAAGAGGGAGAGGGTCCTCCTGAAGAAGTACTTCGACGACGAGGTCTCGGTTGAGGAGTACGACGAGACCGTCTGGAGGAACCACGAGGAGAACAAGAGGGAGTTCTTCGAGGCCTTAGGGAGGTTCGACCTAGTTATGGGGTACTTTGACCTGGCCGACGCCATCGGACACCTCAGCTTCGGAATCCCAGCCAAGATGGAGGCCGTCTATCGGGAGCTCGAGGGGATCGCAAAGGAGGTTAAATCATCCGTGGACGACGTGATCCTCGTGATCTCAGACCACGGGATGAAGCCGGTTGGCAGGTACGGAGACCACACCAAGAACGGGTTCTACTCCTTCAACCGGAGGGTAGGGCTCAACCTCCCCAAGATAACCGAGTTCTTCAACATCATAAGAAGGCTGGTTCAAGTTGAGCGGTCTAGCTAACGTGAACCTCGTGGTTATCGGCCATAAGGACCATGGGAAGTCGACGCTGATAGGGCGTCTCCTCTACGACTCCAAGGCTATCTCAGAGCTGAAACTCAGGGAGATCATGGAGGAGCTGAAGCGAACCGGCCGGAAGGAGTTTGAGTTCGCCTTCATACTGGACAGCCTTGAGGAAGAGAGGGCTGGAGGCCTAACGATCGACATAATGCAGACACCCTTCAAGTCTGAGAAGTACTCTTACACGATAATAGACTGTCCAGGACACAGGGAGTTCATAAGGAAGATGCTAACGGGCGCCTCGAAGGCCGACGGGGCGATCCTAGTGGTCTCAGCTAAGGAGGGGATAGAGGACCAGACTAGACAACACCTCTTCTTGGCGCGGATGCTTGGGATAAAGCAGCTCGTGATCGCCGTGAACAAGATGGACCTAGTCGGGTACAGTGAGGAGGTCTTCCGTGAAGTCTCCGATAAGATCAGGGAGGTCTCGAGGTCGCTTGGGTATGGTGACGTTCCGATAGTTCCCGTCTCAGCATTCCAAGGTGACAACGTGATAAAGAGGTCGAATAGGATGAGATGGTACAAGGGCAAGACCTTGATCGAGACCCTAGACTCCACGGTTACCCCACCTAAACCTCCGGTAGAGAAGCCTCTAAGATGCTCCGTCCAAGACGTATACGAGGTGGAGGGTGAGAGGGTCATAGCCTGCAAGGTTGAAACCGGAGTGATCAAGGTTGGAGACGAGGTTCTCCACATGCCCCCCGGCGACATGGGGGTAGTCGAGAAGATACTCACGCCTCTAGGCGAGGAGCAGATGGCTGAACCCGGGGAATCCGTCGGGATCGTAGTTAAGGAACTGCGCTCCGTCAAGAGGGGTGATGTCATATCCCACCCGGAAAACCCGATCAAAAGAGTTAAGGAGTTCACGGCTGAACTCGTAGTCTTCTTGGACACTGAGATCAGAGAGGACGAAACTGTCACCATCAGGGTTGGCACGGCTGAGAGGAGGTGTAAAGTCGTGAAGATTCTCGAGAAGATAGACCCCGTATCCCTCACGGTTGAAGAGAGGAGCCCCGAAAGCCTTCTGGAGGGGGATGTTGGGAAGGTGCTCCTCAAGCCGCTTGAACCCCTCTGTTTGGAGGTTTACTCCGAGTTCCCGGAGCTTGGGAGGTTCGTGATAGTTGGTGGGAGGGGAGCCGAAGCGGCTGGAATAGTACTCGAGAAGGAGGATGCCTAAACATGCCGAAGAAAGAGTACGTGAACATAAGGATTCCAAAGAGCATTTACAAGAAGATCGAAGAGGAAGTGAAGGAGAGCCAAGGCGAGTTCAAGAGCGTAGAAGACTACGTCGAGTTCGTTCTGAACGAGGTCCTCAAAGAGGAACCCGAAGAGACGGCCTACACCCCGGAAGAGGAGGAAGAGATCAAGAGAAGGCTGAGAAGCCTAGGATACCTCTAAACTTCGAGATGCAGGAACAGCCTTCGATGGTTAGCCCGTTTCCCCTAGACCCTTCGAGATTTGAGAATCTCGGTGGCAACTTCATGAGCTATGGCTCTCAAGCTTAAAGGGGGAACTACACGGATGAAACATGTTCGCACCGTCGTCCACAAATTTTTATATGCACTGCGGTCTCAAAGAGTGATTGTTTAGGCGTTGTCAGGAGGGCTCGAGACGTGAAGATATTCATTGATACTGCGGACCTCGACGAGATTAGGGAGGCCTGCTCCTGGGGGATCGTCGATGGGGCGACTACGAACCCCTCCCTCATCAAGAGGGCTGTAGACAAGAGGGGCGGTAACATCACCATGGAGAAGTACATTCGAGAGATTCTTGAGACGGTTCCAGGCCCTGTGAGCTTGGAGGTCATAGCTACGGATGCTGAGGGAATGGTGGAGCAAGCTAGGCTCTTACACCGTAAGTTCAGCCCTTACGGAGAGGTCGTTGTGAAGATACCGGTGAACCCCAGCCTAGACGAGTCTGGAACGCGGGACTTCGACGGGTTGAAGGCGATTCAAACCTTGAAGAATGAGGGCATCCCGACAAACGCGACTCTGATAATGACTCCGGAGCAGGCTTTGTTGGCGGCGAAGGCTGGGGCCTCCTACGCAAGCCCGTTCGCGGGAAGGATCGATGATTACATAAGGAAGCGTATGGGGTTACGGCCCGGCGTGGACTTCCAGAAAGGCGATTACTTTGATTACGGGCTCGTAAACGCTCTTGTGAGGGCGAGGCTCAAAGATGTGATGGAGTCCAAGACCGGCCCATTATCTGAACTTTACAGAGAGAGGGACGTAAGGGAGGTACTCGCTAAGGCCCAGGACAACGGAATATGTAGCGGGGTTGATCTAGTGGCCAGAATCGTCAGAATCTACCGGAACTACGGGTATAAGACTCAAGTGATAGCTGCGAGCATAAGGAACGCTAGGCAGGTTAGGGAGGTCGCCGAGGTAGGAGCCGACATAGCGACGTTACCCTTCAACGTGATAAGGGAGATGATCCGCCACCCGAAGACCCTTGAAGGCATGAGACGTTTCACGGAGGATATCGTACCCTCATACAGAAGGCTCTTCAAATAGGTAAGACACACCCCTCGCTTCCTTGGAGAAGCCGTTCACTTAGGCTAAATCTTCGGTGAATCTTTAGAGATTTGTCGGCTCTGTAAGGGAAACCTGGCGTGGCTGAGCTTCAGGTTTACTCTTGTCAAGGCCGCTTTGGAGGCTTTCGTTGCATGTCTTCGTGAAAGATCTGGAGAAGGAAAAGTCTTGGAGGTTGTGAATGGCTCCGTTATTTGTGTAGGGATATGAACCTCCTTATGGAGCGGTCGTATGTCCTCTCAACCTCTGGTGGAAAGAAGCATGCAGGCAACTCGTTGTGTGCTAGATGATGCCTCAAACATTCACAGCAGATTCCCTTTATGTCGCATGGGTATGTGCAGGGGCAGTCTCTGAGGTTGATCTCTCTATTTGGACACTCCACTCTTTCCTTCATCTTATTCTGCACCCTCCTCTCCCTGAATGGTGAACTATACTATTCTCGCAGTAAATAAACGTGAAGGTTCCTCGATGTCCATCCTCAAAAGCGATGGGCTGGATGGGAGGTTAAACCGCCCAAAGCCACGGAAGAACCCACAAAAAGGGTTCTCTCGTATTTTCTGTGGAGTATCCCGTTAGGCTTCGCAAGCGGCTTGATCGGCATAGGCGGCGGAGTATCCAATGGTTCCCGTAAATGGTTGTCATGTTGAAGTCAAGATGCACTAGGCAGTTGGCACGTCAACCGCGATGATGATATTCGCTTCTATAGGTGAAGTATTCTCCTACATTATGGAAGGGCTGGAAAGACGCAACCCTAAAAGTTAAATGTTAAATAATAAAGTCTGTTGATGATCTAAGGTAGCGTGTTGAAGGAGGGTAACATGTATGTTGAAGGCTGGTGCCGCCAAAACGAGGATAACTCCTCCCGCGGGTATCCCGTTTCTAGGGCATGGAGCTAGGGTTTCTCAAGGAATCCACGACGACCTCTGGGCGAGGAGCTTAGTTTTAGAGGACGACGGCGAGAAGGTTGCGATAATAGCCCTAGACCTCTGCTGGCCCCTCCCAAAGAACGACTACTTGAAGGTTAGGAGAGAGGTTGAGTCGCGCACGGACATAAAGGGAGGGAACATCCTAGTAAGCGCTACCCACTCCCATTCAGGACCCACATTCAGCGCTACAACCGAAGATTACCCCATGCCGTTAAAGCGTAGACGGGAGCTCATTGACCCTTGGGTTGAGAGCCTCCCCCGGAGAATCTCAGAGTCCGTTGTGAAGGCGAACTCCAACCTCGTGGAGGCGAAGGTATCGTTCGGGAAAACCTTGATGAACGGGATCTGCTACAATCGTCGGATAAGGATACCGGATGGCGTTATCACCCATACGGGGAGCATCGAAACCTTAGAGGGGTTCGTCCGAGAGTTCTACTTGAGGCTGGGAGCCTCACCTGAAGAGGCGGAAAAGATCGGTCTAAGGCTTCCAGACGGCCCCATAGACCCCGAGGTAGCAGTGTTGCGTGTAGACGACTCCGAAAAGGGGAAGCCCTTAGCCGTTCTAGTTAATTACGCCTGCCACGCGGTCGCCTCCTTCGGACCGTTGATCTCAGCGGGCTACCCTGGCTACACATCCTACTTTGTGGAGCAGGCGACAGGAGCGGTCTGCCTCTTCACATCCGGATGCGGAGGGGACGTGCGAACATACCACCGCAGAGAGACCTCGGAGCTGAAAGAGGCTTACCGGATAGGCCTCGTACTTTCGACGGCTGTGCTGAAAGCCATGAAGGAGGCCCAGCCCATCGAGAATCCGAGGGTTAGAGTGGCTAGCAAGACCCTTCAGCTCGACTGGAGGGAGTACCCAGACCTCTCAAAGATAGGTGAGGTTATAGAGGAGAAGAGGAGGCTCTTCGACAAGGCTAAAGCTGAGGGCAGAATCCGGGACGCGAAGAAGATTTACGACGAGTTGAGGGTTCTAAACGCGGCTAACGGCCCGCTCCTAAGGGAGATACTCGCCGAAAAGGAGAGGATGGAGAAGATACCCGTTGAACTCCAAGCCATAGGGATAGGCGACGTCGTCCTAGTAACTTTCCCGCATGAAGTAAGCGTCGAGATAGGCTTAACCATAAAGAGGAGAGCTTGGACCGACAAGGTTATACCGATCACACTTGCCAACGGCATATGGATGTACCTGATCATGAGAAGGCATTACGAGGAGGGAGGATACGAAAACGCTTACTGCATAGTCGCCCCCGGAACGGCCGAGCTGGAGATAGAGGCCTCCTTGCAGCTGATCGAGAGCTTGAAGATGTAGTTCGGAGCTACCGTTTAAGGTGGTCCATCAAAGATTCGAACCGGCAACCTTTTTCTGAGGCTTTCAGCCCTATCGACCTAAATGGCACCGAACAACTTAGGCACTTAACAGTTTAAGGTTGAAGGCGTCAACATTGATGGTTGGTGGAGGGAGGTTTAGGGTTTGCCTTCAAGCCCTCAGAGCCCGGAAGGCTTCCCACCCAGTTTGGTTGGTTCTCTTTACAGCCCTACTTGCCCGCTTCCTTTACGTAGTATCCACGGTCGATCCGGAATATGACGGTTACGACCGTTTTCTTAAGGGAATTCTCTTATTGAAGGATGGGGATGTCAGGCACCATTGGGTCTGGCTTCCCCTCTTCCAGTACATAGACGCGGTCTTGTACTGGCTTACAGGCTCATACCTCTCGGTGAGATTCTTCTCAGCTGTGTGCGGCTTCGTCTCGTTAATCATCCTGTATAGGCTTGCGTTGAGGTTGACGGGCTCCCCCTCTGCGGCGCTTGTCTCCCTGACGATTACGGCCTTCAACCCTCTACTCTTCCTTTACAACACAACGGGTATGACGGAGTCCTTCTTCACCATGCTCACCTTGGCTGGTATATATCTACTTGTTGCAGGTCGGTTCCTCACTTCCTCAATTCCCTTCTCTTTAGCTTGCCTTGTTAGGTATGAGGGCTGGTTTCTGACCTTCTTCATCTACTTGGTGTCCGCTTTACAGAAGAGACTGAGCTTTAAGGCTTTCATTGCGGTTCTCGTCCTCCCGTCCCTCTCAATCGGCCTATGGCTCCAATTGAATTATATTCGTTATGGGGACCCGCTTCACTTCCTAAGGGCTCTAGACCTCTACTGTGAGGTCTTTAGGAGGGACATGGAAATCTACGCTCCGTACATGTCTGCTGATGAGAAGCTCTATAACGCTTTGAGGAGAGAGCTCTCACCAGTCTGGTACATTATAGTTTATTTTGTGGTCCTCAACCCTTTAATTTTCGTCATGGCCTTCAGACGCGTTTTCAGAAGCTTGATGAGAAAGGATCGATTAAGATTTTTGGCAGTCGTCTCCCTCTTCTATCTGGCTTTAATAACCTCCTTGATGGTTCTAGGTAAGAGCGAGGGCTGGCCTAGACACAGCATCCCGGGAATTCCTCTCTTCGTCCTCTTAGCGTCCCATGATGTAACGGGTTTGAGGTCCAAGGTGTTGACGTCCTCCAAATTTACAGCCTTTAGCTTAATGGTCTCGCTTCTCCTCCTATCCTTGATCACAATCTTTAACGTTAAGTATACCCAGCCGCTCATTGAGGTCAGCCTGTGGCTTAGGGAGAACCCGACGGACGGCCGGATACTATGCACACGCTCACCCATCATAATCCTCTCTGGGCTCCCAGCTGAGAAGTTCATCTTTTTATGGAGGCGCGACATAAGCCATGAGGCCTTCAATATCTTTCTGGAGAGGAACGGGGTTACATACGTCGTATCGCACCTCGGATACTTCTCAGAGCTATGCCGAAACTTCACAGCGGTCTACTCCTCGAGGATTTACACAATATACCGGGTTAATTCTCCCACTGAAATGGGGGATTAAGGAGATAAGACATTCTTCTCCATGGTGGAGGGTGAGAATGAAAAAAGTGTTTGAGTTAACCTATTCTAGTCTCAGTTAAGCATATTAAAAGTATGGCTGATTCAAGCTTGGTGTCTTCAAGATCGCTAGAGTTTCTTGTCAGACTCATTTTCTTGAGAGTCTCTACCGGCTTCCTCGGGTATGGTGCTGGGTTTTCCGAAGTGGTAGGCGACCCACTGAACCGTAGCGGCCTCCTCCAGCGCCTCCACGACCGCTTCGGCCTCAATAAGGTTGGAGCCGACCCCTAAAACGCCGTGGTTCTTGAGTATGAGGGCTTTGACGCCGACTATGTGCTCGGCAACCGCCTCAGCAAGGTCGTCGGTTCCCGGAGAGAAGAAGGGGATGACGGGGACCCTCCTCAAGATGAGGGCGGCCTCAACAGTTATTGGCTCTATCGGGATTCCGGCTGAGGCTAAGCCTGTTGCGACGGGGTTGTGGGCGTGAACCACGGCGTTCACGTCGAGCCGCCTCCGATAGACGGCTCTATGCATGGGGGTCTCGATGGACGGCTTCAGGGAGCCCTTGAGGACGTTGCCTTCGAGATCAACCTTAACCAGATCGTCCACGGAGAGTCTGCCCTTGAAGACCCCGCTGGGGGTTATCCAGAACTCCTTGGAGCCCGGAACTCTAGCGCTTACGTTCCCCCCGAGGGCGGAGATCAACCCTCGACGGTAGAGCGTACCCATAACCCGGCAGATGTCCTCTTTAATCTTCTCCTCCGTTAAGGTTTCCTCAACCATTTTCTGCCCCAAAAGATAATGAGCTGAAGAATTTAAAGTATCCTTTTCTTTAGAGGAGACGCTTAGATGTCTAGGAGAAACTTTAAGGTTACCCCGTCCGGCCTCTCCTCGATCCTCATTCTGTGGTACGTTACGGCCTTCACCCCAGTCTTCTGAGGGTGCTTTTCAGGATTGAAAGTTTCACCTCTGATCTTAGCCTTGAGTTTGTACCCGTCTTTACGTTCCTCTATGCTGAGGACTTCAAAGCTCGAGTAGAGCCTGCCTCCCGTCTCGAACTTTATGAGGAGCTCCTCGAGCCAGTTATAGAGTAGGGACTCTTTATCAAAGCCTTCAACCTCAACCTCCTCTTCAACCTTAGGTTCAACCTTCTCCGTGTCCGTCATAACCTCGAAGAGGGCTAGAGCCGCGTTCTCGAAGGCTTCGGGTAAGTCTCTGCCATAAGCCGCTATGTAAACGTCCGCCGTGTGACCTAGAAACTCGAACCGCTTCACCGTTGATGCGCCTCCGCCGATCACCAGCCGATCTTACTTAGAGTCAACCTTAATAAATGGTGCGGAGATTCATCCCCTTAACGGAAGCCTCCTAGAAGGTGGAGGAAATAATGGAGCGGTGGAGTCTAGTTATAGTTGGGGCTGGACCCGCCGGGTTGACCTCCGGCATATATGGAGCGAGAAGCGGACTCGACACCCTAATACTTGAGGAAGCCTTGCCGGGGGGATTAACTGCCAAGTCTCCATGGATCGAGAACTATCCCGGGTTCCCGGAGGGAATCTCAGGAGCCGACCTGATCGAGAGAATGCTGAAGCAGTGTGAAAGGTTCGGGGTGGAAGTTAAGAGTTTTGAGGGCGTCAAGAGGCTTCTCGTCGACGGAGAAGTAAAGAGGGTTGAGACCGAGAAGGGAGCGTACTCGGCTAAAGCAGTCATAATCGCCTCTGGATGCCGCCACCGAACCTTGGGGGTGCCGGGGGAAGAGAGGCTTCGGGGGATGGGTGTGAGCTACTGCGCCATCTGCGACGGCCCCTTCTTCAAGGGTAAGAGGGTTCTCGTTGTAGGGGGAGGAAACACCGCCGCCACCTCTGCGGTCTACCTCTCCAAGATCGCCTCGGAGGTTCTCCTAGTTCACCGTAGAGAAGAGTTGAGGGCGGAGCGGATATACCTAGACGAGATCAAGAGGAGAGGAATTAAGGTTCTCTGGAACACCGAGGTGAGGGAGATCAAGGGAGACGAGAAGGTTGAAGGCGTGAAACTCTACAACAACAAGACGGGGGAGGTTGCGGAGGAGGAGGTTGACGGAGTCTTCATAGCGGTCGGGGAGACTCCGAACAGCGAGTTCGCAAGGGACGCCGGAGTCAAGGTGGACCGGGAAGGCTACATAATCACCGATAACCTCCAGAGAACGAACATGCCCGGTGTGTACGCGGCTGGAGACGTTACTAGCTGCCCCGTAAAGCAGGTGGGGACGGCCGTTGGCCAAGCCATAGTCGCAGCTTTAGAAGCGTACGGATACGTGGAGAGGCCCTACTACTATAGAGGTTGAGGGGGACGGTTCAGCCGAGAGCCTCTAGGAGGTCGCTGTAAGAGAGGCTAATGAGGCTACTCGGGTTCAACGCAAGCTCGCTCATTAACTCCTTCAGGAATTCCCTATCCTTCTTAACGTCGAGGGTCTTCTTCTCAAACTCGACGAAAGCTCCCAGCCCTTCAACCCTGTCCAAGTGGATTCGGGTTCCCCGGTAAATGTAAACTTCTCTAATCTTCTTAACGACAACCTTTATTCTCAGAACCTTGCAGAGAACCTCCCTGAAGGTTCTGGGCTTCTCCAGCCTGACGAGGTAAACCTTACTCTTCTTAGGGCCCGGAACGTCCTCCCTCTCATAATAAACCAGTTCAGCCAGCTTCTCACCCAAGGTCTCTCTGAGTTTCAGCCTTCCCTCCGGAACCTCGAAGTAGGTATCGATCTGACGGAAGGTTCCTAGGTGGCGGGCGCCAAGTTCCCTCAGCCTCTCGCGGACCTGAGCCAAGTCTTCGACCTCGGCTTTGATCTCGACAAGTTCGCCGGACTTACTGGACAGATCCTTCCCCTTGCAGCTCAACTTTTTACCCAGCCTGACTGCTGTTTCATCTTTCCCTCATAACCAATGTTCACTCGTGTCTGCCAAGGGAACCATGGTGTACTTGACGCGTTGGACCCCCCTCATCGCCCGTATTCTGCCTATGAAGTTGAGGATGTCCTCGGCCTCGCCCTCCGTTATGAAGACTTCTAGGCAGTAGTCTTTTCCCAAGTGGATGTGAATGTTCCCGGAGACTATGTCGTCATGTTGGTGTCTGAGACGCATTAGCCGCTCGTCGACTCCGCTCTTCTCACGCCTCGATATGACCGTTATCGTAGCCGTAACCTTCCCTCTCTCGAACATGCTCAGCTCATACTCTGATAGGGCGTCTCTCACAGCGTCCCTTATAGCTTCGGAACGACTCGAGTAACCTCTTTTCTCCACGAACTCGTCCAGTTTCTTCAAGAGGTTCCCTGAGAGGGAGACGCTTACAACGGGCATACCCATTCATTTAATTCATTAGCAGAAGAAACTTAATAATTTTTATTTTAAAACTCCAACTTTAACGTTGAATATTAATAATTGCACGTATGTAAATCTACCCTTAAACAATCAAAAAGCATGTAGGATAGCGGCCTCTCCGGAAGAGCGTGGCCAATAGGAATCCGCACTGAGTATAAATTAAAGCAAAATAATAAGAGACTATATTTTTAGTTCATAAGCCATATATTACCTCCTTCTCTACCCTTGAGGTGAACGGTTCACTTAAGATCCAAAAGACGTATGGAACAAGGGATGACCATAATGGGGAAGAAGAGTATATTAATCGTAGACGACGACAGGGCGATTCTTAGCAGTCTTGAGAAGATACTTCAGCTCGAAGGCTACAGCGTCGACACGGCTGAGACGGGTAGAGAGGCCATAGAGAAGGCGAAGAACCGATTCTACAACCTGATGTTGCTGGACATAAAGCTTCCAGACATGGAGGGTACGGAGCTTCTGAGAGCAGTGGATGAGACTGAACCCAAGATGGTCAAGATCATGGTAACCGGGTATCCCACCCTAGAGAACGCCGTTAAGTCCTTGAACTTGGGAGCCGACGCATACCTCATGAAGCCGATCGACCCCCAAGAGCTACTGGACGTCGTAGAGAAGAAGCTGAAGGAGCAGGAAGAAGCCGATGTTATGGACGCCGAAAAAGTGAAAGAGTGGATAAAAACTCGAATTCGAAGACTGAAGACGGGTGCAGGAGAGTAGGTATGCCGAAATTCGAGGACGTATTCATGGAGACGATAAAAGAGGTTATATGTAACGTGTTCGACGGCGAAGTATCGGGGATGATCTTCAGTTATTTGAAGGAGAGCAGTTCTAGACGCCCCGAAGACGTGGCCCAAGTCTTCACGGAGGTTCTGCCGAAGATTCTGGGGATCGGCCACGTCATAATCGAAGATTTGGTGATCGAAACCCTATACTCAAAGTATGGACGAAAACTGCGGTGGAAGAAGGGCTACGGATTCAAAGATTACATTCTGGAGTTGAAGAGCCAAGCTGAAGAGATGGCGGTGAATGAGGCTCGATCTCGTAGTTCTCTCTAAGGTTTACCTCCTTTCCTTCGGGCTCTTCCACCTCAACCATGTGATCTCTCTCTTGGGAGTTAACGAGACTATACTCGGCGCCCCATCCTACATAGCAGTTTGGTGGTGGCACCTCATCCTCCTCCTGGTCTACGGAGCCGCCCCCATAACCGCGGCGTTAACGGACAATGAGAAGATATGTCTACTCGTGACGGGAGCATCCGTGATCTGGATGTTCGTCGGAGCAACAGGGGTCTTCGTCATGGCCATGAACCTCCATTACATATCCGTGTTACTGAGCCCGTTAGCCTCAGCCTTCTCTCTTATCTTAGCGGTCGAGAACGTAGCCTCGAGAATATCAGCTGAGATTCTCAGCCTAAAGTGGTCCCAATTTTAAATCGTGATGAAAAAAGGTGAGTCAGCTGCACTCACGCGTTCTTCAAAGCCTCATAAATATCAATTCTCTCAGGCGGAATTATCTTTGGAGGTTTATACTGCCCGATAGGAACGCCCTCCTTCGCCTTCATGATTGAGTACCTGAGGAAAGCCCCGGGTCTCAAATATTCTACTCTAACAACTTCTGAGGGATCCCTTATCCTGAAGTCAGCTATGTAGTCTCTCAGAAGAGTTTCATCGGGCCGTGGTATAGTCTTCTCCGCTTCTATGAGGGCGTTAAATATGATCCTCTCGGCTTCTCTCTCGGAGTACGGCCACACCTTCTCCATCAGAAAGTGGAGGTGTTCCCTCGGCTTTAAAAGCTTGATGACCGCCCACTTGTCGGAGGACTTCAATCCCGCCAAGGAGAGGGCTCGCGTAATAACGTTCGGGGTTACGTCATACTCGTAGAGGCGTATGATTGCTTTTCTCCTGCCTTCAAAGGCGAAGATGGGCATGCCGTCGTCCCTGAAATCGACGACTCTCACACTGTCTTCCATGTCGTACCTGAAGAAGATCGACCCGAAGGGGGTTACTACAATATCGTAGACCTCTCCCTTTTTAAGCTCGTCGAGGTTTTTCACCTCGCCGTCCTCGGTCTTGAACTCTATGTAGCTCGTTCGTAGGTCGGGGATCAGATCCGTCTTTCTGTCGGGGTCCCCCCTCATCAGAGGCCCGGCTTCTGTTGATCCGTAAATGTGTAAGGGTTCGAGGTTGAACTCTTCTCTGAAAAAGTCTATGTAAAGCTGCGCCTCAACCCCCGCGATGAGTACGCCCTTCAAGGGCATAAAGTTAACTATGCTCGTCCTTTCCCTCCTACTCAGCCTGCATTGAAGCATCTTGAGGTAGAGCAGTACCTTCTTTATACCTAGATTCATAGAGCGGTAATATTCGGCATAGAACTCTTCCGGTTCAACGAAGTATTTGCATATCATGTAGAAGAGTGAACCTATGCCTCCGCCGACCGCTATCTTTTCGCCTCTGCGAATGGCTTTGAGTATGAGGAAGAACTTTTCCTTCATGTCTTTAAGGTTGTCCGCAACCTCTATGGGCGGGACCAGTTTTAGGTGGGCTTGAGAGGCTAGCGCTCCCCATCCGGAGACGTAGGGTATGGGAGCGTTCATGTTTAAGGCTTTATCTCCCTCTTTCAGCTTGGTTTCTCCCCATCCATCACTACAAGCAACCACAGCTGTCGCAATCGAGGCTGAGGCAAAGTTCTCCCAGAAAGTTCTTCCATGAGCAACCCATTTGCTCTCACCCGTTGTGCCTGTGGTTTTCATGCAGAGGTAAAATGGCTCAACCATGTATTGACTAAGCCAAGACCCCGCTTTCTGACCGATGCGCATATAATAATCCCTAAAGGTCTCCCCACGCTTCTTTGGGTTAGCCCGTACCATGTCAGATATCCTTTGCCCAAACTCACTCAGCATAGGGTAGTCGCTGTAAGTTGTAATGGGAACATCTTGGTATCTGTTAGGTTTTTCGGGGCATAGAATCTTGGCGAGGGCCGTCTTTCTCCACTTCTGAAAGTAACGTTCTAATCTTTTTCTATTATACTCCATCTGCTCAGAGAAGTCCTTCTCATAGAACTTGCAGTACTTCTCCCATAGATCGATACCGTTCATCTGCCGATCACTTGAGCAAACTATATTCTGGGGATCATCACGCTCCGAACATTCCCGAGGGCCTAGACAAACTCTTAATCAACCTTATGAATTATTTATTATTTTTTGAAAAGTATATTGAAAAAAGATGTTTTCGGTGTGTTCTAAGATTGGCTTAGACGTCTTCAGGCATCTGTTTTGCCTTAAACTTATAAGTCCTGAGCTAAAATCAGTTTTGTTAACGGAGACCCGGCCGCTTTGCGGTCAGAAAGGATTGCGGGAAGCAATGCGTCTAAAAATATCTTTTGGCGTGCCTGAGGATCAGAGGCTCAGGGCGGCTAAGATACTCCACGAGGCGTTTGAAACCAAATTTAAGAATGTCTTCGGACCTAGAGAGACGGGGGTTCCTCTAATATCTAGGCATTTAAGGAACGATAGAACCGTTGTGGCTACCGGCAAAGGCATAGTCGTCGGATTGGCGGGACTGAGCTTCGGAGGAAAAAGCTTCATCGATATGGGCTTTTGGGATTTACTGCGGGAACTCAGATTTAGAATCTTAAGGTTGCTCCTCTCAAGTTGTTGTTACCCCGTTTTTAGGCAAGTCTGGTTCTCTTTGAATAAGCCGGGAGAAAACGAGATATTGTTGGAAGCGTTGGCTGTGGCAAAAGACATGCGCGGTAAAGGGGTTGGAAGCCGCCTGCTTAAATTCATAATCGACTTTGGACGTTCAGGAAGATATGAGCAGATTAGGCTCTCGGTCGTTGATACAAATGTAAGAGCGAAGAGGTTCTACGAAAGATTCGGTTTTGAAGAAGTGAGAGTTCACAGAGTACTCTTTCCTTGGAACAGAATCTTAGGCTTCAACGCGGTAAGTGAGATGATACATAAGATTCAGTACGCATCCAGAAGGAACGCCGATTAACCCGTTCAAGATTCGCTATTTAGCATATATATTCTACGTTCATAAGCGGAATATCCCCCGCCAACATTAATATCTCTGGAGCAGCCGAAGATGTATAATCTTCAGTACGTGGTAAGTGGAATCCTATCGCTTTCGGTATCTCTATACATCCTAATCAAGTACCCAAAGACTTTAGCGTTGAAATCCCTCCTTCTCTTCGGCCTCCTCGTCTCGATATGGGAATTCTCCAGCTTCTTCAGCAGAGTATCCCCCGACGCATATACGGCCACTATTTTTTTCAGAGCAGTGCTCTTAACAAGCCATTTATGTTTCCCGTTGTATCTCCTAACAGTTTTGAGTATTCGAGAGAAGATAAACAAAAAGAATCTCATGTTGATCTCTACCCCTGCAGTGATACAGGCAGCCTTGATGTTGTCTCATAACTACTTCGTCAATTACAAGGTGATCAAAACCGAGTCGGGTTGGTCGTATGTAGTAGTTAGCTTCAGTCCTCAACTAGTTGTGGCAGGCGTTATCTTTCTCGCCTATTTAGTTGGTATATTCATAGTCCTATCGAGCCTAACCTTGAAGACCGAGCATCCTCTCCTAAAGAAGAAGTATACGATCCTACTCGTGAGCTTCGCTCTCTTCCAAGTTGTGGGAACAACCCTAATCAACGCCCTAGTTGCCTTCAACCTCTTAGACCCAAACTTCAAGATAGGTGGAATCCTACAGTTCCTAACTTTTCTATCGATCTGGTATGCGCTCCTCCTCAAAGAAAAGAACACTCCTTTGTCGGAGGTGAAGGAGGAAGACTTCTTACAGGTATACTCATCCTTCCTAACGGTGTTTTATAATCATGTCACAAACACCCAGCTCGGAGAAGAAGCCTTCAAGTTCACTGAGTTCATAAACAGGTCAGAGATATATGATCGCGTTTCCTTCAAGAGAGATAAGGTAATCTTCAAAGGAGACGGCCTAAACATAGCCGAGCTTATAAGGAGAAACCTCAAGCTCTTCGAGGAGATACCCGTTGACCAAGAGATCGTCGACTACTACCTAAGGGTTCTGAACGCGGCTGACCGGATCGGCCTCGGCTGGAGATTAGATATTGTAGTTAAAGAGAACGAAGAATTCCTGAAGAAGTCCGACTTAATATATGGAATCTCCGGGGGGAGGTTCCTCGGGAAGATAGCTGAAGACAAGAGCTTGGAAGACTTAGACGATATCGATGCCTGCCTGAAGATATACAAGAGAATTCTCCTAACGATTGTGAATAAGATCGAGGCGAAAGATGAGTTCAGGGAGATGTTATCAAAGTATTACGTCGCCCAAGGCATTGAGATAACCGACTATGGCGAGGTATCCATAAAAAGGGTTAAAGATTACGTTCAGAAGATTCCAGAGGATCAACGCCTACCACTAATCATCGAGAGTTTCAACTCGATCCTAAGCTGGGTTTACGGCAAGATTCTAAGCAACGCTAACGAAGACATCGAGGAGATACTGAGCAGGCTGAGGCTCGTCCTCACCCTGAACAAGGAGAGAGCCACAGATTTGGGGGTATACCCGACGCTCCTAGGAACCTTAGCGACGAAAATCCCAAAGGCCCAAGTCCACAAGCTTTACTCCGACTACCTAGAAGAGCTGATCGAAGAGAGGACGAGAGAGCTGAAGGAAGCACAGAAAAGACTTATCGATTCTCAAAGGCTAGCCGCCATCGGGGAGGCGGCCGCCATGGTCGGCCACGACCTCCGAAACCCGCTGCAAACGATCGTGAACCTGTTGTACCTAGCCAAGATGAGGTTGAAGTCGTCCCCCAACAAGGAGCTGGAGGAGATTCTCGAGGCCATAAAGAGGCAAGTGGACTATATGAACAAGATAGTCTCCGACTTGCAGGATTACTCCAGACCCTTAAAGCCGACGCTGGTGGAGACGAACCTACACCAGGTAATCCGCGAAGTCCTATCGACGATCGCAATCCCAGAAAACATAAAGGTATCCGTAAAGATCAGGAGGGACTATCCCCGAATCGTCACAGACCCGTTATTCATAAAGCGAATCCTAACGAACCTCGTGACCAATGCGATACAAGCCATGCCAGACGGGGGAAAACTCACGATAAGAGCTTCAAAGACCCAGGAGGACATCCTGATCAGCGTCCAAGACACGGGAGTAGGCATACCGAAAGAGCACCAAGACAAGATATTCCAGCCTCTCTTCACAACGAAAGCCAAAGGGCAAGGCCTAGGGCTACCGGTCTGTAAGAGGCTGGCGGAAGCCCTCGGAGGAAGCATAACCTTCAAAAGCGAGGTTGGGAAAGGAAGCATATTCACAGTCAAGATACCGCTCAAACCAAAAGCCAGGAAGGAAGAGATACAAAGATTCTACAGAAGATTCCAACACTACACATACATACACGCCTCAAAATAGAAAGACCTAGAAAAACGCTCTTATCTAAAAATGTTGTGGCCGATTTTTGCTGACTACTCCCCTGTGTGGAACCGCTTACGCCATCCCAAAGTTTGAGGATACTATTAATAGATTTTTCTCCTTATTTTCCGGGTGGTGAATCGCTTGAGGAAGGTGATAATCGACACCGATATTGGGTCGGATGTCGACGACGCGTTGGCTCTAGCCCTAGCCTTGAGGTCGGATGAACTGGATCTAGAGGCCGTCACTGTTGTTTACGGCGACCTTGACGTAAGGGCTAGGATAGCTCTGAAGATGCTGAAGCTAGCTGGGGTTGAAGGCGTCCCCGTGGCGAAGGGAATTGAGAAGCCCCTCTTGAGGGAGAGGAGGGTCTTCTGGACCGGGCGTGAGGGTGAAGGGATACTCACACCAGGAGACGAAGCCTTGAAGCCAAGTTCCATACATGCGGTCGATCTCATAACGTCGAAGATCATGTCTATGAAGGGAGAGGTAACCCTGATTACCCTAGGCCCCTTGACCAACATAGCTGCCGCGATAATAAGGGAACCTAGCATAGTTGAGAACGTTAAAGAGGTCTTTGTGATGGGCGGGGTTACCCGACTCTTCGACGGGTTCAACCTACCCTTCAGGGAGCATAACATCTACTGTGACCCAGAAGCGGCGAGGTTGGTCTTCAACTCCGGGATGCCCATAACGATGGTTCCGCTCGACGTGACATTGAAGGCGTCGATAAACCGAGAAGACCTAAAGAGGATATCGGCCGTGAAGACCCCTTTCACCGACGCAATAGTCTCGATGGTCGAGCACTACCTAAGGTTCAGAAAGAGAGACTACACATGGCTGCACGACCCCTTAACCGTGGCCATCTCGATCGACGAGACCCTCGTGAAGACGATGGAGATGAAGGTCATAGTAGAGACGAGAGGAGAAGCCACAACTGGACAGACACTGGCATTACCCGCCGAGCCGGACGAGGCAAAAGTGAAGGTCTGCGTAGACGTAGACGCGACAAGATTCAAAAAACTCTTCATGGAAAGAATCTGCTCAAAACATTGAACAACCGGCATCTTCAAGCTCATCTAACTACGCACTTCGCTTATGCTTTCACTCGTAACGCTCTTAAGGTTTGCAAGCCGTGTCGATACGCTTGGAAGTTGAAGCGAGCATGGTTCCAACCTTGTTTCAAGACTGAGGCGTAATAGACTGTTTTAAAACTCATAAACTTCAAGAAAAGAGATTTATTTTTATTGAACGGTCTCTTATGAGTATAAGCTTTTTGAATTTAATAACGTAAAGATCATTATTTTGGCGGTGTTTACGCCACATTTATCAGATAAAAACCGTTTTTAACACTAAATTATTCGATTCCATACCGCTTTAAGTCTTCTTTATAGTCGCTTCCTTTAGTAGGTAGGCATACTCATGAAGGGCCTTGAGCATTTCCTCTATTTTATCTCGTTTTCTCTCGATGATCCTCACAAATCTACTGCCTACTATAGCTGCGTCCGCTCCATTCCGTATTATTGCTTTTATGTGTTCGGGTTTGGAGATTCCGAAGCCAACAGCTAGAGGAACTCTCCTACACGTAATCGAAAGTGTTTTCTTAATCAGTCTTATCGTTAAGTCTTGAAGCCTATCTCTCGCTCCAGTTACTCCAAATATTGAAACGAGATATAGGAAGCCGGATACGTATCTCAATATTTTTCTTAGTCGTTCGGTTGATGTAGAGGGGGCTACGAGAAATATTGTGTCTATACCATAAGCTTCAGCGGCCTCCTTATACTCGTAGGCTTCTTCGACGGGAAGATCCGGGACGATGACTCCGTTAACTCCTGATGCCTCTGCGGATTCGAAGAATCTCCTTAATCCCATCCTGAAAATCGGATTATAATACGTCAATATCACGATAGGAACATCACTTTCATTTCTGACCTCTTCAACTATTTTAAATACCTTTTTCGGGGTTGTTCCAGCCTTTAACGCCCGTAGGGTGGCAGCTTGGATCGTTGGGCCGTCCGCGATGGGATCTGAGAAGGGAATTCCAAGCTCGATTATGTCAGCTCCCCCTTCAATTAACGCCTCAACTATTCTAGGGGTGTAGACGGGGTCTGGGTCGCCAGCTGTAACATAAGCGATCAAAGCACCTTCGTTTCGAGTTCTTAATCTTGAAAATGTCTTGGCTATTTCTCTCATATCTTTACACCCAGATATTTAGCGACTACTTCTACGTCTTTATCCCCCCTCCCAGAGAGGGTGACAACGATAATCTTTTCTCTATCTAAGGTTTTAGCTAGCTTCATGGCGTATGCTAAGGCATGCGAGGGCTCCAACGCCGGGATGATTCCCTCCTTCCTTGATAATTCGAGAAAGGCGTTTACGGCTTCTTCATCTGTTACGGCAACATATTGAGCTCTCCCAATACTCTTCAGAAAAGAGTGTTCAGGTCCAACTCCCGGATAGTCAAGACCTGCTGAGATACTATGGGTGGTCAATATCTGCCCGTTCTCATCTTGGAGAATATGGGTCAGCATGCCATGGAAGACGCCTTCAGACCCTCCACATATCGAGGCAGCGTGCCTCCCGGAGTTGAGCCCTTCACCCGCGGCTTCAACACCATACAATTCAACATCCACATCGTCTAAGAAGGGATAGAATGTACCTATCGCGTTGCTTCCGCCGCCCACGCATGCGATAAGTACGTCTGGAAGCCTCCCCTCTTTTTGCAGTATTTGTTCTCTAAGTTCACGTCCAATGACGCTTTGGAAGTCCCTGACGATCTCGGGATAAGGATGGGGACCAACAACAGAACCAATCAAGTAATAGGTGTCTTGAAGGTTCGTAACCCAGTCCCTTAACGCCTCGTTGATAGCGTCCTTCAAGGTCTTCGATCCGGAATCAACTCGATGAACCTCAGCACCCAACAGTTTAATCCGGAAAACGTTAAGCCTCTGACGCTCCATGTCTTCGGCTCCCATAAAAATTTCAGCCTTTAACCCCAAAGCTGCACAGGCTATTGCAGTAGCAACCCCGTGTTGCCCCGCACCTGTTTCAGCAATAACTCTCTTCTTGCCCATCCTCCTCGCGAGCAAGGCCTGCCCTAATGTATTGTTTATCTTGTGAGCGCCTCCATGTGCTAAATCTTCACGTTTAAGGTATATCTTAGCACCGCCTAACGATTTAGTCAAATTTTCAGCGTAATATAGGGGTGTGGGTCTACCAGCGTACTCTGAGAGGTAATAGTTAAGTTGTCTCTGGAATTCTGGATCCTTCTTTGCCTCTTCATATGCTTCTTCTAGTTCTTTTATTGCGGCCATAAGAGTCTCGGGGATGAACTGGCCACCATACTTCCCATACTTTCCATTTATAGGATACTTCTTTAATTCCATCAAACCTCAACCTCCTTAGCGTTTCTCACGAATTCAAAGACTTTCTTGCGGTCTTTTACTCCGGGCCGCATCTCAACTCCGCTAGAAACATCAACCGCGTAAGGCTTTACCACGCGTATGGCTTCCTTAACGTTTTCCGGCTTTAATCCTCCTGCAAGGATCAGGGGCTTCGGATATACGACATCCCTAATACGTCCACTAAGCTTCCAATCATGAATTTTACCTGTGCCCCCATATCCGCTTGGAGTATGAGTGTCCAAGAGGATAGCGTCAAATGTGTCTGCCGCTTCAAGGACCTCATCAATATTGAGATCTGGTCTCACCTGAATTGCACCTATCAAACATGCATCGGGTAACCGTCCACGTATCTCTTTATGCATATGGGTTATGCCATGAACTTGGATAACATCAGGGTTCAGCTCCCTGTAGATCTCCTCCAAGCGGCTGAGATTTTTAGGGATAGTGACAACTACAGTTTTAACGAATACGGGAGTATCTCTTATCAGTCTCTTAGCTTTGTCTGTAGACAAATTTCTCGGTGACTGAGGCAAATCTACAACGAATCCTACGGCGTCTGCCCCAGCCTCTGCAGCCACGAGAAGGTCTCTCTGAGATGTTATTCCACATATTTTAACGCGAACCCGGCTCATAACGCCTCCACCAGCTCTTTAACCTTCTCCCTAACGTTGCTGGCTTTCATTATAGAGGTTCCCACCAGAAAGGCTCGAGCGCCACATCTACGTAAGAAACGGATGTCTTCAGGGCTGTTTATGCCGCTTTCACTCACTATTACCTTCCCTCTGAAATCATGATACTTTTCCAAGAGGAGACTCGTCACTTTAAGATCTACTTTTAACGTCTTCAAGTCACGATTGTTTATTCCTATCATGTCGGCGTCCATTCCCAGTGCTAAGCGAAGTTCTTTTTTGGTATGAACTTCTAAAAGCACTTCTAAGCCTTTAAAATGAGCATAATCAATCATGCTCTGCATCTCCATTTCGCAGTAGCCTCTATCGAAGAGTGCTTGTATCAGCAGAACTGCATCTGCCCCGACTCTGGACGCTGCGTCGATCTGTTTCCGACTTAAGACTATATCTTTCATAAGTATCGGGATGTCCACTTGGCCTCGGATCTCAGCTATAAAATTGATGTGGCCATTGAAGTGTTTAGGCTCTGTAAGGACCGATATGCCAGCAGCTCCTCCTTCCTCCATATCCTTAACGATTCTCTTTAAGTCGCGGTTTCTTCTTATTGTGCCCATGGAAGGTGAAGCAAACTTAACTTCAGAGATGATGGGAGCTCTTTCGCACTTCAAGATTGACTCTTTTAGGCTTAAAGATGGAGCAACTGAACTCGTAGCGACCTCGTAGTACCCCTCCTCAATCGATCTTATCGCATCGTTAGCTAGGATGTCGAGAAAGTCAGGCATACTTCTTTTCCAACTCATCAAGCCTAGCCATTTCTCCGCCAGAAGCTTTTATCATCATCCTCAACTTTCTGTAGGCTGCTCCACTTTCAATTGACTCAACGGCCAATTCAATTCCATCAGATAGATTGTCCGCTTTGCCGCCTACAACAATCCCCGCCGCAGCGTTAAGTAAAACTATATTCCTCTTCGGATCTTTTGGGTTTAAGAGGTTGTTTAAGAGTTTGAACGTGAGTTCGGCGCTTTCTTCAGGCGTTGTTCCGCTTATCTCCTCCGGCTTGGCTATTCTGAAGCCGAATTCTTTAGGGGATATCTCCACCAATGAAACGTCTCCGTCCTTAAGCCAAGCTATCGATGTTTTACCTATTATTGAGATCTCATCTAATCCATCTAGGCCGTGAACGACCATAGCTTCCTCGCAACCTAACTTGTTCAAAGCGTAGGCTAGAGGTTTCACCCATTCCTTACTGAAGACACCGAGCAGTTGGGCGTTAGCTCCAGCCGGGTTTGTTAGAGGCCCGAGGATGTTAAAGACTGTCCGTATGCCTATCTCCCTTCTGGGTCTAATAGCGTGTTTCATGGCTGGATGAAACTTAGGGGCGAACATGAACCCTATACCGACTTCTTCGATGATTTTTTCAACAGCCTTCGGCTCCAGATTGAGGTTAAGGCCAAGTCTCTCCAGTACGTCAGCACTACCACTTTTGCTAGTGACTGACCGATTTCCGTGCTTTGCAACCACTATGCCCGCGCCTGCTGCAACGAAAGCTGCTACTGTACTTATGTTGAAGGTTTTCACCTTGTCTCCTCCGGTTCCACATGTGTCCACAAGGCGACCATTAACATTTGGATGGATTCTGCAGCAGAACTCCCTCATCACAGATGCGAAGGCTGAGATCTCTTGGATGGTTTCACCCTTCATCCTTAGGGCCGTTAGGAAGGAGCCTATCTGAGCTTCAGTGGCCCGGCCAGACATGATCTCCCTCATTATCTCTTTTGCTTCCTGACTTGTGAGGTCTACACCGTTAACAAGTTTTCTTATTCCTTCCCTTATCACATCCTTCACGCTCTCATCCTTCAAGAAAGTTTTTTATAATTCTCTTTCCAAGTGTGGTGAGTATCGATTCAGGATGGAACTGAACACCCTCAATTGGATACTCTACATGTCGGACGCCCATGATCTCCTCGTCATCAATCGACTCAGCTGTTATTTCTAGACATGATGGAAGCGTTCTTCTGTCCCCAACCAGAGAGTGATAACGGGTAGCCTCGAATGGATTATCTACTCCCTTGAAGACACCCTTACCATCATGTTTTATCATGCTTGTCTTCCCATGCATCAACCTCTTCGCACGGATAATTTTCCCACCGAAAGTGGAGATGATCCCTTGATGACCTAAACACACACCCAAAGTAGGAACGTTAGGACTCAGAGTTCGCAAAATCTCAGAGCAAACGCCGAAGTATCGTATATCTTCAGGCGTTCCAGGACCTGGCGAGAGAATTATCCTATCGGGTCGAAGTTTCATCGCCCGCTTTAGGGATATCTCGTCGTTTCTGTAGACAATAGGGTTAACTCCAAGCTCCCCAACGTACTGAACTAGGTTGTAGACAAATGAGTCATAATTATCGATGACTAGAACCTTCATCATCTAATCCTCCGAGAGCTCTAGCGCCTTTAATAAGGCTCTAGCCTTATGTTCAGTTTCAAACCATTCTTTTTCCGGTATGGAGTCAGCCACTATTCCACTTCCAACTTGGATGTAACATCGATCATCATTTGCTATTAGAGTTCGTATAGTGATGGCGAAGTCTGCATTACCATTATAGGAGAAGTAGCCTACGGCGCCTGCATAAGGTCCTCTTCTCGTAGGTTCAGACTCTTCGATGATCTCCATGGCCCTAATCTTTGGAGCGCCGGAGACTGTGCCAGCTGGGAAAACGGCTCTTAATGCATCGTAGCAGTCACAGTCATCTCTCAGCCTACCCACTACTCTGGAGACTATGTGCTGAACATGACTGTATTGGTGAACCTTCATGAACTCTGTCACGTGGACGCTTCCGAACCTTGAAACCTTTCCTATATCGTTCCTAGCCAAGTCCACAAGCATCACGTGCTCGGCGCGTTCCTTAGGGTCTGATAGAAGCTCCTTAGCTAACATCCTGTTCTTACGTGGGTCTTCTACTCGTGGTCGTGTGCCAGCAATTGGAAAAGTCTCTACAGTTTTTCCTTCAACTCTCACAAGCATCTCAGGACTTGAACCAATAATCATACGTTCTCTCATCTTCAAGAAGTACATGTACGGAGAGGGATTGATCCTTCGCAGAGCTAGGTAAAATCTAGAGAGGTCTCCATTAACCTTAAAATCGTACCTTTTAGACAATACGACTTGAAAGATGTCGCCTGATGCGATGTAGACTTTAGCCTTTTTAACTAATTCTTCATATTGGCTCTTCGTAATGTTGGCCTCAGGATTGATGTAGGATAAACTTCCGTTATCATGAGGTTTCTTCGCTAATCTGGCGAGATCGTCTGAGCGGTCTTCGCTTCTGAAGAAGTAAAAGGTCTCTTTCTTGATATGATCGAAAATTATGCCGTCGTCGTATACTCCCATCTCGAGATCTGGGAATTTCAAATCGTCCACAGCGATTGCGGGGAGATTCTCCCAGTAACGCACGGAATCATAGGAGATATATCCGACGGCGCCACCTACAAACCTAAATTCTCCATTGTCAGGTTCCCTCCTGAGAATGCTCTTTATGATGCCAAGCGGATCATCGGTTTTTATTCTAACTTTCTCGTCGGTTTCCATGTTTTTTAGCTTTACCTCACCGTCTTTCACGCTCACTACCACTCTAGGCATGAACCCGATGAAGGAAAACTGAGCCAGATTCCTCGGCCCCTTCATAGACTCTAGAAGATACGCATACTCGTATTTTTCTTGAACTCTCAGAAATAATTCGGTCGGGGAGGAGGCAACTGAGACCTTCTTAATCTTTAATGGAGACATATGTTTTGAGATGTTCACTGTAGCAATCTGCGGCTTTGAACCAAACACGACACCTCACTATTGAATCCTCCTCTAAGACAGTCTCAGATATGAACACATATGTCATATTTAAAACTTTTGTGTATAAAAAAGTACATAAACACTCTTTGAACTCAAAAAAGATCCCTATATTTTCTTGTTGCAAACAACCCACACTTAAGATTTACCGGTAAATTGGTGCGGGGGGTGGGATTTGAACCCACGAACCCCTTCGGGACGGGATACCCCACATGAACCGGGGTTCGCCGGTTCCTTGACTTGAGTCCCGCGCATGAGGCCCCTTCGTGAAGGTTGACCTGGCTCTGCTACCCCCGCACCCCTACTGTTACTAGGGAGTCGCCTCTAATATTCTTTTTCGGCTTGATTTCTAGCTGATCACTGTCCCTATCTTTTCTCCTTCCAGAGCCCTTATTATGTTTTCTGGATCGAATCCATTCACGACTACGGTTTTGATTCTGCTTTTCCGGAGGATCTTAACGGCTTCTGGGTCTATGATTTGGTGTATTCCTGCTTTATGTCTCTTGGATTCGAGGTGTTCTATGAGTTCGTTGAATGTGAGTTCGTCGAGTTTCTCAGCGTCTGGATGCTTCTTGGGGTCTTTCGTGTATATGCCCTCTTGGTCCGTCGCCTTCACGATCATGTCGGCTTTTATCTTGGAGGCGAGGAGAGCGGCGACGGTGTCCGTCGTCATGCCCGGTTTGAGGCCTCCCATGACGACTACACCTCTCTCCCTCAATGTTTCCACAGCCTCCTCCAACGTTGTCGGTATCCGCTTCCACTCTAAGCCGCCTATCCGTATGGCGAGCATCTGCGCTATCACCCTAGAGATCGAGATGGCGACTTCGTCTTGGGCTTCCTCGTTTAAGCCTACCTCTTGGGCCGCCTTTATAAACTCCCTTGAGATCGATCCTCCCCCAACGACGACGGCTAACTCGTGTCCGGCTTGTCTCAGAACGCGAATCGTGCTGGCGTATCCGTCAATCAGCCGGGGATTGAGGGGTGAAGCCACAACCGACCCACCTATCCTAACCGTGACACGCATCCGCAAGTATCCCCCAACAACCCTAGCGTTAAGAGGCGCGAGTCCAGAATAAAAATGTGTTTTAAATGTTCAAGAGGGCCTTCACAGACTCCTCCGTACATTCACCGGTCTTCTCAGTCTTCACCCATCTTGACGGACATTTAAAGATCACTTGGAGTAGAGCGTAGAAGGTTAAGCAGCACTCGAGGAACCAGTAAACTTGAAGGAAGGGAAGCCAGAGGATATTCCTGATGCGACGCGGCTTCGTTATGTAGGTTAAGGCCACCCCTGCTATAAAGAGGGTGAGCGTCGTCAGAAACGCGGTGGCCGAAGTCAGGTTTATTATGATCGGGTTCAAATCCACATGGAAGAGGAGAATGTAAATCCAGAGCAGATAATTCATCAATATGAAGACTTGGATATAGGGGCCTATCAAGGTTATCTCGGCGTCTATGGTCTTCCTCCGGAACTTCCTTAAAAGGCGACCGTACTTTATGGCGACCTCCATGAAACCCCTGTTCCATCGAATCCTCTGCTTTATGAGCTGAGTTAGGTTTGAGGGAACCTCCTGCCAAGAGATTATGTCTGGAGCGTACCTGATGTTGTGGCCTCTCTCGGTCAACTTCGCGGACATCTCTACATCTTCTGAGAGAAACTTCTCGTTCCAACCGCCGACCTCCTCGGCTACTTCCCTCCTGATGAACTGGCAACTGCCGGTTAGGGGGACGAAGAGGCTGAGCTTGTCCTTACCTTGCACGTAGTTCTTAAGCCAGAGAGCCTCCTCGTATGAGACGAGCTTTGTGAGCATGTTCTTGTCGGCGTTTATGGCGCACGTCGTCCCCTGAACGGCTGCAACCGAAGGGTCTTCAAAGTACTTGATCACCCTTAGCAGGGTGTCCGGCTTAGGAACGTTATCCGCGTCGAAGACGGCGACTATCTCGCCTCTCGCATGTTTAAGTCCGTAGTTGAGGGCGGAGGGCTTACCATTCGAGGTTGAACGGTGGAAGTACCTGACGATCCCGGGGTAATCCTCGACGAATCTCATACATATCTCAGGGGTCTTATCCTTTGACCCGTCCTCGACGATGATTATCTCCATTCTGCTCTTTGGGTAGTCGAGCCTCAATAAAGCCTTCAGAAGCCTCTCAATTACCTTCTCCTCATCCTTAACTGGAACTAGGATCGAAACATATGGAAGACGACCTTTAATGTTCCACGATCTCTCTTCCTTCCGGGTTTTCTCCCCGTTCCTACGGTACATGCACTTAACTCCGACGAGAAAGGCCGGCAAGTTGTATAAAACCCAGCCGTAGATTAGAGCCAAGCAGAAGAGAAGGCTTAACTGCAGGAAATCCATGACTACTCCTCTACTCACCGTTAAAGGTCAACCCTTAGGGTCTCCACCATTCGTCTCTCTGAAGGCTTTATTTAAGATTCAAACAGATATTTAGATTGCTTCCAGCTGACATAAAAAACTTTTGTTAACTTCGTTATTTCTCCTACTTTAGGAGATGAGCGGTTCTCCCCCAAATCTTTATGGCGCCTCTATAAAACCGTGACTTTGCACCAGTAATTGGCGGAAAAAGACTGAAATTTTTTCTTGATGAGAGGATAGTTTTAAATCAAGTTTTTCACGGAAGATGCAAGGAAAGAGGTAAGCTCACTTTCAAAGCCACATTTTATGTCTAGTATGCTAGATGCTTAAGCTCCCTCAGGGTCTCTCTCGTCGCGATCCTTACAGATTCCAGACTGTTGTGTCGAGGCCTCCAGCCGAGCCTCTTCAGCTTTGATATGTCTAGGAGCATGAACCTCACGTCGCCCGGCCATCCTCTGCCCCCTTCAACATTAACCTTATACGTGAACTCGACATCGCGAAGCCCCATCTCTTCAACTACGACTTTGGCTATGGTGTTCACGTCCACCCAGTCCTCAGAGCCTATATTGAAGACCTCAAACCTTTCTTGAGCCTTCTCCAAACCTAGGAGGAAGGCTTCGACGCAGTCACTTACGTGGAGATAAGACTTGGTCTGCCTCCCGTCGCCGAGAATCTCCAGCCTCGACGGGTTCCTCGTCAACTTCTGGATGAAGTCCCAGATGACTCCGTGACGGCTCCTAGAGCCGATTATGTTGGCGAACCTGTAGACGACCGCCCTTAACCCGAACATGTGGCAGTATGCCGAGATCATGGCCTCGCAGGCCAGTTTAGAAGCTCCGTAGAGGGAGATTGGTTTGAGCGGGCCGTAGTTCTCGGGGGTCGGGATAGTGGAAGCCTCCCCATAAACCGTTGATGTCGAGGTGAAGACGATAGTCTTGGCGGTCTTGCTTCTCCGCATCTCCTCGAGAACATTGTAGGTAGCTAGCACGTTCTGCTCCAAGTCGATCCTTGTGTCGGAGACCCCAGCCCTAACCTCGGAGTTCGCGGCTAAGTGGAAGACTACACGGCAGCCCTCCATTGCCCTTCCGAGATCGTCCCTGTTGAGACAGTCTCCGACGATCAGCCTAAACATTGAGTGGCCTATCCAGCGGGCTAGATTCTCCCCTGAACCTTTACTCATATTGTCCAGAACGACTACGGGGAGACCCCGCATCATCAAGGCATCTACCAGATGGCTTCCTATGAATCCAGCTCCGCCAGTCACTAGGACTTTGCCCTCAAGATTCGTCAACGTTGTTTTCCCAAATCAGATAGGTAACTTGCCAAATATTTTTTTGTGTTGCTTTCGTCCTCCGGAAGGAGCGCGTTCATCCACCCTACACTTCAGGAAGCTTCATGAACCTTTATGGGAGACTCATGCACCTTTGGGATTTTATCCTCGAAGAAGAGCCTAGTATGCCCCATGGTCTGGATGTCCATAGGCCTAACCTTAACGACTATCGGGAAGTCCTTGACCGCTTCTCCAAGTATTAGGCAGTGGTGGGGCGGCAGGTCTCTAACTATTGAGATCACGGTTTCAGCGTCGGCTCGGGAGGCCCTTGAGATCGCCTCCAAGTCGTGCTCATTCACAAAGTTGAAGAGGAAGATGTTGTCGGCTTGGCGGTAGATGCTCTCCTTTATGGTGTTCGGCTGGTTCGTTATGAAGGTTGTGAAGAGCCCGAAGTGCCTCATCCTCGTGATTATGTCGTCCCAGTATGTCTCTCTCAAGTAGAGGTGTGCCTCCTCGGCGAAGAGGAAGACAGCCCTAACCCTCCATTGAGCGAGCGCCTCCTGAATCTTGCCAAGCACATACTCGACTATGATCTTCCGGTCGGATGGAGACGTATCACTCAAGTCGATTATTATGGCTCCTCCACGCTTCATCCCCTCTAGAATCCTCTCCAAGAAGACCGCCTCAGCTAGGTTGTCCGTGAAGAGCCCCGAACGGAGGAGAGCATAGTAACGGGAGTAGAGGGCGTCCCTCACATGCACATTACAGTTCCAGTTCTTTATTGCTTCTCCCAAGTCGTGGAGGGTGAGCCGCTTCTCCTCCTCTAGGAACCTCCATATCCTCCTGAACTCTCTAGCCGAGGCCTCGGGAAGGCCGAGTGAGTGGATGAGTATCCTCATGATTATTGAGAGGTCTATCTGAGAGAGGGCGACCTTGAAGTTTTCCCGAGGCTTCAGAACCTTGATCGCTTTGTGATACCGGTTTCTGCTTCCATCCCGGGCGAACCCGAGGTTCACGTACTCCCCGTTGAGGTCCAGCACAACGACCGTTGCTCCGTGATCGATCAGCCCTAGAACTAGGAGCTTCGAGAAGTGCGACTTACCCGTCCCCTTCTTGCCGGTGATTATGTTTAGCTTGCCGTCGAGGGAGGAAGCGTCTATCGTCAGCTTCGAACCGTCCATGGTCTCGCCTACCTGTATTGGGAGTCTACGTCCAACACCCACCATCTCGACGAGGCGCTTGACCGGAAGCCTCCTAACCCTAGAATGTGTACGTGAGGGTAGCCAAGACCCGTCGAAGCGGAGAGACCCGTTCTCCAAAGTTCCATGAATCTTGCAGACTAGGAGGCGTGTATCTTGGACGTAGAGGATATGGGAGGAGATGTCTAGAGGGTCGAAGTCTTCGCCCTCCACACGGTCCTCGGCGGAGAGCTCCCTTAAGAACTCCTCCATAACCCCGGGGACGTTCGCGAACTGGATGTCGACGACTTGGACGATCATGCTCCTCCCGGCTTTAAGGTCTTCTATGAGTAAGTAGCTGCCCTTCTCCACATCTTCAGATGGGAAGCTCAAAATTTGAAGGGTGTTACCGGCCTTCTTGTAGAGCTTCATCGCTTCCCTTCAGTCTCCTCCTAATCCTCAAATCTGGTTCCGAAAGGCCCGAACAACGTCTTTCTTACGCTTGGACGTACGACGATCCTCAGATTGTATCTTTGGGCTACGAAACGTTGGATGCCTATGACCTCGCTTGCTGTGAACGTTGAGAGGATATGGGCTAGGCGGAGGGTCTCAGGGTAACCTTGATAGAGGATATCGTTCCCGAGGAGTCTCTGGAGAGCTCTAATCCCTTCCTCCTCTTGCACTCCTTTATCAACGTCTAAGCGGAAGGCTGAGAACCCTCCGGCCAGCCGAGCTATGTAGACGTTTCCTAGAAGGCGTAGGGATGTTGAGGGCGGAGGCCCATCCAGCCTAAAGAGGCACGGCGGAGGATACTTCAAGACGAGGTCGGTGACTCTTCTGCCTAGAACCCTTATGCTCGTAACTTTAGAGAACGCTAGAACAGTGTTTAAGCGGTTTCTAGCCTCCTCTAGGATGCCGCGGAGGACCGTGAGGGGGTTATCGACCGTTCCCGCCGTGAGGGAGCCGTCCCAGAGGATCACGCTCCCGTAAGATGATGAGCAGACGCTCATCTGGAGCCATCTCTCCACCAAGTTGCAGAGCCTGACTTGGGCGTCTTCGAGGCGGAGAGAACTTGACTCCGAGGGGACGAACCGGTAGAACCTCAGAAGATTGATGACTTCCCGGATGTTCTCCTCTGTTATGTGGAATGGGAACGGCCCGATCCTTAGGTATCCGTACCTCCTCTTGGTGCTCCAGACTATTGCTCCTCTCACCGCGCAGAGGACTCCGACATCCGTGTCTCCAAGCCTTACGCTGGAAACGTCCACGGCTATTATTGGGGTTTCATCCGGTATGGGTTTTAGTGGCGTTAGGTGAGCTGAGACCGAACTTATCTTGACGGGTATCGGTTCCTCTCTCCAGTTATTTCCTTCTATGATCGGTGTTGGAACCTCTTCAGGTTGGATTTGGAGGAATCTTCCCTCGGCGCTCCGCATGGATGCTAGGCTCAGCTCGGTGAACCTTTGGGGGATCTGGAGTTCTTTTAGGGCTGATGCCACGGCGATGTTGGGAAAGTTATATTTTAATGTTGTTGCATAGTTTAATTGTCCAATCAACAACATTCACCACCTACACGGTTATGTTGATGGTGTATATAAATGTTGCGCATGACCAAGTTGTATTCAACAACAATTATTCCTCCGGAGCAAAATAAGCGATGACCAAAGAAGAGAAGCCCCCAGTCCACGTAAAGATCAAGGTTGGAAACTTAGAGTTCGAGATAGAATGCCGAGAAGACCAAGTCAAAGACATGGTGGAGAAGGTTCTATCAACAGTAACGGAATACGCAAGCAAAACCGTGACTCCGCCCAAGATAACTCCAAGACCAGTCAGGGCCGACACTTGTAAGGGAGTCATACTGAGGCTCTGGAGGGAAGGATGGTTCTCAACCCCAAGGTCTCTAGAGGAGGTCCACAACGAGATGATGAGAATAGGCTTTCACTACGACCGGACAGCCGTCTCCCACGCCCTCTTGGACCTAGTAAGGGAAAACGTAATAACGAGAGAGGGAAAACCGAGGCGGTACCGTTACGTCCAGAAGAAACCGCCAAGCACAGAAGTAACAGCCCCCACCAACCCATAAGGCGGCGGTGTGGTTGAGTACGATGCGGACAGAAGACACGGACATGGAGGAGTTAAGGGTCGTAGCAGTAGCACATTGCATCTTGAACCAGTCAACCAGATGGTGGAAGGAAGGAAAGAAGCCTAGGAGAGGAATGGTCAAGAAAGTGATAGAAGCCCTCGCGTCGATGAGGATAGGCGCCGTACAGATGCCGTGCCCCGAGTTCTCTTTCTGCGGCAACCCCAGACCCTCAAGGACAAGGGAGGAGTACGAGTCCCTCCCAGGATTCACGGTGCACTGTAGGAGGCTTGCTAGAGACACGGCTGAGAACCTAAAAGCCTTAACAGTCCTTAGTAAGAGGCCTAAGATCAAGATCGTGGCGGTGATAGGGGTTGAGCGTTCGCCGACGTGCGGTGTTAAGCTGACGCCCTACAGGAGAACAGCCCAAGGAGGATTCGAGTATAGGGAAGCAAAGGGTCTCTTCATGGAAGCCCTAGAGGAGGAGCTCAGAACCCTAAAGATCGTCGTGCCGATGCTCGGCTTAGACCTTAAGAGACCCGAGAACCTGATAGCGAAGATCAAAGACAAAGCAGGCCGGTAGGCTCACGCCCTTTACGCGGTTAACTGTTCAGGGTGGGTATAATGTAGGGGCCCTCCGGTATCGCTATGATCCTCGAGTCTCTACCAGTTATCTCCTCAGCCATCTCGAGGGCCTCCTCTAGGTTAGACGCTGGCGTCATGTGCATCTCCTCGATAACGCTGTGCTTGATGTTCTTCGTGACCAAGATCACGTGTCTCTTCGTGAGTATCTGAGCTAAGATTTGGGCCTCCCACTGATCCTTGATCGGCTCCTCGCGTCTTATCCTCTCCAAGACCTCTTCTGGGCTTCTGGCTTCAGCCATCAACCTATAGAAGAGTTCGTGGCCCCTCCCAATCCCGTCTCTGCACTCCGATAGAACTATTATTACGCCTCCCTCTCTTACGGCGATACTGCCAGTGGCCATGCCTTTAACCGCTTGGTAGAGGTCTCTGTCGAGGGGGTACCCGCCGTTGGTCGTTAAGGCTATGTCGGCGACCTTAGGCACCTTCATCTTAACGATTCGGTCTAGGAACTTGACGCCCTCCCTGTGCGCTTCAAAGATATCTCCGGCAAAGGCGTTTATGATTCTGCCCTCCTTGTCTATGACGACGTTTAGTAGGTAGCCTCTACCCTTAACGGATGCTTTGGAGGCTTCAACCATGTCCTCATGTATCGGGTTTCCCTCAAGCACTCCGCAACGCGACTTCGGATGCGCGATCATCCGGTAGCTATGGTTCTGGTAGATGGTCTCTCTACCTGCCACGCCGGGAAGGATGGACTTTCTACCGCCGCTGTAACCCGCGAAGAAGTGGGGTTCAATGAGCCCGGTCATGACCACCAAATCCGAGTTTAGGACAAGCTTGTTCACATAGACCTCGGTCCCGAAGGATGTTTTCCCAACATACACGAGGGAACGCTCATCCTCAGCATCGTGGTTTAGAACCTCAACCTCCTCCATGACTTCTCTGCCTAGGAGCTCCTCGAGCTCGCTCTTTGGAGCCGGCTTATGAAGCCCGTTGGCGACGAGTATCTTAACGTCCTCTAGGCTTCGACCCGTCTTCACGAGGGTTTCTAGAATCGGCGGGAGTAGAACCTTATTCGGCGTGGCTCTCGTATAATCGCTCACGAGGATGCAGACTTTCCGGCTTTTGGAGGCAACCTTCAAGAAGGGCTCGTCACGGATAGGGTTGAGTAGGGCCTTCCTCACCTTCTCAGCCGCGTCTCGGGGAGGCGCGACCTTCAGGGGTTCAAGGACTGATATAACCCTCTCGTCAGGGAGTTCAAACTCTACCTCGCCCTTACCATATGGAAACCTGAGAATCACTTAGGCTCCCTCAACTCAATTCTTAAGTGAAACGAGGTGGCGAATAAACTTTCTCCCAGATTCGGGAAAGAGTTAAGTGGGGGTGTCGCCTCCTAAACATGGAGGGGGAGACCCTAATGCTGGACGAGAAGGCCATAAACATAATGAAGAGGATTATGGAGTCTTTTGGTCCGTCAGGCTTCGAGACGGAGACATCCCGAATCATAAAGGACTACATGGCGGAGTACGCGGATGAGATTCTGACCGATAAGCTCGGTTCCGTGGTCTTCGTCGTTAAGGGGGAGAGTGAACGGCCTAGGGTTCTAATAGCTGGGCACGTCGACGAGGTTGGGTTCATCGTCTCTGGCATAGACGAGAAGACGGGCTTCCTAACGTTCGACACCCTCGGAGGATGGTGGGATCAGGTTCTACTCTCCCAGAGGGTGATCGTCAGGACGGCGAAGGGCGACTTACTCGGTGTGATAGCCGCCAAGCCTCCGCACCTCCTATCTCCCGAGGAGAGGAAGAAGGTCGTTGAGAGAAAGGACATGTACATAGACATAGGTGTGACGTCTAAGGAGGAGGCTATCGAAGCCGGGGTCAAGATAGGCGACCCGGTGGTTCCGTTCTCACCTTTCTCCCTTATTCGAGGCGGAAAGGTGGCTATGGGGAAGGCGTTCGACGACCGGATAGGAGCCTTCGTCATGATGGAGACCCTCCGGAGGCTGAAGGAGGAGAGGATAAAACATCCGAACACTGTGTATGGAGCGGCGACTGTTCAGGAGGAGGTAGGTTTGAGGGGAGCCCAGACCGTCGCTCACCTCGTCAACCCTGACGTGGGAATAGTCTTAGAGATTGATATAGCCGGAGATGTTCCTGGAATAAAGCCTTCAGAAGCCCCCACAAAGATGGGTAAGGGTCCAAGCCTCATAACCTACGATAGGAGCATGATACCGAACCAGCAGCTGAAGGAATTCGTCATAAAGGTTGCGGAGGAGACCGGCATACCGCTCCAGCTCTCCCACATTCGGGGAGGCACAGACGCTGGGAGAATCCACATAAGTCGAACTGGGTGCCCAAGCGTTGTTATCGGCGTGCCGACGAGGCATATACACAGCCACGTTGGATTATTGAGCCTAGAAGACGTTGAGAACGCCTCCAAACTGGTTGTAGAACTTGTTAAGAGGCTGGATGAGAAGACAGTTAAGAGCTTTATGCCCCTCTAGACCCTGCCGCATCACCCTGATTCCTTCCCATGAATTCGGTGAGAAGGCTAACCGAGTCCGCCAAGATTCCTCCAGAAGAGGCGGAGGAGTGGAGGGTATAAGGAGCGGTTTTGAAGGACTCAGCTGGAACAGGTAAAGATATTGTTCGGTCTGAGCGATCCATACTCCAGTCTTTAGAGCGTGACTGAACTTCAATCTCATCTCAGAGAATACCTTCCAAACAATAAACTCCATAGCAAGATGGTCTATCAAAATTGATTTATCGACTTATCAATTTGCCCCTAGAAGATAAGAGGAAAGATGCAGAGGCTCCTAAAGGAAACTAGGCTCGTAGAGAAGGAGATCAAAGAAAAACTGTCAACAAACAGAGATAAAAGTTAGGTAGTTAGACTGGAAGAGGAACGGCGTCACGCCGTATGTGAGATACGCGGTGAAGTTGTAGACAGGTGTATGCGTGAGGCGTGGAGGGTTCTACCAGTATTTGTATGGTAGGCTGTCCATATACTCGTTTAGAGAGCGGATGACGGGTTTACTCTTCACCCTATACTTGAGGACCCTTACGAGGGCTGACGCCAGCTCTAAGGTTGTTACGACCGGTATGTTGAACTCGACGGCTAATCTCCTGATCGTATATTCGTCTTCAAGTATATCCTTGGGGCAGTTCGAAGCGTTCGTTAGGGGTATATTTATCACGAGGTCTATCTTCCTGTTTAGAAGGTAGTCGAGTATGTTAGGCTTCTTCTCCGGCTCCTTAACTTTATGGAGAACCGTTATGGAGTTGAAGCCCGCCTCACGGAGAGCCTCCGCAGTATGCTCCGTGGCGTAGGTCTTGAATCCTAAACTCTTCAGAACCCTTGCGATGGGGATTATCTTCTTCTTCATCACGTCTCCGCCGACCGTTATAAGGACGGAGCCTCCAGGCTTCGGCAACGTGAACTCAACAGCCTCAAGGGCCTTGGAGAGGGCGTCGGCGAAGTTCTCTCCCAGACACGCGGCCTCACCTGTGCTCAGCATCTCGACGCCCAATATCGGGTCAGCTCCGCTTAGACGCATAAAGCTAAACTGGGGAACCTTCACTCCCACATGCAGGATTGGAGGAGGCTCCTTTATCCCGAGGTCTCTGAGCTTCTTCCCGAGCATTATGGCGGTCGAGATCTCTATAAGGTTGATGCCTCTCGTCTTGCTGACGTAGGGTAAGCTCCTCGAGGCTCTAAGGTTACACTCTATAACCGAGACCTCCCCGTTCTTAACGAGGTACTGAATGTTGAAGGGGCCCTTAATCTTGAGAGCCTTCGCTATTGCACGCGAGTACTCTTCTATCTTCTCGATCACGTCGGTGCTCAATGTTTGGGGCGGTATGCTCATAACGGCGTCTCCGCTGTGGACTCCCGCTTGCTCAATATGCTCTATGATGGCGCCTATGAGGGTCTCTTCGCCGTCTGAGACCCCGTCCACCTCAACCTCCTTCGCTCCCTCCACGAACTTTGAGATGACAACTGGATGTTCAGGCGAGACGCTTGCCGCCAGCTCTAGGTACTCCCTAAGCTCTCTGCGGCTGTACGCAACCCTCATAGCGTATCCGGAGAGAACGTAGCTCGGACGGATTAGAACCGGGTAGCCTATCCCCTCAGCGAACCTCTCCGCATCCTCTATCGTCGTGAGCTTGCTCCATTTGGGTTGAGGTATGCCCAGACGGTCGAGGAGGGCGCTGAACTTAGACCTGTCCTCGGCCAAGTCTATGCTCTCGCCAGATGTTCCCAGAAGCCTAACGCCGGACTTGGCGAGCTTCAAGGCCAAATTGTTGGGAATTTGGCCTCCAACGCTTGCTACAACCCCCATAGGCCGCTCTTTATCGCATATGTCCAAGATGCGCTCTAAGGTCAGCTCCTCAAAGTATAGTTTGTCTGATATGTCGTAGTCCGTCGAGACAGTCTCAGGGTTATAGTTGATCATTATCGCCTCGTCAACTCCCTGCTTCTTCAAGGCCCAGATGGTGTTGACGCCGCTCCAGTCAAACTCGACACTTGACCCGATCCTGAAGACTCCAGCCCCTAAAACTATCACCTTCTTTCTGCGCGAGCTGAAGTCTATGTCGTCCTCATCTCCATGGTATGTTAGGTATAGGTAGTTCGTTTGAGCCGGCCACTCAGCCGCGAGCGTGTCGATCTGCTTCACAACGGGCGTCACCCCAAACCTCTTCCTTAGGGCCCTCACCTCGAGCTCCGTCAAGCCGAGCGCCCTAGCTATCTGGATGTCCGAGAAGCCTAAGCGCTTAGCCTCACGAATAGTCTCCACGAAGTCGCCGTCGGGTTTTCTCCCCCTCAAGGCCTTCAGCCGTTTCTCCATCTCAATTATGTTCTTTATCTTGTTGAGGAACCATGGGTCGATCCCGCTGAGCTTATAAATCTCCTCAACGGAGAGGCCCATCTTCATGGCTTTAACGATCTTGAAGAGTCTCTCATCGGTTGGGTTCCTCAACTCATCCTTTATGCTCTCTAGGGGTTCAGGTTGGTCCTCATCGCCGTTCAAGACGAGGCCTGCCTTCCCGATGTCGAGCATACGAACAGCCTTCTGTAACGCCTCCTCGAAGTTTCTCCCAATCGCCATGACTTCTCCGACGGACTTCATCTGGGGGCCGAGATGCGGGTCCACGTTCCTGAACTTACGCAGGTCCCAACGCGGAATCTTGACGACTATGTAGTCCAGTGCAGGCTCGAAACACGCCGTCGTTACTCCGGTGATCTTGTTTATCAGTTCCGGGAGGAGATAGCCGATCGCCAGCTTCGCCGCTATGTACGCGAGTGGGTAGCCGGTCGCCTTGCTGGCCAAGGCTGAGCTCCTCGACATCCTAGCGTTCAGCTCTATAACCCTGTACTCCTCAGACTTGGGGTGGAGAGCCCATTGTATGTTGCACTCCCCAACTATCCCTAGGCTCTGAACTATCTTTATCGAGGCTGAGCGGAGCATGTGGTACTCTCTATTCGTTAACGTCTGGGATGGAGCTATAACTATGGAGTCTCCTGTATGGACGCCCATAGGGTCGAAGTTCTCCATGTTGCAGACGGTCAAAGAGTTGTTCTCATAGTCGCGCATAACCTCATATTCAACCTCTTTCCAGTGCCCAATGTACTCCTCAACTAGAATCTGCCTTATCATGCTCTGGGTCAAGGCTACGCTTGCCAACCTCTTGAGTTCGTCCCTGTTGTAGGCTACACCTGAGCCTTTACCTCCAAGCGTGTATGCAACCCTAACCATGACAGGATATCCGATTTCATCTGCTATTCTTAGGGCCTCGTCAACCGATGTTGCGGACTCGCTCCTAGGAACGGGTATACCTGTCTTGGTCATAGCCTTCTTGAAGAGCTCCCTGTCCTCGGTCTCCTCTATAGCCCTTATCGGCGTCCCCAGAACCTTGACGTCATACTCTTCTAGTATGCCCTTCTTGGCGAGTTGAACTCCACAGTTTAGGGCCGTCTGCCCCCCGAAGCCGAGCAGTATACCGTCAGGCCTCTCCCTCTCTATAACCCTCTTAACATACTCGGGGGTGACGGGTAGAAGGTAGACTTTGTCGGCTAGCCTAGGATCGGTCTGGATCGTGGCTATATTGGGGTTGATGAGGACGGTCTCGATCCCCTCCTCCTTCATGGCTTTAAGGCACTGGCTTCCGGAATAGTCGAACTCCGCGGCTTCCCCGATCTTTATGGGGCCGCTCCCCAAGACCACAACCTTGCGAAGCCACTCGAACTTAGGCATCTCTAAGACCTCGCCTCCACCCTCCTCAGAAACTCGTCGAAGAGGAACTCGGTGTCGTATGGTCCCGGAGAGGCTTCAGGATGCCACTGTAGGGCGAAGGAGACCCCATCCTTATACTTCAAGCCTTCGACGGTCTTGTCGTTCGCGTTTATGAACCAGACCTTGAGGTCAGTCCCCTCAAGAGAGGCCGACTCAACAGCGTAGCCGTGGTTCTGGGTCGTTATGTAGCACCGGCCGGTCTCTAGGTCGTAGGCAGGCTGGTTCTGAGACCTATGCCCATACTTCAGCTTGTACGTGTTGCCTCCGAGAGCGAGTGCAAGTATCTGGGTTCCCAAGCAGATACCCATCGTCGGTATCCCCTCCTCAACTATCTCCCGCACAGTCTCGATCGTGGCCGTACACCTCTTGGGGTCTCCAGGCCCGTTACTCACCAAGACTCCGTCAGGCTTGTACTCAAGGATCTCGTCGCAGGAGAAGTCGTAGGGAACCCTCACGACGTCAACCTTGCGTCTAAGCAGGTTCCTCAGTATGCCCCCTTTAACTCCGCAGTCTATGAGGACTATCCTCCTCTTACCGTCGAGCTCGTAGAAGATCGGCTCCTCAACCGTTACTTCTTTGACTAGGTCGGTCTCGTTCGGGTCCGGAACGTCCTTAACCCGTCTGAGTAGCCTGTCGATGTCCGGTTCCTCGCCCTCCTCGTAGACTTTGAGGATTCCAAGCATGACCCCGCGTTCCCTAAGCCTCTTGGTCAACCTGCGGGTATCGATTCCCCATATGCCGGGGATGTCCTCGTCCCTAAGCCATTCGTCGAGACTACGCTTAGACGTCCAGTGTGACGGTTCCATGCAGAGCTCTTGGATGACGAGGCCTCTAACCTTTATCCCTATGGACTCGAAGTGTATGGGGACTCCGAGAAACTTCTCTTCGTAGGATGGAACTCCATAGTTTCCGATGAGAGGATAAGTCAAGGTTAGGATTTGACCGTGATAAGAGGGGTCTGTCAGGGACTCTGGATAGCCGACCATAGACGTGGAGAAGACCACTTCCCCTGAGACTTCTTTAACGCTACCAAAACCACGTCCAATAAAGAATGTGCCGTCCTCAAGGACTAAAACAGCCTTTCCAGCCCTTTGAGGACGTGAACGTTCTCCCAAGTAACCCAGCCTCAACCAGTATCCATCCAAACTTTTAAGTCTTACGGTTTCTGATCTTGATCTCCGCCCAGCCCCGCTTTCCGGAGGAACAGCCCCCTTAAGCCCTCAATCTCCCAGAGACTTACGTCTCTACTGCTCTTTCTTCCCCAGCCTCTTTCCCAGTCTCCTCTTGAGCTCGTTAGCAACCTTCGTCGGTAGACCCCACAACTCTATGAACCCGGCTGAGAGAGACTGGTCGAAGGTCGTCTTAATGTCGTACGTAGCCAGATTGAGATCGTAGAGCGAGAGCGGCGAAGAACGGCCGACAATCCTCAACCCACCCTTATATAACTTAACCTTAACCTCGCCGCAGACGCGTTCCTGGGTCTTGTCGATGAAGGCGTCTAGGGCTTCTCTCAGAGGGTCCGACCAGAGGCCCACGTAGACTAGGAAAGCCCACTCGGCATCGACGTGCTGTTTGAAGAGGAGCTCGTGGCGCGTCAAGACGAGTTTCTCGAGGTCCCTGTGGGCATCGATCAGTATCGTGGCCGCTGGACACTCGTAGACTTCGCGGGACTTTATCCCTACAAGCCTGTCCTCGATGTGGTCGATCCTCCCGACGCCGTTTCTGCAGCCGGCCTCGTTAACCTCCTCTATTAGGCTTACGGGGTCCATCTCTTCCCCGTTCAAGGCGACGGGGACTCCACACTCAAACCTTATCTCCAAGTATTCCGGGGTGTCAGGGGCCTTCTCTGGGGGAACCGTCCACTCATAGGCATCTTCGGGCGGTTCCTCCTCCGGATGCTCCAAGACTCCGCACTCGATCGATCTTCCCCAGAGGTTCTGATCCACACTGTAGGGCTTGTCCACGTCCACGGGGATCGGTATCCCGTTGGCTTTGGCGAACTCGATCTCGGCGTCCCTTGTCATTCCCCACTCTCTCACAGGCGCGATCACCTTAAGGTTTGGGGCTAGAGCCTTAACTGAGACCTCTATGCGAACTTGGTCGTTTCCTTTCCCGGTGCATCCGTGAGCGACCGCTTGGGCTCCCTCCTTCAGCGCCACCTCGACGAGTTTCGAGGCTATCAGTGGACGGGAAAGAGCCGTGCTTACCGGATATTTTCCTTCGTAGAGGGCGTTGGCCTTAATGGCTGGGAAGACGTAGTCCTTGACGAACTCTTCCCGGGCGTCTATTGAGTAATGCTTCACCGCTCCTAGGCTTAGGGCCTTCTCCTCTATCGCCTTTAGGTCCTCCTTCTGTCCAACGTCGAGCGTAACCGTTATGACCTCGGCGTTGTATTTCTGCTGTATCCATTTGAGTAGGACCGATGTGTCGAGGCCCCCCGAGTACGCTAGGACTATCTTCTCCATGAAGAGTCGCACCAACCATGATGTGGGTGGGGAAACTTTATATATTCTTTTTGGTCAAAAATGTTCAAAAACTAAATTGAGATGGACAAAATTGGCCAAAAAATCCGGGACATCCATATCCAAGATCGTTAAAGCCATCATAGATGAGGAGCCCGCGGTTCAAGACGCTCTGGAAAGAGGCTACGCAAACATAAGCGCCGTCGCCAGGATGTTGAAACCGAGCGTGGAGAAAACTCTAAAGAGGAAGGTTACGCTTGAGGCTCTCATAACATCAGTTAAGAGGGTTAAGTTCGACTATAAACCCAGCCGAGAATACCTGAAGATAATAGCGGGTAGCGTCATAAGTCTAAGAACGGACGTGGCAAAGGTCTCTTTGGAGAGAACCCGAAGAACCCTCGAGACGACGAGGAGGATCCTAGCCGGCCTCACCGGGGCTTTCCTACAGGTTCTGGAAGGGATCACCGCGATCACCCTGATAATGGACGACGGCGTCTTTGACAGGGTATGCTCCATGTTCAAGAGAGAGGACATACTCGACGAGAAGAGGAACCTTGCGGCCATAATAGTTCAGAGCCCGCATGAGATCGTTGAGACTCCGGGCTGTGTCGTCGCCTTCTACAACCCTATCTCGAGAGCCCAGATAAACATCGAGGAGGCTGTTAGCTGTTACACAGAGACGATAATCCTGCTCCGAACGGAGGACGCTGGTAGAGCCCTCTCGATACTGACGGGTTTGATAACTAGGGCTAGGGAGACCCTTAAGGGAGAGAGGCGATGCTAGATAAGCCCTTGCTCTTCCAGTTCTCTCCTCAAGAGTTTGAGGTCGCCCTCGAGATACTTTCTAAGCCTAACGTTATAGAGAGCCGCCGCCGGATGGAACGTTGGAAGTATATGGACCTCCCTATCCCAGAAGATAGCTCTGTAAATTCTTCCCCTAGCAGCTGTTATTCCGCTTATCGTGTACCCTGCTTTGGACAGAATGTACCTAGCTGAGTGTCTCCCGAGGGTGACTATGATCTTAGGCCTTATCACCTCAAGTTGCCTGTCTAGGAAGGGCGTACACGCCTTGACCTCCTCAGGTCTCGGGTCCCTGTTCCCGGGAGGCCTACACTTCAGTATGTTCGTTATGTAAATGTCCTTTCTCGAGAGACCTACACTAAGAAGGGTTTCATCCAGAAGCCTACCGGCCGCCCCCACGAAGGGGCGACCCTTCAGGTCTTCCCAGTACCCCGGAGCCTCCCCAACAAAGACCGCTAGAGGCTCTAGGCTCCCCTCGCCGGGAACAGCGTTCCGGCGTCCCCTCCAGAGGTTGCACCTGCGACACCTCAGTATCTCCTCGACGATCTGCCTCATAGCCTCAACCTTAAACTCTTCGGGCATAGGACTCAACCTAACCCCCTTATAGGGTTATATAGTCCTTCGTTAAAAGTATGGGTGGTGATCAGGAGGCTAAGGGGTTATGGTTGTCTTGGCTACAGTCAAGGTGACAAAGGACTTCAGAATAACCATACCGAAGGAGGTTCGGCAATTCCTCAACCTTGAGGTGGGACGTACGCTCGTCTTCTTCACGATTGAGGGGAGGAAGGGCTCGGTCTGCATGAGAAAGGCCTAACTAAATTCTGTACCAAGAAGGCGGAAATGCTTCTGCTCATCTAGTCTTCACGCCATTTTTTGGGTTATCTCCTCGACTGCCGAGATGAGGCGTTCAGCCTCCTCCAAGGTGTTGTACAGGTATGTGGACGCCCTGACAGTTCCCGGTCTGCGGATCAGCTCCTTCATTAGAGGGAGGGCGCAGTGGTGCCCGGACCTCACAATTATCCTAGATGAGGCATCTAAGGCTAAGGCGACATCATGGTGGTTCAGTCCCTCCACGTTGAAGGATGTTATGCCAACCCTATACTTGGGTTCAGGCCCGTAGACCTCCACCTTCGGAATCTCCCTTAGTCCTTCATGTATCCTCTCCGTCAGTTTGGCCTCATGCCTCTCGATGTTCTCCATACCTATCCTCTCTAGATAATCTACGGCGGCCCCAAACCCTATGACGTCGGCTATGGCCGGGGTTCCCGCCTCGAACCGGGAGACATCCTCGCTTAGCTCATAAAAATCTAAGCCGACATCGGCTATGGTTCCGCCTCCAATGCAGAGAGGCTTAACCTCGTCGAGGAGTTCCTCCCTTATGTATAAGGCTCCCGAACCTGTTGGAGCACACATCTTGTGGCCTGAGAACGCTAGGAAGTCGCAGTTAAGCCTCTGCACGTCAACCCTAATGTGGGGGACTGATTGAGCCCCGTCAACCAGTAAGAACGCTCCATGCTCATGTGCTATGTCGGCTATCTCCTTAACCGGCATAAGCAGGCCCAGAACGTTGGAGATTTGGGTTACGGCGACGAGTTTCGTCCTGTCGTCTATGACTTTCTCGAAGTCCGACACTTCGAAGAGGCCGTCCTCAAGGGGTTTAGACGGCTTAACCACGTCCACATCGACGCCGTATCGATCTCTAACCCTAAGCCAGACTATGAAGTTTGAGTGGTGCTCGATGAGTGAGGTCACTATCTTTTCTCCTCTCCTCCAGTTCAGGCCGTTGGCTATGATGTTTATTCCTTCAGTCGCGTTCCGGGTCATCACAACCTCGAAGGGAGCCGAGGCGTTTATGAACTTCGCAACCTTCCTCCGGGATGACTCGTACTCCTCGCTCGCCCTTTGAGAAAGACGGTGAACCCCCCTTGCGATGTTGGCTCTATACTCACGGTAGAACTCAAGCATCTTCTCCAAGACGGGTTCGGGTGTTAGGCTACTCGCCGCGTTGTCCAGATAGATTATACCACGTCTTAAGATGGGGAAGTCCCGTCGAACCCTACCGACATCCAACATCAAACACACCGCATAGAAAGGATACGTCAGAACACATATAAATCAACAGCAAACCTCAAGTATGGGTAATCGTGAGGTTCCCAGCGATTATGGTCTAGGGTTGACCGACTCAACCAAGAATCTCGCGGAGATGGACCTTCATGGGACCGAACTTGCCGCCGTAATTACCAGCCGATATCCTGACGACCCCGGGAACTTCAGCTGCAGCCTTGATCCCCACGGCCATAGCGTCCTTAACATACTCAAGTTCAAGCCCGTTTATGATTATCTCGTATACGCTGTTCACTCCTTCTGGCACCTGCGACTCTGGCACGATCCCCCTGAGACTAGGGCAGTAGGGATGGTTCGTCGATGCTGGCAGCTTATACTTTAGGGAGCCCACCTTGGAGCCTGACCTGCAGATTCCGCCCGGGAAGGGCATGATCACCCCTTTGACGTTCTTCCGGATAGCTTTTACGGCGTCCTCAGCGGCTTGGAGTCCAGACTTCAAGTCCTTGGCTAGAATGAGGAAGTTTCCTCCGGCGACGGCCTTCTTAGCTCCGAAGGTGTCCTCCACTATGAACTCTCCCTCCATGACCGGTATGCGCCAAACCCTCCTCCCAGCGACCTCGTCTCTCTTCTGGAAGCCGTCCCCGAAGAGGCGGAGGCTCCTGCCAACCTTGAGTCTCCTCTTCGCGTCCGGCAGGGCGTCGAAGGCGGAAGTGGTTGGGCAGGTCATGACGCACTGACCTATCCTCGCGATCATCTGCCTCTTCAACTCGGTTCTCGTCCTGTTGTATATCTGTATGAGAACCCCCGTTCTCCCGTCCGGCGTCTCCCTTGGACTGACGGTTCCCTCGATCCCGGCTTCGGCTGGCGAACCTATTATGGAGGATGCGAAGCCAGTCGCAACCCTAGCCGCAGTTAATGCCCAATTCTCGTTCTCAGCCGTTATTAGGACCCTGCCAGCCCACATCGTGAAGAGCTCAGCAAACGTATCTTCTATCTCAACGCCTTTGTAACGTAACATGTCAAGTACCCTTCCTATGCTTATCCCATGTAGAAGACTTAAAATCTTTGATGTTTAAGATGCTGGTGTCAACCCGGCCCGTAAAGTATGAGAAGGAAGGCGTAGCCTAGCCAAACTTGACGGGTCTCCCTCTACGTTTTGGAGGCCGGAAATTCGTGGCCTTCAGCAAGCTTGGAGTTGAACATTTTATATACTGGAAGCGCCAGTAAGGATATATTGGAGTCTAAGGGTTTCCTCAGACTTGGAGAGTCCCAAAAGTTATGGTGGAACTCGAGAAGATAGAGTATAAACCGATCTCAGTTAGGGACTTGCTCATCGAGATGAAGAACCTCTCAGAGCTTATGCTCGACCTAGCTTACTCCGCGGCCCTCTTCAACAGCCACGAGCTCGCAGAGGAGGTTCTCTCCCTAGAGAGACATATAGACCTGCTCGCTTACCTCCTCAACATGAACTTGATGATGGCCGCGAGGGACGTGGAGGGCGCTGAGGCCCTCCTAGGAGTCTCGAGGGTCTCCTCCTCAGCCGACAAGATATCGGACGCGGCGGCCGACATAGCCACTATAGTTCTGCGGGGGATAGGAATCCACCCGATCGTCCGTGAGGCCTTCGAGAGGGTTGAGGAACGTTTGGCTAGGGTCGAAGTCAAGACCGGTTCCCAGCTGGCTGGGAAGAACATAGGGAGCCTCGAGTTGGGAATCGACGTCATAGCGTTGCGGAGAGGCCGCAGGTGGATCATAGACCCCTCCGAGGACGAGGTTATCCGCGTAGGCGACGTGCTCATAGCTAGGGGGGCGCAGTCCGGGATAGAGGAGCTGAGCGGGTTGAAGGGTAAACACTACAAGGTTCAGAAACGCTTTGAGGGGATAATTGAGGACCTTGTCAAGCTGAAGGACACTTCGGAGCTTATGCTCGACCTGGCTTACTCCTCCCTACTATTGAACAGCCGTGAACTAGCGGATGAGGTTCAAGCCTTGGAGGAGTACATGGACAACCTCCATACGGAGTTCGAGTTGAGAACGCTCTCGAGCGGCTTCAAACCTGAGGAGTCTAAGGACTTCTTGGGGTTGATAAGGCTGGGCGTGGCCACCGAGGAGATAGCCGACGCGGCGGCCGAGATGGCTGACATAGTCCTGAGAGAGGTTGAACCCCACCCAGTCCTCAAGATGGCCATCAAAGAGGCTGAGGAGACGGTTACGTCGGCCGTCGTCTCCGAGGACTCTCCCATTAAAGGGAAGACTTTGAGAGAGGCGAGAATCCCAGACGAGACCGGTATGTGGATACTTGTCATCAAACGTAAAGGCAGGTGGATACGTCCCAGACCAGACGCTCGGATAGAGGCTGGAGACATCCTCATCGCGTCTGGCTACGCCGAAGGGGAAGAAGACTTCAAGAGGATAGTCTCCGGGAAAGACTGACGAAGACGAATAGGACTGCTTGACGATAAGGCTAAATACTCCTGAAGAGAAGCCATCTTCCCTCCCAGTAGGGTCACGTTTTGTGACGTGGTGGATGCTAGTCTATGGGCAGATTGAAGGTCTCCCTCCTGACGGGAAGAACCGTTAACCAAGGAAAGTGGAAGGAGTTCGGCAAGTTCTCGAGAGAGTACATGGAGAGTGTCGCCGTGTGCGAGATGGACCCGCAAGACATGAAGGAGCTCGGCTTGAAGGAAGGCCGGAACGTAAGGGTTACGACCAGGTTCGGCTGCATAGTCGTGAAGGCGGAGAAATCCAAGAGAGGGCCTCACCCCGGAACGGTCTTCATCCCTTACGGGCCGTGGGCGAACATCGTAGTCAACCCGGAGACGGACGGGACAGGTATGCCCTCGCTGAAGGGGATAGAAGCCACGGTTGAGCCGACTGAAGAGCCGGTTATGCGCCTAGAGGAGATACTCACCCGGCATTATGGTAATGAACGGTTAAGAGGGGAGAGAAGGGATGCGTAGGGTTTCAGCGGTTGTCTGCCCAGTCTGCGGATGCTGTTGCGACGATCTAGAAGTCATAGTCGATGACAACGCCATCCTAGACGTTATGAACGCCTGCGCTTTGGGCGCCTCGAAGTTCCTGAACTACAACAAGCATAGGCAGAGGAAGCCTATGGTCAGGAGGGGCGGGAGGCTCGTTGAGGCGTCATTAGAGGAGGCCGTTAGGAGAAGCGCGGAGATACTCGTTGAGGCTTCATACCCCATCCTCTACGGTTGGAGTTCGACGAGCTGCGAGGCTATTGAGGTCGGCTTAGAACTGGCCGAGGAGGTTGGAGGAGTAATCGATAACACCTCAACGATCTGCCATGGACCCTCAATTCTAGCCGTCCAAGACGTGGGAATCTCGGGATGCACCTTGGGACAGATAAGGCATCGAGCTGACCTCATCATATATTGGGGGTGCAACCCTTGGAGTGCCCATCCCCGCCACATGGAGAGGTATACGGCCTTAACGGAGGGCAGATTCCAGAGAAGTCTCTGGAGACGCCTCATACTACGCCTCCACGCAGACTCCATGAGGAAGAAGATGCTCAGGGCGGCCGAGCTATCCTTGATAAAGAGGATTCTAGAGAGGATTAAAACCCGAAGGGTCAGGGAGGCCCCCTACACCCTCTGGGAGAAGGAACGGAAAGTCGTGGTCGTCGACATCCGGAGAACGAGAACAGCCGACCTAGCAGACCATTTCATCCAAGTCAAACCAGGTAAAGACTACGAGGTGTTGCAGGCCTTAAGGGCTCTCATAAGGGATGAGGAGCTCGACGTGGACGAGGTTGGAGGAGTCCCGGTCGAGACCTTGGAGGAGCTGGCCGACCTCATGATCGGATGTAGACTGGGAATAATATTCTTCGGTTTAGGCCTAACCATGAGTGAGGGAAAACTCCGCAACGTCGACGCCGCGATCTCCCTAACGAGGGACCTAAACCGTTACACGAAGTTTCTCATCATGCCGATGCGTGGACACTTCAACGTGACAGGGGCGAACGTGGTCTTCACGTGGCAGACCGGATACCCCTATGCAGTCGACTTTTCGCAGGGCTATCCGCGATATAACCCGGGTGAGACATCGGTTGTGGATATACTTCTCCGCGGAGACTCCGACGCGGCGCTCGTCATAGCGTCCGACCCGGTTGCAACCTTCCCGAAAGCGGCCGTCGAGAACCTCGTCAAGAACCCGCTGATAGTCATCACTCCTGACGTGACCCCGACGTCTTTGGTGGCGGACGTTGTTCTCCCATCCACCTTCGTGGGAATCGAGACCTCTGGAACGACCTACCGCATGGACCATGTTCCCCTCCCGTTGAAAAAGGTTGTTGAGCCCCCGGAGGGATGCGTCCCAGACGAGGAACTCCTAAGGATGATCCTACGGGAAGTCAGAGCCATAAAGAAGGAGGCGGCTGTTTCAACCGTCCATGTGGAGGCGTGAGCTCCTTTAAGCCTTCCCCCTTTTACGGTTTTTTAAGGCCTTCTCCTCTCCTCGCTTTCGATTGTCTCTAATACCTTGCTGATCCATTCCTTCTGGATGGTTATCTCTTGTGGAACGAACCTCTTGAAGAGTTTGAGTATCTCGATGCTTCTCCTCACACTCGGCGTGATGTCCCCGGTGGATATGTACCTCGAGACCTCCGCGGGCGGCACCTTCAGGGTTCGGGCTATCTCGATCCCCTTCATGGACCTTGCTGTGTTCCTCAGGGTCTCCAAGGCTAGGAGCCTTAGTTTCAGTCGTTCCTCAGAAGTGAGCCTCATCTCTAAACATAACCTCCCGACAGGTATTTTTTAACAGTTTCTCTAAGACTGTTCCGGGCTTTCTCCAGAGACTTCTTCTTCAGAAGCCAGGCCTCCCTGAAGGCCTTCAACACTGTGGACCTCTCCTTCAGCATACGTTCGATCTCCGCTGGGTTCGGGCTTCCGATGGACCTGCGGTTCAGGAGGGACTCTTCAGGGTTGACTGCCTCCTTAACGAGGTTCTCATCTACAGCGACTCGTTTACCGAGAACCTTCTCCGCGACTCTCTCGACATCCTCCGGCTTCAAGCAGGAGATTCTCCTCCCGGAGGAGGCCATCTCGCGGACGAGGTTGCCGACCACCATGTGCGCCTCCCTGAAGGAGAGACCCAGCTCAACGGTTAGACGTTCCGCTAGGTCTAGAGCCAAGGTGTATCCCTCCTCAACCATAACCCTCATACGCTTCTCGTTAACGTCCATGCTCTCTATAGCTCCAGCCAGTATCTCCAAAGAGTCCTTCACCGCGTCTATGCCGGCCCAGAGATGATGCTTCACCTCTTGGAGGTCACGGTTGTATCCCGTGGTTAAACCTTTCACTATATTTAGAACACCGTTTAGGGCGCCGAAGACCCTGCCAGTTCTCCCCCGGACGAGTTCAAGGGTGCACGGGTTCTTCTTCTGGGGCATGATGCTGGATGTGGACGAGTACTCGTCCGCGAGCTCTATGAAGCTGAACTCGGAGCTAGACCACAGGATGAGGTCCTCGGCGATCCTACTTAGGGTGGACATCAAGTTCGCCAAGATGCTGAGAGACTCTATCTCAACGTCCTTACTGCTGACGGCGTCGATCGTGTTCTCCACGACTCCGTCGAACCCCAAGAGAGAGGCCGTCCGCATCCTGTCAATGGGGATGCTAGTTCCACCTATAGGTCCGGCTCCTAAAGGGCTGAGGTTCACTCTACGGTAACAGGAGTCCAGCCTCTCAAGGTCCCGGAGCAAAATGTCCACGTAGGCGAGAAGGTAATGGCCTAAAGTTCCTACTTGAGCATGTTGTGTGTGGGTGTAAAGGGGCATAAGGGTTTCCTTATGTTCCTCCGCTTTCTTCAGGAGTGAGTATGTTAAGTGAAGGATTCCCTCCCCGACCTCGATCAGCGCCCACCGGAGAACCATCCGGATGTCAAGTGCAACTTGGTCGTTTCTGGACCTGCCTGTGTGGAGTTTACCTCCAGCCTCGATGCCCACGTCTCGAATCACATAAGTCTCGATGAACTCGTGGACATCCTCGTATTCGGGCTTGATCTTGACTTTCCCGGACTCGTATTCTCTCTTGAGCTTCTCTAGAGAGGAAAGTATCCTGACCAAGTCCCTTCTGGAGAGAACCTGTTGTTCGTACAACATGATGTTGTGGGCTTCCGTCCCCTCTATGTCAGCCTCAAATATTCTGTAATCATCCTCTATGGAGGATAAGAACTTCACGATCTTCTTGTTTGGGGCCTTCCCCAACCGGGCGCGGTAGATACCCTTACCCATTCAAGATGCTCCTCCCAACAATAATTGCGGGTAATGCATATAATAATGAAGGGGTTCTGAAGTAATAATACTCTTTCCCTCCACAAATTTTGTGTAAAGGAGAGTTCAACTCCGCACTTCTCAGCGAATTTTAGACTTTAAGGTTCATCAAGGCAGGTGGGGAGCCTCAAAGGCGTAACATCCTTGAGAAGGGGCCAATCTTAAATAATTTACACCTTGTTTTAATTTATGAGGAAGTGAACGTCTGTGGTGCTCTTCCGTTCATCCTTTAAGATAATGGGTCGAAAGGAGAGGAAAGTTCTCCGGCTCCTCGATGAACATTTAGAGGCGGTCATGGAAGCCGTGAACAATTTAAAGTCTCTAATCTCGATGCTTGTCGAGGGGAATCCTCAAATCTTGACCTCCACGGTCATCGAGGAGAACGTCGAGATGATCTCGATCTACGAGTCGTCCGCGGACGATATATACCTGCAGTCCCTAATCGCCCTTTGTGAAGGAGCCTTCTTCTCCGGCCTCCGCGAGGACTTCATGAGGCTCTTCGAGAACATAGATGACATCGCCGACTTCTCTAAGGATTCGTCCCAGATCATAGCTAGGAGTAGATTGGATTCCTCATCCCTCAAGATGCTCTGTGAGGAGCCGGAGGCCTCCCTAAGCCTCTACATGGAGAAGATCGTAGGCTCGGTGAGAACCTTGAGGGAGGCCGTTAACGAGCTGGAGAGAGATGTAGACCAAGTGATCAAGAAGTCTATCGAGGTTAAGACCTTTGAGGAGGAGGCTGACGACATAAAGTCGAAGCTCCTAGAGACCGTTTACTCCAAAAGGGAGGAACTGGACGTTCTAACCCTGCTTGAGTTGAAGGAGCTCGTCCTCACACTCGATGAGATAGCCGACGCTGCGGAGAGGTCTTCAGAGACCCTCCTTATAATAGTGACGAAGGCAAGGGCTTAGATGTTCTTCGAGGCTTTAATACTCTCGCTTGGTATCCTCGTCTGCCTCGTTTTAGGGGCCAACAACGCTCCCGCTTGTTTCGGAACAAGCGTTGGAGCAGGCTTCACCAAACATTCTGAGGCGGCGGGTCTAGCAGTCTTGGGGGTTCTGTTGGGGGTTACCCTAGAGGGAACAAAACTCTCCAGAACGATCTCCGGAGGAGTCCTCACGGAGGCTTTTCCAAGCCTAGAACCGATTCTAGTGATGATGGTCACGATCGTGGTTTTGATGACGGCAGCTACATTCTTTAATTTGCCTCTTTCACTTTCTGAGGGCTTCGTTGGATCGGCCATCGGTGTCGGCCTCGGCGTTGGAATAGCCGTGAACTGGTTTTTCTTCTTAAGGGTCTTCGCCTCGTGGGTGTTGACCCCCCTCTTTTCAGCCTTAGCCGCAGCCTTCATCTACAAGGTTGTGGAGCGAGCAACCCGCGCCGTCAAGAGGATTCTGACGCTCAACTACATCTACGGAAAGGCTACGCTGGTCCTCTCCTTCTATGTGGCGTACGTTCTCGGAGCCAACACGGTCGGTCTCGTCAGCGGCCTATACCAGCCGATATTGGAGAGGCAGATCAGCGTCTTCATTTTTGGGGCTGCAACGGCGCTGGGCATCTACTTCCTGAGTTGGAGAATAACCGAGTCGGTTGGAAGCGGCATAATAAGTCTAAGCCCGTCGACGGCCTTGGTATCCCAGTTCAGCGGAGCATTCACGGTTCACGTATTCACGCAGTTCGGGCTTCCAGTATCGATCACGCAGGCCATCATAGGAGGGATTCTAGGGATCGGCCTAGCTAAGAAGATAGCGATTTTGAACGTTGGGACGGTCAACAAGACCGTTGCGGGGTGGACTCTAGCCCCAATCCTCGGAACAGCGATCTCTTACGTCCTTGTGATGTTGATCTGAGTAGACCCATCCATGAAGATCATGGTCAAGAGTTCCCTTTACCCAAAGATATAGAAAAGCATAAAAATAGATGATGGTTATATTAGTCGGGGTTTAGTGATGTCTGAGGTTAGTAAAGGAATGTCAGAAACCGAGATTGGCACTATCAAGTTTCCAATCTCAGAAGCCTTCAGATTCTCCTTGGAGAGCATAAGGAAACGGTTCACGAGGGCCTTGATCACGTCCCTCTCAATCCTCTTGGGCATAGCATTCATGTGCGTACTGTTAACGATGGGCACGATCCTCCGGAATGTAGGCGAGGCCCCTCCAGCCTACCAGTACTGGATGGTCGTGATAGCGCTCTTGGTATGCGGGGTTGGAATCGTGAACTCCATGCTGATGGCTGTGACGGAACGGTATAAAGAGATAGGGACTATGAAGTGTCTAGGAGCAACCGACGGAAGCATCCTAAGCATCTTTCTGCTCGAAGCGCTACTACTAGGAGTTCTCGGCGGAGCCATAGGCGCTGTCGCAGGGTGGCTCGCCGCCGTTATAGTCTACGGACTCCAGCTGGGCTGGCCAGCAGTCTTCGGATTCAAAGGAGCCATATTCCAATACCTATACAACATTGGATTCTCAATAGCTGTTGCAGTCTTCCTAAGCGTGATAGCGGCCGCCTACCCGGCCTACTACGCGGCTAAACTTAACCCGGCTGAAGCCCTCCGATACGAGGTTTAAACCGATCAAAACATCCCCATCACTATTCAGATATCATCGATTTCCAGTAATTTCTTTCTTAACAGGCTTCTTGAAAGTTTCATACTCAGATGTTTCCTTGGAACGTTAACTTTTAGCCCGTTCTGCGCGGCTAGGCCCTTCATTAAGTGTAGAGATCGACGTTGATACTTGGCCTTGGTGAGGACAGCTCACGAAGCCCATGAAATACGATCCACCCAGAACCTCCAACAGAAAAAATGATACAGTCTTTAAAATTTTTGGCGGGCCCGCTGGGATTTGAACCCAGGATCTCCGGCTCTCCTAGGCTAGTTGAGGTCAGCCTTAGAGGGCCGACGCGCTATCCAGGCTACGCTTCCCGAACGGGTCTTCCAAGCTTTGGCTTGGAGGCCCGTTTCACGGGCCCAATCCTCAGCCGGCCCAAAAATAAAAGACGAAATTTTAAGATTTAAAGGTTGATGTTCTGTCTATTCGATGTAGATGGCTGGCCGGTAAGGTTTGGCTAGGCTTGATCTCCCCTTCGGGTCGTATCTTTCCGGGTCGTCTTCTCGGTAGGTTTTAACCTCCGCGTTGAATGTCTTCTTGAGGAATTCTTCGGCGTCTTTGAGTATCTCCTCCTCGTCTAGTACTCCAACCTTTAATATCTGCTCTCTCCTCTCTGCTGGCATTTGGTTAACTTCGGGGATTAACGAGCTTACGAGCTTGGCTACTTCGCCGGCTCTCCTCCTCAGATCGGGGTTCTTCATGAGTTTCCTCATAATGTTCTGCATCGTGACCTTCTGGTAAGAAACGGCTTCCTCCACGACTTTCAGGTAGGTCGTCCACTTCCACGGTGCGGCAACGTAGTATATTATCCTCTTCGGTTCGATCTTCGTCGCCTTTACGATGTTGGATGTGTCTTCCATTAGGCTCTTGATGAGGCTCTCAGCCTCCTCGGCTTTAACGTCTATCTTAGAAGGGTCATACTCGGGCCAAGGAGCCGTCGAGACGAAACCTTCGCCTCCGAGGATGCTCCATAATTCCTCACAGAGGAAGGGGGCGAAGGGAGCTAGAAGCCTGATCCAGATGCCCGTTACCTCCCTTAACAAGGACGGGTTGGGCTTCTTGGCTCTCCTCAAGTACCACTTGATGTCGTTCCAGACCTCGAAGAGGGCGACCTCCGATGCTGTCCGGGTTTTAAGCGCGTTAAGGGCATCCGTGACCTCCTTTATCCGTTTCTGAAGGGCTCCGAGGAGCCATCGGTCTATGTGGCTCTCTCCAGCCCCGCCGGAGAGGTTCGATATCTTTAAGACGAAGCTGTGGAGGGCCTTGAGTTTAGCGTCGATGTTTCTGGCGTTCTCTTCCCTCCAGTCCGGGTCCTCCATGTCCTGCGCGCTCAGAAGGAGCGTCAGCCTCGTCACGTCCGCCCCATGCTTGACAACCGCCTTCTTCAGAGTTATGAAGTTACCCTTCGACTTAGACATTTTTTTACCTTCAATCATCAGCATACCGTTCACCCCGACCCCCCTAGGCCACATCTCCGGAGGGAAGATGGCGACGTGCTGGAAGAAGTAGAAGGAGAGGTGGTTAGGAACGAGCTCCTTGGCTGAGACCCTGAGGTCCACCGGGTACCAGTAGACGAACTCATCCCTCATTTCGCGTAGAACTTTCGCGGCTATACCCGACCTCTCGGATATCTCTTCAACGTCTCCTTTCCCGAGAAAGACGTAATCGAAGACCTCGTCTATGAGCTGTTCAGGCTTGATCCCATACTTTAAGATGTGCTTCCTAATCGTGTAGAAGGCCATGTAGATCGTTGAGTCGCTGAGGGTCTCAACTATCCATCCGGGGCTCCACGGCAACGGAGTCCCCAAACCTGTCCGGCGGGCGCACGCCCAGTCGTGGAGCCAGTCTATCTTCTCGTGGAAGTACTCCCGGGCGGTCTCAGGGAATATCCTCGCCTTGTCTACGGCCTTGTGGGTGAGCCTCTTCCACTCCGGGTCGGAGTAGCGTAAGAACCATTGGTCGGAGAGAATCTTCACTATGCATCTGGTTGTGCATCGGCAGAGAACTCTGCTTGGGAGATCGTACATGGAGTCAGCTATCCCGGCCTTTTTGAAGTCTTCGATCAGCTCAGCCTTGACCTCCCTAACGAGTTTCCCCGCGTACTTCCCGCAGATCGGTTTCAGGACGCCGGTATGGAACTCCTTCCGGTATATGATCGATGTGGCCTCCTCAACTAGAGGGTCAAACTGGTCCTTGATCCCCATGGACTCAACAGCTTCGATGGCTGGGTACTCCCCGTATCCCTCGACGCTTATAAGGGAGATGGGCTTGATCTCTTCGACTACCTTTGGATCCAACCCGAACTCCTTAAGCTTCTCCGGCTTTTCAAGCAAATCTCTTATGGCGATCCAGTCGGCTGGGGCGTGGGCTGGAACGCTGTAGACTACTCCCGTAGCGGACTCCGGATCGACGAACCATCCGGGTAGAATCGGCAGTCTCTTACCGGTCATCGGGTCTCTGAAGTATTTCCCTATTAGCTCACGGCCCTTGAACTCCCTCAAAACTTTCACTTTTCTCAGCTGCTCGGCGAGTTTCTTAACGGACTCCTTACTGACTATCCACTTCTCACCGTCGACTTGAGCCTTCACGTAGGTGGCGTCCGGGTTTATGAACATGTTAGTTACGCCGTAGATCGTCTCAGGCCGGAGGGTCGCGGCTGGGAGGTAAGCGTCCTCGAAGGGAAACTTCAGTAATGTGTATTCCTCTGGGGAGACCCCTTCCCCTTCAAGCCTGTCATGGTCGCCCGTCGGGCTCTTACACTTTGGACACCAGACCACGGGGTGGGTTCCCTTCGTGACGTAGCCCTTTTCACGTAGGGTCTTGTACTGCCACTCTACGAAGCGGTTGAAAGTCGGCTCCAAGGATGTCGTGTGGAACTCGCGGCGCCAGTCGATGGAGAACCCTATCCTCTTGACGGTCTCCCTGCTCTCACGGGTGTAGTAATTAGCCATGTAAACCGGGTCCACAAACTTCTTGAGTTCCTCGTCTGGAACCCCGTCGATCTCCTTTAGCCCCCTGATCACGTCGGGGTCCCCCATCTTGACGCGGAGGGCCGCCCCTAGGATGGGCTCTCCGGTCCAGTGCCAAGCCCAAGGAAAGAGAGTATTGTAACCCCTCATCCTCATGAACCTGGCGTAGGCATCAACTCGGGTGGCTGTGAATCCATGCCCCAAATGTAGGGGCCCATTCATGTAGGGAAAGGGGAAGGTCACGAAGCACTTCTTCCTCTTCGGGTCGGGGTCAGCCTCGAAGATTCGAGCCTCCTCCCATTTCTTACACCACTTCTCCTCTAACTTTCCCCATTCTATAGACATTATTTCACCTCCTCCCAACCTTCTCAGAGACGAGAGCCTCAACTCTACGTAAGGCTTCAGACAGATTCTCGGTTAGTGTTCCTCCGCCCTGAGCGAATTCCGGCCTGCCGCTTCCTCCTCCACCCAGCTTTAGAGCTGCCTCCCTAGCGATCTCGTCGGCTCTAACCCCCAGCCTTAGGGCTTCCTCGCCGACCATGACCACAACCCTAGCATTCTTGTCGGTGTGGAAGAGCGCGACGACCGCCCTCGGCTCCGCACGGGTAATCTCGTTGGCAACCTTTATGAGCTGATCCACCGATACTCCTTTGGCGACGCGGAGGACAAGCCTCAAGCCTCCGATGATCTTTGAATCTTCCAAGTACTCTTTGGCCATAAATCTGGCTAAGGTCTCCATGAGCCTCTCCCTTTCCTGACGAAGCCTCCTCCACTCGGCGACGAGGTTCTCGGTTGCTTTCTCAACCCTCTCAACTGGAACGTTGAGTGTTCCTGAGACTTTTACGAGCTTGGACTCGTTCTCTTGTACGGCTCGTAGGGCTGGAAGACCGGCCGCGAAGATGAGCCTCTCGACGCCGTCTTGAACCCTCTCGGTGCGGATCACCTTTATCAATCCAACCTCCCCTGTCGTTCTGCAGTGTGTTCCACCGCAAGCCTCAACCTCCCAGTCTCCACTCTTCACGATCCTTATCTCCTTTCCGGGAACAACCCCGCCCTGGTAGAGCCTGAAGCCGTACCTCTTCTCGGCCTCCTCACGCGGCATCCAGAAAGCCTCAACCGGCATGTTCCTCAAGACCGCCAAGTTTGCAAGCCTCTCTATCTCGTGAATCTCCTCCAGCGTGAGCCTCTTATAGTGGGATATGTCGAGCCTAGACCTCTCCACCCCCTTCTGGGCTCCAGCTTGCCAGACGTGTCGGCCTAGAACCCTCCTTGCGGCGCCCATGAGGAGGTGGGTGGCTGTGTGATGCCTCATCAGGCTTATCCTTCGGTTCCAGTCGATTACGCCGTGAACTTTTTCTCCAACCTTGGGTACGGCTCCTTCAAGGCGGTGAACGATGACTCTTCCAACCCTTTGGACATCGATGACCTTCGACCTCAACCCTCCAAACTCGATGTGGCCTTTGTCAGCTGGCTGGCCTCCTCCTTCCGGGTAGAAGGCTGTCTTATCGAGCACGATCATGTTCCCGTCCAAGACCCCTACAACCTTGGCGTCAAACTCTGAGATGTACGGGTCGTCGTAGTATAGTCTGCGGGTTTCCGGCAGGTCGGAGACTTCGCTTTCCAGTTGAGGCTCAGCGGAGGGCCGAACGGTCTTGGGAGCCTTCATGTGGCGTTCCGCGACGAGGCTATAAAAGTTCTCCGGTATATTCACTTTAACTCCCTCTCCCTCAGCAATCTCTGCCACTATCTCTGGTGGAAGGCCGTGAGAGTCGTAGAGTTCTGTAAGGGTTTCAGTTGAAATCTCAGCTGCGCCTCTCCTCTTCCCTTCCCGAATGATCCTCCTAACGAGGACTTCTCCCTTAGCTAGGGTCTGCTCAAACTTCTTCAGCTCAGCTGTGAGGACCTCTAGAATCTCGTCACGCATCTCTTCCAAATGTGGAAAGTCTCTCGACCAGTAGTCGATCTGCATCTCGATCAGTTCGGGCATGAGGTTCTCCAGCGAGAGAGTTCTTAGAAGCCTATAAGTCTTCCTCACCATGAGTCTGGCTATGTAGCCTTCCCGGACATTCGAGGGTATGACCCCCTCCGCCAGCAAGAACGCTAAACACTTTGTGTGGTCTGTAACCGTGAAAACGTTCACTAGGGGCCTGAACATACCGACGAGTTCTTCCCGGCTCATCCCCGTTCTCTCTTTGATGAGTCTCCATCCTTCAGGCCTGCCTGATCCTGTGGCAACGTTTATGAGGTTCGAGAGTTTAGATACCTCTGTTAGTAGCCTTTCATCGACGCTGGTTATGCCGGCCTCCTCCATGATCTTTCTGAGAATCTCGCCGTAGACCGCGTGGAAGCAACTCACGGCTCCTTGAGATAGCCACGCGTAACGTTCGATGCCGTATCCCGTGTCAACGGTCTTTATGGGGAGCTCGATGAACCTCCCATCGACGGTCTTGAACTTCATGAAGACTAAAGTCGCTATCTCTAGGCCTCTTACGACGCTTTCTAGGTCTGGTCCAGCGTTTCCCCCTCCCGACCAGACGCCTTCCTTGTAGATGATCTCTTCGGACTTTACTCCGAGCTCTTTGGTTACGAACTCGTGGTGGTAACGGACTGTTTCGTCTTTCCAGTAGATTTCTTCGCCTTTCCGGTTGAAGGCGTGGTGGCCCCCCATCTCGAAGATTGTAAGGTGCCTCCCGAAGGTTGGTCCGGCGTTGTCAACATCTAAGAAACGGACGCATGGTTGACTTATGACGAGAGGGTTGGCCGGAGGCGGTATTACGCCTTCGGTCACGTAGGGTTGGAAGTCTATTATGCTGGCGTTTGTGAAGTAGAGGTCGTCCCTCCACCTAGCAACTATCGGGTAGGGCTCGATCCTCTTATGTCCCTTTCTCTCAAAGAAGGAAAGAAAGGCCTCCCTAACCTCTTCATGGGTGTAGCCTCTTCTGGTGGGAGAGGCCCCTATGAAGGTGTACTCTGCGCATCCCTCCTTCGTTGCTTCGCCGCAGAAGGTTTGCTCTGGATTCTGAGTCCAGAAATACTCTCCGCATCTAGGGCAGAGTTTCCTGACGTACCCGTACTCGTCAAAGAACGGTACGTGGTACTCTTCTTCACCGAAGCGCATCTACACCTCTCACCAGTTGTAGAGACTGATCTCCTAAACTATTTTCAGTTAAGTGACTTAAAAAGTGTGATTCGTCTCCTTTACCAAATAGTTTGAGGAAGATCAGCCGAAGAGGGCTCCAAGCCCCTCTAGCGCTTCTTCCTCCTTCTTCTCCTCCTCTTCTTCCTCCTTCTTCTCTTCTTCTGCGGGTTTCTCCTCGACGGAGGGGGCTGGAGCAACCGCGGCGGGAGCTGCCGTGAAGGACGAGGCTGACTTCAACACTTCTTCTATGTCAACGGCTGAGATCGCCGCTACCAAAGCCTTGACTCTGACCGGGTCCACGTTGATTCCAGCTGTCTCGAGAACTTTGGTCACGTTCTCTTCGTCGATGGGTTTCCCAGCTTTGTGGAGGAGCATCGCGGCATATATGTACTCCATCACTCTCCACCTTTTTATCGGCTTAAGACTTATGGCTTCTTCAAAGATGGTGAATCTTATACTTAAATTTGTCGGATGCCCGAGGCTTCTGGGACGTGCCTTTTTAAATCTTACGACCTACATCTTGACGCCAAAATTGTTCCCGGGATTATTCTATGGAAATTTATTAAAACGTTCTCAAATTTCCAAATTTCTTAATTTAATGTGGCTTTTTATTAATTTTTTATGGGACTTTATCGATTTAGTTGATTAAAAAGTTAACAAAAAAATTTATATATCTTCTTGTTGATAATTTATTTTGCGAGAAATCAAACTTATTTATCGTCATGGAGGTGATGGTCATGGCCGTGTTAAATACAAAAGAAGTGGAAACTCTCCAAATAGAGGAGACGCCTGAACCGGAGGGAGAGACGAAAAACCTTGCGGTGAAAACGGAGACGATGGAAGACTCGATACGGAGGGTAGAGCAGGAGGTCGACCAGATAAGGGAGGACATCACGGCCTTCAAGTCAGCCCTATCGCAGGAGGTCGGAGACCTCAGGGTGAGGCTGGATGAGCTCAGCGTAAAGACGAACATAAAGCTCGAGAAGGCTACGAACAGGTTCTCAACGGAGATCGGGAACCTCCAGAAGAGCTTGGACGACATAGCTGAGAGGGTTGAACGGAACAGGGAGTTAGCGAACGTCCTCGAAGCTGAGCTCGACGAGAACATAAAGAGAATGGAGAGCAGGATCGCAGAGTTACAGAAGGACCTAACATCGACAGTTAAGGCTTTGGAGGATAGGCTCAGGGAGAACATGGACGCTCTCGACCGTAGGCTCAAGGAGCTGAAGAAAGCGTTCTCAGAGAGGGTAGATGCTGTTCGCGAAGAGGCATCTCGCATGGTTGAAGAGCTGGAGAAGAACGTGAGTTCAGCCGTTGAGAGGATCGATCGAAACGAGGCCACGGTAGACGATTTGAAAAGCCGGATCAGCAAGGTGTTCGATGATCTAGCCGACGTTAGAGCCTTAAGCAAAGAATTATCCTCAACCATTCGGGAGGTCCAGAACCAACTAACGAAGGTCTCCGTAGAATCGGAGAAGAATAGGCACATGGCTGGGTCGCTGAGGATCGAACTCAAAGAAGCCAGGGACAAGTTCTTCTCGGAGCTTAAGGAGATGAGCAGCAAGCTGGGAATAGCTTTAGCTACTATCGAAAAGGACAGAGGCGAGATAAACGATGTGAGAACTGACCTCGAGAAGGTCAGGAAGGAGATCAACGAAGCCCTAACCAACATAAGGGAGAACAGGAGCAAGTCTGTGGCCCTCGAGAGAGAATTCAAGGAGAAATACGAAGAGTTGTCAGCAAGAATAACGGACATCCGCGGGAACCTTACGTCGACCCTCAAAGGCTTAGAGGCTGAACTCAAGGAGGAAGTAACCGCTCTTCACGGTAAGATTTCGGGTGTGCAGGAGGGTCTCTCCTCGCTCAGGGACAGCCTTGAAGGAAGACTGGACTCCCTTACAAAGGAGATCAACGAACTCAAAGCGGAGATCGGAAAGGTGGAAAGCGCAGCTGAAGACCTACGTGAGAGGGAGAACAAGAGGCATGAATGGACTGTTGACGCGATAAACGCCATCGTGAACAAGCCGTTCCTCCGCCGTCCAAAGATTCCAGAACCAGCTGACTGACAGCAACCATTTTCACCCCGTTTTTTCTGATTTCTAATGCTTGAGAGGGCAGTCTAGAAGATGCCTTAAAAGGCCGGTAAACCATAAAGCCCCCTCAGCTTTAGGGGGCTAAAAATAAAAAAGGGTTAACTGTAGTTTGAGTCGGAGGGGTTGGAGGTGTTGAAGGATGGATAACGCTGTGGCACCGATCTTCGTGGCGATCTACTTACTCACGGTTCTCTTAGCCTCAACTGAGATCGTCTCCCTGCCCATAGCGGCCCTCCTCGGAGCCGTGCTCTCAATTTTCTTTGGGCTCCACTACGGGCTCTTCGCGTACGAGGAGGCCATAAACTTCATCGACGTGAAGCTTTTAGGGCTCCTTATAGGGATGATGATCATCTCCGAGATTGCTGAGAGAAGTGGGTTATTCCGTATTGTAGCCCTGTACGCGATAAAACTTGCTGGAGGCGATCCTCTTAAGCTTTTCTTCTCAACTTGTTTCACGTCCGCGATAGTGTCCCTTTTCCTCAGCGATATAACGGCCATAATGCTCATAGCTGCAGCTGTCGGCACCATATCAAAGATCATGGGTTATGACCCCGTCCCCTATTTTGTCTCAGCAGCTATAATGATAAACCTCGGGGGGACAAGCACCCTGATAGGTTCTGTGAGCAACATGATAATAGGCACCTCTTCAGGCCTCAGCTTCACGGATTTCATCAACTACTTGGCTCTATGCGAGATCGCCCTATGGTTCCTCACGGGTACGATCCTTTACCTCTTCTACAAACCTAGGCTCGGAGAGAAGAAGCCCCTGTCAAAGTATGATCCTTGGGAGGGAATCGAAGATAGAGCCGCAACTTACAAGGCGATGGTCGTTGTGGTTCTCTTCCTGTTCCTGCTCGCCCTCTCAGACCACTGGCAGATCGGACCGGAGGCTGTCGCCCTCGGATGCGCCGTGCTGGCTCTCATAGTCAGCGGCGTTGAGCCGGGTGAAGTCTTCAAGAGGATGGACTGGGAAACTATATTTATCATAAGCGGCTTCTTTGTTATAATTGGGAGTGTGGAGAAGACGGGGCTTCTAGCTCAGGTGTCCCGGAGCATATTTGAAGTCTCGGGAGGAGACGTACTCAAATCCGCGTTGTTGATCCTGTGGTCGAGCGGCCTAATCAGCACAGTTATGAGTAACATCACCGTAGCCTTGACGTTCTCCCCGATAATCAAGGGGCTTCCCGAGGCCAACCCTGTGGCCGCCTGGTCGGCCCTCGTCTTAGGAACAAACTTGGGGGGCGCCGCAACCCCCTTCAGCGGAGCCGTCTGCATCTTATGTTTAGGAGCGTTGAAGAGGGAGGGGATAAGCCTAAGCTTCTCCGAGTTTACCAAGATAGGGGTTCTCACAACCTTCGTTCAGCTCGGATTCTCATCCCTCTACATTCTCTTAAGATTCGGTCTGTGGGGTTAGAGAGATGGGAAAGATACTGGATCGAATATTAGAGAAGAAAGAAAAAATGAAATCGATGGACAAGTATGACGAAAACAGAGAGAAATTCAAGGAGGTAATGGGAAAGCCGGAGATAAAGATAAGCGTCGAGCTCCCTGAAGGATACGAGAACCGGAAGAAGGAGTTCCTAGAACTACAAAAGGAGGAAGCCTTCCTAAAGGATGTCAGCAAGAGCATAGGGAGGATAGTGAAGAAACACCTAAAGAAGAAAAAGCAGTAGCAGACGTGGCTGGGAGACTTCACAGACGCGCCGCCAGCCTTTTCGTCGCCGAAGCGGAAAAGTTAAAAAGACCCTACCCTTTTGACTTGCTCAGTAAAGGTTCAGCCTGAGCGTGAAGGGGTTGAGCAAGGTCAGGACACCCATCATAATAGTTAACTTCAAGACCTACTCCGAAGCAACGGGTCGGAGAGCCCTCAAACTGGCGGAGGACGCGGAGAAGGCGAGCCTCGAGTCCGGGGTATGCATCGCGGTTGCTCCACAATTCGTGGATATACCGCCCATAGTCGAGGCTGTGGAGATTCCGGTCTTCGCTCAACATATAGACCCAATTAAGCCTGGAAGCCACACAGGCCACATCTTACCCGAAGCCGTAAAGGAGGCTGGAGCCGTCGGCACGTTGATAAACCACTCTGAGAGGAGGCTTAAGCTCGCGGATATAGATGCCGCGGTAAAACGGGCTCGAGACGTCGGCTTAACGTCCCTAGTCTGCACGAACAACGCCGATGTCAGTGCGTCCGCCGCGGCCCTCAAGCCGGACATGATAGCCGTTGAGCCTCCCGAACTCATAGGTACGGGAATCCCGGTCTCGAAGGCGAAGCCCGAGGTTGTAACCGGAACGGTTGACCTCGTGAAGAGGATAAACCCGAACGTGGTTATCCTCTGCGGGGCCGGTATAACGAGCCCCGACGACGTCTCAGCGGCCATCACTCTAGGAACGGAAGGGGTCTTGGTTGCGAGCGGAATCGTGAAAGCTAAGGACCCATACAAAGTTATGGTTGAGTTCGCCGAGGCTATAACGAAGACCTGATGGACTATTGAGGAATTGAAGGGTTCTAGGCTGTAAGTAGCAGGATCAACGGCGCGAAGACCGAGGCGACTAGGGACATCACAGTTATCATCGTATTTAAGGAGGGGCCAGCCGTGTCCTTGAATGGGTCACCCACAGTGTCCCCTGTAACGGCGGCCTTATGGGCTTCAGAACCCTTCCCACCGTAGGCCCCAGCCTCTATATACTTTTTGGCGTTGTCCCAGGCTCCTCCAGAGTTAGCCATGAAGAGGGCGAAGATTATTCCCGTCACGATGCTTCCGGCTAGGAACCCGGCTAACGCCTCTTTACCCAACAGTATAACCGTTGCTAGGGGGGCGATTATCGCCAAGGAGCATGGAAGTAGAAGCTCTCTCAACGCTCCCTTGGCGGCTATGTCCACACATGTGGCGTAGTCAGGCTTAGCGGTTCCCTCCATCAACCCAGGTATCTCCCTGAACTGCCGCCTGATCTCTTCGATCATCCTCCCAGCGTTTCTCCCAACAGCCAAGATCAGCAACGCGGAGAGCAATGGAGGCATAACCGCCCCAACGAAGACCCCAACGATCACCGTGGGAGTCATCAGGTCTAGAACCGTGATGTCGACGATCTTCGAGTACGCCGCGAAGAGCGCTAGAACAGTTAAGGCGGCGGCTCCTATGGCGAATCCCTTCGTTATAGCCTTCGAAGTGTTTCCTGCGGCGTCTAGTTTGTCGGCAACCTTGATAACCTCCTCTCCTAACCCGGCCTGTTCAGCTATTCCTTTTGCGTTGTCGGAGATGGGTCCGTAGGCGTCGGCGGATATTATCATTCCAACTATGGAGAGCATCCCCACGGCTGAGATCGCTATTCCATAGTACGGGTCCACCCCGAACATTTCAGCGAGGTGCCATGAGGCCAGCGTGGCGGCACATATCCCGATCACGGGAGGGATCACGCTGATTATCCCGTAGGAGAACCCCGTCAATATGTTTATTGCGGCCCCTGTAGTTGAGGCTTCAGCTATCCTTTTTGCAGGCGCCCTGTCTATCGAAGTGAAGTAGTCGGTTGTGATCCCGATGATGATCCCCGCGACTAAACCGGCGACCGTCGGCAGGAAGACGCCTAACCAAGAGTTTCCGCTCAGCCCCGAGAAGTACGTCGCCAAGTAGAGGAAGATTACGAAGAAGACGCATGTGGAGAAGGTTCCCCTGTTAAGGGCGGCTCCCGGGCTTCCCTTAATGCTCAACCTTATGAATAGGCCGCCGAGCATCGAAGCGAAAAGGCCTACGGCCGCTATTGTGAGCGGCAGGGTTGTGAGGGTCTCTCCACCGATCTCCGCTCCGATCGCCATCGCGGCGATTACGCTTGCGATGTAGGAGTCGACGAGGTCCGCGCCCATCCCCGCCACGTCTCCAACGTTGTCTCCAACGTTGTCTGCTATCACAGCTGGGTTTCTGGGGTCGTCTTCGGGGATTCCAAGCTCCACCTTCCCGACGAGGTCCGCGCTTATATCCGCCGTCTTTGTGTAGATGCCTCCACCCGCCTTCGCGAAGAGCGCCAGCGAGCTTGCTCCGAAGCTGAAGCCTAAGATGATGTTGGAGGCCTGAATCTCATGCCATCCTAAGACGACGTGGTATAAGTAGAAGAGGAGGCTTACCCCGAGCAGGGCTAAACCGACTATGGATAGGCCCATCACTGCTCCTCCGTAGAAGGCTATCGGGAAAGCCTTCTTTAGGCCGGCTCTCGCCGCGTTTGCGGTTCTGACGTTCGCTTTGACCGCAGCCATCATCCCAAGGTAGGCAGCAAGCGACGTGCAGAACGAGCCTAAAACGTAAGCCGTAGCTATGCCTACCCCGTGGAGGGGCTCCTCGTAGAAGCTGAAGAGTCCTCCCAGCACGATCGCCATGAAGAGAACGAAGAACGCTAGAGTTATGTTCTGTCTCTTCAGGTAGGCTACGGCGCCCTCCCTTATGGCGTCTGATATCTCCACCATCTTCTCCGTGCCGCTGTCTTGCCTACTCACGTAATAGTAGAGATAGGCTGCAAGCACGATGGATGCTAAACCCGCCGTCGGTGCTATTAAGAACCATTCCATACTCCATTATCGCCTCCAAGAGGCCCCCGTTAAACCGTCTGAATTTTAGACACCTGATTTATAAAGTTAACTGGAATTTATTGCGAAGCGTATATGGATTGGAAAAGCAAGGTGAAAAACCACAATCCTCTGGAAGGCTCCTCTTGTTTTCCCAGGGTTGATGCTAGCGGAATCGTCGAGGCGACATCTAACCTGACGTAGATATTTTAAAAGAGGAAAACGGGTGATTAGATAAAGGGAGAGCCGAGATGGGAAGTGTTAAGGACCTAGAGGTCTTGAAGAAGCCGACACGGGAAAAGATGGGTGTAGCAAGGTTCCATTTCTCCGACAGGTACTCGGTCTTCGACTGGGGGAGGATGCCGGACCTGATCGAGGGGAAGGGTGCCGCCCTCTGCCTCATGGGTGCCTACAGCTTCGAGAAATTGGAGGAGAGGGGTGTAAGAACCCATTATAGGGGAGTGGTCACACCGGAGGGGAAGGTTGTCAGAACCGACGAATTAGAGGAACCCGTAAACATTATGGAGATTGACCTGGTTAACGTGTATCGCCCAAAACCTTACCGTGAGCGTGGAAGATTGAGATACGACTACAGCATCTTCACACCAGACTTGAAGAACTTTCTCGTGCCCCTAGAGATCATATATAGGAATGGACTGCCGGAAGGTTCATCTGTCTTCAAAAGGTTGGAGCAGGGGCTTAAACCTGAGGATTTAGGTCTAGACCACTACCCTAAACCTGGAGAGAAACTGGAGAGGCCTATCTTTGACGTTAGCACGAAGCTGGAGGAGAAGGATAGGTACGTTACGTGGAGTGAGGCGCAGAGGATCGCGGGGTTGACTGACAGGGAGGTTTCAGAGATCAAAGAGAAGCTTTTGGAGATAGACAACTTGATAACCGAGATTGCGGCGAGGGCGGGTCTGGAGAACGAGGATGGGAAGGTTGAGTTCGCCTTCGACGACGAGCGGAGGCTCATGGTTGCGGATGTTGTCGGCACCCTGGACGAGTGTAGATTCACTTTCGAAGGCTTGCATGTGAGTAAAGAGGTTGCAAGGCAGTATTATAGGAGGACGGAGTGGTACAGGGATGTCGAGAGAGCGAAGCGGGAGGCGGACGCCAAGGGGGTGAAGGACTGGAGAAGCCTATGCAAGTCTAAACCTCCAAGACTAGACCCTCAAATGAAGAGGATACTATGTAATATCTACAAGTCCGCCGCCAACGAGTATACCGGCTTATACCTCTTCGATGCTCCAAGCCTTGCTGAAACCCTCAAAGAATATCGAGAGTATCGAGAGCGGGTACTGGAAGGGAGTTCCCCCCGCGCTTGAGCAAGCTGGAGAGGATTCTCTCTTTCCTTCACAGCCGCTCCGGAGACTTCTATCTGAGGCTTCGGTTTCCGGTGTCAGCTAACCAAGAAGCGGTAAGCCCTTGACGGTTCAACGAAGGATTTAATAGCGTTCCCGTACAAGAGGGGTTAGTATGATAGAGAAGGACGAGATAAGCGCCATAGTAGAGAGGTACGAGAAGGATAAAATTGCGGTTGGCACCCTAGGCTCTCACTCAGCCCTAAACATCTTTAAGGGAGCGAAGGATGAGGGTCTCAGAACGGTGTGCGTCTGCAGGAAGGGGGACGAGATCGTCTACCGAAAGTTCCCCTTAGCCGACGAGATCATTCTGGTCGAGAGCTTTAGCGATCTCTTGAGCTCTGAGGTGCAGGATAAACTTAGACGGTTGAACGTGATCCTCGTTCCCCACGGTTCCTTCAACGCGTATATAAGTATGGACGCCCTTCTGAACGAGTTGTATGTGCCGATGTTCGGCAACAGGACGCTCTTAAGCTGGGAGGTTGACAGGGAGAAACAGAGGGAGTGGCTCCGGAGAGCCGGTTTGAAGACTCCTAGGATATTCAGGGACCCGGAGAGCATAGATAGGCTCGTTATAGCGAAGTTTCCGGGAGCGAAAGGTGGGAAGGGATACTTCCTAGCGGACTCTCCTGAAACCTTCAGGGAGAAGGTTGAGGAGATGATTAGGAGGGGTCACCTGCGGAGTGAAGATGTGGAGAGAATATACCTCCAAGAGTACATCTTAGGTGTTAACGCTTACTTCCAGTACTTCCATTCTATACTCCTAGGCGATGTTGAGCTTCTGGGTATGGATAAGAGGTATGAGTCGGCTGTGGACGGTATAGGCCGCATACCGGCGGCTGAGCAGCTCAGGATAGGCTTAAACCCCACATACACGATAGTGGGTAACATCCCGATAACTTTGAGGGAGTCCCTTTTACCGGAGGTCTTGAGGATGGGGGACGCCACCGTGAAGGTTTCTAAGGAGATATCGTCCCCCGGCATAATAGGGCCTTTCTGCCTCGAGACCATAATCACGGACAACCTAGAGATATTCGCGTTCGAGATATCTACCCGAATAGTTGCGGGGAGCAACGTTGGAATCGGGACGTCGCCTTATGCGTACCTGAGATACGGCGAGGGGATGTACATGGGCAGAAGGATCGCTAGGGAGATAAGGCTTGGGATCGAGAGTGAGAGTCTGGAGAGGATAGTCTCTTGAGTATGTGGCTGTAAGATTTAAAGGGTGGGAGGAGAAGATTTGAGGGGGTGTGAGGGTTGGTTATAAAGAGGGAGGAGATGCAGAGGCTGGCGGCCTCTTACGACGCTGACTCGGTGACGGTTGGGGTTCTGGGTTCACACTCGGCTGAGGAGGTCGGGGTCTCAGCGAAAGCTTTCGGTTTGCCTACGGTTGTCGTCTGCCAGAAGGGGAGAGAGGCCCTCTACGCGAAGTATAACCGGCACCTGTACGATCACATAATAATTCTAGATAGGTTCTCTGACATGGTTAAGGAGGAGGTCCAAGAGAGGCTGAGGGAGCTCAACACCATATTCATCCCTAACAGGTCCTTCTCCGTCTATGTGGGGTACGACAACATCGAGAATAACCTCAGGGTTCCACTTTACGGGACGAGGATGATCCTGAGGGCGGAGGAGAGGAACGTTGAGAGGAACCAGTACTGGCTCCTCGAGAAGGCTGGGATAAAGATACCGAAGAAGTTTAACAGCCCCGAGGAGATCGATCGCTTGGCCATCGTTAAGGTGCAACAGAAGAAGAAGCCTCTGGAGAGAGCCTTCTTCTACGCTTCTTCACCCGAAGAATACTACAAGAAGGCGGAGAGCCTCATAAAGAAGGGGGTTATAGACGAGGAGGGACTGGCGAAGGCGAGGATAGAAGAGTACGTCTTAGGACAGAAGTTCAACGCGAACTTTCAGTCATGGGCTTTAAAAGAAGTCTTCGGCGACTTCGACTTCGTAGGTTTCGACGACAGAAAACAGACGAACCTTCACGGAGTGCTCAGCCTACCAGCGCGAGATCAGCTCTCAATAGACGTGCCCATAAAGAACGAGGAGATAGGGCATTACGGGCTGACGATGAGGGAGTCCAAGAAGCCCATGGTTTACGAGGCGGCTGAGAGGTTTCTCAGGGTCTGTGAGGATGAGTATCCGCCCGGCCTGATAGGGCTCTTCGCCCTCCAAGGAGCAGTTGCATACGACCCGGACGACCCGGAACAGAAGAGGTTAGCATTCTACGTCTTCGATGTAAGCCCTAGGATACCCGGATGCCCCTGTGTCGGCCCGACTTCTCCAGAGATGCGGAGGCTCTCACTCAAGTATCAGAAGTTTCTGAAGAGGTATGGGTGTGAGGGGGTCTCCGCCCCCATGGACCTCCCCATGCTCGAGATAAAGTACTCCGCGGAGAACGATGAGTTGCAGAGTATAGTGACTTGAGGCTCTGATAGGTAGAGAGTGAGGTTTTGGGTCAAGATCAAACATCCTCTTCCAGAGGCTTTCTCGTCTGGGTTGAGACGAGTCTCAGAAAAGTCTTCAAGGATAAGGCTTTGGTTAAGGTTGGAGGGGAGACGCAAGCCTTCATATCTGCCGCTAGAGGCGAGTACGAAAGCTTCCAAGTCATCGTCTCCCCTAGGGAAGGCGGCGATCTAAAGAACGTTGAGGTTGAGGTCTCGGACCTCTCATCTGAAAGCGGATCATACTCAATCCCGAGGAGATGCGTCGAGGCCTACCTAGTCGGATACATCCAAAACAGAGAGGCCGGGTATCCGGTGGAGCACGTAGGCCTCTGGCCGGACCCGCTTATGCCCTTGAAGCCGTTCAACGTGAGGGACGGCGAGGTTCAACCGGTCTGGGTGACCGTTTACGTTCCAAGGGATGCCCGGGAGGGCTTCTATAAGGGAACAGTAACAATTAGGCCTCAAGGCTTAGGGGAGAGGATGGTGACCGTCAAGTTGAGGGTCTGGGGTTTCTCTCTGCCCAGTACCCCCCACTTGAAGACCGCCTTCGGGTTTACAACGCTCGATCATGGAAGCGCCTTCAGAAGGTTCTACCCGGCTGAGAGGTTCAACCAGAAGGAGATCATTAAACGCTTTTTATCGGTTCTAAGAAGGCATGGTGTCAACATTCTCTGGTACGGATACGTGACGACGCGCGACCCCTACCTTCTGAGAGTCGTGAAGGACGGCGGCGTCTGGAGATACGACTTCACGGAGGTCGAGGAACTGCTAGAGTTCATAGTATCGGAAGGCTTCAGCTTCAACATCTTCGCCCCCACTTACTGGTATGAAGCAAGCGGCCTATTCGCTTTGAACCCCCTCTTAAAGGAGTTCGATTACCTAGGCGACAAAGTCTATTCCTCGGAGGAGTTTGAGCTTGTGGTGAGGCAGCTCCTTGAAAGCTACGTCGATTATCTACGTAAGAGAGGATGGCTTGACAGGGCGATCTGCTATATCAGCGACGAGCCTAGGAGGGAACGTGACTTCATACATGCCAAGAGGATCGCTCATCTGGTTAAGGAAGTCTCTCCCACGTTGAAGACGGTCATCGCTTCGGGTTACATCATCCCATCGGTTGCTGGTGAAGACGTGGATGTCTGGTGCGTCCACCTAGGATGCTTCGAAGAGGGACGGAGGCTGATCGAGGAGAGGAGAGCTGAAGGCGACGAGATATGGTGGTATGTCTCGAACAGCCCCAACTACCCCTACCCTACGCTCTTCCTAGACTTCCCAGCGGTCTCCCATAGAATCATCTTCTGGATGGCTTGGAAATACGGCGTAAAGGGCTTTGGCTACTGGAATACGACTTACTGGCATGACGGCCAACTAACGGACAACTTCAGGGAGGATCCAGAGGAGAGGTGGCCTAAAGGCCCTTGGAACCCCCTCTTCAACGCCAAGACGCCCGCGAATGGATGCGGGCAACTCATCTACCCTGGCCCGGATGGACCGATAGTCTCGATACGTCTCTCAATAGTCAGGGACGGGATCGAGGATTACGAGTACTTGTACCAATTAAACAAACGGGTTGAGATGCTTAGGGAGGCTATGCAGAGGAGTCCGGACCGTGATTTGAAGGCTCTGATGAGCAGGGCTCGGAGAACTCTGGATCGTATAGACGAACTTGTCCGAAGCACTGCGGAGTACGAAAAGAATCCGGATAAAATATACAAGGTTAGAAACGAGGTTGCAGAGTTAATAGAGGAGATAAATAACACGCTTGAAATTAGAGAGCCTTATCTCTAACTCGTAGGCAAAGTAGAATCGTGGAGAAACCCCTAACCGAGTAAGGGTGATGAAGGTTTCGGGGCGTCCGGCCTTAATGGACAATTCTTGGAGGATGGTCGTCATTTTTCTTCGGCTGTGGGAGCCGACCATCTCTTGAATAGGTTGTGCTCGATTCCTAGGGTGTCGAGGACCTTCCCAACTATGAAGTCTACAAGGTCTTCGATCTTCTCCGGCTTGTGGTAGAATGCGGGCATCGCGGGGATTACGGCGACTCCTTGCATTGCTAGTTCTAGAAGGTTGCGGAGGTGGATGGCGTTTAGGGGCGTTTCACGTGGGACGATTACGAGTTTACGTTTCTCCTTCAGGGTGACGTCTGCGGCTCTTAGGATGAGGTTCTCCGAGTATCCGTGTGCGATGCCGGCTACCGTCTTCATGCTACATGGGATTATGGCCATGCCGTCTGTTATGAAGGAGCCGCTGGCGATGGGGGCGGTGAGGAGGTCTTCGTCGTAAACGTGGCTCGCCAACCTTTCTAGGTCCCTCCTAGCGACTCCAAGCTCGTATTGGAGCATCTTCTCTCCGGCCTTGCTGATTATCAGATGTGTCTCAACGTTCTTCTCCTTCAGGGCTTCTAAGAAACGTTTTCCATATATGACCCCGCTAGCGCCCGTTATAGCAACTATCAACCTCATGCACGGAACCAGCCTGTCCACGGAGCTACCAGAATACTCTCTCGGACCATGCTGTTAACGTTTTCTAAAATGTCTCCAAGTTTACCATTCAACCGGAAAATGCGGAGAGGCTCCATTCTCACTTAAAGGCTCTAATGCTAAATGGGAAGGCTCACCCGAAAGGAAGGCCTAAGCAGGGAAGAGGCGGTAACAAGGCTGGCGGAGAAGGAAGGCGTAACCTAGACGACCAACAAATTCTCAGCATACTCTTACCTTCAATATTAACGGCTCCACCGAGCAGTGCACAGCCGCAGTTAAAGGGGCTGGAGAGGAAACCCCCTGAAAAGACCTTCTTCATCCTTAAGGTTAAAGGGGTCAAGGTTGGACGGTTCCTCGAATCGCTGAAGAAGATTCAGGGTCTCGACCGTTGACTGGACTTCAGCTCCTCTATCCTCAGCCTGATCTGCTCCGTCATCTTACTGAGTAGAAGAGACAGCATTTCGAATCTTTCTCTGAGGTTCTCTAAGGCTTCTATCCTCTCCTCCCTAGAGGCGTCTTCCTTCAAGAGAAGAACTCTTATGGCCGGCTCCATAACCGAGGGCACATCGATCTCCTCCACAAGTTTGAGGTCAGCTAATTCTTTGAAGAACCATCTCCGGATGGAGGATGCCAGCTTGAAGTGTCTCTCTACGGCCTTCCTGAAGACCTCCCTACCCTTCTCCGTTATTCGGTAGACCTTCCTCCTCTCTTTAAGTTTCCACTCCCCCCTGATGAGCCCCTCCCTCTCCAGCCTATTCAGGGTTGGGTAGAGCCCTCCGGCCGTCGGCGTGATCATTCCAAGAGTCCACTCGCTGATCCTCTTCATCATCTCGTATCCGTGGAGGGGACCTTTGGTCAACACGAAGAGTATGGCCAGCTTCAGATATCCTCTCCGCATCTGTTCTCTCCATAAGGACGCTATCTCTTCTGGGGTAGAGCCCATTTTAGGTAGCCCCGACGAGACTGGAAAATCAACTATTATTTGAAACTTTTATATATATAAGTTTGTTACATACTTCTCTTACCGGGGAGCACGCGGAGAAAACGCAGGAAATGAAAGGTGTAGAAGACCCTTCTCTTGCGGGTTCGGGGAGAGGGTTCTCGGCCGAGGTAGCGGCTGTGCTACTGTTGAGCTTTACGGTCATCGAGTTCGCCTCCCTCATCGGGCCGTCACGCGGGGTCACTTCAACCCTCCCCCATCCCGTGGACAAGGTTCTGGGATCATCCTTCTCCGTCATGGGGCTTCTAGGCGCATATTACATGCTGAGAAAGGGGAATTGGGGAGCTTACCTCGCCATTCTAACCTCGGCCTTCGAGCTGGTTTTGGGAGGCTTCTCCCTCCTAAAGGCATACGTGATGATGGATTTAGGTATCTCCCAAGTCTCCGCCTCCCTCGCGGCGATCCTACTCGGGTCTCTCACGCTCCTCTGCGTATTTAAAACCCCCTTAAACGGTGGGGGGAACCCGGGAAAAGAGTCTCTGAAACCTGCTTCCTCAGGGTCGGAAAGCCGCTACGCCGTCGAGACGATCAACGTGACGAAGAGGTACTCTCTAGGCCCCCACGTCGTTTTAGCCATTAATGGCATAAACCTGAAGGTGCGTAAGGGGGAGTTCGTCGCCATAATGGGGCCTTCGGGAAGCGGCAAATCTACCCTACTGAACCTTATAGGCGCCTTAGATAGGCCTTCCTCAGGCAAGGTTCTGATAGACGGGGTTGACATCTCGAAGCTCGACGAGGGGGAGTTGGCGAAGCTCCGCAACGAGAAGATCGGCTTCATCTTCCAAGCGTACAACCTGATATCGAGGTCTACGGTTCTGCGTAACATGGAGCTGCCGGCCCTCGTTAAGGGATACTCGAGAGAGGAGCGGCTTAGGAGGATTCGTGAGCTCCTAGCTGTAGTCGGCTTGGAAGACAAGATTATGAGGAAGCCGAAGACCCTCAGTGGAGGAGAACAGCAACGGGTTGCTATCGCTAGGGCGTTGATGAACGATCCTCAAATAGTTCTGGCTGACGAGCCGACTGGGAACGTAGACTCGAAGACTGGGAAGGTGATAATGAAGTTTCTACGGAAATTGAATCTGGAGAAGGGAACGACGGTTATTGTTGTCACGCATGACCCTGAAGTGGCGAGGATGGCCGATAGAATACTCTATCTCCGAGACGGAAGAATCGTTAAAGAAGAAGTTGTTGGAGGTGCGTCCGCATGGAAGGAAGAGTTAAAGGCTGTTTCCTCCTGATGGTTCTCTTCTTGTTACTTGTCCCCGTCGAGGTTCAACCCCTTCAGAGTAAGCCGTCCGTATCCTTTGAGGTAACCCGTGTAGTCTGGGGCGAGGACCCGGATAACCCAACGAAGGCTTACCCCGGATCCACGGAGGTTCCTCTAACCGTCGAGGTGCAGAACCTATCGCCGAACGAGACCATCAAAGGGGTGAAGGCTGTTCTCCTACTGGAAAACAGCCCCTTCACAGACATTTATGGAAATAGCAATGCGACTGCGACCGGTCAACCTGAGATAAGCGAGGTCTTAAGCCCGACCGACGAGATACTGCCGAAGGGATTCTTCACGTTAACCTTCACCCTCAACGTTAACGAGGACGCTCTCCCCGGAACCTACAGCTGCGAGATGATCTTGGAGTACTCGGTGAACTGCTCCGGGATATTTCTGGAGGGGGAACCCCAGACCCTAACGGTTGAGATCATCCTCTCGAAGATCGAATCCACGATCTCCTGTTCAATCTCCCCTCAGACGGTTGAGAGGGGTGAGGTGATCGAGGTTTCGGGCTCCATAAGCCCCGCGTTGGAGAACGTAACCGTCACGTTGACGTATGAAGGGCCTGACGGGTCAGTATACACCAGAAACGTTAGAACCGACGTGGAGGGCTCCTTCAGAGACTCCTTCCAACCCAAAGTTGAGGGGTCTTGGAGCGTAAACGCCAGCTGGCTTGGAGACGAGAAGCATGAGGGGAGCTGGGTTTCGGCTTCCTTCGAGGTCAGGTTCCCAGTATCCATCGACATAGTGACCTCCAACAACCGTTTAACCGGAGGCTTAGACAACGACTTCAACATAACCATACTGAACAGTGGCGGAGTACCTGTCTCGGCGATCACGGCGACGTTGACGATGCCCTCGCCACTGATCGTTCACGGCGACAACAGTTGGTCCTTCGAGTACTTGGAGCCCGGAGGCTCTATAACGATCCCCCTGAAGGTCTACGCTCCAGAGGAATCCATCGGGAGCACCTACAGCGGATCGCTCACCTTGAACTATCGAGATGATTATGGAGAGAGCCACAGTGAGAGTTATCCCATCGGCCTGATCATAGTGGGCCGGATAGAACTTGTGGTTTACGGGAAGGAGGTGACCCCTCAACCTGTTAAGCCTGGATCGAAGGTCTCGATCACGGCGACGCTTCTCAACAAGGGGAACGTAGCCGCTAGGTACGTGAACGCGTCTATCGTGCCGAACTCTCTTCTAGACTTGACGTCTGAGAGCGCCTCTTACATCGGCGAGGTTGAAGAGAACTCTCCAGCCCCCTTCACGTTAACGGCTTATGTGAGGGGAGACGCCGAAGAAGGAGCCTTCCCAATCAAGATAAATATAACTTACCGGGACGACCAGTACAGGGACCACTCCTTCAACGTTACGGTGTACATCACAGTAGAGAAGCCTCCTCAAGGAGGGGCGGATTCAGGGGTTGAAGGGAGCCTAACGGGTTCCCTCCTAGAGGTTGGGGTGATCCTCTTAACTCTTGCCGGAGCCTCCGCGGCTCTCGTGATTCTCTACCGGAGGCGTCTCTCCACCCTTTCTGGAAGCCCTTAAAAAGGAGGCTGAAGACGTGAACGTCATCCAAATCTTCAAGTTCTCCCTCGAGGCCTTGGGGGAGCGGCGTTTACGAGCAGGCTTAACAACCCTCATGGTCGTTATGGGGGCAAGCCTTATAGTCTCCCTGAACGGTACCGGTAATGGGTTTAAGAACTTCGTGGAGGACCAGTTCAGTTCTCTAGGTGCGAACGTCCTCATACTGAGCCCTAGAAGCGAGAGCGTCACGATGGACAAGGCGTTGGCGGATGAGATCGCTAGGATCGAGGGGGTTGAGGAGGTTATCCCGTACATACAGCACATCTCCACGATAGTCTCCAGGGGGGAGGAGCAGACATCCGTTGTGGTGGGCGTCGACCAGTCTAAGCTGAACCTCCTCTTCCCAACGTTATCTCTCAAGGCTGGAGCCTTCGTCTCAGAGTCGGACAGCATCGGAATCGTCCTGGGCAACGAGTTGGCGAGGTCCTCTAGGGGGGACGGAGCCTTCGCGACTCTAGGCCAGACCGTTAAGATCAAGTATCAGACGTATGTGGGCCAGAACCCCGTCGTCGTCCAGAAGTCATTCGTCGTTCGGGGAATCCTAGAGTACGTAGGTAGCGGGGTTGTGCCGGTGGATCAGATGGTCTTCATCTCGACACGGGCGGCGGACAACCTCTTTAATCGGGGAGGGCTCTTCGACGGCTTCTATGTGGTAACGGAGAGCCCCGAACTGAACGAGGAGGTTCGGCGGCGACTACAGGAACGTTACGGAGGCGACCTAGTGATAATCTCTCCCCAAGTCATAGCCGACATGATACAGCAGATCACGGGGGGACTCCACCTCTTCATCAGCGTAGTAGCCATGGTCTCGCTCCTAGTCGCATCCGTAGGCATAATCACCACGCTACAGACCTCCGTTATGGAACGGATCAAGGAGATAGGGCTTCTGAAGGCCCTCGGCTTCAACAGGCGTCTAATCTTGGCTCTATTCCTCTGCGAGGCCACGGCGATAGGCATAATCGGTGGAGGCCTAGGCGTACTCTTGGGCGTAGGCCTATCCTTCGGAATGAGCACCCTCTTGGGGAGAAGCCTGCATATAAGGGCCACCACGTATGGGGGGCACAGAACCTTCTCCTTACATATCGTCCCAGCCTTCGAGCCTTGGAACCTCCTTTACACATGGATTTTATGTATAGTCCTAAGCATGATCTCGGGGTTCTACCCTTCATGGAGGGCATCCCGGCTGGATCCGGTTGTAGCTTTAAGGCATGAATAAGCGAGGAGAGTGCTGATCCACTCAACGTGCACATCTATCGCCACGTTGCGGTTTTCCCCGTCCATCACGGAGCATTCCGAGAACGGGCATCCCGCATTTCTCTTCAAGACAATCGCCTAGATGAATGCTAATCAACACTTCGGTGCAAAATTATAGAGGGGCTAGAGCCTTTTGGATTATCAGGCTTCCAAACGGGTTTTCACGGGTGAGTTAAACCTTTAAGGAGAATAGTTGTCTCTTATCTTCTAGGAGGAATGCGTCGTGTGTCGTCTCTTCGGGATGCTCTCGGTGGAGCCTTCAACCGCACGGAAATATCTCCTCGAGGACCCGTGTTCCCTCTACGCTCAGAGCAAGGTTGATCCTAAGAGTCTTCAAAGCGACGGGTGGGGAGTAGGCTTCTACCTTAATGGGGTTCCACGGCTGATAAAGAGCGAGAAACCCGTCTACACGGAGTATGAAAGGTTCGCCTCAGCCGTTGAAGCTGCGCGTTCCAAGATAATTTTAGCCCACATAAGGAGGGCGAGCAATCCGAGGGGGCTCCCAAAGGAGAGGTTGATCTCCATAGAGAACTCCCAACCCTTCACGTATGGACGTTACATCTTCGCTCACAACGGTGCGATACTCATACCCGACGAGGTTATAGCCTACTTGGGGGAGTGGGGCTCCAAGGTTAGAGGCTTAAACGACAGCGAGGTCTACTTCTGGTTCCTCGTAAGGGAGCTAGAGGAGCATAAAGCAACATTACCCGAGGCCATAAAAAGTTTTCAAAGGGTGCTCTCCTCCCTCTGGGAGGAGCACCGCGAAGACCACCCCAACTTTAACCGTCCTTACAGGGGTTTGAACCTCGTCTTCAGCGACGGCGAGAGGCTCTACGCTTACGCAAAGTATGAGGATGGGAAAGCGGCCTCCCGGTCCCTCTGCTTCAAGGACCAGCCTGCCCTCCAAATGTCCTACATAACTTCTCCGGACCGTCTTGTGGTGTCCTCGGAGAAGACGAACCGCGAGGACCCTTGGAAGCCCCTCAGAAGCGGGGAGCTACTGACCGGCTGGATCTCGGAAGGGAGGGTGCTGACGAAAATAGAACGGGTCTAGCCGACTGCTCAACGAAACGCGAATGTAGCTGGGTTAGGTTTTTAGGGGCGCGTTCCAACTATTAGATACGGAGGAGCCGAAGAGATTTCAGCTTAAGGGCTGATTTTCATAGCAAGCGTGGACTAGAGGAAAGGTTTGAGGATGATGCTGGAGGAGACTCCCGATTCCAGCGTAGGGTCCGCAGGCTCACTCAAGTTCGACACGGTTATCATCCGTTACGGAGGGGAGATCGGGATTAAGGGTGAATGGACGAGGAGAGCCTACGAGACCCGTCTCAGAAGGAATATAAAGGAGGCTCTTCGCCGCAACCTCATCGAGTACGATGAGCTTAAAAGGAGGCCGGGACGGCTCTACCTGAAGGCCCAAGTAAACGAGAACCTCTTAAAGGTTCTCTCGAAGGTCTTCGGGATATCATCGCTCTCACCGGCTGTTGAGACAGGCTCCAGCCTCAGAGAGATTGTAGAGTCATGCCTGAAAGTTGCATCTGCCAGGCTGAGGAGAGGTTGCAGCTTCGCGGTTAGGTGTAGGAGGGTCGGCGACCACCCGTACACGAGCGAGGACGTCTGCAGGGATGTTGGAAGCCGAATATTAGAGGCTTTCCCGGAGATGGATTTGAGGGTGGACTTGGAGAGCCCGGACGTAACCTTCTGGGTCGAGGTTAGAGACAAGGAGGCCTTCATCTACGTGGACACGTTGAGGGCGCCGGGAGGAATGCCCCTCGGAACCCAGCCTAAACTCGTCTGTTTATTGAGTGGGGGTCTAGACTCCCCCGTCGCATGCTGGTTAGCGATGAGGAGGGGAAGCCCAATAGTCCCACTATACTTTGACAATAGCCCCTTCACCCCCGAGGCTGATAGGGTCCGAGCAGTGGAAGCCGCCAAGGCGGTCTTCGAGTGGGCTCCAGGCTTCCCCAGACGGCTCTACATAGCCCAGAACGGTTCAAACTTGAAGGAGTTCTTGGAGAAGTCTCCCCGGAGGCTCATCTGCCTCCTATGTAAGAGGCTCATGTACCGCATAGCCGAGAAGGTAGCCGACCTTGTGGGGGCCGCCGGGATAGTTACGGGGGAGATAATAGGCGAGCAGGCGAGCCAAACCCTGTGGAACCTCAAGGTTCTAGACGCGGCTGTAACGAAGTACCCCATCTACAGACCGGTCCTCTGCTTCGATAAGGTTGAGGTGGAGAGGCTTGCACGTAAGATCGGAACCTACGAGATCTCCGCCAAGGCCGCTGGAGGCTGCGAAGCCGCGCCGAGCAGACCCCGCACGAAGGCAAGCCTCGAGGAGGTTCTGGAAGCCGAGAAGGAAGTGGACGTAACGCGGATGGTTGAACGTTCCTTGAGTTCCTTGGAGTCGGTAACTTTCTAGCTCGAGACCTTCGTCTTCCCCTTCGCTTCTCTGCTGACAATTATGGAGATGTCGATGACCACGATTATCCCTAGGACTGTGAGCGGGTTCAGGATCGCCGACTCCACGGGTCCAGCCGGAACCGTGAAGGTTACACGGTCGCCGGAACGTTGGATGTCCCCGGCTTCCGGGGGCAGGACAACCTTGAAGGTTGGGTCGAACCCCGTCTCCCCAGCGTAGTTGCAGACGAAGGCAACTCGGGTTCCCCTTTCAGGGTCGAGATGTTCGGTTCGGTTCCATCCCTCGAGTGGCCTCCCAAAGTACTTCGCTAAGTTTAGGGTGAGGATGTGCTCTCCCGCCTGCCCTGTTATGTTGCATACGACTTTCCTCCAACCCATGTCTAAACGGTAAATCTTCAACATAGTCTTCTCGTCGAACCTGAACCTCAAGATGTCGAGGCCTGCGAGGTAGAAGGAGACCTCGACCGACGCCGTTACGGGGTCGTACCTTACCCTTTCCCTGTAGAAGAAGACCCTCTCGAGGCCTCTCCTCCTGCACTCTTGGAGGATCCTCTCCGGAATCGTTGTACTGTTGAAGGTTGCGGGGTCCGTGAGGTGCGTGTAGACCGTGGAGTTTAGGTTCTCAAGCCTAACGACGACGTATACACCGTCCCCTACGGAGGACTCGACTGAGAACGAGGCGGCGACCGCGTAGACAGCCATGGAGAAGGTGAGCGTTAACAGAATGGCGGAGGGTAGTAGGGTCTCCACCCACCTGTTCCAATCCAAAACCTCAAAGCCTCCTTCCGCGCCAAGCTAGATGAACCATTGAGGCTTGCTCTCCCTCTCAAGCTTTACGGGTTTAACCTGTAGATCGAACGGCCTCATAGTCTCTAAGCCCTCGGCTAACTTGACATCACCGTTGAGGCGCATCCTCAAGCCTAGAATCTTCGAGATAGCCTTCAAAACCTCCCGTGCGGCCTCCTCATCCGGGTAAGTTCCCGGGGTCTCAGCTAGAATGCAGAAACCTTTCATGCCCCGTAGTTTCCCTAAGGCTACGAGGAGCCCCGCCGCCCCGAAGATCTGTCCCCTGAGAACCTCCGCGCCTAGGCTTCGGGCCACCTCAGCCGTCTCTAGGTCGGAGGCGGCGTAGTAGAGCTTAGGTTCCTTGACCTCCGTTCCAGGCCTGTATCCTCCCATCGTTATGATATATTTACATCCGAGTTCCTGGGATACGTCGAGGATTTTGCCGCAGAGTTCGTACTGGCCCCGGGTCGTTAGAGCCTGCGTGTTCCCGAAGAGGATTATCAAGTCTCGCTCGTCTCCGTATCTGCCCTTGTGGTAGTAGAGGCGGTTAGTTGGGAACTTGAGGGAGCCCCCCTTAACCGTCACCGCGACGTTCTGGAAGGCTGAACACTTGATCTCCCCAAAGAGCTTAGCTTGGAGTTCCCTAATCATGTAGAAGGCCGCTATGTTCGCTACCAGCCCTATTCCGGGTAGCCCCTCGATCAGGACGGGATCCCTCAAAGCCGGTTTTTCGTAGAGCTTAACTATGCACGCCATCAGTCCGTATCCCTTTCCCGTTGATGGACGACTAGAATTTAAATGAGGCCTCATAATTAAACCTCTTGCTAGGAAGGTTCGGTTATGAGCTTCGAGGTTAAGGGACGGGACCTCCTTGGGAGGGTAGGCCGCCTCGAGACGAAGAGCGGGGCGATAGAGACACCTCTCCTATTACCGGTTATAAACCCGGTTAAGGTGTCCGTTGAACCGAAGGAGATGATGGAGAGGTTTGGATGCGAAGCTGTGATCACCAACGCTTACATAGTGAAGAGAAACTTTGGAGAAGAAGCTGAGGAACGTGGCATACATGATCTTCTAGACTACCCCGGAGTAATAATGACGGACTCCGGAGCCTACCAGATCCTCCTCTACGGGGATGTCGAGATAGACCCCGAAGAGATCGTTCTCTACCAAGAGGCGATAGGAAGCGACATCGCCACGATACTGGACATCCCAACCGGCTGGAGGGTCTCGGAGGAGTACGCCCGATACACGGTTGAGGAGACTTTAAGGAGGGCGGAGGCTCTGAAGAGGATAAAGAGGCGGGACGACATCCTCTGGGTAGGCCCAATTCAGGGAGGGCAACGCCTAGACCTAGTCGCATACTCCGCTCGGAAGATGGGTTCCCTTCCTTTCCAGATTCACGCGCTGGGAAGCCCTACGCCGGTTATGGAACGTTACCTCTTCGACGTACTTGTCGACATGATCATGGCGGCGAAGGGGAACATCCCCCCAAACAGGCCTCTCCACCTCTTCGGAGCTGGCCACCCCTTCATGTTCGCGCTGGTTGTGGCCTTGGGATGCGACCTCTTCGACTCGGCGGCCTACTCCCTCTACGCCCGTGGCGACCGGTACATGACTGAACGTGGAACCGTCCGGCTGTCCCGGCTCGATTACCTGCCCTGCTCATGTCCAATCTGCTCTAAGAGGAGCCCTAAGGACCTGTCTGAGATGCCTAAGGCTGAGCGGGAACGTGAGCTCGCCCTGCACAACCTTTACGTGTGCTTCTCTGAGATGAGAAAGATAAAGCAGGCGATCTTGGAGGGTAGGCTCTGGGAGCACCTTGAGATGAGGGCTCACGGGCACCCCTCGCTTCTCCAAGCCGTGAAGAGATTGAGGAAGTACAGCGAATACTTGGAGAGGCATACCCCCGTGACGAAGAGGAGCGGCCTCTTCTTCTATGGGGCCTTAAGCCTGATCCGGCCTGAGGTTCTCCGCCACAGGAGAAAGATTCTGGAACGTTACTCTCCCCCAGCCGGCTCGAGGACGCTCCTTCTCATCCCAGAGTTTTGGATGGAGCCTCCTAGGAGGTCTAGGAGATACGAGGCTTTCGTGAAGTCTGTTAGGAGGGAGGTAGGCGAGGAAGCTGCCTCTAGCCTCCACGTCTGCCTCTACGGCGTTCCCTTCGGGGTTATCCCCCTAGAGATTAGGGAGGTCTACCCCCTCTCACAGTATGAGGTTGCCCTCCCACCCGAATCGGAGACCGAAGACTACGTTGTGGAGACGGTTCTGGAGTACATCAAGAAGACGAGGTACAAGATGGTTCTCATGGTTTGGGAGAGATGCGCTTTCGGGAGGCGTGTAGCCGAAGCATGCGGTTCCCTATGCAAATCTTTAGGAATCCCCTTCAAAGGCTTCCAAGCGACTCGTAGACTGACGGAGAACCTTGTAAAGAGCGTTGCGGAGGCTCTAACCCATCCCGAGAAGAGGAGAGCTCGCACCGGAGAATCTGAGTAACGTTTTTATAACCTTGAATATATGTAGAGAAGGAACGCTTTGAGGATAGATTAGTCCTTGCTTTAAGCTGATCAGTCCGGATGGTGAGTACGATTCCGTTGAAGATAACTTTCCTTGGGTCCGCGAGGGAGGTTGGGAGAGCCGCCATAGCCGTCAAGTCTGAAAAGACCCAGATTCTCCTCGATTACGGGGTTATGCTCAATCATATTCCGGGTTTCCCGATGCACATCCCCCCGCGAGACCTCGATGCTGTTGTGATGACGCATAGTCACCTAGATCATTCAGGGGCGATCCCCGTCTTCTACATAAAGAACGGGATTCCTGTGTATGGGACGCGGGTGGCGTTTGACCTAGCTAACCTATTGATCAGAGACTTCATAAAGCTCTCGGGTTATTACCTCCCCTTTGAGTACATTGAGCTTAGGTCTATGCTAAGGCATGCCGTCAGTCTGGGGTACAGGAAGGAGGTTAAGGTCGGCGACATAAGGTTCCAGCTCCTGAACTCCGGACACATACCAGGAGGAGCCCAGGTCCTCCTAGAGTCTGAGGGGAGGAGGGTTCTCTACACGAGCGACTACAACGCTGTGGAGACGCGCCTACTGAAGGGGGCTGACCAAGATTATGGGGAACTCGACGCGGTTATAATAGAGAGCACGTACGCCGACGAGGATCATACGGAGAGGACTACTTTAGAGAAGAGGTTCGTCGAGGAGGTGACCGAGATCGTGGAGGCCGGCGGAACGGTTCTGGTTCCAGCCTTCAGTGTAGGCCGGGCTCAGGAGATAGCTTGCATCTTAGCCGCTTACCACTTTGAGTACTCCGTTGTCATCGACGGGATGGCGCGTGAGGCCAGCAGAATACTCATGAATAACAGCGAGTTCCTAGGTGACCCCCGCCTCTTCATGAACGCTATGCATAAGGCTGACTGGGTTGAGAATTGGAGGGACCGTAGGAAGGCCTCGAAGAGCCCCGGCGTGATAATCTCTCCGGCCGGGATGCTGAAGGGTGGCCCCGCCGCCTTCTACATACAGGCCGTCGGCAAGAAGCCTAACAACGCTGTCTTCCTCGTCGGATACCAGATACCCGGGACCCCCGGCCGGGAACTCTTGGATAAAGGTGTTTGCGTCATAGACGGGAAGGTTAGGAAGATCAAGGCTAAGGTTGAGTTCTTCGACTTCTCGTCTCACTCCGGAGCTAGGGAGCTGAAAG
>Ga0209410_1000006_pt1 | contig 107627 bp, 115 predicted proteins | sample Mar14436cmmetaG_FD_184135 | JGI IMG/M metagenome (GOLD analysis project Ga0209410, IMG submission 184135) | Marine hydrothermal vent microbial communities from Guaymas Basin, Gulf of California to study Microbial Dark Matter (Phase II) - Marker... ... | reverse complement strand
TAAAATTGAGGAAGGAAATGGATATGAGCAGACCATCACAACGGAGATTTTTATATTCTCTAAGTAGTGGGAATTCTATAGTGTTTTTTATCCTCTTGGTTTTGATAACAGCCGTGATACTCGGATGCATCAATGCTGAGCGTAGAGAGACCCTGAGGATAGCCGGCTCAACAACGCTACAACCAATAATTTCGGCGGCTGCGGAGGAGTATATGAAGAAACATCCAGATGTTCTCATCTATGTTCAGGGGGGCGGTTCTGGCACCGGGATAAAGATGGTCTCTGAGGGATCAGTCGATATTGCCATGTCATCAAGGGAAATAAAGGAGAAGGAATATAAGAAGACTCCAGAATTGAAGAAATATGAAATTGCATTGGATGGAATTGCAATCGTTGTAAATTCAGATAATCCATTAGATAATCTAACAAAAGAGCAAGTAAGAGCCATATTCTCTGGCAAGATAAGAAATTTTAAAGATGTTGGTGGCGATGAGAGAGAAATAGTTGTTGTAGTGAGAGAGAGTGGGTCTGGCACGAGAGCGACATTTGATGAATTGGTTATGAATGGAGAAGAAGTGACAGATAATGCATTGCAAAAGCCGAGTAATGGTGCTGTAAAGGCAACTATAGCAACAAATAAGAATGCAATTGGTTATATCGGAGTTGGTTATGTTGATGAAAGTGTAAAGGCATTGAGGATTAATGATGTAGAACCAACTCGAGAGAATGTTAGAGATGGTAGATATCCAATATCAAGGAAATTATATTTGATAACGAAAGGAGATGCCGATGGAATTGCAAAGGATTTCATAGAGTTTATGCTCAGCGAAGAAGGACAGAGAATAGTTGAGGAGAATGGGTTTGTAAGAATTTCTTGAAATGGAGAAATTTACCTTTCCATCGAATATTGAGGATATCGTTAGAGCGGTGTTGTTCATATTTGCGCTGAGTGCGGGATTCATTCTGTTTCTGATAGTGGTGTTCATGTTCAAGGAGGGGTTGCCATTATTTTCAAGAATCGGAATTATCGAATTTGTAACTGGAACCGAATGGAATACAATTGATGATGTTTATGGTGCGCTTCCATTCATTGCGGGAACCATTCTGATTACGATCGGTGCACTAATAATCGCAGTTCCTTTGGGAGTCTCATGCGCATTATTTCTTGCGGAAATTGCTCCGGGATGGGCAAAGAAAATCACGAGACCGGCGATTGAACTATTGGCGGGAATTCCATCAGTTGTTTATGGACTGTTTGCATTGGTAGTGATTGTTAATTTCATTCAGATAACATTTGATAAGCCTACTGGAGAAACAATACTCTCGGGCTCAATAATTCTCGCAATAATGATTCTTCCGATAATCATAAGCATATCTCAAGATTCAATCGAGTCCGTTCCCAGGGCATTTAAGGAAGGTTCCTATGCCCTCGGTTCTACAGATTGGCAGACTATAAAAAATATCATATTGCCAACCGCAATGCCCGGAATTTTAGCGGGAATAATACTTGCCATGGGTCGAGCAATCGGAGAAACGATGGCAGTCGTTCTTGTGATTGGAAATGTTGTTAGATTACCATCATTTCTTGAGCCCGGAATTGTGTTGACATCAGTTATATTGTTGGAGATGGGGGAGGCAGTTATTGGTAGTCTTCACTATAATGCGTTATTCTGTCTTGCAATAATTCTATTCATAATTGTGTTTATTTTAAGCATATTATCCAATTACATTCTCTCAAGGAGCAAAATTCAAATAAGATAACCAAAATGTTTACAATTAATCCAAGAGTAATGGATAAGATTGTAAAACTCATCTTATGGATTTCGGCACTTCTCATAATACTTATTCTGTTCTCTATTATCTTCTATATATTTCTCAGAGGCTGGAATGTGATGAGTATTGAATTTATATTTGGATGGCCAAGGGAAGATTGGGAGCAAGGCGGCATTTTTCCCGCAATTTTTGGGACATTCTACATGGTTTTCATCTCATTAATTTTTGCAATGCCAATTGGCGTAGGTGCCTCGGTCTTCTTAGTTGAATTCACGAGAAATGAGAAATTAATTAACATGATCTCAACACTCGTTGATTCATTAAATGCAATTCCATCAATAGTCTTTGGTCTGCTTGGACTGGCTTTGTTTGTTTCTTATCTGAAGATGGCGCCATCTGTGCTGGCAGCGGGTTTAATCCTCGGCTTTATGATTCTTCCAACTGTTATGAGGACATCTGAGGTGGCAATAAGATCAGTACCGATATCGGAGAAGGAAGGGAGTTATGCCTTGGGGGCAACAAGACTACAGACAATTAGATTTGTTGTCTTGCCGAGGGCACTTCCAGGAATTGTTACCGGCGCAATCCTGGCACTTGGTAGGGCGATAGGAGAGACCGCACCAATAATCTTCCTGGTAATTATGACTCCCGCCATGATTCCAATTTCTCCATTAGATCCGAATAATGCCCTAACTTATGTGTTGTATATGCTCGCAGCAGAACAAACACCAAGAAGAATTGAAGTTGCATTTGGAATATCACTTGTTTTAATTTCAATTGTATTGTTCCTCAATTATACCGCAAGATTTATAAATAATTATCTTTCAAGAAACATAAATAGATAAAAATCCAATCTCTAAGGGGATTTAAGAATGCCCAATGATAAGGTAGAGTGCAAAGAGTTAAATTTATGGTATGGCAATACTCATGCACTGATAGACATAAATATGAAGATAAAGGAAAATAGAGTGACTGCAATTATTGGACCATCTGGCTGTGGCAAGTCGTCATTTATAAGATGTCTAAACAGGATGAATGATTTGATAGAGAATGCAAGGGTTAGTGGTGAAGTGATAATTGATGGTGTGAACATTTATGACAATAATGTTGATATATTCTCGTTAAGGAAGAGGGTTGGTATGGTGTTTCAAAAACCAAATCCGTTTCCAATGAGTGTCTATGATAATGTTGCCTACGGCCCGAGAATTCATGGAGTTGGGGATAAAGAGGAGTTGGACAGAATTGTCAAAAGGAGTCTTATTGACGCAGCGCTCTGGGATGAGGTTAAGGATAGATTGGATATGCCAGCACTTAAATTGTCTGGTGGTCAACAACAGAGGCTCTGTATAGCGAGAGCACTCGCAGTTGGACCAGATATAATACTCTTTGATGAGCCATGCTCGGCATTAGACCCAATTTCAACTGGTAAGATTGAAGACCTAATCCATGAATTGAGAAGGAATTATACAATTGTAATCGTGACTCATAACATGCAACAGGCAGCGAGGGTTTCAGATTACACCGCATTCTTTCTCTTGGGAAGACTGATAGAATTTGGAAAGACAAAGAGGTTATTTGAGAATCCCCAAAAGAAAGAAACTGAGGATTATATAACCGGAAGGTTTGGGTAAAATGACAAGACTTAAGCTTGAGGAGCAGATTGAGAGGATAAAGAAAGATATAGAGGATATGACAGAATTTGTGAGCAAACAATTAAGGGGATCAATGGAGGCTCTCTCAAACTTGGATAAGAAATTATCTAGGGAGATTGTGGGTAATGATAGGATAGCAAATGAATTATATACTGATATAAAGGAGAGATGCATACAAACAATAGCACTCCAACAACCAGTTGCTCGGGACCTGAGATTTATAAGCATATCCATGGATGTCGCGTCGAATTTGGAGAGAGTTGGGGATTATGCGGTGGATATTGCAAAGAATGTGGAATACATCTTAAAGGAACCACCAGGGGTTAGATCTAGATTTACAACGGAGATTTTAACATTATTGGAGCCGGATGATGAGAGGGCATTTATCCTTGAGATGGGAAGAATTGCTGAGAAGATGGTAAATAAATCTGGTAGGGCGTTCATCAACAATGACGAGGAGATTATAAAGGAGGTATATGAACTTGAGGACAAATTGGACAGTTTATTTGGGCAGATATTTCAGAAGTTAGAAGATGCCACAAGAAATGACACAAAAAAGATACACTTTGCATTAAATCTGATCCTAATTGCGAGGCATCTTGAGAGAATTGGAGACCATGCTGTGAATATCGCAAACAGGACATTATATGCAATAAGAGGAAATGGAGAGTATATATAGATTACTCATTCAAACAGCTTGGGGTCGATTCTAACCCTGTTAAGTTCCATTGCCATATCCTTATAACTGAAACCCATTGCTATCCCCAAGAGCTGTGGATAATGAAGTACTGGGATTTTAAATTGTTTATTTAGCTGCGATTCAATTGCCCTCTGATTTGCCTCATACATTATATTACAGAACGGACATATCGTCACAATTAAATCTGCCCCAGCATCCTTAATGTTTTGTAATTTATATCCGGATATCTCATATGCAACCTCCTTCTTATAACCCAAGACATAGCCACCACAGCATAATTTCTTATCTAAGTAGTCGATAGATTTTGCACCAGTTGCTTCAATTAATACATCCAAACTCTCTGGATCCTCGAAGTCTTCAAATTGAATAATATCTGTTGGTTTAAATATATGACAGCCATAGTGTGCAGCAATCTTCAAATTGTCTAATGAATTCACTACTTTTTTCCTTATCTTATCGACTCCATAGTCCTCATATAGAACTCTAATATAATGCTTTATGTTTATATTTCCTTTGAATTCGAGGTCAATTTTTGACAGAATTTCATTTACCTTTCTCCTTAGATCTGCATCTTCTTTTAATCTCTTATTTGCCTTTATTAGTGATTCGTTGCAACCATTGCACATGACCATTATATCCAAACCAATGTCTTCTGCCTTTGCAATTATGCTACCCGCCATTGCTAAGTGTGTCAATTCATTTATCTGCTCATGATAGATCCCACAACAGCCAGCATCCTCGATATCAACTAATTCTATCCCCAATTTGTCCATCACTCTTCTTGTTGCCAATTCGTAGTTTGGAACTCTAAGTGGTATTGTGCATCCTAAGTATAATGCATATTTCATTTTTAACCCTCTGTTAATTCTAATATCCTTTTGATGTAATCTGCAGTATTAATCTTTGGCAAATTCATTCGCTCTCTTCTCTTGTTTTCAATTTCACCAAGTTGTGTTGTGTATCCAGCATTCTTCAAATTTTCAATTAATGTGTCTATGAAGTCTGGCATTCCCTTTTCCTTGATATAGATTCTTCTCAACAAATTCATAAAGTCGGTAATCTTTATCCCTCTTGGGCATCTTTCTTGACATGTATAGCATGTTGCGCATAGCCATATATCATCTCCAGGGTCCATGTTGAGATTTGTCTTGTGGATTATCCTCCTTGGGTTATACTTGGAGAATCTTGCGGATGGACATCCTCCAGTGCATATTCCACAACTCTGACAAAATACTATTGTTTCCCCATCGATCTCAGATAGTACCTCATCTCTAATACTCATTTTTTGTATCACCTTTTAAAATTCGGTTTATGTTGATTCATTCAATTCCTTCTTTATTAGTTCAACAGCCTTTGGTATCGCCCTTTTCACCTCATCTGTACATTCCTCGTCAAAGGTTGTGACATCCTTGACCTCAATTGCATATATAATTACCTCGGGAATTCTTCCCATTATCTTCCTACCAACCTCGAATGCTTGTGCTAAACTAACATCGTGAGGTGATACACCATGAATTGTTGGTATATCTTCAAGGGACAATTTATATATACTCCCAACCCTACCATTTCTTGTTTTTATCGCATCTATGATTACGACTTTATCGTAATTCTTTGCCAATTCTAAGATATCTAATCCAGCCGTGAATCCCTCTCTGATGTCTTTGTAGTTATTTAGCTCTCTCTGTAACCTTCTTGCAACATGAACTCCAACACCATCATCTCGCAAAATCGGATTTCCAATCCCAAGGATTAATGTTCTCATTCTATTCTTGAAATTCTCTTGTAGAGGTTTCCATCATTGTCAAATATTCTTATTTCGAGAGGCATATGTCCGGGCAATGTATGAGTTGCACATGCAAAGCATGGGTCATATGCCCTGAATGCCATTTCCACCATATTCAAGATTCCTTGGTCAACCTTCCAATTCTTAATTAATTTTTCTGCAGCTCTTTTTACAGACATGCATATCGCTGCATTATTATTTCCCGTGGCAACCAATATGTTTACTTTCTGTAGGATCCCATCTTCATCTGTCTTGTAGTGATGATACAGGGTTCCTCTTGGTGCTTCGACAACTCCAACACCCTCATCCGGTTTCTCTGTTGGGATTATCCTAAATTCATTACTTGTTATATCTGGCTCTTGAATAAGTTCTAATGCCCTCTCCGCAGCATATATAATCTCTATGATCCTTGCCCAATGATATGCCAATGTTGCATGAACTGGTTTTCCTCCAAGGGTCTCATAGAATTTCTCATATGCTTCTTGCGCAATTGGGGTCGCCATACCATCTGCAACATTTAGCCTTGCCAATGGCGCAACCCTGTAAATTCCAGAATCCTTTCCATCAACAAATCCCTTCCAACCAATCTTTTTCAGGAACGGGAACTTGAGATACGACCACGGCTCAACATGTTCTGCAATATGCTCCAAATAATCCTTACCCTCAAATTTCACGATCTCCTTTCCGTCGGGGTCTACAACCCTCACCATTCCATCATAGAAATTTACCTTATTATTTTTATCAACCAATCCCATGTAATTTGTCTTGTGTTGGTATATATCACCAAGTATTAAATCAACATATTCCCTGTTCTTTAGAACAACATCCTCAAATAATTGTAGTGTAAATTTACCAAATTCAACAAGATTCTTTGCCATGCTCTCTATTTCCATTCGTTCTTCATCGGTTATTCCCTTTGCAATTCCCCCCGGCAGGAAATTTATCGAGTGAGTTGCTCTACCCCCAATAATCTCCTGAATCTTTTGTGCCTGAGCCCTTGCCGTTATAACCTTCTTACCGATTTCAACACCAACCTTCTTTATCACCCCAATTATGTTTCTTTCCATTGGCGGTGCCGATGGTCCCACAACAAAATCTGGACCCGCGAGTGCATAGAAATGCGCAATATGGCTGTGTAGATAGTGACCGCAGTAATACAATTCCCTTAATTTCTTTGCGGGTTCTGGTGGTTCAACATTAAACACGGCATCGACCGCCTTTGCCGATGCTGTGAAGTGCGCCCCTGGACACACTCCACATATTCTCGGTGTAATTCTCGGCATCTCTTCAACTGGTCTCCCAATGCAGAATCTCTCAAAACCCCTCAACTCGACTACTTGAAAGTATGCATTCTCTACATTTCCCTCATCATTCAGGAATATGTCTATTTTAGCGTGACCCTCGAGCCTTGATACGGGTTCAATTACAATTTCTTTTTTCTTTTCTTTATTCTTGCCAAGTATCTTATATAAAATTCTCTTTTGTGCCATCTTATTTACCTCCTTCTCCTCAATAATGATTTTGGAAGATAAAACCTATAGAATGTTCCCAGGGGATCCTTTATCTGCTTCATTAAACTTTTAATTTCCTCTTCAGTCATTTCTTCTAAATCAACGCCAAATATCGTAGCGATAAGATTTAGCATGTTTCCTCCCTGGTCAAATGCCTCCTTTGTTGGACCCATACAACCCCTGCATGGAACATTTGCATTAATGCAGATAGCCTCACAGCCAGCTCTTGTTGCTGGACCCATACATATTACCCCCTGATCAAGGAAGCACCTCTCTTGATCCAACATTATCTCATGTGGTCTGTAAATCTTCGTTATCCTCCTCTTTTCCGATTTCTTTCGCCCACACTCACTACATAGTGTTTTGTCACCGGCGATTATTGCTCCTTTTGGAGGTATATTGCCTGATACAACAGCTTCTATGACAGTCCATATCAGTTTTGGTGTTGGCGGGCATAGTGGCATGTATATGTCAACATCTACGATTTCATCTAAGGCATACACCTCATCATAAAACTCTGGCAGTGTCAATTCGTGTCCCCCATCATCATATATTGTCTGAGGGGTTACAAATTCTGGATTATCTGTAGATGCCGTTTCTTTATACACAACTCTAAATATTTCCTCTCTATTAGCTATATTGGCGAGTCCCGGGATGCCACCACTTACAGCACAACTCCCAAACGCGACAAGTATCTTTGATTTATCTCTAAGCACTTTAGCCATATGTTCCTGCTCCGAATTTCTTACAGCACCCCAGTAAAATCCAACATCAACGCTCCCGTCAGGTAGTTCTTCAATATCCTTATACTTTGCATCCGCTGCTATTGGGGCCCAGAAGACAATATCGGCAACCTCTATGACATCTAATAATTTTTCATGAATATCTAAGACTGCAATATCACAACCTCCACAGCCAGCACCCATATAAAAACCCAGTTTTAATTTTTCTTTAGCCATTTTCTTCAATTATTTATTCATTTCATTCAGTATTCTGACTAATCTCTCAGCCTCTTGATTACCTATCCATTCAATTCTGAGCCTCTCTGGATCAATGTTGAATTGACCTAACATTTCTCTTAGTGCGATAACCCTCTTCCTTGCCTTGAAATTTCCCGTGTTGTAATGGCAGGCATCCGGAGGACAACCCGCAATAAGAACTGACTTTGCACCAGAACTAAACGCCTTCAATATTGTCTGCGCATCAATCCTCCCGGTGCATGGAATCCTCATAATCTTTACATTCTCTGGATAATTCAGACCCTTATAAGCTATGTTATCTGCAGCATTGTATGAACTCCACTTGCAAAGGAATGCCGCGATATCACCTTCATTTATCGTCGCTTCAACCTGAGCCAATATCCCTCTATCATCAAACCCATACAATTGATTTGCACCAGATGCACAGGTTGCAGTACATATCCCACAACCCATACAGATAGATTCATTTACACCGACTTCACCATCTTCATTGAGATAGACCGCCCCGTATGGGCAAGTATCCACACAAATTCTACAATCAATTGCACCACATATCTTGCCATTTATCCTTGCAATTGGTGTCTTTAGTTTTATCGAGTCATTATTCAATAGATTTACAATACTCATCGCTATGTCTCTCGCCTCCGATATAGTTTCTGAAACTCCCTTCGGAAATGCCGCTGAACCACATATGTAGACTCCATGGGGATTTGAATCATCTGATAGAATTGAATTTACATATGCGGTTGGAAATTCACCATTGCATTTTATATTCAATTTTTCAAATGTCTCTGCATCTGGAACAAATCCGGTAGAGAGAATAACGCAATCCGCATCCAATTCAATTGGTTTTCCGAGCAATATGTCTTCGGTTCTTACTTTTAATTTATTTCCATTCTCTAGGATCTCAGCGGGTCTTCCATTTATAAATTTAACCCCATGATTCCTCCTCAGAGTTTCATATAATTCATCGAATACTCCATAACTCCTCATGTCTATGTAGCAGACAGTGACATCTGTCTCTGGACTTACATCCTTTATTAATTTTGCCTCCTTTAAGCCGAGAAAGCAACATATCCTTGAACAATATGCCAGGTGGTTATCATCTCTCGAGCCAGCACAATGAATTATGACAACCTTCCCCGGATTTATCTCTCCAGATGCGAATTTCCTTTCAAAGTCCCAGTGCGTGAATACATTTCTCAATTTCTTGTATCCATATCCCTTTACCTTTTCAACATCATATTGCTTTAGACCAGTTGCCACAACAATTGCGCCAACATTCAAAATTCTTTCTTTTTCACCCAGACTCAATTTATTACATACATCCAAACATTTACCGCACTTCGTGCAGGAGTCGAAGTCTATCCCGTAGTTGTCTGGATAGGTTGGCATATAGTAGATTGCCTTCCTCATTAGACCATGGTCCTCCACCTCAACTGGGCATACCTCCTCACACCTCCCGCATAAATCACAGTCCTCAATAACATTTCCCCTAACCCTTATTAGTACATTATAATTTCCAAATTCACCACCAACCTTTTCTAATTCAGAATTTGTAATTACTTCAATATTCTCATTCTTGGCAATATCATTTATCAGTGAATATAAATTGTGCGAATTTGGCGTTCCCTTTGGATACAATCTGTCTAAGGTTCCGACAACACCTCCCAAGAATGGCTTCTTTTCAATTAGATACACCTTTATTCCAGAATTTGCTATTTGTCTCGCAGCCTCTAACCCCGCTACACCTCCACCAATAACCAAAACGGACCTTTCCTTGATCTCAAATTTCATTTCTTCAATATCTTCAGAATTCCTTAACTTTTGAATTGCCCCATTTATCAAACTATTGATCTTCTCGGGACTATGACCTATATGGGCTACTTGTTCCCTTATATTTACATATTCTGGATTAAATTCACCGAAGTATCTGTCAGCAATTCTGGGAGAACAGCCAGCAATCACGACCTTCTCACCCTTTTCCACAACCTCCGCAACCCTTTTAATTCCATCATCGGAACATAGGTTTGAGAACTTCTCAACATCAATCCCATCTCCAAAATTCAGGTCTTTGGGGAGATTAATCGTGTCTCTACATGTACATACAAAAACTTTCAATATGATCACCTTCATTTATTTTTATTATTTCAAATCTCTTACCCATCCCCCTTACTCATCAATACGAAATTCCACATTTATAGGAATTGTTAATTATAAATCATGATAAATAAAATTGTTAATTATTAATCATTATAAATAATATTATAATAAAGGAAAGTGAAAAATGACCATAATCTTACTCCTTGGTGGCTTGTCTATGGGAAATAATCCAATTGAATTTGGTAGCATTTCCAATATTCTGAATGTTGTAAATTCCATAGTGTTTATTGGATTGATATTGATTGGCGTTTATGCGGTGCTGATGAATTTCAGAACCGTGCTTCTGCCTCAGAGGATTGGAAGGATCAGGTCGTTTGGAAGGCAGTTGAATTTAGATGGATTAAATTGTGATTCTGGTTGTATCGGGATTTCCAAATTCTCTGATGGTAAGATGTCGATACCGGTTCAAGTTGAGTTGGATGATAATTCAATAATTACTGCAGATGTGAGTCCGTGTTGTATATGTATTGATAGATTAATGGTTGGTGATCTCGTTGGAGTGACGAGAGTTGGAAATAGAATAATACTTCAGAGAGCAAGCAGGATTCATAAATTAATCTGTGGGAAAAATGACAGAAATAATTAACATCATTATGTTGAATCCATTGGGGTCTATGGGATTGCTGTTCTTTTTTGGAGTGATTATAGCATCTCTGAGGGGGTGGATTCCCCAGGATGTTCTGCCCGTGCAGTCCGCATTAATGTTAACTACCCTACTATTGGCGATATTAGCGGTGTTATTTGGAAAACCGATAAATATAAAAGATATAACATCAAATATATTCCTACATCCAATTACCGCATTGATTGGCGGTTTTCTCGTTGCGGGGGCGTTAGAGGCTGCGGGGGCGTTTAGGGCAGCAATTGACATACTAGAGAGAACTTCAAGAACTCCACTGGGACTTCCGGGAACCGTGGCAATTCTCGTTAATATGCCAACGATCTTTGCAATGCCGTGTGGTAGGATTCTTGCAGCGGCGTTAATTCCTGCGGCGATTCTCTTTGGTCATATCCTCGCTCAAAGGAGAAAATCGAGCATATTGGCGAGCGTTGTCGTTTTTGGATTCATCGTAAATGCCGCAGCATCCTGTGGTCCATCCCCTTTGGGGGGAATTGGAATGGTAGGTGAGGGAATGGCTGGAAGTCTAAAGATTCCGGGGATTGGTCTGGGGTCGTTTAGCAATGCTCAGTCGATAGCAATAATGCTGATTACTGGCGTTACGATGTTGTCGATATCATTTGTCTACAGGATTCTTCCAGATGAATCATTGGTTAAGGCAGAGGGGGAGGCAGAGGAAAAGGTAGAAAAGATGGAGAAGATACATATCTCAGCATATTTATCATTATTCGTATTCTTTATAACCATTGCGGCAGTCTTCATCTTGCAGCCACCTATTCCAATACAAACGATCTTGGTGATTTTGGTTATAGTCATAATGGTTATGGGGGATGTTACAATTCAGGATTTGATTGGTGGCGTTATATTGCATCCGATAATGGCAATGATATCTGGATTTATAATAGCGGGGGCATTATTAAGTATAGGAAGTTTCGATGTATTGATTAGTTTGCTCGAATTTCTCGCAGAGACACCTCTTGGATATGTGGGTGTTGCGGTTTTAATGGCGAATATTCCAACAATTCTGCCGATGCCATGTGGAAGGATAATTGGAATGGCGCTAATGCCGGGAATCTTCCTCTTGGGAATTACAATGGCAAATTCAGGTACATTTAGTCAGGAGGTAATTCCAATTTTATTGGTGAGTTTTATTATTAACGCCGCAGCATCTTGTGGACCATCTCCATTGGGAGGAATTGGTGGTATTGGAGAGGGAAACTTGGGGACCGAGATCGGTGTTAGTGGAAAGCCCCAACAAGTTGGAATAATGATCGGCACGGGTATAGCGGCATTGATAATAGGAGTATTGGGACCAATTTAGAATAAAGTATAAATTATAAATGAGGATAAGAATGGCATATAGTGTAAAATTATTTGCAACAGCAATCCTGGCTGGAATAATCTTGGGGATAATGGTTAATGTATCATTGGGATACAAATTTTATGACAGGGGAGGCATACTTGGTGGAATAATTGTTGGTCTGTTAATTGCAATATTATAAAAATGAATCAAGATAGACTCAAGGCAATTGGTTTGATGTTGGGTGCGGGCTTGATAATGGGAATAATGTTCAACATAGCCATGGTTGGAGATCCCTTCAATCTCGGAGGTATGTTGGGTGGTTTACTTACGGGATTGTTAATGTATATCCTATCATAAAAATGGAAAAGAAATTCAGACAGGTAAATGTGTTGACATTTGTTGGAATTACAGTAGTGATGGCAACCCTCGTAATAACGGCATTTCAATCTGGACATCCGTGGTCACTTACCTGCTATCAGTGTAGAGCATGCAATCTTAAATGTCCTCTTGGCTATGATGTCGCAAAATATGTTGCGGCGGCATACTCAAATAACCCAGATATCTATATGAGTGCCCAGAACTTGCAACTAAGATTAAAGACAGCATATGAGACCGACCCAAACATGATAGTTGAAATTGATGGAAATGAGATGACGGCAATGGAGGCACATAAAAAATATCCAGAGGACATGATGGTATATGTAAGGAAATTAAGGGTTAAAGATGCTGCAAGGTTTGACCCGTTAGAGGGAGCGTGTGAAACCACATGCCCTATAGGGTTACCAATAACAAGTATCATCCGGGACCTGAAGGAGGATGGTAAATTCGGATGAAAATGGATAGAGGGAATTTCGTGACATTCATCTTAATACTTGTAATCATGACCGCATTGGTACACTTGAATATGTCGAGTAGTGGATTAAACAGTATAAAGGGTAGACCAGCAGTTGCACCACCATTTGTGATTGGTGAGGATTACAATATATCTATAGATGAGAATGGCATTATCGTTTATCTATCAAGAGAGGTTGCAGATAGATACAACGGCATATATCTTGCAGTTTATGCTTACGACGAGGATGGAAAATATATAACAAAGTTAAAGCGCGTTGTTAATGGAAAAATCTTCATTTCAAATTCAGAGTCGGCAGATTTTGAGGTCACATTTGATGATAATCTCGTCAAGGATATAGAGACGCCAAGGAGTAAAGAGAAATTCTATAAAATTGTGGAGGATGCAATGGCAAACGATAGAAATTATGGTCTTGGTAGATGTCTATTGGGAAGACAATGCGAGAAAATTTGTCCCATGAGAGCAATAACCCTCATCAGAGATGATTCGATAGATGGTAGGGGTAGAATCATTCCAAGGATCAATTTGAGGAATGGTAAAATTTTTGGCGATAATCTGTGTATTGAGGATGGTTTATGTTCATCTGTATGCCCAACATCGTTGATACATTTGGCGAGGTAAATAAGATGGCAGTTCCAATAGAAAAGATAACGAGGTCGAAGAGAAACACCAGAATTGCGATATTCTTCACACTAACGCTAATCATAGGCTTCGGTATCTTGCTAATAGATTTAAATCAAACGAAATTCAGGGCAAATTGTGTAAGATGTTATTTTTGTGTTGAGAGATGTCCGGTTGGGGCGATCTCATTGGATGAACATGGCTATCCGGTGATAAATAAATCAAAGTGCCTTGCATTTGTTAGGGAGAGGAATGAATTTCAATGGGAGAGATGCGGTCTATGCCTGAGGGGCTGCCCGACAAGAATTATTGAAATATTGAATGATGAGAATGAAAGAAGATTCCACACAACGGAATAAGGTTAAGGGTGTCAAGAAATGGGAGATAAAGCCCACAAGAATTAGATTACTTAGTCAGATAGTATTCCTTACAATCTCGATATCTATGACCTTTCTGTTATTTAGCAGAGCGACCGCGATATGTTGGGCGGATCCATTCTGGCATCTTCAGGCATTTTTTGCTAATAGGGGCGATTTGAATACAAAATTGTTTATATTTGAGGGTTTATCGTCTGAAAGAATTGCAATTTTTTCTGTAGTATATCTTGGAATCTTTATAGTCTTGGCATTATTATTCGGTAGATTATTCTGCGGATGGATATGTCCATTTGGGACAATTCTACAATTTATAGAAGAAATATCACCAATAAGGAATAAACTACATTTCCCAGATGAATTAAAAGATCCGGATTTGAAGTATTTGGTGTTGCTTGGATTTTTAATATTGTCATTTATCTCATCCCAAGAGGCATTTTGTGAGTTTTGTCCGGCGGGTACAATATTCAAAGGCACCACGGGACACATATTGTATTTTTCAGTTACGGTATTTCTGATTGTTGTATTTTCAGTAGCAATCCATGGCAGAAAGGTATGGTGTTCCTATCTGTGTCCATTGGGTGCATTCTTTGGTTTATTCTCAAGAATTCATATATTTGGAATAAGGTCAACGGGGGAGTGCATTAAGTGTTTTACATGTAATAAGAATTGTCCAATGGATATTCTAATAGCGGAGAAATACATTCAAGAAGGAAAGCCGATAAGGGATGGAGATTGTATAAAATGCATGCGATGTATAGAATCATGCCCAAAAAAGATACTGAAATTTCCATGAAAAATAATACAGGATAAAAATGCTAAACCCAATGAGCATAACAACGGGAATTACAACGATACTTATACTAACACCATTAGCAATTTTAATATATATGCTCATTAGAAATCAGGGAGAGGCGATTCTCTGCATGGAGTGTCAACAATGCAGGGCGGTCTGTCCAGTTCTATCTGTTGATGGCTCTTACATTGGTCCAAAGGATATAATGGTCGCTGCGAAATCTGGAAAGTATGACGATGCATTAAGGAAGAAGATGGAGTTGTGTGCAGATTGCGCTACATGCATGGAAAGATGTCCGAGGAAATTGGAGGTAGGTGAAGCAAACCGAGAGATATTTGCGGAGGAGATAAAGAGTGTTTTAAGCAGGGATACGATTGATTATGCGAGGAGGATTCCAAACCCAAAGATGCAGAGAACCTATGAGGCAGTGATAAGGAGATTTGAGGGTAAGAAGATAAATATTCCGTGGGAGTGGATAAATAAGTCACACAGACTTAGAAATTTCTATAATGTGGTTGATGAAAGAAAAGTCAAGCCGAAGGTGACTGAGAGGGAATTCATCATCGAGGGGGGAAATGAATTAAAGCAAATAAAAGCCGAAATATTTGATGAGGAATTAAAGCCCGGACCATTGGATGAGTTATTTAAGGAGGAGGAAAAGAAACCGGTTGAATCAAAGACGATTAAGCCCGGAGAGATACTCGTCAATAATAAAATAAAGAAAAAAGAAAAATGAAGATAGAAATTCCCGATAGATTGATATTCTTTGAGGGTTGTACAACCTCGAGGATTTTGAAGGCGACGAGGGTTGCTACATATCTGATACTAGAAAAGGCCGTGGAGAAGGATATAATCCAAGAATATAGAACAATTCCAAATGAGAGGTGCTGTGGTTATCCATCAATGCAGATGGGGGATTTTGATACGCAGATGCAGAATCTGATGTTCAATATAAATCAGATGAATAGAATTGGAATAAAAGATGTTCTATTCACGTGTGGAGCATGCACCATGGCCATGGGTGACCATCCAGAATTTAGAAAGAGGGGTTTTAGACCGATAAATATAATAGAGTTCATATATGCATTGGCAATAAATAATCAGTTAGAGAAGTTGATTGATAGAAAATTGCCATCAAATTTGAGAGTGACTGGACACTATTCATGCCATCTAAGAAGGCTTGCGGGTTTGAAGATGGACAAACTATACAAAGGAGTCATGGAGGTTCTTGGAGGAGAATATGTTGAGATGCCAAATGCCACTGCATGTTGTGGTGCCGGTTCAGAGGGAAATGTCGCATTAGAAATTGCAAAGAAAAAGATAAATTCGGCTGAGTCAGTTAATGCATTTATGTGTCCCTTATCATGTGCCGGTTGCGAGGCGATATTAAAGGTTACCGCAAAACAAATATCGGCAAAAACAAGATTCCCATCCATCTCAACCGTTGTAGCAAGTTGCTTTGATGATTTGGAGGAGAGAATTGTTGAATTGGCAAAGAAAAAGATAATAAGATAATTAAATATAAAATTAAGATAAAAACACGGATGATAATGAAGAGGAGATTGGAGAAGATCGCAAAAGGAGTGATCATCCTGATTGGGGTTATAACACTTATAGAGATCCAGAGATGGATTATTTCTATGAATTATGGGATTGCGCCATTCTTTAGAGATGCAGTAACAAGAGCGTCGGTTTCAATTATATGGGCATTCATCTTGGGACTTTTATTTGGTTTAATAACATGTCCAGTTTGTGGGGTTCCATTAGCTGCCTATGTGGTTACTGGTGAGGGTAATGTGAAGAATGCCGCACTCTCTTCAATATTATTCAATGGTGGCAGATTGGTAATATTCTCTTTATTTGGAATCATTGCGGTTATATTTAGCAAGATCATACCACCATGGGCATTATTTCTTGGTTATGGACTCTCCGGGTTTATAATGATTTTACTTAGTGCAGACCTGTTTGGGGTACTGAATATAAGAGAATACAGTACAAAGAAGGTTATGAATTTTATAAATAAGCACATATTTGAATTTAAAACAGATATGAATCATCCAGTTGAATATTTTGTATGGGGTTCTGTGATGGGCATCGCATGTAGTGCTGAATTAATTTGGGGTCTATTGGCTGTGTGGATAAATTCCATAACGGTTCAAGGATTCATTTATACATTTATGATGGTTGTTCTATTTGGTATTGGGGTTTTTATTCCGCCAACAATATTAGTTGCGTTTGCCGGCGGTTCTGTAGAATTGACATGTAAATATGCCGGTAGTAATATCAGAACATATGTTAGATATATTGGTTCAATATTTCTATTATATCTTGGAATCTCTTACATCTCTCTGGCACTTCATGGAGTAACAATATACCCATTCTTATCTAATCCCATCTAATTAATCCGAGATTCCTGAACTCTCTCACCATTTCTTTCAGTGTATTGAAGGCTTCTCTGAGAGCATCATGCATCGTCCTCAAATATCTATAACCCTCTCTGTTATTCTGTAAATTAAACTCCTTTCTCGCCTTCTGGATATCCAAGTCAATAGAATTAATGTGATTGTCAAATTCTCTCTTAAGTTCCATAAGTCTTGCCCTTTCTTCTCCATCCGCATTTAACTTAGAAATTCTCTTATCGATTTTATATGACAAATTTCTTGCCTTTTTTACGATATCCTCAAATCTTGAGACATATATCCGACCTCTGAGACTATTCTTATATCTCCTCAATTCAATCCATTTCTCTTTCAAATCCCTCGCCATAATCCTAATTTTATCTATAGATTTGGAGGAATCTATCTCATGTTTCTTGTTTTCAAAGAATTCGATGTATAAATTCAGATTTGATTCTATCTCATTCTCTTCCTCCCGAGTGAAGTAATTGCTTTCGGCAATTTTCGATTTCATATCTTCTATGTAATGGATTGCCTTATCTATCTGCTTCATCAGAAGATTTTTAACTGCGGAGAGATTTCTTGATTCTGGGCAGCCACATTCACTGATATAAACACGATTATCAAAACAAGAGCATATATTTCCTCTTTTTCCATTTTGACCACTTAACATATTTGTTAATTTTAAATAAAAAAAAACTAAAAAAACAAAAAAAATTAAAAATGGGGGATATCACTTCCCCCACCCAACTGCTAAATAACCACTTATTGGCAGGGTATAATCTAGCCCATCGCTGCCCCTGAACTGTACCTTGTTTATACCCCCAAGATTCAAGGTGGGTAGGGCAACATTTGACTTGATCGTCACCGTTGCTCCCGGCTCGATATAGACGGTCTGATACCATACTCCGTTAATGCCATATCTTATACCAACTGTCTCGTTCCCTGGGTTGTGGACTGTAAATTTAATCTCTGCCCTCTCTGTTTCATAACCAAAGTCACTTAAATCTGCCTGATACAAATTGAATGTCTTTGTGTCATTTCCAAGTAGACTGGAAATCCCCCTGTTGAAGCAGACTGCACTGTCCCAGTTGCTTATACACCCAAAGTATGCACTAGTTCCCTGCACCAAAAACCCCATCACAAAAATTCCTAATAACATACCCATCTTTTTCATTTTCATTTTACATCACCTCCTTTGGTGTCAACCTTGGTTGACCTACTATATGTTGAGGATGTGTATAATAAAAGCAAACTTTATTCTGGCAAAGAGAAAAAGGTTTATCCGACCTCCAAACACTTTATAAAACTTTATCAAAACCTCTGAAATTTTATCTTCACTTTTTTCCCTAAAAATTTAAAATTAAATTATGAGGAAAATTATCGTTATTTTTGTTATTGCGATGTTCATTCCCTTTATTGATACTTCAACTGCAGCCAGAGTTCATGGCGTAATTTATGAATGGTACACCCTTCAGCCATTGGAGAACGTGATTGTTTATGTGAATTCTACTCCCCCTCAGAGGATTGTTGCAAGCAGTGGCATCTATGAGTTCGAGTTGGACAGTGGAAGTTATCAAATTGTTGCGGAATACTATGAAAATAATAAACTTGTTTACAGATGTAATGAAAGCATAGTAATTGTATCGGATGGAAACTTTACACTGGATTTGATTATGGTTCCGAATATTGATTTAAATGAGAGTATTTTTGGTGATGGTGGTATAAACTTCGAAATTGATACGGGCTCTGTGAGGGAAAACACGAATTCGATCTTGATGATGATACTTCTCGTTTCTATCGCATCGCTTATCATTCTGATTCTGTTATGGAAGGGGAAAGAGAGAAGGGAAGAAACATCAGAACTTCCAGAAGACCTAAGAGAAATTGTTGAGATAATAAGAAGGGAGGGTGGAAGAACGACCCAATTGAAATTAAGAAAAAAATTAAATTATTCGGAAGCAAAATTATTCGGAAGCAAAAATTAGTCTCATGTTGGCAGACCTCGAAAATAGAGGGATAATAGAGAAATTTAAGAGAGGGAGAGGGAATATAATAATTCTAAAGCAATGACGTTTGGAACTTATCTTTGTTAGTTATCGTTGACGTCCCTTAGGAGGACTAATGGCACTTGGAGGTTCATTTGGTTAGTGTCACCGACGCTTTATGTGCGATTTCAACGAAATCGCACCTGAATTTGATATGGGACCGCGGAGATTTGAACTCCGGTCTCCGGCTCCCAAAGCCGGAAGGATGGGCCAAGCTACCCTACGGTCCCTTATAAATTAAATTTGGAATGTCAAGACTAAATATTCAAATCGTGCTTCTTTATCTTTACCCTCATCAAATCCTCTGCAACATACGATTCTGGGAATACCTCTCTTGCCTCCGCTTCAAGTTTTGTCGCATCGGGATAGCGTTGGCTTATATGTGTCAGATACAATTTTTTTACATTTGCCTTTTTTGCTATCTCTGCAGCTTCCCTCGCTGATGAGTGGTCGATTTTTCGTTCTGTGTTGAGGTCCTCAAATGATAATGTGGAATCGTGAATGAGAATGTCTGCATTCCTTGCAAATTCAACTATTCTCTCAGATGGTCTAGTATCCCCAGTATATACTACTTTTCTCCCTGGAATTGGATCGCTCAATACTTGATCCGGAGTAATTCTTCTCCCATTAAATTCTATCGTCTCACCCCTCTGAAGTTTCGAAAACAGCCTTCCCTCTGGAATCCCAAGTTCTATTGCCCTACTCCTCAGAAACTTCCTCTTTGGAGATTCTTCAAAGCAGTATGCCAAACTATTTTGCGTATGCTCGGTTTTAACGCATGTTATTTTATAGCGTTCATTCTTAAGGACCAAGCCCTCACTAACTTCATGGACATTAATCCTTAGTGAATCGAGAATGAATGTCCCCATTGAAAGCATATGTTCCATAGTTTCCTTCATTCCCTCTGGACCATAAATGTTCAATTCCCTTGTTCTTTCCAAGAAGTCCATGCTCTGAATCAGGCCACCCAAACCTAAAAAGTGATCCGCATGCAAATGCGTTATAAATATGTTGTCAATTCTCATAAAATTTATATCTGCAAATCTCATCTGTCTCTGAGTTCCCTCCCCACAGTCAAAGAGGAAGTATTCATTCATATATTCGATAAGTATTGCTGATAAGTTTCTTTCCTTCGTCGGTATGCTCCCAGCAGTTCCGAGAAAAATAATTTCCATCTTCAATTCAAAAATTGGAATAAATATTTTTAAGTTATTACTCAGGATATATAAAATATTGACATTTGAAATATGTTACAATTGAAATATGAATTCGAGGATAATTATCTGGGATGTGGATGGTGTATTAATAGATGTTAGTAATTCATATAGAAAAACGATAATTGAGACTGTGCAGTATTATTTCTCGAATCTTCTTGGAATTAATCTAAGGGAATATCTCATAACAATTAAGGATACTCAGAAATTTAAGAATGCCTCAGGATTTAATGACGATTTTGATTTGACATATTCAATAATCCTCTGCTATCTAACAAAACTTCTCGAAGGAGTTGACGGGAAAGCGCTTGACAGGAAAATATGTAAAAATTACGATCATGTCGCTCTAAATATTGACCAGATGCTCATAAGATTAAATTCTCTTGGAAGATTGATTTCTGGAAATGAATTGGAATTGGACATTGATGAAATAACCAGGGGAATAAGGGAGAACGGCGGCGGTATGGAAGGGGCTGAAAAAACCCTAAGAGATAAATTTGGCAATAATCTTGAAATTGCAAAGAAATTCTGGTTTCCAAGGCTGATAAAGAGGATATTTGAGGAAATTTATCTTGGCGGGGAATTATTTAGAGAAAAATACGACGAGGATGCGAGATTTATAAATAGTGATGGTCTCATAATGAATGAAAGGCCATTAGTGACACTGAGGACATTGTTGGAGATCAGAAGGAGATACTATTTCGGAATTGTCACTGGAAGGGAGAGATTCGAGACGGAATTTTCATTAAAAATGAGTGGAATTGATAGGATATTTGATAAAGAGACAATTATAACATCTACCGACATTAGAGAAAAGAAGCCAAGTGCTGAGCCGTTGCTTGAGTGTAGAAGGAGAATATGTAGGAAATACGGTCTTGGTAAAAGTTCCATAGTTATCTATGTTGGAGATTCGGTAGATGATTTGATCTCAGCAAAGAATGCAAATTTCTACTTTGCGGGTGTTGTGGGGGCGATATCAGACGATGAAGAGAGAAACAAATTGAGAGAGATTTTACATGATATGCACGCAGATATAATAGTTGATGACATTTTGGAGTTAAGCATCTATGTCTGAGAATCTGAGAACCTTATTTCTATAGCCTTGGAGTGAGCATCAAAGCCCTCCAAGTTTGCAATTCTCTCAACCGTTTTTTTAATTCTCTTTAATCCATCTCTTGTGATAAATTGAACATCGGAAAATTTCAGGAAGTCCATTACAGAGAGTGATGAAGAGAACCTCGCAGTTCCAGAAGTTGGGAGAACATGATTTGTTCCACTTGCATAGTCACCGGCCGGAACTGGCGAATAATTACCAAGAAATATCGAACCGGCATTTCTTATCTCTCTTAAGAGTTTTTTTGGATTCCTCGCCATTATTTCGAGATGTTCTGGAGCATACCTATTTACAAATTCTATACACTCTTCAATATCCTCCGCCAATATAATTGCAGAATTCTCAATGGATTTCATTATTGTTTCATAATTTCTCATCGATTTAATCTGTGCGTTAATTTCTCTTTTGGTTTCATCCACAATCTCTTGGGATGTTGTAACGAGAATCGCCTGAGCCTTAGAATCGTGTTCAAGTTGAGATAGCATGTCTGCAGCTATAAATCTTGGGTTTGCAGATTCATCGGCAATTATCAATATCTCAGATGGTCCGGCTGGCATATCGATATCAACAACTCCATAGACCATAATCTTTGCCGCAGTAACATAGATATTTCCAGGACCCACTATCTTATCTACCTTCTCTATCGTCTCTGTGCCATATGCAAGCGCGCCAATGCCATGAGCCCCCCCAACCCTGTAAATCTTATCAATTCCACATAAATCTGCGGCGACGAGAACGGATTCTGATATCTCTGGAGATGAGATCAATGATATCTCATCAACACCAGCAATTCTTGCAGGTATAGAATTCATCAGTACGGTTGATGGATAACCGCGAATTCCCTTTGGGGAATATACACCAATTCTCTCTATCGGCTTTCCCATCTTTCCCAATATCCCAATCTCTGTTTCGATCTCCCAACTCCTCTCTATCCTCTTGAATTGCTCTTTATGGAATCTCTCAATATTTCTCTTTGCATGCTTTAATGCATTCACATCGCTCTTATCTAACTTATCGTATGCATTCTCGATCTCCTCGTCCTTAACCCTTAAATTCTCACAATTCAGATCGAATTTATCAAATCTCTTAGTGTATTTGAATAACGCTTTATCACCCCTTCTCCTAACCTCGTTTAATATTCTCCATACATCTTCCCTGACCTTCTCTATAATTAAAAATTTCTTCTCAAGCAATCTATTCAGTCTATCCTTTTCTCTATAATCGATCACCATAATTTTCATTTTCTCACCAAATAAAGATATGGATTCGCAACACAAATATAAGTATAGATTATTGCTTGGAAGACTCTGGCAACTATAAAGAGAATTATGGCTGAAATTGATACCATGTCGCTTATATTCATCTCTGTCATTATAATCACAATAAACGATACACAAATTAATACTAAAAAGAATAGATTGACCTTTAATAAATCTCCCTTATATCTGAGACCGAGGCATATACTCTCTCTAATGCTTTGTATGGGACCCTTGTTTTCAATGACCGCAATTGGAATAACAAAGAACATAAGAATAACGAAGATGAGAATTCCGATCACTGCAATAAATCCGGGAATTATGAGGAGGTAGGGGTTATTTAGGATTATAGTGAGAAATATGAAGAGCGATAGAATTGCCATAATAATGAAGATAAACACAAAAGTGATAACTCCCATCACAAGCAATAGTCTCCATAACGAAATAGACTCCTTAAACGCCTTTATGAGTTCAATCTTCTTACCCATCTTATAATCTCTGAGTAGTGCCGGATACATTGCATACGAAACAATGTCGATAAAGTAGAGAATTATCACAGCCAATAACATGGCAGAAATTCTTGGCATGACGAATCCGAAAAAATTCTCATGGAGATTAAAATTTATAACATCGATAGTAAATCTTGCGATAAATAATGTGTAGAGGGAATAGAGAAATGTCGTAATTAACCTTGGAACAAATAATTTCGGTCTCTTCAACAATAAAACAACCGATTCCAAGAGAATTTTATATAGAGTCATCATGAGTGCATTGTTCGTTCATTCAGCAATTTCAATAGAATTGCCTTATGTGCATGTAATTTATTCTCCGCTTGTTCCCATACAATAGAATTTTCAGAATCTATTACATCATCTGTTATTTCTAAGCCGCGATGGGCGGGAAGGCAGTGCATTATCTTACAATCTGAATCTGCATTTTTCAAAAGCTCTCTATTTATCTGATACTCCTTGAATGCCTCCAATCTCTCTTTCTCCTCATCTTCATCACCCATCGAGACCCAGACATCGGTATAAATGAAGTTTGCTCCCTTGACAGCCTCTCTTGGATTTTCTAGAATTTCAACCAGGGAATTATTTTCTCTTGAGAATTTTATTGCTCTCACAATTATCTCCTTATCTGGTTCGTAGCCGGGGGGCGATGCGACCCTTATATTAACTCCCAGAATTGCACATCCCAGGAGGAGAGAATTGCAAACATTATTCCCATCTCCTATATATGCCAGATTTATTCCCTTGAATTTTCCCTCAATCTCGTAGATTGTGAATAAATCGGAAATTATTTGACAAGGATGCTCCATACTTGATAGGGCATTTATCACCGGAACTCTCGAATTCTCGGAAAATTCTAAGATCGTTTCATGTTCATTCACCCTCAAAGCAATACAGTCACCATATCTCGAGAGAATCCTCGCCGTATCCTCAATCGTTTCACCCCTTCCTAAGTGTGTGTCTCTCCTGTCTATATAAATTGAATTCCCACCCAATTGGAGCATCGCAGACTCCAAGGAAATTCTTGTGCGCAGGGACGGCTTCTCGAACAGCATAATAAGAATCCTCCCATCCAGGGAATTCCTATACCTTAATGGCTTTTCCTTTATCTCTTTCGTATTAAATATGATCGACTCTAATTCGTGCCTTTTTAAGTCTGCTATGGAGATTATATTCATTTTAATCTTGCATTATATTTGGAATATATTTTGACAATATATTTCTTTTAATTTAAAAATAGATAAATATGTCATTCGATGTTGATAAAACTGTGAAGGCAATAAAGGATATGAGGATAAGGGGTGCCTTGGATATTGCAATTGCATCCGCCGATACATTGTATGGTGTTGTAAACTCGGAAGCGAGGGATACCAATGAATTATTATCGATGCTTAGGGATGCCGGTGAAAAATTAAAATCGGCAAGACCTACTGCAATTTCATTACCGAATTCTGTTAATTATATCATATATGTCGCGGAGAGGAATAAGGACCTCGCCCTTGATGAATTTAGGGAAAAATTATCTGCTGAGATTAAGAATTTTATAAATGAACAGAAGAATGCGATCGATAAGATAGCGGAAATTGGTTCGAGGTTAGTTGATGATAATGACAGGATTCTAACCCACTGCCAGAGTGATACGGTCATAAATTTATTGAGGAGAGTGAACGAGGAGGGTAAGGAGATAGATGTAATATGCACTGAAACCAGACCGAGATATCAGGGTAGAATATCCGCGAGATTGCTTGCCAAGTATAAAATCCCCGTGACATTGATTGTAGATTCGGCAGCATTTCTTGCAATGAAGGAATTAAATGTTGATAAGGTAATTGTCGGTGCAGACACCATTTACGCGAATGGTGATTTGATAAATAAGATCGGGACATCACAGATAGCACTATTCGCGAAGGAATTGGACATTGATTTTATTGTCGCGTCAGAATCAATAAAATTCTCTCCAGAGTCTGTTATCGGCTCCAAGGTTGTGATAGAGGAAAGACCCGCAAGGGAGGTTATAAGAAGTCACATAGAGGGCGTTGAGGTCTTTAATCCGGCATTTGATATAACTCATGCGGAGTATATTGATATGATCATCACAGAGTTTGGTGTGATTCCGCCTCAAGCGGTCTACAGTATTGTAAGGGAGAAATTTGGCTGGAAGCTGAGATGAAGGCAATAATCTTGGCTGGAGGCAGAGGAAAGAGGCTCAGACCACTAACCGATAGAATAGCAAAACCCCTACTACCCTTAAATGGAAAACCGATTATAGAGAGAATAATAGATGATTTATCAACGGTCGGTATAGACGAATTTGAGATCGTTGTTGGCTACTTGGGAGAACAAATTATGTCATATCTGAGAGAGAAATTTCCCGATTTGGAGATTATGTATTCATTCCAGGAAAGGCAATTGGGAACTGCACATGCATTAAAAAATGCTAAATTGCCGACGAATGACTTTCTCGTGTCCGCATCGGATTGTATCTTTTCTGTAGAATATCTAGGGAAATTCCTCAAATTTCATTCTGATGGAGAAATTACACTGGCACTAAAGATTATGTCCGAGGAGGAGATCATGTCATCGAGCACTGTGGAGTTAATGGGAAATAGAATAATGAGAATAATTGAAAAACCAAGAAGGAACGAGATTCTCTCATTGATAGCATGTGCTCCACTCTATATATTCCCACCGGAAATAAGGGATTATCTCTCCGATATAAAGAAATCGAGGCGAGGAGAATACGAGATCGCCCAAGTAATCCAGGATATGATAGATAATGGCTTTATTGCCAAGGGTCTAATCACTGATGAATGGATGCACTTATCAACCATAGATGACTTCCTTGGGCTGAATTTTCCATATATGGGGGAATTACTCAAAAATAAATTCCCTTATATCTATTCCAACCGGGCATAGAGAGACGCATCTCCCACAACCAGTACACCCAAGCCTCCCATATCTATCCACAAAATATTTTAATTTATGATAGATTCTATTCCTAAGGCGTTCCCTTCTTTCCCTTCTCGGATTCTCACCACCGGCAAGTCTTGAGAAGTCCCTTGACATGCAAGAATCTTGGAATATGATCCTATGTCCGGAATTGCCAAATACACTTAATGTATCAAATACATTAAAGCAGTAGCATGTTGGACAGAGGAGGGTGCAGATATAACACTCAATACATCTCGTGGCTATAGAATCCCAATACTCCTCATCGATCTCTTCCAATTTTTCTGAAATCTCTTCATGCCCGATTATTTTTGTATCTATATTCTTTACCATTTTATCTCTAAGGATTTTATCCTTCTTATCCGCATTTTCAAATTCTGGAAAATTTAGGAATTTCTCTCCATTATCTGTCAATGCCTTTACAAGATAATAATCTCCTATGTCCGTGAATCTCAAATCTGCACCACTCTCTATGAATGGTCCAGTTCCAAGAGATGTGCAGAATGAGTTCTTACAGAGGGTATTGCACTCGAGTGAAAATAGAAGTGTTCTCTCCCTCCTCTTAAAATAACTTAAATCCTTGGGTTTTTCCTTCTTTACAATGTCTAAGAGTAGAATGGCATTTACATCGCAAGGTCTAATTCCAAATATAATTCTCTCCCTTTTATCAATATTTATTTCCTTTATTATCGCGTTTCCATCGATCTCCGAAAACTCAAACGCTATTTCACTCTCCGGAATAAGGAATTTTTTTGGTGGAATCTTGGAGTTTGAAAATTTTTCTATACCATCAGCAATTTCATTCTTATTTCTATTTATAACTCTAAACTCAAAACTATCATTAAATTCGGTCGGAATTATAACTTCATATTTCTCCGAGAGTCTTCTCAGGAATTTACCAATTTCTTCCTTCTTTATCTTCCTTTCCATTATAATTCCTCGTCCCTCTTTGGATCAAATGTTATTAATGGATTTTTATCCTCGATGCCAATTCCGGGTTTATATTCAAATAATTCCCACACCTCCTTTGAAATCTTTCTGAATAATTTTCCCAATTTTATGTTCATTGGACATGCACGCTCGCATTCTCCACACTCTATACATCTCCCCGCCAAGTGAATTGCCCTACTCAGATGGAAGAAAATCTTATCACTAAGATTCCTTTCTCTCAAATCTATCAAGTCTCTTCTATCCAGATAACACTCATTACAGTAGCAGAGCGGACATATATTTCTGCACGCATAACATAGTATGCAATTCTCAAATTCCCTAATCCAGAATCTGAATCTATCCTTAATTGGCATATCCTCTATCTCTTTTAAATCATCAAATGTCATGTCCTTCTCATCAACCAATTCTCCAATTATTATATCTGCTATTAATGGATTCCTTCTTGTGCAAGTCTTACAGACCGAATAAATTTTATTATCCTCAGAGTAAATTCCATTGCAGGGAATTCCTATTATGTATAAATTTTCCCTCGAAATCTGATTCTCCTTTATCAATTCAATAATTGCTCCCTCATCACAACCCTTCGCAACTATCCCAACCCTGCAATCAAATCTTAGAAGATAAAGTGCAAGATTATTCTTACAGAATTTATTCCATACCAATCTATCAACCTCATCCACAGATTTAATAAAACATGGCCTCACACCATTAAGAGAATCTTCAAATCCAATAAAGATGTCTATCCTCTTCTCTAAGAATAATCTCCTTACCACCCTTCTTAATTCATTCTCGATCTCAATTTCCTTCATATTTATCAAGATTTAATTTTCCCAATTTTTTTATTTCTGATGTCATTTCCTCTATTATTGACCTGAATCTTTCTCCCTCTGATGATGATATCCATTCGACACGAAGCCTTTCCTTCTCGATACCAACATACTCAAGAATTCTCTTAAGCATAGAGAATCTTCTCCTCGTGTAGAAGTTCCCTTCTATGTAATGACACTCACCCAAACGGCACCCGGCAACAAGAACGCCATCCGCTCCCTCCTTAAACGCCTTTAGGACAAATATTGGGTCAACCCTACTAGAGCACATAACTCTAATGATCCTCAGATTTGCCGGATACTCAAGTCTTGAAACCCCCGCCAAATCTGCACCCGCATATGAACACCAATTGCATAAAAATCCAACTATTCTTATATCCTCCCTCATCTTTCAACTATTGTGTTTATTTGAGATAGGATCTGCGAATCCAAAAAATGCCTTTGTTGAATTGCCCCGGAAGGGCATGCCACTACACATGCACCACATCCCTTGCATAGAATCTCAATTACCTCCGCCTTCTTATCCCTTTTATTTAGTTTAATTGCATCATAGGGACAAACCTCAACACAGAAGCCACAGCCACTACACCTTTCCCTATCTACAAATGATGTGATCTCCTCCATCCATATCTCCCCCTGGGTTAAGAGATTAATTGTAGCTACTGCTGCATTTCCTGCTTGAGATACCGTTTCTGAAATGCTCTTTGGAAATTGAGCGCATCCCGCTACGAAAATCCCGGCAATATTTGTCTCTACAGGTCTCAATTTTGGGTGTGCCTCCATGATAAAGCCATCTGAACCATAACTCAAATGAAGTTGATTCGCTATCAGATCAATATTATTTGGCTCCATGGCAGATGCAAGAACAACCATCTCAACCTCATTCTCTATTATTTCTCCAGAATTCATATCCTCAGATATTATCCTCAGATTTTCATTCTCATCCCTCGAGAGTTCTGATGGTAGTCCTCGAAGGAATATAATCCCCTTCTCCCTTGCTCTTAGATAGAATTCCTCATATTCCCTGCCCGATGCCCTTATGTCATTATAGTAGATATATATGTCAATCTCTGGATACTTTTCCTTTATCATTAAAGCCTGTTTTATTGAAATCATACAACATATGGAGGAGCAATATCTATTGAATCTGTTATCCCTCGAGCCAACACATTGAATAAATGCCAAGCTCCTTGGAATTTTTCCATCAGAGATTCTCTTTAATTCCCCATTTGTTGGACCATCTGAGTTTAGAATCCTCTCTAAGTCGAGATTTGTTATAACATTCCTGTATCTCTTATATCCGTATTCCTTCTTTTTCTCTGCATCAAAGATCCTAAATCCGGTTGCGAGGATTATTGCACCGACCTCAATCTCAATAATTTTTTCTCTTTGATTGAAATTTATTGCATTATTTTCGCAACCCTTCTCACACAGCCCACATGCTCCAGTCTTGAAATAGAGGCAGTTATCTCTATCAATTATATATGAATTTGGAACTGCCTGGGGGAAGGGAATATAGATAGCCTTTCTAAAACTAAGATTCTGATTGAACTCATCTGGAACCCTCACTGGGCATATATTGGAACAGTTTCCACAGGAGACACATTTATCCTCATCAATGTATCGTGGCTTTCTTCTAATTCTTACAATGAAATTTCCAACATGACCATCGATCTCTATAACCTCAGAATTTGTTAGTAATTCTATATTCTCATTGTTCTTCAATTCAACCATCTTTGGAGAAAGAACGCACATGGCGCAATCTAATGTTGGAAATGTCTTGTCCAATTTTGCCATATTTCCTCCTATGCTCGGTTCCTTTTCAACGAGGTATGTCTTTATTCCAGACATTGCCAAGTATAGAGATGAGAAGATCCCCGCTATCCCACCACCAATCACCAAAACGGATTTCTTTATACCCCTTTTCTGTCTTTCCAACGGCTCCAATAGGGACGCCCTCGAAATTGCCGCCCTTATTAGGTCTATTGCCTTCTCTGTAGCCTTCTCAGAGTCGTTTGAATGTACCCACGAGCATTGTTCCCTTATATTGACCATCTCAAATAGATTTGGATTCATATCACTTAGCTCAAGAACCTCTCTAAATACGATCTCATGAAGTCTTGGAGAACATGAAGCAACAACTACCCTCTCCAGATTATACTCCTTGATGTCTCTTGCAATAATGCTCTGTCCCAAGTCGCTACAGATGTATTTATGCTCTCTACAAACAACAACCAGTGGCAATTTCTCTACATATTCCCTCACAACCTTCATATCTATAACGCCTGCAATGTTATGACCACAATGACACAGATAAACGCCAATCCTTGGGTGTCGCTTTCTAACAAATCTCATTTTTAGGGAAATTTTAAAAATAATATACTTAATAATTAATAAAATTACAATCTCATAGAAAACGAAGTGATAGAAAGTACTATAAAGTATATAGTCGTTAATGCTTAGGTATAATCTACCATATGCCCACTCGTGCCCTTAAACCTCAACTCTACGATCAATGTTTCCAATCTTCTTATATAAACCAGCTCCTCCAGGTCCTTTGTTATCCTATCCACAAGGTCTTTGTCTCTATTCTCTAAGTATCGCATGAATTCATCGCATATACTTTGTAATTCATCATCCTCCAGATAGCGACACGAAAATTTCTCTAATACATCCTTTATCTTGCATCTCTCAGATTCATCTATGTCATGTTCTCTTTCAATTTCATCCAATCTATCTAATATCGCATATATATTTTTTATAATATATTGGCTTGCTCTCATATCTCTTAATTAAATACGGATCGATTAATTTTTATGTTATTAACATGAACCGACCCAATCCCGGTCTTCTATCCCTGTGCCATAGACCAGTGCCACCTTGCGACCTAATCCTCCGGGCATTTCTTAGTTTTTCCAAATCCTCTTTTATCTTTTCTAATATCTCCTCATCCCCACTTTCCAAATATTCCATGAACTCCTCACATATCCTCCTCAACTCCAAATCGTTCCGATATCTCTCCATAAATTTTTCAAATATCTCCTTTACTTCAGTCAAATCCTTCTTTTCCAGGGCATCGGATATATTCCGAATTACATAATAGCTTGCAGTAATCATTTTTATTTTGAGTTATTGAAGTGTTGTCAATTTCTATGTATGTAATTAGGTAAATATTTATTTAAATACGGAGTATTTTGATATAATGATTAATCGTTGAAAATTTTGTTTAATTCTATCTCCGACTTCATCACATGCTCACTTCCAACTAATTGAGTGTGGTAGAATAGTTTGCCAACCATTATCTCAACAAATAACGCAATGAGACGATGATTGGAACGCTTGGGAAGAAGTTGTAAGGTTAAGTTGGTAATTTAGAATTGGACTTAACCGATTCTCGTTCCTTCTTTCTCTTTACAATCTTCAGTCTGAAGAAATTCTCTCTCTCCATCTCCTCCAATCGCATCTCAATATATGCCCGAGTATTCTTTAATCTTGGAATTATGAGATACTCCAATGCATTTACCCTCCTCTTAGTCTTTTTTATTTCATTGCCAAGCCTTCTTATCTTCTCCTCCATCTCGATCAAATTTATAATCCTCTTGAATGAATCCTCAAAATTACTGGTAGATTCGTCAAGTACAGAAGATGCAGAAATTACCCCATGTTTTTTATCATACTCCTTCTCAATAATCTCAATCCTTGGTGTTCTTACACCCAGGATGTTCTCTGTTGATATTTTAATTTCCTTTGATTCTGGTGTTATTGATGCTATCGTGTCCACTTCCAATTTCGACATGATCATCCCAGCCTTTATCAGATTTGAATATGCCCTGTTCAAAATCGAAATCAATTCCTCCCTTGAGCCCTCTGTCTTGTCTATAATTTCAAAGAATTTTGTTATCAACGAGTCCCTTCTCTCCTTCAATAATTTATGTCCCTTCTCCGCTAATTTTATTCTCTCATTTATCTCGAGAAGTTCCATCCGTGTTGGATGAATTCCCTCAATTATATCTGCCATTCTTTATCCTGGATGATTATTCCTTAGATTTTCTTCTACTCCTATATCTTGGATGATATTTCTCAATAAATTTGGGGTCTACTCTCTTCAGTTCTCTCTCTGGCAATATTGCCAATAAATCCCATCCCATCTCGAGGGTTTCTTCAATACTTCTATTTTCATTAATTCCCTGATTTATGAATTCGCACTCAAACCTCTCAGCGAACTCCAAGAACTTTTGGTCCCGTTCCGTTAATGCCTCTTCACCAACAACAGAAACGAGGTCTCTCAAATCCCTTCCCTCTGAATATGCAGAATATAACTGATTTGCAACATCTGAATGATCCTCTCTCGTTCTCCCGGGACCAATCCCCTGATTCATTAGTCTTGATAAACAAGGTAAGACATCTATTGGTGGATAAATTCCCTTTCGATGTAATTGTCTCGTCAAGACAATTTGACCCTCGGTTATATACCCCGTAAGATCGGGAATCGGATGTGTTATGTCATCACCAGGCATTGTTAGTATTGGAATCTGTGTAATTGAGCCCTTTTTACCAATAATCCTACCCGCTCTTTCATAGATTGTAGATAAATCCGTGTACAGATAACCTGGATAGCCTCTCCTCCCTGGGACCTCCTCCCTCGCCGCTGATATCTCACGTAGTGCTTCTGCATAATTTGTCATATCTGTCAATATAACCAGAATATGCATATCCCTTTCAAATGCCAAATACTCTGCAGTTGTTAGTGCTATCCTTGGGATAATTATTCTCTCAATTGTTGGGTCATCTGCGAGGTTTATGAAGCATACAATTCTTTCCATTGCCCCGGTCTTCTCAAAATCTCTCCTAAAAAATGCCGCCTCTCCAGCAGTAATACCCATCGCGGCAAATATAACTGCAAATTCCTCTTCCTTTCCAAGAACCCTCGTCTGTCTCGCAATCTGTGCTGCCAAATTATTATGTGGCAAACCCGCACCAGAGAATATTGGTAGTTTTTGTCCCCTCACCAATGTATTCATACCATCAATTGCGGAAATTCCGGTTTGAATAAATTCCCTTGGAAATTCTCTCGCGGACGGATTTATCGGATAACCATTTATATCCATTATCTCCTCTGGTAATATATCACCCTTGCCATCTCTTGGTCTTCCACTACCATCGAATATCCTACCGAGCATATCCTCAGATACCGGAATTTTAAATGTCTCCCCCATGAACTTTACTCTCGTATTTTTTGTGTCCAAGTCGGATGTTCCCTCGAATACCTGAACAACTGCCTTATCAAGCATGGCATCTAAAACCTGACCGGTTCGTTTTTCACCATCGGGTGTTATTATCTCAACTACTTCGCCATAACTAACATTACTCACCCTCTCAACAACAATTAATGGTCCGGAGACCTCCACAACACTCGTGTATTCCCTAATCGTCATTTTACCCACCCAAGTACTTCTGAATCTTTTTAATTATTCTATCAAATTCCTCATCGAATTTCTCCTCAGGAACATACTTCATCTTGGCAATATCATCAATAACATCAAGTTCTATGATTTCCTTCGGATCCATGCCGGAGTCAATTGCATTAACTGCAAATTCGTAGAATTTTATTATTATCTTTAACATCTTATATTGCTTCTTCAGAGAGCAATATGTGTCGACCTTGTGGAATGCATTCTGCTGAAGGAAGTCCTCTCTAATCATCCTCGCGACATCAAGGACCATCCTCTCTCTATCTGGAAGAGCGTCTGGACCAACCAATTGCACTATTTCCATTAACTCCGATTCCTTCTGGAGAATTGTCATTGCCGATGATTTTAGTGTTATAAAATCCTCTCCTATGTTTTTCATATACCATTCCCTTAGGTCCTCATCATACAATGAGTAAGAGGTTAACCAATTGATTGCAGGAAAGTGCCGTCTATCGGCCAACTTCGCATCTAATGCCCAGAACACCTGAGTCACTCTGAGTGTGTTCTGAGTTACTGGCTCGGAGAAGTCCCCACCGGGAGGTGAAACCGCACCAATAATTGATACTGACCCCATCCTATCATTACTACCTATGCATATTACCCTTCCAGAACGCTCATAGAACTCAGCAAGTCTTGAAGCAAGGTATGCCGGATATCCTTCTTCGCCCGGCATCTCCTCCAATCTCGCAGAGATTTCTCTCATCGCCTCCGCCCATCTCGATGTGGAATCCGCCATCAATGCAGTATCGTAGCCCATGTCTCTATAATATTCCGCAATTGTTATTCCGGTATAGATGGATGCCTCTCTCGCAGCGACTGGCATATTTGAGGTATTTGCTATTAGACATGTTCTCTCCATTAAGGGTAGATTATTCTTCGGGTCTTGAAGTTTTGGAAACTCATCTAAGACCTCTGTCATCTCATTCCCTCTCTCGCCACAGCCAACATAAACTATGATGTCTGCATCTGCCCATTTCGCCAATTGATGCTGGCTTACCGTCTTTCCACTACCAAATGGTCCAGGAATTGCCGCAGTCCCACCCTTTGCTAATGGGAAGAATATGTCGAATATTCTCTGACCGGTTATGAGGGGAACATTCGTTTCTAATTTCTTTTTAAAGGGTCTGGGTTTTCTTACCGGCCATATCTGCATACTCTTAATTTCATATTCCTTCTCGCCATCCTTCAATATGCAGATTGTATCCTCAACCCTGAATTTTCCCTCTTCGATATGTTCAACGATACCCTTGATCCCCGGTGGTACCATAACTCTGTTTGTTATAATCTTGGTTTCCTTTATTTCGCCAACTATATCCCCCTGAACGAGGGTATCGCCTTCCTTAACCAATGCCCTGAATTTCCATTTTTTATTCTTATCGATTGCCGGTACTGTAATGCCCCTTGAGATATAATCCCCCGCCTTCTTCTTTATCAGATCCAGGGGTCTTTGAATGCCATCATAGATAGACTTCAAAACCCCAGGACCCAGTTCAACTGATAGTGACCTTCCAGTTCCAATCACTGGCTCCCCCGGTTTAACCCCAGTTGTTTCTTCATATACCTGGATTGATGCGATATCACCGGTAATCCTTATAATCTCGCCAATTAATTGCTCATCCCCAACCATTACAACTTCATGCATCTGTCTGCCCCTCATTCCATCGGCCTCAACTAGTGGACCCGCAACCCTAATTATCCTTGCCATTCTAACACCACAATTTTAAATTTTAAAATTTTATTACCGTAAGATAAAGTATAACTTTATCTTCGGCATAAAAATGCTCAATTCACTCTGTGAATTGGCACTCAAAATTCACTTGGGTGAATTTTGTCTGTTCACTTCGTGAATTTTTCTTGTTTTTGTTTCTTTAATTCAAATCCAATAACATCTCTAACTAATTTTCTTAATGTGTCTTCTCCACCCCCCTCTCTGTCTGGAATCTCCACTATGATTTTATTATTGGCTCTTATCCTCTCGATTTCATTCTTGACATGTTTTGATAAGGAATGTGTTATTGCAACTATAGCGAATTTGTTTACCGCATTTTCTAAGATATCCCTCACATTTTCCTTATCTGCAATATAACAGTTCTTAACTCCAATTAGTTTCATTCCAGTTACCGTTAGTTCGTCACCTATTATACAGAACTCCTCCATTTTTCCAATTCATTTGAACAATATTGATGCAATCTTCGGTTTTAATTTCACCTTCGAGTATTTTATTATTGTATTGAGTGTATTATCAACTGTCACATACCCATCTTTACTCTTTAGTATAACTCCAAAGTCATTAATATCTGCCTTTTTACATTTTCCAACAAGTGAACCATATCTCTTATCCACAAGTATTATTGGGTCCTCTATCACCTCTTTGCCCTTCTCTATCAATATCTTAAGAATCCTCGTCTTCTCCTTATCACTTGCATTCAGAATTCTATTCCTCGCCTCCTTAAATACCTTCTCAACCAATTCATTCTTTTCCCTTTCTATAATCTCCTTAGATTTCATATTTGCAGATGTTACTATTCTCTTATATGTCAGTTCCGCTTCTCTCTCACCATCTCGTCTTATCTCCCCCACCCTCTTCTCGATTTCATTCTCAATCTCCTCTCGAATTATCTTAATTGTTTCATTCATTTCTCTATTTATCTCATCTATCCTCTTCTTTGCATCCTCCCTTATATTTTTCTCAATATCTTTGATAGCCATTTTTATAATTTTTTTATACTACTACTAAATTTTCTATCTCATATTTATCAATACCATATACTATTCCAATCGAAATCGACCTCAAATTCCTTATCTCATTCTCCTTTAATCTTATATATGCCAACAAGAGGGTAACGCTGAACGGACATCCAAGAAATGCATTCTTATATAGCTCAATTAAGAATCTCCTGAATGAAATTTCAAATCCGAGTAGTGATTTCTTTTCCGTATAGAATCTTAAGCCATCGTTCAGTGGATTACTATACGCAGAACCCTCAAGAATTGAAACGATATCTTCGATAGATTCTGCGGATATGAGATTCTCAAATTCTCTTACCTTATACCCCGGAACGGCATAGTCTTGAATTATCGATTTCTCGCATATCCCAAGATTTTTGAATCTCAGGATTAGCATCAGATTTAGAAAATCAAATTCTGGACCGATTAGATGCATCGCTCCCCTATCATTCAATGAATTAAGAACATCGAATAATTTCATATAGAAGTATTTATCCAGATAAAATAATAATTCCATCGGTTCGGATATCTGAGAAGAGTCCATATATTTATTCTCCATCAATAAATTTGATATCTCGTCAAGTGTTGTGGATTTCGAGATTCTCTCGAGAAGCAATTTATTCCTCGATGGATATATGTCCAGATTTATATTTTCATTATTAATCTTCTTGCTTATAACCTCCTTTATAGATTGAATCTCATAATATTTGAGCATCATAAAGAATAATTTACTTGAATTTTTTGGCGACATAATGAATACCTTTTCTACTACGCTAAAAAGGTCATGAAGTAGTATTCTCTCTATTTCTGTTATATTTTTTTCCTTCAAATCTGTAAGGATATCGGAGTAATAGGTATCATTCAATAACTCCAAGAATTCTTCTAGGTCATCTGCCCTAATTAACTCATTTATCTTCTCACCACTCAGAAGATAGCTCTTCATTCCCCGTATTCTCGCCGATGGATATGCATAATTAACTACATCCATTTTTATTAAATTTTGATTTGGACTCTATGCCTCTTATCATCCTGTGCGTTCCAACCGCCATACCAAATATTGCCCCAAACACCGCTCCAATTGCTCCCCATGTCTTTCCAAATTCGATTCCGATTAAAAAGAAAATAATTATGGATGATGAAACTATTAATGCGAACTCCGTCCCCAACACGGCTCCTTGGATTATTAGCTCTCGCTGATTGGATGGCATCTCTAAGCTAACCCGCAACACCAAACAATATCAATATTGCTATCAACAGACCATAGATTGCACACGCCTCTGCGAATGCAACATATATTAGACTCTTACTGAAGACCTCTGGCTTCTCTGCTATCGCTCCGATAGATGCCGCTCCTGCCAGACCTATCCCAACACCGCCACCAAGTGCTGCGAAACCAACTGCTATACCAGCCCCCACTAATGCCAATGGTTCAACCATTTTTTCCACCTCCATTTAATTTTATCTAACTCTTACTCCTGACATAAGTGTATAATCTTTTTATCTTATATGGCATATACTCAACCCCGGATGCCGAGTAAAATTTTGTGAACCATTCATAGTAGTGAAGCCTTAGGGTATGTAGAAAGACGATAAAGCCCTCAAAACAGACAAGTACTATTGTACCAAGTATTACTATTAATGACCACAAGACTATACCGATTCCATCTATACCCCTTATAATATCCGCAATCTTGAACAATGCGGTAAACAAACCGATATGAACAAGTGCGAGAGCCAATATCCTAGAATAAGAAATGCTATTTGCTAACAAACCTACCGGAATCTCATATAATTCTAAGAGTGTTGATGTTATAAGTCTTGGTAATTCTCCAATCTTAATGCCATGAGGTATATGCCTTATAACATCTGAAAACAAAATACCGAGAAGTGGAATACCAAGAGTAAGAAATAGAAACATTGGATCTTTGAACCATTCTCCAAACCTCAATCCCTTGCTTGCAATTAATAGAAAACCGCCAACAAGTATCCATTCCTGCATTAGTGGACCAGTAATTGCATGCAGAATTTTTTTATTCATTACAAAATTTATAAATTTTAGTATTATGCCGACACTCATCTGCACAAATCCAATCATAAATGCCACCTTTAGTAACTTATCCGGCTCATGAAGGGGATTTATCCAAAATGATTTAATCCCAAGATTTTTAGTTATAAATGCATCGTAGAATTCATGCTGACCAAAGAATTCGCCGTATGCAAAACCAAAGAACATAGAAAGAATTCCACAATACATCATGATGATTCCCAATGACTTGATGTCCTTAGAATCTGGGCGTAATTTTGCCATAATTATTCCGATCAAGAAAATCATAAATCCGTGTCCAATGTCTCCAAACATCATACCATAGATCACGGGGAAGGAAATTGCCATTATCGTTGTTGGGTCTATCTCATCATACCCGGGGGTACCAAATGCCTTTGTTAATGTCTCGAATGGTCTCGAGATAGATGGATTCTTCATCATGGTTGGGACCTCCTCTTCATCTTTTGGATCATAGTACTTGAAGATTGCACTATTCCTCGTCACTCTTCTAAGGATATTCTCAAACTCTGGAATTTTTTCCTCTGGGATCCAGCCCTCCAAGACATAACCCTTCTTCGTCCTTCCAAGCATAAATCTTATATTCTGATTATTCTTCTCTATCTCGATCAATTCATGCATAGCTAGTATTTTTTGTTCATATTTAGATTTGATACCGTCTAAGTAAGAAATTATTTTCTCTTTTTCTCTTCTAATCTTATCGAGTTTCTTCTCGACCTCCCTCAGGCTTAGTTTTGTCTTTAATTCAAATCTCTCAAATCCCACCCCACTTACTATTCTATCCAACTCGTTACTCATATCCCTCATGCACAGAATTACAACCAATATCCTTTCATTTAATTCGTCGCCAGTTATTACCGCAAATTTTTCATCGAGTTTGTTCTTAAGTCTATTTTTGAGTTCGTTTAGATTTTCCTTAGATATAAACCCCGCAACGGTATAGAGAAATTCCGAGCCATTGAGATATTTATGATTTATATTGCTTACCTTTAATATCCTCAGAATGCGCTCATCATCCCTCAGATCCTCCTCCTCTTTGATAAGTTCATTTAATCTCGAGGACTTCTCTAATATCTTATCCTCGATCTTTTTGATTTCATTCTCAACATATTTAAGAATTTCTTCGGAAGATTTATTCTCAATCCCCAAGGATATAGGTTCCAATTCCCTCTTACTTATATTGAGAATGTTGATGATGTTATTAATTCTTCTCAATATATGAAGGATTCTATCATATAATTCACCCCTCGCACTCCTCTTTATCTTGAATTTCTCTATGTCCGTGTCTATTATCTGCGCATAACCAAATTCCCCAATCTCACGAATCGCCAAGTCAAGATATTTGTCCAACACTATTATACTAAATCTCTTCATTCGTGCCGACTTGAGCATTTTTATCAAGCGTTATTTATTAATTCCTCGATTGTAAATTTAATTGCATCTTCCATATTTTTCATCGCATTTTTTCTAATCCTTATCACTTCCCTTTTTGCCCTTCTTAATATTCTCTCAGCCTCCTTTTCGGCATCCTTCCTTACCTTCAAAATTTTCTGCTCCATCTCTCTATTTGCTTTCTCAACCTCTGCTTCTATACGCTCCCTCTTCCTCAACCTCTCCTCTTTAATCTTCTTTTCCGCCTCCTCTCTCGCCCTCTCTATGGCCTTGACGGCATCTTTTTCAATCCTCTTTATATATTCTAGTTCCTCCATTTTTGATTAAAAATTTCGATTAAAATTTAAAATAATTTAGTATTATTAATCATTATACTTTAAATATTCACAATATTCAAATTTTTTAATAAAAACTTATCTATTCTCTAAGCACCTCTTCAATTATTTTTGCGTATGCCGGTCTCGTTACAAATACTCCGATCACGACGCCAATCACTGTTGTGAACGCAAAGCCCTTCAATGCCTGAATGCTGAAGATTGGAAGCATAACTGCTATCGTTGTTGCCGCCGCCGTGAAGATTATGAAGAATGCTCTTCTGATCCTCTCCGTCAAGCTTATTATCTTCTTTTTCCTCTTTTCTCTCTCCATCGTCTCATCGGTAATTACGATCTGGTCATCAACCCCAGTTCCGACCGCCGCAATAATTCCGGCAACTGCCGGCAAGTCAAGTTCCCAGTTTATGAATGATGCAACCCCCAGGATTATTATAATTTCTGAGAGGCATGTGATTATTATTGGCAAAACTATGAATGGCTCCCTGTATCTCAAGAATATCACTATTGCAACAACTATGATTGAAATTATTGCAATGATAAAACTGTATTTCAGAAATTTTTCATGAGATGCCGGTATCTCCGATTTCGATTCAATATCCACCCTTGCCGGTAGATTTCCAGATGACAATAGAATCTTCGTTTGTTTCATCTCCTCTAATGCGAGGTCTACCGTTGGCGCCTTTCCAGTGATCTGGGCGTTATATTTGCATTTGGTGCATGGATCACAGTTTAATATTGGTGATGACTTAAGACCTATCATCTCCTTAACCCACTCACCATATGAAAGATTACCCTTTATCTTTCTCTCAGTCGTGAAATTGTTCTCCTCAAGTAATGCGATGATATCATCGCCTATTTCATCTTCATCTGTGGCAATTATCACATGTCTAAAACCCCTTCTCAAGAATGAATTTAATATATCCAAATTTATATTCTCCGCAATGAGTATTGGAATCCTCGATCTATTTTCTATTATCCTTATCCAATTATCCGATATTAAGTCAGAACCCTCTCTCAATTCACTCAGAATTTTGTATGTAGAGTTTGTCATAAGTATTATAGAGCCCTCCGGTCTATCAAGGAACATATCAATTGGCGTTCCCAGTTTATTTCTGCCAGCATTGCAGAATCTATTCCCGCCTTGGGGAGTGAGATGTATTGAGACAAACCACTCTGCTGGCTGTCCCCTAATGACCCCACTACCCTCAGGTCTCAGATCAATATTTACTTCAGAACCAAGAAATGCAAGTTCTCCATCGATCCTCGCTTCAAACCTCGCCTGTTGTCTTATAATATTCTCGATCCTCTCGAGTTCACTTGGTAATGCATTGGCGACTTGGATTAAGATGTATTTTTCACCCCATGGTATCACTGTGATATCCCTCAAACCCATCGCATTTAGTCTTCTTTCTAGGATTCCCTTTTCGATTTCAAGTGTATCCCTAACACTTGCATTCTCCGGTATCTCCAATTTCAACTGCATTTGGACACCACCAGCGAAATCCAAGCCATAGTCAAGACCGTTTCCAAATCCAACGCCAAGATGCTCATTTATGGGGATAACATTGCAAACTAAGAGTATTGATATCATTACCAATGAAATTAACATGAGGATTTTCCAATTCTGTAGTAAATTTCTTATCTTTTCACTCATCTTAACCTCTTCTTTAATATTCTCAATTTCCCACCCTTTTCCTCAACATACCACTTTAGTATTCCAGTATTCATGAGCCATGTACTTATCAAATCTCCAATTAAACCCATCAACAATACAGATGAAATGCTTGCGAGGACATCTATATTTGTGAGTATCGATATTATGGATATGACACACATAACACATATTGTTGTGATGCTCATTGTTAGACCAGTCTTCATCGCATTATCGATTCTATCATTAACGCTTCCCGTTCTTTTTCTTAGTACCCTTGTGGTGAGAAGAATATTGGTATCGACGGAGTAACCAATCAGCATTATAATGGCAACGAGTGATGCCGGCTCTAAGTAAATCCTGAATATACTCATCCCCCCAAGAGCAAATATCACATCAAATGTTGCCGCAAGTATAACCGCAATTGAAGGTATAAGGTCTCGAAACGCAACGAATATAACGAAGATTATTAGAATGTATGCAATTATCGCGGACTTCATTCCCTGACTCCAGAATGCTCTCCCCAATGTAGGTCCAATAGTCTTCATATGGAAATTTTTCTTATCAATACTTACCGTTAAATTTTCATTCAGATAATAACTCAGAATTTCTCTTAATTTATTCCCATCTAATTCATACGCACTAATTTCAAGAATCTTACCATCTTGACTGAAATTTAAATCGACATTTTGCCTTAATCGGAGCCTCAATTTCTCCTCGAGATCGGAAGGTGGTTGATCTTTTAGGATGATTGTTGCTACATCCGTATCTCTTAATCTCCCAAGGTATCGTTCAAGTATTGGTTTTATCTCAGATTCATTCACGATAGATAGCGTCCTTATTGTCAATATCTCACTCCCAGTCACGATATCTCTGCCAGAGTATATCTCCAAATCCATAAGATTTAATTCATCAAGACTTAATTTCAATTTATCAATGTCGATTGATTGATTTTTGTTTAATGTCACAGTAATTAGTGTTCCTCCCCGAAAATCAATCCCCATGGCAATTCCCTTCATGAGAATTGTAAATAACATGAATCCAAGAAGTATGAGTGGAACGAAAAGGAGGCTCTTATAATTTATTCTGCTTGTAATTCCGCTATACATTGCATTGAAAATTTCTGACATGGTTTATATTTAATAATCATTCATTAAAAATTCTTAATGGTGAAAATGTTTAAAAAGGTTGTTATAGGAGGGACATTCGATATTCTACACAGGGGGCATAAAACCCTACTTAATGTCGGATTCCAAATCTCGAGGTCCATCGTGATAGGTCTAACCTCGGATGAATTTGCAGCAAGATTTAGAGTGAAGAGGGTAGTTTCCTATTCGGAGAGGGAAAGGAACCTGAGGGAATTTATAGACAGGAATTATCATGGAGAATATGAAATAATAAGAATTGATGATTTCTATGGTATTTCTACAATTGACCCGGAGATAGATTGTATTGTTGTGAGTGAAGAGACCCTTCTCAGAGCTCAGGAGATCAATGCAATAAGATTTAAGAAGGGTCTGCCGAAATTGACGATCGTTGTTGTGCCAATAGTTGTTGCCGAGGATGGTAAGCCGATATCCTCAGATAGGATAAGTATGGGCGAAATTGACGAAAATGGTAGATTAATTGGAAAATGAGTGATAGTGTTCTGATTACATTGGGTCCAACGAGAGAATTCATAGATCCAGTTAGGTATATAACAAATGCAAGTTCTGGAAAGATGGGGAAGTGCATTGCTGAAGAAGCACTGAGTAGAGGATATGAAGTAACTATAATCTCGGGTCCAGTTAACATTGAATTGCCCGAATCTGCGAGATTGATAAATGTCACAACTGCAATGGAGATGATAAATTCAACTCTCAGCGAATTGGAGAATGGATACAAGATACTTGTCTCCACTGCCGCAATTGCGGATTACTCCCCAGAATTTAGAGCGGAGAAGATAAAATCGGACAAGAATGAATTAAATATAAGACTGAGATTGAATCCAAAATTGACGAAACTTGCAAGGAAAAGATTTCCAGAATTATTTATCGTTGCCTTCAAGGCAGAATACAACATGCCAGAGGAGAAATTGATTGAGATTGCAGAAAAGAAATTGATAGATGAGAACCTAAACATTGTGGTTGCCAATGATATCTCAAAAAATAAATTTGGAAGTGATTATTCTGATGCGTACATTATTAATGAAAATGAAAAAATATATATAGAAAAATGCTCAAAGAGGGAGATCTCGAGGAGGATATGGGATATAATAGAGATGAAATTAAAAGAATAAATATATTAAATATACTAATTTGCCTATTAGCCATTACCTCCTGCATAGGTCTCAATGAAAACACGGAAACGACAACTACAACTCTAATACCCACAACGATCGAGATGGAAACTACAACATCATTGCACTCAGTAACTACTACCATAATACCTCCAGAGATAAACATATGCGGTGGCAGAATTGCGAAAACATGCCTAATTTTTTCTAAGCGGGGAGAGTGTTCTGAGCATTATGTATGTCCGAATGAGAGTTGTTACCAGTGCGAGTGGTATGATAATTGGTGCGACATTGGCAAGAAATGCATTGAGAATGAAACGACCAATGCTACAACACCCGCGACAACAACAACGGTTGAGAATATCGAATGCTATAAAAATTCGGATTGTGGAGAGATTTACACATATTTTTATTGCAATTATGAAATTTCTCTCGATGAACAACAACCCCATACAATAGGTACAGCCGTATTCAAGGTCACAAAGGTTCCAATCTGTGAGAGTCCCGGAACACCAAGAGCGAGATGCATACTTAGTCATAGAGAGGTTATGTGGCAATCCTGCTCTGGCTGGGGCGAATGCACACAACACAATGAGACATTTGCAAACTGTACTCCATGTTATGTGATGGGTAAGGTCTGGAATCCGGATCTAAAGAAATGCACATCATTATCAGAATTATCGTGAGGTGATTCAGATGAAGATTTCATGGCTTGGACATGCATCTATCAGAATTGAAACCATGGGAAGGGTTATTTATATTGACCCGTATCAGATAGAGGATAAGAGGGAGGATGCGGACATTATTCTGATAACCCATGAGCACTATGACCACTGCGACATAAAGAGTGTCAAGAATATAAGAAAACATGACACCACAATCCTTACAACCAAAAATGCGGGAGATAAATTTTCTGGGACGAGGAATATGGGCATTATGAGACCTGGAGATGTAACGGAGATCGATGGAATAAGGATAATTGCAACCCATTCTTACAATATCAATAAGAAATTCCATCCAAAGGGCTCGGGAATTGGATTCATTATAGAATCTGAAGGTAAGAGGATTTATCATGCTGGCGATTCCGACCTAATTCCAGAGATGGAAGATTTACAAGATATCGATGTTGCTTTATTGCCCATAGGCGGAACCTATACCATGAATGTTGATGATGCCGTGAATGCAGTTAAAGTAATAAATCCGAGGATCGCTGTTCCAATACATTATGGGAGTATTGTTGGGTCAAGATCCGATGCGGATAAATTCCTAAAGAGGGTCACAGAGGAAACAGAAACGAGAGTGGAAATTCTCGAAAACAGGGATATGGAAATTTAACTTAGATTTAAAAAATTTAAAAAATAAAATAAAGATAAAAGAGAATCAGTGTTTTGACTCTTCTTGAATTGCCGCGCCGAGCATAGATGCTCCGACTATTATGCTCGTCGAGAGAACAACCCAGTTTATATCTGGGTCGCAATTGCAGATAATCTTCGCAGAAACATTCACTATCAGGAGTGCGATAACAAAATACACTATGCCCAAGAGTATCAGCAATATAGATGTTACTATCGTCAATGGCAGCGATGCAAGTCCCTTTAATATTTCATTCATTTTTCACCCCCCCTGAAAATAATTTTTAGATAACTTAGAAAATCTTATCATAATCTATTATGATTTACAATTTATATATATCCCCTGACATTCTTTACTTTATATCTAAAAACGATAACATCATCGAGCATTGACATCTCCAGGAATTCCAGATTAATCAAGTTTTTGTGTCTAAAACCAATTCCATCTACAAGTGTTGGTGCGGTTTTGCCTCCAAATATCACGGGTGCTATTGCCACATAAATCTCATCGACAAGATTCTCTCTCAGAAATTCAAAATTTGTCTCTCCACCTCCCTCAACCATTATCCTTCTGATTCCCTCTCTATGTAATATCCTCAGCATTTCTAACAAATCGATTCTTTCGTTCATTACATAAACAGTTGCCTTCTCCCTTATCTTTTCTATCTTCTCCGGACTTGAGTTGGTTGTGGTGAAGATGATCTTCTTTGAATTTCCGTAATCCAGGAAATCCGAATTCAGTTTCATTCTGTCTACATTCCCGAGAGTAATCTTTATTGGGTTCTCCGGCATTCCTCTCTCAACCCTTATTTTTCTTAAAATTTCGGACTTTACATTTAATTTGGGGTCATCACTGACAACCGTGTTCATCCCCACGAGAATTGCATCTGAACTTGCCCTTAATTCGTCAACTCTCTTCATGTCTAAATCATTAGAAATTCTCACCTGTTTTCTCTCATAGGTAGAAATCTTTCCATCCAATGACATTGCGGCATTTATGAATATGAATGGCTTCCTAATTTTCAATTTAACCCTTAGCAACTCCCAAAGGACTTACTCTGAGGATAGGTCTCGATATCCCAGAAATCTCAACACTCCTCACAACTTCATCTACATCCTTATATGCCTCGGAAGCCTCCTCTGCGAGAACCCTTGGATTGGTTGCTCTTATGACTTGTCCCTTTGCTTCTAATTTTCTCTTTATTTCCGAGCCTCTGAATTTCTTAATCGCCCTGTGTCTTGACATAACCCTTCCGGAACCATGACAAGTAGAGCCAAATGTCTCATTCATCGCCCTCTCTGTTCCTATCAGGACATATGAGGCGGTTCCCATATCCCCGGGGATTATGACCGGCTGACCGACATCTCTGTATGCCTTTGGAATCTCCCTTCTACCAGCAGAAAATGCTCTCGTTGCTCCTTTTCTATGAACACACAGCATCTTTTTCTCTCCATCCAGTTTATGCTCCTCAAATTTTGCAATATTATGGCACACATCATAGACTAATCTTATTTCAACATCCCTGAAGATTTCTCTGAACGATTCCCTGACCCAATGTGTGATTATCTCTCTATTACAGAACGCATAATTCACAGCGCAATACATCGCAGATATATATCTCTTCGCTTCATTTGAATTTATTGGCGCGCAGGCAAGTTCTGCATCTGGAAGTTTTATGTTATATTTTCTTGCCGCGGAGAGCATAACCTTTATATAATCATCTGCAATCTGATGCCCATAGCCACGAGAACCACAATGCACCATAACCGTTATCTGATTCTCATCAAAAATTCCAAATTTCTCCGCAATTTTTTTATCAAATATCCTATCAACCCTCTGCACCTCAAGAAAGTGATTTCCAGAGCCAAGAGTTCCCAACTGTGGTCTTCCTCTATCCTTTGCCCTCCTACTGACATTCTCCGGTCTCGCGCCATCAATTGAGCCGTTCTCCTCAATACGCTCCAAATCCTCATCAATTCCATAACCGTGTTCAACTGCCCATTTCGCACCTTCCACAGCAACACTATCAAGTTCCGATTCCGAGATTCTCAATTTGCCCTTACTACCAACACCGGATGGAATATTTCTGAATAGAGAATCCATCAATTCCCTCAATCTCGGCTTTACATCATATACTGTGAGATTTGTTGTCAGGAGCCTGACACCACAATTTATATCATAACCGACACCTCCCGGACTAACAATTCCAGAATCCATGTCAAAGGCGGCAACACCACCTATGGGAAAGCCATATCCATAATGACCATCTGGCATTACAAGGCTTGCCTTTTGAATTCCCGGGAGCTTGGAAACATTTATTGCCTGCTTAAAGACGCCCTCTTCCATCGACCTGAGGATTTTCTCTGTTGCATATATCCTTACTGGCACATCGGATCCCTTATCCTTGATTTCCCACACGCCCCTCCTTATCTCCCTTGCCGGAATCATTTTATAATTTTATAAATTCTTAAAATTTTAAATTTTTAACTTAAATTTGACCTTAAATTTTCCTCAAGTCTTTTAAGTGTATCCCTCCCTTTTCTATACTTTTTATTTGCGAGATTTACTAAATAATGTAGATAATCATCATCGACGAGGATTCTTCCATTATCTGCAATTGGCGCATCGATCCTGTCGGTGCCGCAAATCTCAATTACATATCTCTCATCCCTTAACGAGTGAATCCCAGCCCTCTTAAATCCAGAATTCCTCGCTATCTTCATAATCTTCTCTGCTCCGTCCAATGTCCTCGAGACTATATGCAAGATCGCCGGTTCATATTTAAACCAAACTAATTCATTCTCTGGTAGATTTCTTAGATTCCTGGCTATGTCTTGAAATTTAACTGTAGAATGCCACTTTCCAAGCCAGGCATTCTCTATCTTTTTCCCGGGGTCTCTTATCAGTGAAATCCTACCAGCACAACTCGATGTTGTATAAAAATTCTCCAGGGAATTTATATATTGAATTAATCCCAGGATATCAGAATCAACCTCCGACTTATCTATAGCATCCCTGAGTTTCTTAAGTGTATGATTCTTTTGATTCCTGAAGCGCGAATTCATTTCTAAGAACTTAATTGGATTGGGATTAGAAATATTGAATTCATATAATAAAAATCCTGCAATAGATAAAAAATAAGTAGAGCAGGATAAGTATTGATGATTCCTTCTTATTTAGGTTTAGATGATTAAATAACAAAAGGAGTGCAATTGATGTTGCCAATGTCCAATAGGCAAAGTCAAATTCCAAGACCGCTCTACTTACATTAACCCCCGCGACCGATGCACCAAGACCAAATGAGAGCAGAGGGTCAGTTATATTACTACCTATCAGATTCCCAAGGGAAAGTCTGCCAGAGTGCCTCGCTACCGCCCTCACAGATACACTAAGTTCTGGTATTCCAGTTCCCAAACCAACAAATATCCCAATCAAGGACTCTGAGATGTTCATGGTAGTTGCCACTCTAACGCCATTTCCCACAATAGAATTTGCACCCAATATAATTAAAAATATCCCCAGGAATATACACAAAACATTAAGAATCGTCTCCCTTACAGACATTCTGCTCCTTTTCAATTTCTCAACTACCCTTTCCTGCACCACTATTATGCATAAATATGACAGATAACAAACCACGAGAAATATACCCTCGAGGTTAGCAACATAGCCATCGGAACAAACTAAATACATGAGAATAATCGCCAGAAACATCATTGTGCCATCTCTCCTCAGCGACCTTCTCGAGATCGTGAGTGTCGCAATGAAACCGGCAATTCCCAACAGCAGGGTGATTTGACTTAAATTACTTCCAATTATGTTACCAACTGCAATTCCAGATGCATCTATACCCGCTGCGGTACTGAATCCGGCAGCAAGGTTTGTTGATATCTCTGGAAGTGATGTGCCAATCGATGTAATTGTTATACCTATGATAAATTCTGAAATTCCAATACTCCTTGCCAATTTCTTCGAAGATTCGACAACGATCTCGCTACCGATCCACAACCCAACGATTCCGAGAAGAATTAATGAAATCTCGATAATCATCCCTACCCCCCATTCTTCCAGTTATCTTCATTTTTTTCAAGGGCTATTGATTTATTAATCAATAGGCGTATTTATATATTGGTATGTATTTAAGCATATCAATTATTCGTGGAGTATGCCACTTAGATAAATAAAACTTAGGCGAGGTGAGTTATAATGCAATATAAAATTAGGGGTACAACTATGCAGGTTTTAGATATCGAACTCGAGGAGGGTGAATCTGTATACACGGAAGCGGGTGGAATGGCATGGATGTCTGCAAATATTGAGATGGAAACTAATATAAGGGGTGGATTAATCTCTGGAATTACGCGTAAATTTGCTGGCGAGTCCATGTTCATGACAACATACAGATGTAATAGAGGCAAGGGAATAGTCTCCTTTGCAAATGAATTTCCGGGGAAGATTATACCTATGGAACTCGGGGATGGACAGAGCATAATTGCTCAGAGGGATGCATTCATGTGTGCGGAGTCATCGGTAAAATTGGAGATGCATTTTAGAAAGAGACTCTGGGCTGGCTTATTTGGTGGCGAGGGATTTATAATGCAAAAGATAACGGGCCCTGGAAAGGCATTCTTGGAGTTGGCGGGAGAGATAATAAAATATGAGTTGAAGGATGGTCAGGTTCTGAAGGTTGACCCGGGGCATATAGGAGTATTCGAGCCCACTGTAGATTTTGACATTACTCGAATAAAGGGATTTAAGAATATTCTATTTGGCGGAGAGGGGATGTTTCTTGCAACCCTGAGAGGTCCCGGCAGTGTTTGGCTACAATCGATGCCAATTCCAAACCTGGCACTTAAGATAGCATACTACCTGCCCGGGAAATAAAAATGGATCTCTTATCAATAATTCTAATTTTATTTGCCCTATTAATTTTTCTTTCATTCTTAATTTCACTTCTATTTCTAATTATTACACCCATGATGACACTTCTGGACATATTATTAGAGCCGATAGCATCATTGTATCTTAAATTCTTCAGAAGGGAGAGAGAAGAGAAAGAGACAGAATATTCAATAGACCAGGGAGAGGAAGTTAAATAGATTAAATCATATTCCCAATCTTTAAGATTAATAAACTTCCAACGCCACCCAGGCCAAATAATGCCGTAACCGCTAATGTCACGAGATTTATGGGAATGTCTATCATAAACACATATTTTAGAATAAAAAGCAAAACGAGTCCAGTTATTGAATTTACAATCAATCTATTTATCATCTTATAGAATATATAGAAAAATACAACCACCGCTATGCCGATAAAGAGGTAGATTAAAATTTTTTCCATACCATAAATACTTTATACATAAAATTTAAAAACTCGACCCGCATTGGGCAGTCTGGCAACTGCCACAGCCAGTTCCGTAAAACTGCAAAGCAGTTTTGGGACATCAAATCACAAAGATGATTTGCCCGTCTTCGATGACACATAAATTAAAGCGTCAGTGTCACTAACCAAATGAACCTCCAAGTGCCATTAGTCCTCCTAAGGGACGCCAACAAGAACTAATAAAGATAAGTTCCCAACGCCATTGCCTTAGGCCCGCATGGGGTAGTCTGGATATCCTCGGGGCCTGCGGAGCCCTTGACCCGGGTTCGAATCCCGGTGCGGGCATATTATGCATTTCCTCTCGATTCGCCAAGTTTTATTCCAGATGCAATTAAATGCGCGACTCTTATCGGCTCGGGAATCAGACTTCTGGTTGATGATAACTTCACAATTTTTGACGCATCGGAAAATTTAATCCCCCTGTATTGGATATAGATGTATTTCCCAGGTTTTGTTTCAACCCCTCTTGGAATCCCGGCGTCCTCGATACATCTCTGATAAAAATTCCTATTTGGCAAATTTTTTATCGCCCTCTTTATCGAATCAAAATCTGGCATTTGTCTAACAACCACAATTACTGGAAGTCTTGTTTTCTCGAACAATTCCCTTATATTAACCAAATTAAAGCCACCAAATCCCAGACCATCGAGCATTATTACCCTTAAATCCCTATGCCTCGTTTTTCTGACCATCTCGGAGATTTTTTCAGTCGAATCTATTCCATCGATCTCTATCTCCGTTTTGAGAACACCATCTAACCAACTACCTCCCCTAAACACGGTTCCAACTAAAAATGTGGTTTTATCCCTATGAAAATCAAAGGGGGCATCATCTATGCCAAGAATCCTGATCTCATTTTTTATCGAATAAAATTTTACATTCCCAACATTCCCCATTGTTTATATCGATAGAATTGTAAATTTTTATATGGATTCAAATCCGGTTGGGATGGTGGTATCCTCGGAGGGAAGAGATGTTGATTTCTTGGTAAATAGTGAGGATGTCGAGATGGGAACCATAGTTAAGATAGAAAATTTCTACGGAATAGTTGCATATATGCACTACAAAGAAGATGAAAAGATAGGTTCAAAACAGAAGTTAATTGCAAGGGTGCAGATATTTGGGAAATTAGAAAATAATAAATTAAGAAGGATAAAGAGACCAATAGAGCCATATAGCAATGTCTTTATAGCAAATGAAGATGAATTATATGGGATGTTATCTGGAGAGGAAAATATAAGCATAGGCAAGGTTTATGGAACTGAGGCAAGGGCATTTTTAAATCCGAGAGAATATGATAGGCATATTGCAATTCTCGCAAGCACCGGGGCGGGAAAATCATATACTGCAGCAAATTTAATAAAGGAATTCTCATCTCTGAGCCTGCCGGTTGTTGTTATTGATACACACGGTGAATATCATAAACTTCTATCGAGACTCGTTGACAAAGATATTAACATTGAAGTTTACACGGTAAAGCATCCAAAAAAGGGCTTCAACGAGCTTAAGATTCCGGTCTCTGCCCTAAGTTCAGAGGATTTCTATCATTTTAAGCAATTTACAGAACCGCAAAAATCTGCATTAGATTCAATTCTCGATAAATTACCAGATGAGGGTTATTCATTGAGGGATATTATTGATGGATGTGATAGATTAGATAGAGAAGAATTTCATGAGGGAACGATAAGGGCATTAAAGAGAAAATTAAGGGACTTGGAGAAGACATTTCAGAATGTCTTCGATGTTTATGGCACAGACATAACAAGAATAATAAAGCCGTATCAGATTACAATAATCGATACCTCCTATGCTCCTCAGTCGGTTCGTCAGTCAGTTGTTTCGTATGTCGCAAATGAAATTCTGCAGGGCAGAATAAGGCATAAGAATGATATGCCAAATCCAATTAAATACGAATTGCTATTTGTTGTTGAAGAGGCACACAACTATGGAAGTCCGAGACTTTCTCATTCTTGCAGGTATCAATTGCAGAGAATTGCATCCGAGGGAAGGAAGTTTGGGATAGGTCTCTGTGTCATCTCCCAGAAACCAAGTAAGATCGATGAGGAAATTCTATCTCAATGTAATACTGGAATTTATATGCACATGACAAATCCAAACGATAAAGATCACATAAGGAAATCATTCGAGAGCATAAATGACGAGATCATAAGGGATCTAGACAGTTTAGATGTTGGAGAATGCATAATTGCTGGAGCAATGAATAGAATTCCATTTTTAATATGTAAGGTTGATAGGATAGAGATCGAAAGAGAAGAAAAGAGAATGCCAAGATACGAGAAGGAGAGCAGGACAGAGATTTCCGGATTTGAATATGTTTGATTAAATCAATGAATCAATGGAGCAACATACTCCAGGATAAGTCCTTCCAGATCTTCATTTCCCATGTTTAGGAAATTTCTATGAATCCTAATCGTTTTATCTACATATCTTATGACTTCCCTCATCAAGTTTCTGTATACATCAATGGCGTTCTTCCCTAAATTGATTGCATTATAAATTGCCTTGCCAGCAAGATAACCACTCTTTATTGCAAGTCTTATTCCCTCCCCAGAGAATGCATTACATAAACCAGCGGCATCACCAACGAGCAATACATCACCTTTGCCTAAAAATTTGGATCTCGGAATGAACCACTGTTCCATCCCAATGACCTCGAATTCAAGACATAGGTATTTCTCAACATACAGCCTTGATTTTTGCATAAGGTCCATGTCTCTATTTAAAATTCCATTTCCAAATAGAAGGTAGTCCCTCTTTGGTACGAGGTAGATGTATGTGGGTGAGAAATCCTTGTTAAAGAACATGTAGAATCTATTTTTTATGTTTTCCCTTTTCAGAAATTCCTGTGCTATTGCTATGGTTTTGAATTTTATTTCTGGCGCAATATTTCTTCTCACAAGTGAGAACACACCATCCGCACCAATAATGTATCTCGCCTTTATTATCTTCTCTTTACCATTCCTTCTTACTGTTATCTTATTTTCATCAATTTTTGTGAGTGTCGTTCTATCTTGTATGTGAACACCCTCCTTCTCGATAAGTTCTAAAAGCCATCTATCAAAATTATCTCTCTCAACATTGATCAATTTCTCCCCTTTAATTTTTCCAGATTTTCCAGATGGCGAGACCATGAAGATCGAGACCTTTTTTGGACTTGACATCACCCTGGATGGAATTTCTCTCTCAAAGATCTCGGAGATGTATTTCTCCGCCATTGGACTTATCATGCCCCCACAGATTTTGTGTTTTTTCTCTATTGGAAATTTCTCAATTACCAGAACATCTAAGTTTAGATTTGCGCATGTAAATGCTGCACTTAAGCCAGATGGTCCAGAACCAACAACCACGACATCATAATTTTGCATTTTATATCTTTAATTATTAATAATTATAAATTGCCGAATGATAAGATGGCAGGATGGCGATTTATAGATCTTGGCAGGGTGAACATGTTCCATCTATTTGGAATTGAGGATGCGATAGTAAATTCTGACCAACCAAGCACCGTTTTGTTTTGGATTGTTGATAAACCAACCGCTTCAATTGGTTATTTTCAGAGTGTGGAGCAGGAATTAAATGTTGAGAGATGTAAGAAAAATAACATAATCATCTCGAGGAGACCATGTGGTGGTGGAGCGGTCTACTTTGATGATAGGGAACTCTATTATTCTGTTATCGAGAAGGGCCCCGAGCACATACTGCCGGATACAATTGATGGTTCATTCAAAAGGGTATGCAAAGGTTTAATATATGCGTTGGAAAATTTGGGAATTAAGGCAGAATTTTCTGGAAAAAATGACATCTTAGTGAATGGAAAAAAGATATCTGGAAATGCCCAGGCAAGGAAAAACGACTCTTATATAATACATGGAACATTCCTCTATGATTTTGACTTTGAAACTGCAACGAGGATCCTGAATATTCCAATTGAAAAATTTGCAGATAAGGGAATTTCATTGCTTAGAGAGAGGATTATAACGATAAGAGAATTGAAACCAGATGTAACAATAAACCAGGTGAAGGAGGAGATGAGAAGGGGTTTTGAGAGGGCTCTTGGTGTTGAGTTAATTGATTCTGAACTGAGTGATGAGGAGTTGGAGATGTCAAGGGAATTCATGAAAAAATATTCCTCTGATGAATGGAATTTTAGGAGGTAAAATGTTGAGGTCAGATTATAAGGCTAAGGGCGGATTGATAAGGATAAGAGCGGAGATTAGTGAGAATAGAATTGATGACATAATGATAACTGGCGACTTCTTCATCTTTCCAGAGGACAGTATTGAGAAAATTGAAAACGAATTAAGGGGAAGAGAATTTAATCTGAATGAAATCAATGATATTGTGCAAAATATTCTCAAAGATTCCGAATCGAGCATAACGGCAGGAGACATCATTAATGCAATTAGGAATCTAAGGGAATAATGGAAATGAAACGGGAAAATATCTATATTCCAAATCTCGCAGAGATTAAGGGAATAAGAAGGGAAACTCCAGATGTGAAGACATTCCAGATTTCATTTGTAGATAAGAGATTGAGGAATAATTTTCACCATATCCCTGGGCAATTTTTAGAGATTTCTTTATTTGGTTTTGGAGAAATTCCAATATCGATCTCTTCATCTCCATCGAGAAGAGAGTTGGAGGTAAGTGTGAAAAATGTTGGTTATGTAACCTCTGTCCTCCATGAAGCAGAGGTTGGTGATATTATAGGCATTCGAGGCCCTTATGGAAATGGGTTCCCCGTGGATGAATTGAGGGGGAGAGACATATTATTTATAGGTGGCGGTATAGGTCTTGCTCCATTAAGATCATTGATAAATTTTATCTTTGATAATAGGGGGGATTTTGGCAAAGTTTATCTGCTCTATGGTGCGAGAACTCCAGAGGATATTGTATTCAAGGATGACATAGAGGTTTGGAAAGGGGAGAATAACTCTGAGATTCATTTAACGGTGGATCATGCTGATGAGGAATGGAAGGGAAATGTTGGTGTTGTTCCAACGCTGTTGGAAAAGATAAGTCCCAAAATAAAAAACACTATTGCGATAATATGCGGACCTCCAATAATGATTAAATTTACTGTAAAGGCATTATTAGAGAGAAAATTTGGTGATGAGCAGATAATATTTACATTAGAAAGGATGATGAAATGCGGAGTTGGGAAGTGTGGACATTGCAATATTGGTGAGAAATATGTCTGTATAGATGGTCCAGTATTTAGATACTCTGAGCTAAGAGGTAATCCCGATCTGGGGTTTTAATATCCAATTTTAATATCCAAAATTCATTACAAAACAAAATGCATGAGTCTTCATCTATACTATCCCTATTAGTGGGCGGAATCCTCTTATTTTTAGGAATCTCGGCAGTATTACCAGACATAATTTCAGCCTTCCTAATATTTGCGGGAGGATTTCTCTTTCTTTCAAAGGGAAGCGACCTATTTGTTGAATCGATTGCAAGAATTGCAAAGACCTTTGGTATTTCAGAATTTATAATAGGATTGACCGTAATTGCCATCGGGACATCTCTACCAGAGTTACTCACTGGAATTACATCGTCACTAACTGGAAACCCCGAACTCGTGCTTGGAACTGCGGTTGGGAGCAATATTACAAATATATCCCTAATAATCGGGTTAACATCTACAGTATCATTAATATTGATTAATAGGGAGATATTCTACAGAGATTGCTACATCCTACTTGGAATTTCCTTTCTGTTTTATTTCTTTGCATACGATTCTGTGATAACGAATATTGATGGTCTAATTCTAATAGGACTATTTTTATTCTATATAGCATTTCTTTTCAGGTTTAAACCATCAATTTCCTTCCTCTATAATTTTCAGGAATACCTCGACTTTGTTTATGGATTTGACACGCTCGTTGATTTCTCAACCTACAAGAGGATCCTACTGAGGGGATTAGATTTCAAGACGCATCAAAGATTGATAAGGGCGGGACTTAGCTTGGGATGGAAACTCGGCACCATCCCAATATCTCTGGCAGTAAAGGGTCTTGATGGGCATACATATGTGAGTCTAATAGATTCGTATAAAGAGAGATTAAGAAAGAATCTCGTCAGAGATTTTATGATCTTTATCATTGGCGCAGTTGCAATATATATCGGAGCAAAGTATTTTGTTAAGGGAGCAGTCTATATTGCGGACATATTGAATGTTGGTCAAAGCATTATCGGACTTACAATCGTTAGCCTTGGGACATCCCTACCAGAGTTGGCAGTTTCAATAAAATCCGCAAGAAGGGGTCTCAGCAATATGGTTCTTGGTAATGTCATGGGTAGCAATATAGCAAACATAACCCTTGTTATTGGAGCATCTGCATTAATATTACCTATAAACATACCAGATTTTTCTATCTCGTATGTAATTCCATTCATGATTCTAATGACATTCCTTCTCATCCTCTTTATAAGGAGTGGTTGGCATATAAGGAGATTAGAAGGAATTATCTTTCTAATCCTCTATCTCGTATTTCTTGCATGTATGGCTGGGATTGTTGTCTAAATCAGAATCCAAACTCCTCCCGAATCTGGCAGAATTTACATATCTCTCCGGAGGAAGGTTCATTGCATTTCTCACATCTTCTAATTTCCTTAGAATTTATTCCACTTCGCAGAATTTGAATTAATTGATCTGTTGACCTCAAAATCTGAAATTTACTACCTGGATGATTTTCCTCAATTTTATTTATAATCTCTCTGATCGTCTGTCTAAATGCATCCTTAGAGTATGGACATCTCTCTCCCAAAAATTTCAGACCCCGAATTTCAGCATATCTCTCCACTTCATTTTCTGGACACTCCCTCAGTGGCTTTATCCTCGGGATAAATTTCTTATCTCTCAAGATACCAACAACTGGTCCCATCCTTGCTATCCTGTTTAGTTCACCCCTTATAAAATTCATCAAACTCGCCTGAATTTCATCATCTAAGTTATGACCTGTAGCAATCTTCGTAACTCCAAGAATCCTTGCCTTATCATTCAACAATCTTCTTCTGAGGACTCCGCAATATGTGCATGGTGGTGCGGGATTAGGAATAGACTTAGACATTTTAACAATTTCATCCAGGGTGATTCCGAATTCCTCTTTAAATGAATATTCATGAATCTCAACGCCAAGTTCATTACAGATATTTCTCGCTGCCTCGAGACATTTTTTCCAATATTCATTATTCCCTTGCTCGATCGTTATGGCAATTACCTCGGATTTTATTCTATCACTCAATTTCTTTAGTATGTAGAGTGTTGTTGCAGAGTCCTTGCCCCCAGATAATGCAACCGCAGTCTTGTCGTTCCTCTTTAATAATCCATTAATTCTTATGGTTCTTCTGACCCTCTTCTCAAATAACCTCGTGAAGCATCTCTCACAAAGAAATTTTCCCTCATATCTCAATTCAATTACTGCGTCCCTTCCACACCTTGAGCATCTTCTATTTAAATTCTCCATTATTTTTCCCATTTTTATATTTATTTTTATATTAATTCAAATGATGGATAAACCAATCCTTGAGAAGAGATTTAATGATAAGATTGATGTTGAGAGGAGAGTAAGGGAGGGCTCGATACTTACGAGACTGTTTATTGAGGTTCAGGGCAATAATAAGGAAATTGCAGAAAAGGTGCTCGAGAACACCATATTTCATATGCTTGCAAATGAGGACGATGTCGATTTGATATATGCAAAATTCTATGATATAAGAAAGGACAAATCTCAGATGTTCTTTTCTGGTGTCGTTGAGGTAAAACTACTAACCAGAGATTTTAGAACATTAGTCAATATTGTGATGAGATATGGTCCATCCGCAATAGAATTAATTGAGCCGTATGAAATTAGAATGTCGATGGATGAAATGCAATCGCTGCTTGCAGATGTTTCCGAGATTGTTCAGGCTTATTCGTCAAAGCTCTTGGCGCTTCTTAAGGATGAAGAAAGGATGACGGTCTATCAGAGGATAATAAACCCCAACAGATAAGATGAAATCTATCATCTCCGGAATATTAATAGTAGTGCTGATGTGTCAATTGGCATCTGGGGCATATGTGAATATATTTGAGATCAATTATGGCATAAGTAAAATCAATGTTATAGAGATAAACATACAAGAGAATGGCTTTTCTCAAATTAATATAGAGTTTACACCAAACAATACAGAATTTTCATTTATAATTCCCGAGGGCTCTGAAGATATGAGTCTAAATTATGACACTGGAAATAAGATCGTTCCAAAACAAAGAATATTAAACAATAGAAAGGAGATATCCGCCAATATTCCCGCGGACAGATTGAATTCAAATTTTATTTTTTCGTATTTCACGCCAGCAATCACGAGCAAGAATGCGAGCACCTGGGCGGTCTCTTTTACTACATCTTCGACGCCAAGACATACAATTGTGAAGATCAATTTTCCTCAATATTCAACCATCGTTTCGTGGGATAGGACGGCCTTATTTACAAAGATAGACAATTCCCTTTGGGTGTATCCTCAGAATACCTCATTTTTATTTGAGTGCACCTATGAAACGATGCAACATTTAACCCAAGATAATAACAATAACATTTATTTATATTCATTGATTGGATTTTCGTTATTAATTTTAGTTCTATTATTGGTACTTTACATATTTGTATCCCGAAAGTGGAAAGAGAAATCCGGAGAGACTTCCAAAACCGAAGAAGATGGAGAAGAGGACAAAGAGAAGAAGACCAGAATAAAATCGTCGATACTCAATGTCTTGGATGAGAATGAGAGAAGGATTGTCGAGATTCTTGAAAAATTTGATGAGGAAGTAACTCAGGCATATATCTATAAGACAACGGGTATACCAAAGGCAACATTATCGGATATAATGAGAAGATTGGAGAATAGAAACATAATAAAGAGAAGACGGGATGGAAGAACAAATTGGGTAAGTCTTGAGGACTGGGTATTTTCAAAATAAAGGAATTTCGAACATTTAAATTCAAAATAAAGGAATTTCGAACATTTAAATTCAAAATAAAGGAACTTGCTTAGAAAAGCTTTGGTTCGTTCGGCAGTTAATATATATATACAAATCATCTATAATAGAAACATAGATGGATGAGGGCATCCAATACAAAAATAAAAAGGAGGTGAAAAATGAAAAGTATGGATGTTAAGCGTGTTGGAACCGTTGCAGTTGGAGCCATGATGTTGGGAGCAGCCATCGCCGGACCAGTAACTGCTACCATGGATACAACTGGACTTGACAAGGGTTTTTTCTATGACGACAACTTCAACCCAATAGTGCAGATAGTTGTTGGAGAGAAGGGAATGGCGACCGATGCAGTTGCTGCCGGTAATATTGCAGCAGCAATCGGTAACCTAGCTTATATGACACAGACAAAGACAGTTACGCCAGAATACACGCCAGAGGGACAAGTAGTTATATCAACATCAGCGATCAGTGCAACTGGTGACTATATACAGGATGAGGACCCAGCACTAAATAAGAGTTTCTATAAGAGTAGTGAGGGTCTTTACTTTGATGGAAAGAAGACATACGAGAGGGGTGACTTCACACAGTATGCATTGGCATGCGATCAGCAGCAGAGGAGTGAGGCGGCACTTCTATTGGAGGGAACATACAACAATGTACACTGTCTCTTCTGTCTAACATTGTGTATAAGACAATTGAAGAATCCAGCGCACGAGATGAAGGAGAAGATTACCATTGATTCAAGTAAGATCAGATACTATGAAGAGGGATTGGGAGATGACGACACCGAAGCCTTGAAGATGGCTATAGAAAAGGGAGCAATAACCTACACGGTGGAGACAGACTATATACCAATGGAGGACTTTGAGGTGCCTGGAAAGCAAGACGAGTATGTTGACTTTGAATACAGAGGACAGATAATCTTTATGGGTAATGAATACTATGTAAAGGATATCGACGGAGACAAGATCTACTTGGCTCCCGGAAAAATCCTGGATGATATCACTTCGGAGGGTTATACTGCGGAGTATAATGGCTACAAGTTCAAGATAGACCACCTCATTTACTCTGGCGAATATGAGGTTGCAGGTATATTGTTAGATGTGCAGAAGCCAGACGGAACGATAGTGCAGACACAGATATCAAAGATGGCGAACGGTAAAGTTGATGATTTAGAGATGGCTGGTGTTTATGCCGAGGCTGCCGGAGCGGTAGAAACGGCATCGATCATCGTCTATGACCTCTCCCAGCAAGTAGTCCTCGAGGATGGCGCCGATTTGGAGCTCGGTGGAGTGGAATACGATGGATGGAGAGTGAATTTCTTGGATTATGTGGGTAATTGTTCATCCTTTGACGATTGTGATATATCAGAGTACGAGGATTATAACTTTGATGTTCTACAGAAGATTGAAGTGACCTTAGACAAGGAGATCGATGATGTTGATGCATTAGAACCAGATGAAGCACTGAACTTCCCAAGTAACTTTATGTTGATGTTTAAAGGCTACTTGACGAGTAGATACAGGGAAAGTCCATGTTCCGGCGATGATGCTGGAATAGTTATCTCCAGGGGAGACGAGCCATATCAGATGCTGATAAGCTTCACGGCAGACGACAAGAATAGATACGAAGATGTAAGAATGGATGAGGGTCCATTCACCGAAGGAGATGTGTTTATCTTGGATGGTACGGTTCAGTCATATGACAAGTACGAATTCAAGGACAAGGATGATGATACAGATGATTATGTCGTAGTTACGATAGACCCATTGATAAGCGGGAATAGAAGGAAGTTAACACTTACGAGGTACTGTGATCCAGATGATGAGGGTACTGAACAGACATGTAATGTTTCACGTATTGGTAAGTCACCAACCTGTAACTGTACGGGTCAGCCGGATCTAACACTGAGGACAATTGCACTTATAGATGCCATGGACGATGATGACGCGACCGATATGAATAATGATGACGAGATAACGATTGACCCAAGGGATGTGTTCTGGGGTTATGATGACAAGGGTACAACTAGTACCAGTGATGATTTAGTGGTGTTTTGGGATTATTCCACCAAGACCATAACATATGCTACAAGTGGAACAGATACCTATGTGATGGTTGAGCCAAGTATGGTATCCCCAGATGAACTTCATAGAATAACGGCGTTTGATGTAGATACGCACTCTTTGTCAATTTGGGTGGAGAGAGAAAAGGGATTCTATGGAACAGGTAATACAACAATCAAGGATGGAGAAGGCGTAAATGCAACAGCGGACGCTTATAATGAAACTGCCGACCTGAATAATGACAAGAACAGTGATGACCTGTTGGTGCATGTGGATAATGGAAGGGGAGAGAAGATCGTAATAGATATGACAGATAGGTCATATAATGGAAATTCGGCACCGTACACATATAAGAACTCGCTCGGATTGTACAGCGATTGGAATAGCAGTAACGGAAGCATTAACAAAAAGAATAATATAATAACCCTCGATGAAGACGTCGATACACTATTGATAACACCACTCGGCGGTGATGAATTCAGAATTGACTGGGGAATAGACTACAGGCTCGACCAAGTGGACTTGTGTCATCCACAGGACTATGTATACTCGACATACTTCATTGGAACATCTGAGGAAGAGTCTGTGATTGAGAGTGCAATAACGAAGGATGATGTAGGGAAATCGGTAACGGCGGGATGCTGTACATTTACTGTTTCGGCATTCAATGTTACAGTTCCAGAAACAACTACAGAATACACAGAAACAACAGTGAATAAGATTGTTGGACATTTGGTCGTTCCAGAGGTTGGAGCAGATACGACAAAGAATCTGATAATCGTTGGTGGACCGGCAGTCAACGGAATGTGTACGGTAACCAAGGAGGAGATAGAAGCACAGCCAGACAAGTTTATCGTGAAGAGAGACGGAAACCTGTTAATAGTTGCCGGCTACGAAGCAGAGGATACATTGGCTGCAGGTGATGCACTGATCGACTGGCTATACCAGAACATCCACTAATTTTTTCTTTTTTTATTTTTATTTATTTTCTGAGAAAATTATTTTTATGTTCTACCTGATTGGTATCGGTTTGGATGAGAAGGATTTGAGTTTAAGGGCATTGAAAATTCTAATGAATGTAGATACAATCTATGCTGAATTCTATACGAGTCCGTTCTCTGGTAAGATCGAAAATATTGAGAGATTATTGAAGAGGGAGGTCATTCTTCTTAATAGGGAAGATATTGAAGAGAATTTTGAGAATATATTGATAAATTCTGATAAAAAAGATGTTGCATTGCTCGTTCCCGGGGATCCAATGGTTGCGACCACCCACTCTTCATTGGTCATGGAGGCGAGGAAACTCGGAATTAGGACGAGGATAATTCATTCCTCATCAATATATTCTGCAATCGCGGAGACCGGATTGCAGGTGTATAAATTTGGTAGAACGACATCATTACCATTTCCGAGGCGAAATTATTTTCCCACATCCCCATACGATGTTATCAAGGAAAATACCGAGAGGGGATTACATACATTGATATTATTGGACATCGATATGTTAATAAATAATGCAATAGATATCCTACTAAGGATCGAGAAGAGGAGATTGGAGGGAATCTTCAATGAAGATAGAATGTGTGTTGGTGTTGCGAGACTTGGTAGCGAGGATTCAATAATAAAATATGGAAGGGCAGAATCTATCAGAGAATACGACTTTGGTAAGCCACCGCACTCCTTAGTTGTTCCCGGAGAGTTGCACTTTATGGAGGAAGAATATCTGAAATTCTTTAGGATTTAAAAATTAGAATTCTGTTCTAATTCTCCTTATGATTTTCTCCAAATTCTTCTTATTATCGAATTTCGATACGATAGAATTCAATTCTTCTTTATCACAATTTTTCATTTCCTTTGCGAATTCTATCATGTTTGGAATTGCTCTGACGATATTATCTACGATGCTTATGGTTGCATATTGAGATGTTCTCGACAGTGGATTTAAATCAATTGAGATAACATTCTTCCGCATTCTTACTAGGGATTCCGTTCTGTCTCCATCTTCCAATGGAACCAAAACGGTGTCAGAAATCCATATTCCATCGGGATTGACTCTCGCCCTTTCCGAATCTAATCCCGGTATGAGTTTGTATTTTTCTCCAGATATAAGAACCTCTTTGGCACCATTCTCTCTTAGAATCTTCTTGATTAATTCCTCCCTCTCTCTACTCCCATGGAATAAATTCACTTCAATCTTTGAATTTGTTATGTCTGCCAATTCCACGATACCTCTCGGAACTAATGCTACCGTATTGCCATTAACAGAAATTACTGGATTTTTGGATAAGAGAAGCATAGCAATTGCCACTCTCTCCGCAATTTCTCCCTCCTCAGTCGTCCTCTCTCCAAGTAAATAATCGAATGCTTCCCCCCTACCATGTGCAATAAGTCCCGCCTCTGTTACGAACCCATCCCTTAAGCCGTTTATCAATAGCTGTCTCTGAATAAGTGATTTATATCTCGGATGAGATCTCGGAATTTTCATTTCAGGTTATTTTTCCCTTTATCATCCTAATTAGTTCCTCCTTCTTTGGGACCTCCCCAACGAATACCGGCTCGTCATCGATTACAAATGATGGTGTTGATGCTATCTGATATTGCAGCGCCAAGAAAAAATTGTCATCTTCGTCAATATTCAGTATGGAATAATCTACTCCATCCCTCAATTTCAGTTCCTCGGCAATTTCTTTCATAACCCTCTTTGCGGAGGGACACCTTGGACAATTTTTCGAAACAAAGAGTTTTAATCTCGTCATTTTTTGGATTTTAATGCTATGACATTCCCCTGGGTGCCGTATCTTGCCCTGTCTCTGAGTTCTGCGATCTTGCCCTTGTTCCATCCAGATATATTCTGATAGTATCCAGTGATTCGAGACCAGTAGTCAATTCTGGTTGAATTGCAATTCGGACATCTATCCACAAAGCCTCCCGTCACAAATGAACAGTCCCTGCATACAGATAAATCCTTTGTAAATGCAAAGTATTGAATTGCCGTTTTTAGAGAGATCTTCCTCGTCAATTCATAAATTCCCTCTGGACTGGGATTTTGTTCGCCGAGCCATACATGGCTCATCGCACCACCATCTGTCAATGGATGAAAGGAGCCCTCAATTTTCAATCTCTTCCATAGCGGAACATCTGCGGAAGGTCTGACATGAAATGAATTTGTATAATATGCCGAATCGCCAGAACCGTTTACAACAGCCTTTCCATCATATCTATTCAAATCAATTTGTGCAAGTCTATAGGCACATGACTCTGCAGGAGTTCTTGCCAATGAGAAATTCAATCCCGTCTCCTCTCTAAATCTCGCAACTATGTCTTTCATCCTCTTCATTACCTTTAAGCCGAATTTCCATGCATAGTCTGATTCGTGCAGTTCTAATCCAAGATGTGCAACTAGCATCTCATTCATTCCAACCAAACCAATTATATAACTCTGTCTGTCTGGCTCTAAGTACAAGGTGCCGTTATCGTCTATTCTCTGGCTCATGAATGGTAGGAGATCATTCCTTAAATTTCTCTTTATTATCTCTCTCTTAAGCAGTAAGATATCCCTCGCCTTCTTCATTCTCTCCTCAAGTAACTCAAATAATTTATCATCATTTCCATTTGATTCGTAAGCAATTTGTGGCAGATTTATTGTAACAACTTGTAAGCCACCGCCCCTTATTGTTCCATTATATAAATCATCATCCGTATTCGCCTCCGTTAATGGCATTAGAAATGAGCAACACTGGTAGCATGCAAATTTTGGCATATATGGTTGATTTATTATATAATAAGGAGTTCCAAATTTTGCAGCCAATCTTGAAACCTTCATCAACTCCTCTTCATTCTCGCCATTTTTTAATTCCTTGGGATATATCTGAACCTCAAATTTTGGAAAATTGAATGGCTTTCCAATGTAATCTCCATGAAGATAGACATCAACCAGTGCATTAAATAGTTTTCTTGCCTCATCCTCAAAATCCGAATAGGTTATTCTATCACGAACCTTACCCCCTGGAAGAACTGCCGGAACATCCCTGAATTGTTCTGGGATCGACATGTCGCAATCTATTGATGAAAATACGGTCTGACCACCCCTTGCAACATACATCTGCGACATCTCATATATAAACATTTGGGCTAATTGATTTATCTTCCTTTCGGATAAGCCACGAACATATGGAGCAAGAAATGTATTAAAGTAACTAAAGCCTTGTCCACCGGAGCAGTTTGTCTGGGAAGCCGCCAAAACCTTTGCGGCGTGTAGAAATGCAACCTCGGGTCTCTTTGCAGGTCCTGCAATTGCGGTATGATTTCCAACCCCGTCTGCCTTAAATCCATTTTTCAGGAAGAATCTTATATCGTGGGAGAAGCAAAAGGGTCTCGTTGCGAAATAATCCAAATCGTGGATGTGGATTTCACCTCTCATATGAGAGTCCGCAAGTTCTATTGGCAGCACATTTATTAAAGCATATTCCTTTGAAATCTGGTCAGCCATTAATTTATGCACGGTCTCTGGGTTATATTGGAGGTTTGCATTCTCTTTGTGCGGCTTTTCTATCAAATCCTTGACATCATAAACTGGCATTCCGAGTCTTGTATACTTGGCTCTCTCCCTCTCCAATCCGCGCTCAAGTAATTTTACATTTACGATCTCTCTAATCAATGGTGCAGTAACATAATTTAATCTCATCCTTTCAAGTTCCCTCCCAACATCCCTCGCAATTTTTTCTGCCAATTTTCTGTCAATTCCAGTTTCCTTTACAAGTGAATTTACAATATGTTTCCTGTCAAATGTTTCTAATGTAGTCCTCGAGGTTCTAACTCTTAACCTTGCTCTATATTTGTATCTCTCCGCCAGTTCCGGATTTATTCTTCTTAAACTCGAATATACCATCTCTCTGATCTCCCTCGTTGTTATGCCATCATAAACATTCTTTGCTATATCCAATGCAATTGATGTCGCTATTGATGAAGAAACTCCCGCATTCATACAACTTACAATAATCTCCTCCGGGTTAAACTTATCAACAGAATTATCACTCCTTATGACCCTAATTCCAATATTTCTATTTACATATCTATGCGCCATTTTAAATTTTTAAATTAAATCAAATCCTTTGACAATAAAATATTTGGAATAAAATAATAAAATTAGATATATGTTTGAATTTACTCTTAACTATCTGGTCCCCGTGATAATTGGCTGTCTCATTGGTGTAGTAACAGGTCTAACCCCGGGGCTTCATGTGAATACAATAGCAATAATTGGTTTATCGCTGTTTCCATCACTAAATATATCATCAATTCAATTCACAATAATCATGGTATCAATGGCAATCACCCACACATTTCTTGACTTTATCCCCGGGATATTTCTCGGAATTCCCGAGGAGGATACTGCGCTGAATATATTGCCAATGCACCAACTGGTAATTCAAGGAAGGGCAATGGAAGCGGTTAAACTGACAGCATATGGCAGCCTTCTTGGTCTCGGATTTGCTTTATTGCTTCTGATTCCAATGCTATTTCTTATCCCACTCGTGTATCATATATTAAGGGAATTTATCATCTATATCCTGATAATTGCAATTCTATTCCTTATAGGTCGTGAATTAAGACGAGGGAGAAATGCCGTGCTATGGGCTATCATTGTATTCTTTCTATCCGGATTCTTGGGAATTATCGCCCTTAACACAAAATTATTGTCTCAGACTCTGGTTCTGTTTCCAATTTTTGTTGGTCTCTTTGGAATGAGCAATATCATTTATTCATTGGGGAGTAAAACGAAACCAATACATCAAGAAGATGATATAGACCTCCACATAGGTCCGAGTGCGATCTCCTCCGGATTTATCGGCTCTATTGGCGGTATGCTCGTTGGCATATTGCCAGCAATGAGTCCATCACAAATCGGTATATTAATTTTTGAAGTTCTTGGCAATAATGTCAGAAATTTCATAGTTTCAATCTCTGCAATCAATACATCCGACGCAATCTATTCATTCATTTCCCTATACACGATCCACAATCCGAGAAGTGGTGTAGCAACTATAGTTGGTAAGATAATTAATATGGACTTTAATGTATTTCTCTTGATAATTGGAGTGGTGGCATTCTCAGCAGTAATTGCAACTCAGATTCATTTAATTGTTGGTAGAATTGCACTTAATCTATTCCATAGAATAAATTACAGAATATTATCTGGAGTATCCATGGCCATTATATTAATCCTTGTCTATATATTCACGGGAATCTTTGGTATGTTTATACTTTTCGTATCAACGTCCATAGGGCTATTACCAATTATGACAAAAATTTCAAGAACGCATTTGATGGGCGTTCTCCTCTTACCAACGATCCTATATTTCATCGGAATTTTACCATAAAACAAGAAAAATTCACGAAGTGAACCAGACAAAATTCACCTAAGTGAATTTTGAGTGCCAATTCACAGAGTGAATTGAGCATTTTTATGCCGAAGATAAAGTTATACTTTATCTTACGGTAAGAAATTTACTTCATTATGTCCTTGGTTGCATTTGCGGCCTTTATTATTTCCATAAGAACGAGACCGAGATTTGCCTCTGGTCTAACCAAGGCTATCACTGCGGCATTTGGTCCAGCATCTACAGCTACCAATTTACAATCGTCCGCCTCTGAGATTACTCTCTTAACCTTTCCCTTCCTCAATTCTGAAATTGCCGTCTCTGCAGCACCAAACATCGTTGCAGACATTGCGGCAAATGTCTCCGCATTCACATCACTCGGTAATTTTGCAGCGACAAGCAAACCATCCCTCGTTGTGATTGCCGAACCATCAATATCGCCAACATTTGCAAGTTCCTCCAATAGACTCATAAGGGCATCCTTTTTTGACTTTGGCATTTCATCACCTCTAATTATACATTATTTATTTACTAAACAATCTTTTTAAATAGGGCATCTAATGCAGCATATACCTGCTCCTTTTTTAGCTTTGTGGGCTCACCATCCCTGACCTTTGATAAATCCTCCGCAGTTGTTGGTATTATTGGAATTTCATCTGGCAACTTCATCCTCTTCCTTATCTCTTCGATGCTCATTGCACCCTCAAGGTCTGCCTTGTTTGCAACAACAACCGATGGCAAGCCAACACTCTTCGACTTTTCTAGCATCTCCTTTACCCTTATCAAGCTACTTGGATTCGTTGCATCAACAATGGCAATAACACCAAGAGATTCGCTACCCAATAACTCAAGTATTGGGTCAAATCTCTCCTGGCCAGGGGTTCCAAATAAATCAACCGAAAATCCAGCATACTCAACATGACCATGATCCAGGGCTATTGTTGTGCCCAATCTATCTACAGAGACTGCTCTTGTTGATGCAGAATGTACAAATGACGATTTTCCAGCATTATATGCTCCGGTAATCAGGATTTTTGGGATATAGATCCTGACACCCCCCGGGGCCGTAATCTTAAATGGAACCGAGACTCCTTTCTTTACCTTTCCATTCCAATTAACCTTTGAAACGATGAAGAATTCCCTCAATATTACCTTCTCCTCAATTGCCTTCAATTGAATTATCGCATCTGATAATAATTTTAATTTATTTAGGACATACTTCTCGTAAGGCCATTCTGTAAACATAAAGATTCCAGTTGATATCTTTTCTTTGAATATTCTCTTCCATTCATTTACCTCATCTAAGGATTTTTCTCCACAGTGATCAATTAATGTGGAGATCGAATCATAAACAACAACCGCATGTTTGGTCTTTTTTTCATCCAATATCTTCTTTAAGGACTCTGTTATCGATTTTACATTTCTTGGGTTTTCTACAACAAATTTATCTGTTGATTTCATATTTACTAACCCAGAATATGCATCAAGAAATATGAATCTCCCATCTTCTATATATGGCTTTACATCCCAACCATAGTGTTCAATCTCCTTCTCGATAGTGCTGGATGCCTTAGATTGATTTACATAAATACAAGAATCGCCATCTTCCAATCTATTTACAAGTGCTTGATACGCAAATGGTGCATTATCAATCCCAGGAGCTGCCCAGAGTGTTGTTATTGTGCATGGTCTTATGCCGCCGTTCAGAAATTCATCGAGCCGAGGAATATTTGTTTTTATTATCTGTGAGTTCATTTTGCATCTATTGACTATTTTATTTATTTGTCATATAAATATAAAACCTTTTTTATTTTTTGTCTTGAAGTGCTCATAGCCCCTCTTCTCGATTATCTCTCTCTTTCCATTCTTTACAGAAAATATGCCCTTCTTTATCACTCTGCCTATCTCCGTTGCATTTATCTCATCCTTAACCTCGTTAAAATTATCCTCTTGAATTGTGAAGAGCAACTCGTAATCCCCACCAGTATAGAGTGCAAATTCTGATATATTAAATTTAAATTCTCTTGCCAATTCAATTGCATTCTTGGAGATTGGAAACCTCTCGGGATAGATTTCAAAACCAACCCCGCTCTTTTCTGCTATATCATATAAACTAAACGCCAGCGAATCAGATATGTCTGTCATTGAGGTCGCGAATCTTCCAATGATCTGCGCCTCATTAACCCTTGCCAATGGCTCAAGTGCCTTCCTTATGACCTCGCTCTCCTTACAGGAATCTGAATCTATTAGATTTTCCATCAGCAATCTCACACCAAGGCCGGCATCCCCTAGGGTTCCAGTAACTGCAACAATGTCATTGACATTTGCTCCCGAACGAAATACGGGTTTTTTTGTCTTACCGATTGCCGTTCCAACAATGACGAGATTCCCAGAATACTTTGTATCTCCACCAATAAATTTTGCATCATATCTCTTACACTCAATTGCTATCGAGGTAATTAAATTCTCAAAATCTGAAATCTCCATGTCTTTACAACCAAATGCAACGAGGAGTGCTGCTGGTTTTGCACCCATTGCCGCAATATCACTAAAGTTTGATGCGACAACATACTTTGCAATCTGCTCGTATGTCATTCCAGGCAATTTATGAGTTTCTTCATAAAAAATGTCTGTCGATGCAACGAGGAATTCATCATCGATCTCCAATACCGCGGCATCATCGCCAACATTCAAATCCATAGCATTCAATATCCCATCGATCCTCCTTACAATTTCCTTCTCTCCAAGGTCAGAAAATTTCATTCTTAGTTATTATTAAATTCCCAAACCTTAATTTTAAATATAAAGATGAATGTGAGGGGAAAATCACATCCGGTGCAGGACCTGATTCAAGAAATAAGAAATGTATTTCTCGACCTGGGATTTGATGAGATCGAGAATCAAATCTTTATTCCTGAGAGTGATGTTTATAAGCAATATGGACAAGAAGCGGCAGTTGTTCTTGATAGATGCTATTATCTCGCAGGACTTCCAAGACCAGATATTGGACTTAGCGAGGAAAAGATCAAATTAATAAGAAAAATAAATTCGAGAATTGATATAGGAGAACTGAAGAGAATATTTAGAGAGTATAAGGAGGGGTCCATTGAGGGAGATGATCTAGCAGAGGAGATGGTGAATAGATTAAATATCGAGATGAATGATGCCATGAAAATAATTGATTTATTCCCAGAATTTAAATCACTCGAACCAATTCCAACAAGAACTACACTAAGATCGCATATGACTGCCGCATGGTTTATGACATTGGAAGCAATGCAGGACATATATGAATTACCATTAAAATTATTCTCAATTGGACTTAGATTTAGAAGAGAACAGAGAGTTGATAGGACACACTTAAGGGCACATTATGGAGCATCATCCGTTGTTATGGATGAAAATCTTAACATTGAGGATGGAAAGAGATTATCTGAGAAGATTCTAAAGAGAATCGGATTTAAGGAGATAGAATTTGTAAAGAAAAGGGCAACTTCAAACTACTATGAGCGAGGTCTCGAATTTGAGGTCTTCTCAGATGGAGTTGAGATTGCTGATTGTGGAATCTATTCTAAAAGGGCATTAAAGAATTATGGAATAAGATATCCCGTGTTTAATATAGGCTTTGGTCTCGAGAGGATTCTAATGCTCAGAATGAAGAAGGACGATATTAGAGAAATTATGTATCCACAATTCTACACTACCATGGAGTTATCGGATGAAGAAATTGCAAAAAGTATCTACATTGATAGGATACCCGAGACCGAGGATGGTAAAAAATTGTCAAAATTGATCACGAGGGTTGCAAGAAAAAATTCAGACGAGGAATCGCCATGCAGATTCTTGGTATATGAAGGGGGATTTCTTGGAAAAAGGATTAGTGTTTATCTTTTGGAAAAGGAAAGCAATACGAGGCTCCTTGGTCCCGCGGCATTAAATGATATCTATGTCTATAACGGCAATATCTATGGAATTCCGCCCGAGCCAGAGAAATTTGACCGGGAATTAATTAATGTAAAGAGAAATGGTGTCAGGGTAAATTTCTCATATATTGACGCAATTTCAAATCTATTTGCATCGGAGATCGAGGATTTGGTTCGGAGGGGAGAAAAATGGGGATTTATACAGGTAAAGATGGCTAAGTCCCCATCAGATATAAACATATCAATTGGTAGGATTGCTCGAAGATTTATAACCTCAAGAAACAAGGAAATAATGCTAAGGGGCCCCATCTTTACATCGATAGAGGTATTTATTGCCACTTGAATAAGTAATTTGGCGATATTTATCTACAAAATCAATTAATATGTATATTCAAAAAACTAAAATTCAATACAATGTACAATTAAAATGGCAAAAAGAGAGAATGAAAAACAAGAGAAGAGCGATATAACATTAGATGAGGTGAAAGAGAGTTTAGATAATTTAAAGAATTTTATCATAAAATTGGAGAGGGAAAGGAGGGAGGCTGAAGAAAGGAGAATTGCTGCGGAGAGTAAAGTAAATGAGTTGCGGGAGATGTATGCAAGAATGATCGAGGAGGAAAAAAGGAAGATGAAGGATAGACGGAAGTTGATAGAAAATGAGATGAAGATCATAGAGATGGAATGGAAAAGACTAAGGGATGCCGAAAATCTGTTAAATGATGCCGGCAGAAGGATTGAGGAGATTGAAACATCTCCAGAGACCGACTCTATAAGAACAATTGCCGATGAAATAAGAAGAAGTGAGAAGGAGATTGAGAATGCGGAAAGATACGCAAGAGAGAGAGAAAAGGTGTTAGAGAAGTATAGGGGAGAGATAGAGAGAGAATGGAAAGAAATTAGGAAAATGTGGGAGAGAATAGAGAAGGAAAAGATTGCCATCAAAGAAAAGAAGAAATTGCTTGATGAGGAATATAAAAATATAGTCGATATAAAATTTCAGACAATTGAGGATAGAAATAAATTAAAGAGACATATTGATGAAATAGAAAGAATAAAAGAAGGCACACTAAGGGAATTGCCAAGACGGATTTCTGAACTCGATGATATACTTGAAAACTGGAGAAAGGAACTTAGGATATTGGAAGAGGAAAGGAAAAGACTACAAGACGAGATAAGAGATGCCTTAGAGAAAGGCCCAGAAGAGGAGAAAAGGGAGATGAAAGAGAGATTAGATGTCTTGGGCAGAAAACTTGTAGAGGTCAAAGAAATGGAGGGATTGATGGAAAGCGATTTAGAACTTGCAAAGAAATATGAAGAGATGGCAAAGAGAGAATTAAGCAAGGTTGAATTAGACCTAATGAAATTGAAGGCTGAACATGAGAGAAGAAAGAAAATTGATGGTGAAGAGAAGGTAATTGATATTGAACCAAAAAGATTAGAAACTAAGAAAGAATCAAAATCCGAAAAGAAGGACAAAACTCATGAAGAAAAAATTCATGAAAAGGGAGAAGGAGGACATGGAAGGGGAGGAGATAAAAATGATGTAAAGGATGTCATAAATCACTTGATAGACCTTATAGATGAGAGGGGGGAGGTAAAGGCAAAGGATGCTGCAAAGATACTACATGTTGATGCAAGTCTGATAAGTAGATGGTGTGAAATTCTCGAGAAGAAGGGTATAGTTGAGATTGAACATCCATTGATAGGAAGTCCCGTGTTAAGAAGGGGTAAAAATATGGATAAGATAAGTAGAGTTAACAAGAATGTCCATGTTAACTCGTAAATCCTCTCTCCTCGAGTATCTTATCAATTATCTTTTCGTATCTAAATTCTTCTATCACATACTCTCTCTTGTGTTTTAAATGTCTGTAATATGTGATAAATGCTATCATAGCTAATAAAAAAAATGCAAAGAGCAATGCTCCTCCAAATTCGTACTTTATGGCATTATCTGTTATACCGGGATATTCCTTCTTACACGGCTTACAGGGTCCCCCACAGTCAATCCCCTCTTCCCCCTGATTCCTTATACCGTCTGAACAGGTCGGGATTTCTATCGTTGTTGTGGTGGTTGAAGTTGTGGATGTTGTAGTTGTTGAGATTGAAGATGTTGTAGCAGAGATCGTCGATGTAGTTGTGGTTGAAGTAGTGCTAGTAGTTACACACGGCTTACAGGGTCCCCCACAGTCAATCCCCTCTTCTCCCTGATTTTGAATTCCATCTTCACAAGAAGGACACGGCAAACAAGGTCCCCCACAATCAATTCCCTCTTCACAACTTCCATGATGACAATCCCTTATTCCATTGAAGCATGTCTTTTTTATCTTTGCAATATTTGGCGGATAACCCTCTCCACAACAACCTCTCCCATCAGAACGAATTGTTGTAGTTAATGTGGATGATGTTGATGTGGTTGATGTTGATGTGGATGTTGTGGTGGTGGATGTTGATGATGAGGTGGTGGTCGATGTGGATGATGAGGTTGATGTTGATGATGAGGTGGTTGATGTGGATGTTGTGGTGGTGGATGTTGATGATGAGGTGGTGGTCGATGTGGATGATGAGGTTGATGTTGATGATGAGGTGGTTGATGTGGATGTTGTGGTGGTGGATGTTGATGATGAGGTGGTGGTCGATGTTGTGGTGGTTGAGGAAGTAGTGGGCTCTGGATTGCACACACCCTCGGAACAGCCATATTCGCAATACTTAGTTGCCACTGCACAATTACCGCAGCCTTCTTGGCAGTAGTAATCTATTGCATAGTTTCCATTACATCTATCCTCGTATACTCCATATCTATTCTCACAATATCCCGATTCCTCGAAATTCTGGGGACCATCTGAATCGAAGCAGAAAATTGTCGTTGTGCTTGAAGAGGAGGTTGTTGTGGATGTTGTAGAGGAAGTCGTTGTAGTTGAGGAGGTGGTTGGACATGTTGTTGTAGTTGAGCACTCGATCTCTGTATCGTTTACTGAGCAATCTCCAAATACGATTGTTATAGATTCCAAGATGAAGAGAACTAACACCAAACTCAAGATTAACCGCTTTCTTGTTGTATATCCACCTCCATGCATTTTTTGGGATTTTGTTTAAATTTTAAACAAATATATTGAACTTGGAACTGAAGATTTAAAAATTATTAATCATTAATCATTATAAAGTCTGTTTCCACAAATTTTGGAAATATCTCTCAAAATAATCTGCAATCTTCTCTGAATAGATTATTACATTTACCTCGTTGTTCTTTTCCAAGCCATAGTAACTGAAATTTGTAGAACCAAGCACCACAATTTTTCCATCAACTATTATCAATTTTGCATGTGTTGTCACATTTGGAGAGTCGTATCTTATATCCACACCACCCTCTCTGAGATGGGTATATGCACTGTTCCTCTTAGAATATTCATCAATTATAATCTTCACATCAACGCCCCTGTTCCTTGCATTTATCAAATCATTTACGAGAGTGTTCATCTTCGAGTCCTTATATCTTGAGTAATATTTTAATTCAAACGCAACTATATGGATGGATTTATTTGCATTTTTCAGAATTTCATGAACCTCCGGAAAGAATCCCCTGTCCGAGATAGGGATTATTCTGTTCTTTTCGATACAATATTTCTCCATACACGCCCTCCCCTCTGAAAAATTCCCGAATTCTATTCCGATAACGATCCCAATCAGAATCCCAATCAGAATCCCAAGGGTAATTCTCTTCATTCTATCTATCTTCATTCTATCTAATTATTTATCTTGAAGAGAAACCATAAAAGAATAAGATGATTGGGATTGAAAGACAATTGAGATTTGCATTCCTATCCATGGGATTCATTTCCATAATCGCTCAGGTTGTCTTGCTCAGGGAATTTCTGACAATATTTGGTGGAAATGAATTATCCATCGGAATAATGCTCGGCAATTGGCTTCTCTTAGTTGCTATTGGGAGCATATCAATTAAATTCTTGGATAGATTCAATTTTCATATCAGGGAATTTGCAATATTTCAATTCATTATTCCCGTTATAATTCCAATTCAGATCTTAATTATAAGAATATTTCCCAAGGTCATTGGATTAATTCGGGGGGAGGTCGTTGGAATTGGAACGATATTCTCTTCAACATTTATAATCTTTATGCCGCTCTGCATCATTCTCGGGTTCCAATTCTCACTTGCGTGTAGAATCTATTCTGGATTTGAGAAGAGGGTGAAGGGTATCGCTCATGTCTACATTCTTGAGGCAATTGGCTCTATGATTGCCGGATTGCTCTTCACTTACCTAATTCAATATCTGAATCCCTTCCAGATAATATTCATTTCCGGGATTCTATGCATTTTATCATCTTCGATGCTTCTTTATCTCTGCAGAAGTAGAGCATTGATTCTATCGACATTTGTGTTGATATTTCTTCTTTTCTTAACACCCGAAATTTCTTCAAGAATAAATTTCTCATCCCTACAGATTCTATGGGATAATGAACTCATTGATGCCGAGGATTCGATATATGGGAACTTGGTTGTTTTAGGCGACAATAACCAGTATGATTTCTACGAGAATGGTATCCTGCTATTCACCACTCAAGACACAGCAATAAATGAGGAAATCATCCATTTCCCAATGCTTGAACATCCAGAACCAAGGAATATCTTACTAATCGGTGGCGGTGTTGGTGGCTTATTGGGAGAGATATTAAAGTATGGGGTCGATAAGGTTACATATATAGAAATAGATCCAAAACTGATAGAGATTTCAAGAAGATATATCCCAGAGAATAACTTAGATGATAGAAGGGTTGAGACGATATTCACCGATGGCAGATTTTTCATAAAGAATAGTAATGAAAGATATGATGTCATAATAGTAAATCTACCCGAGCCGAGCAATGCTCAGTTAAATAGATTCTACACAGTGGAATTTTTTCATGAAGTCCATGAGGCTCTAAACGATGATGGAATGGTTTCCATTTCCATACCATTCTCCGAAAGCTATGTCAGTGAAGAAATGAGAATTCTCGGTGGTAGTATATACAGAACTCTGAGTGAGATATTCCCCGATGTGAAGGTAATTCCCGGGGAGAGAACCATTCTCTTGGGATGCAAGTCTGAGGGTATTCTAACCTATAATACCGATCTGCTCGGAAAGCGTATAAATGAGAGGGGGATAATGAATAAATGGGTCAATATCCCATACATTAATTATAAATTATCTCCTCACAGAATTAATTTTACACTAAATTCACTAAGAAGCAATGCGGAGATAAATGAGGATTTCAGACCCATTGGCTATTACTACTACACACTTATCTGGAGTTCAATTTCCGGTTCAGAAATTATGGAAAAGGCATTTTATGTGCTGATCATAATTATCATAGCGGTAATATTAATTCTAAACAAAAATAGAAATGCTCCGGTTCTATTTGCAATCCTCACAACGGGATTTGCGGGAATGGTACTTGAGGTTTCCATCTTAATTGCGTTTCAGGCGGTTTATGGATATCTCTATCATAAAATGGCAATGATCATTGCAACCTTCATGATGGGTCTGGCAGTGGGCGGTTCATTAATGAATAGATTAATGAATAGATACATGCGTAGAATGAAGAACCCCGTGAATATGCTCGTAGGAATTGAATTCTTAATTGTTCTCTATTCTCTATTTATTCCAATAACATTCATTGAAATTTCTCAATATGCAATTTCTCAATATGCAGATACCATATTCCCAATTCTCATGCTCATTGCTGGCTCTCTCGTTGGTTTAGAGTTTCCATTGGCAAGTGAGATCTATTTAGAAAGAAATAAGGAAATTGGAAAGACCGCTGGGGTCATCTACGGCTCCGATTTATTTGGCGCATTTCTCGGCTCTTTACTTTCTGCATCTCTTCTCATACCCCTGATGGGAATTATTAATGTATGTATTCTTGTTGCAATATTGAATTTTGTGAGTGGAATTGCTTTAGGGATTTTCAAAACATAGTCATAAGAGGTCATATATGCCACTACTCCACGCATCCGCATTACTTCATCGTCAATATAAACCCTTTATAAACCCATTTATAGATTACTCTTTATACGATGAAGTGATGTTATTACAGATTCTCTAAGTTTACCCTTTCCCTTGCCTTTCTTTCTGCTCTTCCATCCTCCGCCAGAGGTCTTTTTCTTATTTACAATTAGTATAAGCAATATTATTATTATCGTTAATGGAAGATAAGGACTTGTTATTGATGGGGTAACTATTACAAATCCCGTTATGTTCGGAATCTCTATAAATCTTCCCCCTCCCCCTCCCTCTACGGGCTTAGATGTCTGATTTGTTGTGTTCATTGCCTCCAATATCTTCAATGTAAAGCTCACGGACTTCGAGATTTCCTTAGATTTCACCTCTATTGTCACTAAGGTGTATTTGCTACACTTCCCACCACATAGTTCTGGTGTTAGAAAGATTCTAAGATTAACCCTTTTCTGTTCACTAATTGCTAAACCATTAATCTTTGCGGGCTCTAATTCATACCAGTCAGATGAGATTCCAATTATATGAACATAAATTGGTTCTGTCAGATTTGTTTGTCCAGAATTGAAGATTGTAAATTCAAGATTTGTTGGCTCATTTAAATGAACGCTTACTATGTCTGGCACATCCAAAATGCTTAATTCCTTACTTCTCGAGACTTGGATCGTTTTTGTTGTATTACAACCAATATAGGGCTCCTTAATTGCTTGGATCAGGAGGGTTGGGTAACCCTCTGCATAGGGTGCTACTATTGTTGCTCTGAAAAAGCCCCCGGTAGTTGTCATATCGGTTGATGAGTAATTATATAATGGAAACGATAACCTTATCGTTGCTCCCTCAACGGGATTTCCATCATTATCGAGCACTTTACCATTCACAACTACCGTATCACCCATAAATACCTTCTCCTTTTCAATTTCAATATTTGAGAAGTGTAGTGCCCTTTGTTCGCCAATAAAGAACGCAGAGGTTGAGAGTATGGTAAATTCCATGGCATCCCTTATTGTATGTACCTTGGATTGGACAAATTTCCATGAGCCAGTGCATGTGCTTTTTTCGAAATTCCAATTCTTACATTCATAAACCCTCAAATCCTGTTCATCACCATGGACGAGTGAACTATCGTATGGAACATATACCCATCCATGAGAAAATGGCAGTGCAAACTCTATAACAATTATCTTTACGAGTCTTAGACCGCCCGGAGCCCCACTATTTATATGGTTTTGATCAAATCTTATGACGTTTCCCGAAATACCGAGCAATGAATCTGATTCCGAGATTGTGACATTATAGAATCTTGTAATGACACCACTACCGAATCTAATTTCAACATTATATTTTCTAGGTAATAGATTTATTGAGTATCTACCATTGGAATCTGTTGTCGTTGAGATAACCTGTCCCGTTTCTGTGTCTTCAAATGATATCGATGCTGAAACAACGTTTCCCGCAGCATCTATCAATTCACCAGAAATTTGCAGGACAATCTTTAGTGGAATTACTGCTTGAGAGGAGTAGTCATTTCCATCAATCATCGTAGAGAATTGGACGAAGAAGTCATAAAGTCCCGGGCTTAGGGTAGATGGAATATTGACATTTATTGTGCAAATTCCAGAAGTGCATTCAATTTTATTTATATAAACCTGTTTAAAGATGTTGTTGCCCATTATCACCGCAGTGACATCATCCTTAGTGAAATCATCGGGATTCCCCACTGGGAATTTGACCGATATGGGGATATCCTTTTCACATAATGTATTTACTGGGCATATAATCTCGTTCTGATTTATCTGTATTGTGAGTGGGGCGTTTACCTTTATATATCTATCCGACTCATCAGTTATTGTTCTGCCACTTGAAGTTGCGGTTACCCTTAAATCATAAATTCCTTCAGGTAGCCTACTCATGCACTCTCCGATGTTTCCATCGGGACACAAGTCAAGGGTTATTTTTTGGTAGTTGTCTGTTGTTACTGCAGACACAACACTTACCTCCTCATCACCAATTTCAACATCAAAATCATTCTTTGATACAGTTATTAGGTTACCATCTAATCTGAAATTGACCTTTATCTCTAAGGTATCCCCTATATATGCATTGATCCTGTCTCCCTCTCTAACAATGCTAAACTCTAATTTGTGTGCTGTAAAGGTGGATTGCTTTTCTGCAGAATATCCATTATATTCACAAGTTATTGATACTATGTAGTTGCCGGTCTCTGAGAAATATAGGAGAAATCTTGGTATTGAAACAAAATATTTTCCTCCAGAAAAACTGAGTTGCTCGATTGTGGATAGACCACTTGGTGACCTTATGTTGGCATGAAGGTTGGCATTTGTTATATATGTCCCATTAAACTTGCATCTCGCCGATATTGTGATGCTTGGGTCTTCATTGAGCCATATTGTTGTTGGATTTATGCTAACATCAGTAACCTGAAGAAGTTGGGCATTAACACTATCTATAAGAAATATAGAGATTTCCAATACTATAAGGATTTCAACCAATCTTTCTATTTCTCTTATTCTGAGTTTCATAAATTCCTAACCCCTAAATCTTAATAATCTCCTTAGGAATAATAAACTTGGAGGCTTGTATTCCTTTCTCAACAATCTCGCCGCCAAATATTTGAAATCGATAGATGCTCTCGAATATGGATTCTTATGGATCACTGGAATATTTTCAAATGCGGCCTTTCTGACAAATGAATCCTCTGAAATTCTTGATATTATTGGGACCTCGCACATCAATTCAACCTCATCAGGCGTTAGCTCGTATGCATCGTTCCTTACTCTATTGATAACGACACCTATATTCTCTTTTTTCATCCACTTTGCCAATTTTATAACCTTCAATGCATCAGTGACTGCGGGGACCTCGGGATTTGTTACAACGATCACGGAGTCTGAGCATTCTATTACAGATTTTACAATCTCATTCATTCCTGGGGGGGAATCCAGGATTATTGTATCATCTAATTCTCTCAGAATTTTCTTTAATCTTGAAAGGTCAATATTCTTATTTGATGGTGTTATGGAGGAGGGTATAATCTTCAGACCAACCGGATGATAAAAGATACTGTGTCTTATCCTTACACTTCCATCCAAGGCGTCTTGCAGTGTCAATGGCATTGGAGGGACGCCCAATTGCAGAGAAATGTTGGGATTTTCTATGTCTAAATCTATAACAATACTCTCCTGACCAAATTCCGCAAGCGCGGCGGCCAGATTTATCGAAAATGTCGTCTTACCAACTCCTCCTTTTCCCGATACAACGCCAATAATATGGGACATTATAAATTATTATTGTTTTAAAAATTAATATAATAATATATTTACATATTTCATTATTATAATAAAAATCGATCTATGGGACGTATCCAATAAATCACAGGGCTCCGAGATTAAGCCTGTGCCTATCGAGCATCGAGCACTCTGGAGCATTCTCTGATCTTATCTGCAGCAGGCTCGCGATGATTAAAGTAATGGGAAGCTAACATACAATACCACTTCTTCTCTCTTGAGAACGAGATGGATTCCTGGAGCGCCAAAATTTATTCCAATTCGGATCTAAGGAATATATCACGATACACATGTAAACCATCCTTCTCTATCTCGAGTCTGTAGATTCCCTGCCCGTGATTTGTTTCCCTCATCTTTAATATGCTTAGTCTTCTCTCAAGTAGTCTTTCTCTATCACCAAATGCGCCAGTTACCCTAACAAGTTGAAGGTACAGAATTCCATCAACAACAAAATCCTGAACCCCAAACTCTATATCTGAGCCCCCCCTTGTCCTTTCATGTGTTAATATAGTTGTACATCCGAGTCTCTTATAAGTTGAGATTAATTTTTGAATCCCCCTTCGTTCCCCACCATAACCAGAACTGAATTGCAAAACGAGGTTTAATGGATCTATTGCAATTCTCTTTGCTCCAAACTCAATTATGCCCTCCTGAAATTCCTTGCTCGTTATTTTCTCCAAAATATCCTCTCCATGTTCTGGTTTTATTTCTAATGATAAGATACCTATCATTCCCTCATCATGTAATTTCTTTATGTCATAGCCAAATTCAATAAATTGTCTGTGTAAGTCATATATTGTCTGTTCAATCGGGATAAATATGCCTTTTTCTCCATACTTCAGCGCACCATTCACTATGTATTGAAGTGCAAATATCGTCTTTGCAGATCCAGGAGTTCCAGTAACGAGGATACAAGAACCCCTTGGAAAACCGCCCTCGAGCAGGTCATCTAAGCCAGGAATGCCAGTTGGAACTCTATTTGGTTCATCTCCTTTTTCCTTTTCCCCCTCTTTTTTCTCTTCTTCCACTCTCTTCAACCCTTCTCAATCTTTTTAGATAAATTATTGACATCAATAATATTACATTAATTATTACTAAAATTACAATTATAATATCCTTTATCGGCAATATTGATTTCTTCTCAAGTTTAATTTCCTCAGAATGATAGATTTCCCCATCCATCGTAACAAATTCAAATTCTATCTTGGATTCTTTCCACACGGTTGGGATATATGCAACTCTTATTGTCTTTTCCTCATTCTTACCAAGAGAATCCACACTAAGTGATTCAAAAATCCAGCCCAATGGATATCTCTTCGGTATAATGACTAAATTCTCTATGTCTCTATTTGGCTTTATTTTGATGTCGACATACCGCTCAGTTGTTTCATAATCTATTTCAAGGCTTCTCTCTGTTTCATTCTCAGTAATATTCAAAGTTTTATTTCTCATAATTGCGGTGAAATTTACAACTGGTCCTTCGAATATCCTATTGCAATAATAGATAAAATTCCTCGCGGTATAGTTCCCAGATTTGGTGGGATAGAAATATGTATTGATTTCCCTCGTATCCCCCGGCTCGATTAAGATTCCCTTACTCCATGCAACATATTCAAGGGTTTCATCCCTATAGATATCACTTCTCATTCTCAGATTACAACTAACAGAACCAATATTCTCAACTACAATACGCAATCTCTGGGGGGCATTCTCTATAACCCTTGAATAATTGAAGAATGGGAGAATATAGTCGATATTTTCATCCACATATACATGAATCTCAATTATGGCGTATGCCATCTGAACCATGAGAATTGCACAAAATACGAGGAGATATCTCATATTAATCATTTTAACATCCAACAATTGGTAATAAAAATTCGAGGAGTTGATACTTTGGCTTTTTTGTTATAACATCAATTTCCCCAGAGTAGTTCCCCACACTATCCCCGGTAAACACGAGTTCAATTTCTCTGCTCTCACCCCTTTCCATTACGAAATCACTATCCTTTATTTTAATGAAATCGCTTATCGTTCCATATGCCCTAATGCAGACCCTTGCCCTTGAATCCCTCTTATTCTTTAGATTTAGGAATTTCCTAACCGATAAATTCTGCGGAATAACACCAAAGTTTAATTCATCCCTGTCTGTTGAGATTCCAACGCGCAGTGTTCTATTCTCGAGATTTAGTTCCGTTATATTCCCCGTTGTGGGGTATCTCACAATATATACCTTAAAGAGTGGCGTATCTGCTCTCATGTCTGTAGGTTTCTTTATAATTCCCTCAGGCTTCGGAGCCTTCTCAAGGATAAGGAACGCGAACAAAATCATTAGCACAGCAAAGAATATGATGATTACATATATTACTTTAATGTTCAATCTGATGAACCTTATCATTTTTAATCACTCTTTAACCAATAGATAAATAATATTATCATAATGATTATAAGTAATATGTATAGCCATGGGATCTCCATTTTCTTTGGAATTTCTACCATGGGTTTTGGTCTTACCTTTATTATAACTGGTATCTCCACTCTATCCTCAAATACGGCCTCCCCAGTGATATAATCTACCCTTGCCTCAGCCCTGTATGTCCCCGGAATCACATCACCAACCCAGTATGCGGTTAACGGCTTTATCTGACCCGGTTTTATGTATTGAATACCAGATTTCAATTTTGCCGTTAGATTTCCAAATTTATCATACAGTTTTAATTCTGAAACATATGCTGAAATTGTGCATGTTCCCGTGTTTTTGAACAGAACATCTATCTTTGCCTTATCCTTGCTTATTCTATCTCCAATTATTGACATTATCTCACCGTCTCTTTTCGCCTCCCCAGTTATTCTAAATACAAACACAAATCGTGTGACTGCGATTGTCGCTATCCCAGTACCTCTTGTAGCAACCGTCCCAATTCTTGGAGATAATGATATTGAGCCCGCATGATACCCTGGCTCGGCATCCTCTGGTATGTGGAGGATTATATCGGCTTCTTCATTCGCCTTAACAACGCCACCTCTTGCTAGATACACTATCTTCGTCCTCCCCGGAGAAAGAAGTAGCGGATTTCTTGGAATTTCTACCCATGAGGAGATATCCTCTTCCGATGCCTCACTAGGGATGAAGGTGTATCTTCCCGTTTGATTTCTATAATACATATCCCTGTGAACTGGAGTATAACTTAATCCCACAAGCACATCACTCTTTGCATTCGTCATTAAATAAAATCGGAATGCTACATCACTTCCCGGCTTTAATTCTCCGAGGTCATAGACCCCTGGGGCAGTCCCTATTGATATTGCTCCGGCGATATTACATTCTGAGAGAATTAACATGAATATAATCCAGTACTTCATAACCGAATCCATCATCTTACAAACCGAAAGGTATTTATATAACTTTTTTCATATATAAAACTATATCAATATATTATTATCTTTACATTTTGCAATATAACTATATAATTATAATAAAATATCATACTAATAAAATTAAATTTAAAGAATATCGAAGGTAATTGAAAATGGAGAGAAGGATTTTAATGGGAATATTTTTCATATTGCTGGGGATTTTATTCATGGACACGGTTTCTGCCCAGTTGGGTGGGAATCTATCATTTAATGATTCGGAGTATGCGACCGTTTCTGTGAATGTATCTGCAAAGGCAATGGTCGATATTTCGCCATCAGTATTCTCCTATACTGCCGTGGAACCGGGTGAGGCGTGTGGTTATGACATCAGTAATGGTCTGTGTAATGAGAGTAGTGGTAATTATTGGGCGATTCAGATTGAGAACATAGGTTCGGTAAACATATCGAAGGTATGGTTCAATGCCACCTATCCAACAGCAAGACCATTTGGTGTTGGAAGTAATGCAAATACAGATGCCGGGAACTATGTTGTCTTAGCAAAGAATACAACCACCAACGAATATTGGTTTATAAATAGAGTTGAGTATAATGAAACGACAACTCTATACTACATAAGAGATGTGGATGGAAATATGCCCCCAAACACATCAAAATATACATACGGAAGATTCAGAAATGGTAGCAATGAATACTTCTGGATGATTGACAAGGTTTCAGCGTGCAACGAAACTCCAGCGCCGACCTTCTATATTGGGAGTACTGCTCACTCAAAAACATCAACTGGTTCGACAGACTTCACAAATAGCAGTGGTGATATAATAGCAGTTTCTATGAGCATAAACAATAATCAGTGGGCTTATGCAGATATCACAACGGGGCCATTAAGTGGTCTATGTGTTGCGATAGACTCCACATGCACGAGATTTTTCTTCTCAAAGTGGAATGCAGATTATCCATTCAATCTATGCAGTAATGTGGATTATGCTTGGTACGAACCAGTTGATGGTCCATTAGTGCCAGGGGATTCGTTTGCAATGAAGATAGGCGTCTTGGTGCCATATGGTATCTATGAAGGTCCTTCCAACTCGGGGCGGATATATGCGATCGTTAGTGATACATAAATTTGATTAAATTAGATTATAAATTTTTATTTATGGAGGTTGCCGAATTAGGATCAGAATAAAGGGAAATTGACGCCAACCACCACCCCCAATCCACAATCTCCCTTTCGAGTTCGGCAACCTCCCCAGATTAAATTAAAATGGAAGAGGAATTAGACAGAATAGATGATATAATAATGGAGATATTAGAAAAGAGCGACAAACCAATGACTACCTATAAAATTGCAAAGGAGGGCAAGATAGCATGGTCTACGGCAAATACACACTGCTATAAATTAAAGGCATTGGGCATATTAGAAGAGAAGACCATAAGGACAGAGATCGGACAGAAAAAGGTCGTCTGGAAATTAACTGCAAAGACGCCAACCCTGGACAAGTTCATTAAGAAGTAATCTCAGCAAAGTAGTTCCTCATAGATTTCCTTAAGTCTTGCCCCTATATTCCTTAAAGAGTGTTTTTGGGACATCTTAAATGCGTTATCTGCAATTCTGTTTCTTAAATTTTCATCCTCAATCAGCAATTCTAATTTTTCCTTGAATTCTCTATCATTTCTTGCCTTTAAGCAATTTACCCCATCTTCTAACCAGTTTTCATACACCTCTAAATCCCTAACGAGCAGGGGTCTCTTACATGCCGCCGCCTCCAGCAGCACAATTCCCTGGTTTTCGCAAAGGCTTGGAAAGAAAAATATATCCGTTCCGGAATATGCGGCAACTATATCTTCAATATAGTCAAGAAATCTTACATTCTCCGGGGAATTTTCTATAATCCTTTTAACCTCGGGGTCTTCTAATCTTCTGTACCTTCTCCCAACCCAGATGAATTCCTTGTCCATAAATTCCTTGGCAACTCTAACAAATGTTCTTAGTCCTTTTCTTAGAAATAGATGTCCAACATTCATTGGAACTATTCCATCAAGTTCATAAGTTTCTCTAAATCTCCTCCTCTTCCTTTCAGAGAAATGGAATTTTTCTGTATCTATACCATTGCTTATAACCCTTATGGGCTTTTTTACCCCCGCTCTCTCCAACACCCCTTTCGTGTAGTTTGATGGACACAAAACCAAATCCGCTTGATTATAGTAGAATGTTAGACATCTTCTCAATATGGGGGCAATCTCATTACTAAACCTATAGCTATTCCTGAAGTCATCTGCAGTCACATGGGCGTGGAGTATTACCTTCTTGCCCCTTCTCTTCATAATCTTTGCAAGATAAAGAGATTTTAAGCCAATGATATTGAGATGAATTATATCGAAGTCCTCATCGAGATTGTTCGTATATTCAACATTATTCAATTCCAACGCCCTTCTTTGATTTCTTATTGCAGTTCCTATACCACTACATCTCAATAAATCTTCGAACTCTAAGTAGAGGCAAATTTTCATTTGAGAAACCTCCCCCTTAGACAGAGAATACATACTCCCTTCTCACTTACATAGCATCTATGGCATACCCTCTTTCCACAGATGCTGCATGTGTATAAAACCCCGGGATTGGAGCATATATCGCACAGACCATTTACCATTTCTTAGTCATTTATTTTTTTGGAAATTCGACCTCTTTTGTTTTTATATCAAACTTGGGCATTCTAATTGGAACAGGCAATCTTAATTTTCTTGAGAATTCAACACCTTCCAATAGAGAATCCCTTATTATTGCAATTGAAATCTTCTTCACAACCTCGGGCTTTAATTTTATTGATTCTTTCTTCTCTTCGATATCCTCCCTTAGATTCTTACTGTAATACCATACATTGCCCTCAAATTTCATATTTCCAAGATTTGGCTTATATTCAACAGAAAATTCAAAAAAAACCCTTAGGAATTCGCCTATCGCGGGGTCTTTGTCCAATTTGACGGACTTTATGGTAAAGTTCGAATTTATATCAACACTCTCTGCTACAACATTTGTCCTTTCCCCCGACATCCTATCTAATCTATAATTTATTACTGGCATTTCATTCACCTTTAAATTTTTATATAAATTTTTATATTAAATTTTTTAAAGGATCTGCAAAATTCTCGCACACCGGAGAGTATAAGGTGATACTATAACCCTATATGGATCCACTACAATATACATTAAGATTGATAATAAATAAATCCATCGTTCCAAGACAAGGGAGAATGGTTTTAATTTTTACGGGTGATTTCCAATCATTCTCAGCCCCAATTTCTCATCAATTCCAAGCATTATATTCATGTTCTGCACCGCCTGTCCAGATGCGCCCTTGATTAGATTATCTATTGCGGAGATTATTATAGTTCTGTTAACATTTTCATCGTAATGAACACTCAAATCACAGAAATTCGTGTTTATCACATCTTTTAGCGTTGCATTCTTGACGATCCTGACAAAGAACTCATTCTCATAATAATTTATGTAGTGCGTCTCCAACTCATCCACATGACCAAAGAGATAGACATTTGACAAAATACCTCTTATAAGTGGCATCAATATTGGTGTGAATCCTATCTTAACACTCTTAAAAATTTTTGATAGAATGAATTCCATTTCTGGTCTGTGTCTGTGTTTTATTATGCTATAGGGTTTTAAATTGTCATGCACTTCTGGATGATGCAGAAAGTGAGATGGTTTTGCCCCCGCCCCGGATGTCCCAGATTTCGAATCAATAATAATTCCCTCTGTATTAAATTTATCCTCAAATTTTGATAATGGCAATAATGCCAATAAAACTGATGTGACATAACATCCTGGATTTGCTACGAGTTCTGCCCCTCTTATCTTCTCTCTAAATAACTCCGGCAGACCATAAACTGCCCTCTCTATCAACTCTGGACACTCATGTCTCTGATAGAATTCCTCATAAATCTCCTTACTTAATCTAAAATCTGCCGATAAATCAATTATCTTCATCCCTCTATCTATTAACTCCGGAACGATCTTCATTGATGTTCCGTGAGGAGTTGCGAGAAAAACAACATCAGAATCTATCTTATCAATCTTCAAATCCTCAAATTTTCTATCAAATATCCCACGCAAATTTCTATGCAACGAAGAGACCTTTTCCCCCTTAAATCTTCTGGAGATCGGTATTATCTCATCAACCTCGGCATGATTAAGCAATATCCTAATTAACTCAGAGCCGGTATAACCCGATGCTCCAATTACGGCTACATTTATCATTCTCTATTTCGCCAGTTTTATATCCGACGCCTTAATCGTTTTCCTTCCAGCGTGTCTTGCAAGCTTTGCAGCCCTCTCCGCAATCTCTACAGCTTTTTCCTCTAATATATCTCTCAATGCCATCGTTGCATCCTCACTTACTCTAATGTCGCCTCCGGACCTTCTTATTATCCTTTCAATTGGTGCAAGTGGTAACTCTGCCATAATGCTATTATTTAATTTATTATATAAAAATTGTTGTAAATTATTAATCATTGTAAATTTCTTAGAGGTGATAATATGGTCGGTAAGAGTGAGAGGTTCATACTATGGTTTGATGAGATCGGCATCGAGGATATCCCACTGGTTGGTGGAAAGAATGCATCCCTTGGAGAGATGATTAGAGAATTATCTGAAAAGGGTATAAATGTACCAAATGGATTTGCCATTACTTCATATGCATATAGATATTTTATTAAGAATGCCAATATTGAGGATAAGATAAGGGAAATTCTATCCGACTTAGATACCCATAACATAAGAAATTTAATGGAGAGGGGTAGAAAGATTCGAGAATTGATAGAGAATTCAGAATTGCCAAGGGAATTGGAGGATGCAATAATTAATGCATATAATGAAATGGGTAAGAGATTTGGCTATGGTGAAAATCCAGATGTTGCGGTTCGTTCAAGTGCGACCGCGGAGGATCTGCCAGATGCATCATTTGCTGGACAGCAAGAGACATTCCTTAATGTAAGGGGTGCGGAGAATGTTATTAAGGCGTGTAAGAAATGCTTTGCAAGTCTATTTACAGACAGAGCCATTTCTTATAGAGTTGATAAGGGCTTTGACCACTTTAATGTTTATCTGTCAATCGGAATACAAAAGATGGTGCGTTCCGATTCTGCCTCCTCCGGGGTTGCTTTTTCTATCGACACCGAATCTGGCTTTAAGGATGTTGTCTTTATAACCGGTTCGTATGGTCTGGGAGAGAATATTGTTCAAGGAAAAGTGAACCCAGATGAATTCTATGTGTTCAAACCAACCCTCAAGAAGGGGAAGAGACCAATAATTGGAAAGAAATTGGGGACAAAGAGAATCAAGATGATTTATTCTGAGTGTGGAAATGGAACAAAGAATGTGGAGACAACCGAGGAGGAGAGAAATAAATTCTGTTTGAGTGATGACGAGATTCTTAAGTTGGCAGAATGGGTAACGATAATTGAAGATCATTACTCAAAGAGGGAAGGAAGGTTTAAGCCGATGGATGTGGAATGGGCCAAGGATGGCGATGGTAAGAATGTGGGTACTGGGAAGCTTTTTATTGTGCAGGCGAGACCAGAAACAGTTCATTCGATAAGGGATAAATTGGTCATGAGGAATTATGTATTGAAGGAGAGGGGCAGGGTTCTGTTGGAGGGACAGGCAGTTGGTGACATGATCGGTCAAGGGGAAGTCAATGTTATTGAGAATGCAAAAGACATAAGAAAATTCAAAAAGGGTCAAGTCTTAGTAACGGATATGACGGACCCAGACTGGGAACCAATAATGAAGATGGCCGCTGCAATAGTAACGAACAGGGGTGGTAGGACATGTCATGCAGCAATAGTCTCAAGAGAACTTGGAATTCCTTGCGTTATAGGAACCGAAAAGGGGACAAAAATTCTAAAGACGGGACAAAAGGTAACGGTTTCGTGTGCAGATGGAGAGATTGGCTATATCTATGATGGTCTATTAAAATTTGAGATTGAGGAAATAAACCTCGACGAATTACCAAAGACGAAGACAAAGATAATGATGAATGTTGGAATCCCAGAAAAGGCGTTCTTCGATGGTCAAATCCCAAATGATGGTGTTGGTCTGGCAAGGGAGGAATTCATTATAAATTCCTATATCGGAATTCATCCATTGGCGCTAATAAATTATGAAAAATTAAAGAAAAGGGCGAAAAACAATAAGAAGATCGCAGAGGTTGTGGAGCAGATAGACAAGAGGACGAGCGCTTATAAAGACAAGACACAATTCTTTATTGATGAACTTGCCAGAGGTATTGGAAGGATTGCCGCAGCGTTCTACCCAAATGATGTAATCGTCAGGTTTTCCGATTTTAAGACGAACGAATATGCAGATCTGATTGGCGGTTTTTTGTATGAACCCCAGGAGAGCAATCCAATGATTGGATGGAGGGGTGCATCTCGCTATTATGATGAAAATTTCAAACCGGCATTTGGTCTCGAGTGTAAGGCAATTCTTAAGGCGAGAAATGAATTTGGACTAACAAATATAAAGGTCATGGTCCCATTTTGTAGAACTCCCGAGGAAGGTAAAAAGGTGATTGAAACGATGAAGGAGTTTGGTCTCGTTCAGGGGGAGAATGGCTTGGAGGTTTATGTCATGTGTGAAATTCCATCAAATGTAATTCTCGCGGATAAATTTGCAGAAATCTTTGATGGATTTTCCATTGGTTCAAATGATTTAACTCAGCTGGTATTGGGTTTGGATAGGGATTCCGAATTGGTTTCCCATATATATGATGAGAGAAATGATGCTGTAAAGAAAATGATAGCCAATGTCATAAAAATTGCGAGGGAAAGGGGGAAGAAGATCGGCATCTGTGGTCAGGCCCCCTCAGACTACGAAGATTTTGCGGAGTTCCTCGTCGAGTGTGGAATAGATTCAATTTCATTAAACCCAGACACCGTGATAAAGACAAGGCTACGTATTGCTGAGAAGGAGAGACAACTTGGAATTTCCAATGAATGAGCCGTAATCTAAAAGAACGCACCGCGAATTCCATCAATAACATACTGAACCGAAATCGCGGCAAGAAGCAGACCCATAATCCTTGTCAATACCTTTGTTCCCGTCTTTCCCAAGAATTTATAGATTAGATACATTCTCGAGAATATAATACTCGAAATACAGAACACGAGGAATATGTTAATAATCAAAATAAAGATATCCACTATAGTGCTAGCCTCTGTCATCAACACGATCCCAGTTGTGATTGCTCCCGGACCGGTCATTAGTGGAATTGCCATTGGAGTTATCGCTATATCCTCCTTATCTAATTCTTCAATTTCCCCAGTCCCAGTCTTCGTTCTTCTGCCAAATAGCATTTCAATCGAAATTATAAGCAAGATTATTCCACCGGCGATTCTGAACGAATTTATGCTAATCCCAAGAATGTGGAATATTAAATTTCCAATTAATGTAAATACAATAAGAGAGAATGTTGCAACCCTTACAGCCATGGCTATCATGGCTTTTCTGTCCCTCTCGCTATAGCCCTCGAGAAGTGTTACAAATATGGGAACCAAACCGAAGGCATCTACAATTACAAATATTGCAACAAACGATTTTACTGCAAATTTCCAGTCAATTAGTGCAAAGATCTCAAAGGGATCAATTAAATTCATTTTTTCCTTAGATATCTCTCCACAATCTTCAGTGCACAGAATTCACCACACATGGTACAGACCCTCTTATTCCGTAACTCCGGGTGATAACCCTTAATACTCTTATCGATGCACAATTCAAATATTCTGTCCCAGTCTAATTTGCATCTCGCCCTGGATAATTCATCATCGATCTCCGGATCTTTCAATCTTATAATATCTGCAGCATGGGCGGCAATTTTTGATGCAATCACGCCTTCCCTCACATCATCAACTGTTGGCAATCCAAGGTGTTCTGATGGTGTGACATAGCAGAGGAAGTCTGCCCCATACATCCCCGCAATTGCGCCACCTATCGCACCAGCAATATGATCATACCCAAGAGCGATGTCTGTAACCAGGGGACCCAAAACATAGAACGGAGCGTTATCGCAAATCCTTTTCTCCAATCTTATATTCATCTCTATCTGATCCAATGGAACATGCCCGGGACCCTCTATTATCACTGGAACCTTCTCCTTTCTCGCCATTCTTGTTAATTTTCCAAGATTTATCAATTCCCGAATTTGTGGAATATCTGTTGCATCGTGAATTGTGGCCGGTCTTAGAGCATCACCCAGGCTGATAACAACATCATATCTCTTTACAATCTCCAATATATGGTCAAAATTCTCATATAATGGATTTTCTCTCTCGTTCTTAATCATCCACGCAGCAATAAAACTTCCACCCCTTGAGGTTATCGGAATAATCCTCCTCTTGACATATCTCAATATATCTTTCGTTATTCCACAATGTAGTGTCAAGAAGTCAACACCATCCTTACAATGCTTCTCTATAACATCTAGAATAAAGTCTTCCGACATATCCGTCTTCTTTTCAATAAATGCTTGGTATATCGGAACAGTACCCAATGGAACCTTCGTATTCCTCAGAATCTCTCTTCTTATCAAATCCAAATCGCCACCGACACTCAAATCCATAATTGTATCTGCTCCCGCTTCTATTGCGACCCACGCCTTCTCCAATTCCTTTCTTAAATCAACAATATCCGGAGATGTTCCGATGTTTGCGTTTACCTTTATCCTCAAACCTTGACCTATTGCCAGCGGCTCTATTTCACGCTCAGAATTTTTAACAACGACAATTGAGCCCTTGTCAATTCTCCTCTTCAACTTCTCCTCTGAAATTCCCTCTCTCTTTGCTATTCTGGTAAGCATTTTAATATTTTTAATATGATAGGAATTTGGTTGTATTAAAACTATGAGAGTAAAGGAACCGTCACAGCGCCATTCCTGAGCATGAGAATTTTCGCATCCTTACCCTTTTCTTCTATTGCGTTATCTATTGCATCTTGCAAGTCTTTGAATGGTGTCATAAAGCAATTCCTAACAATTTTGTCATTTAAATCGGTGATTGCGCACATCTTCGCCCAGGTTGCAAGGTCGATGAATTTCGCTGCCTTGTGGTAGCCAAGTTTATAATTATCTTTTATTTCATTGAATAATTCCTCTGGAATATCTGATTTTTCTAATAAATTGTAGAATTCGGAGGGTCCGATTCCGTTATCACATTTTGAAACTAGAATGAGATAACCATCCCTTTTTAATGCCATTTTTCCATTCTCCAATGCCTTTTGTGATTGATAGAGATTCTTATCCAATGGTCTCTGAGCAACCGTGATGACGATATCTGCCCTCTCCTTAATTGGAACACAGTAAATCTTTTTGCACGATTTTACCGCTCTTAGAAATGACCCCCTCCAGTCCCCAGATTTTGAGTCATATATATCTTTATTATTATCATTAACGATATTTATGCTAAATATCCTCTTCTTTTTTTCAAGAATTGAAACCGCCTCCGTCATATCCTCATGAACTGGATTATTTTCCAGTTTACATGTTATTGCATTTTTATCCAATGCAAATCTATGGTTTTGTTCGATCGTCTTATATGCCGAAACCCCGGGCAGAAAACTCTTTCTACCGCCAGTATATCCAGCAAAATAATGGGGCTCAACAGAATTTATATTTATCAATTTATCAAATTCCATAACCCTTTTATTTATCAAAAATTCGGTCCCTTTGGATGTTTTTCCAAGAAATTCAAATTCATCATCCCTGGATTTATGAATATGTATCCTATCTCCAATTTCACCAAATCTATCAATTCCAAAAATCTCTTCCAGTTCTTCTCTGCTCGGTTCTCTATGAGACCCAGTTGCAACTATGAATTCAAAATCAGTATCTTTTATTTTATCCCAGATCGCGTCGAGAATCTTTTTTGTTGGTGTTGGTCTATCCGCGTCATTCACTATAAACAGGATTCTACCATTTTTTATAAATCTTGAAAATTCTATATGAGAGATCGGGTTTCTTAGAGACTCATTAACAACATGTTCTTCATTCCTTTTTTCTACCGGAATTGGGTCTATTATGCCGATTAAATTCTCTTTTGGAATATCAACACAAATTTCTTTATCACCATATGGAACTCTAACCTCAGTCATTTAGTATCATCTCCAGATTCCTTCTTATCTTATTTTCCATCTCTTCATATAATGAGTTTCCCTTCGAATCGATTCCAACAATTAACGGCCCAAATTTCTCTACCTCAAGAACCCACACCGCTTCCGGAATTCCGAGGTCGAGCCAATAAACATCTCTGACCTTTTTTATATATTTCGTATATAATGCGCCACAACCACCGGTCATTGCGAGATATACCGCTCTGTTCTTCATCGCATTTTTTACTCTCGAATCCATACCACCCTTCCCAACTACCGCTTTGATACGAAATCTTTCGATGAATTCCACTTCGAGGGAATTCATTCTTGAACTGGTCGTTGGTCCTATCGAGACAATTCTCCATTCATCATTGATCCTCTCAACAATTGGTCCGGAGTGGAATATTGGAATGTCCTCAATCGCGCATGGAAATTTTCTCTGTATCAATGCTCTTTTATGAGCCATATCCCTCGCCGTCACTACGGTTCCAGATAAGTAAACAACATCGCCAACATTCAGATCAATTATCTCAGCCTTCCTAATTGGTGTTTCTATTTCCATCTCAACAGAATTTAATATATCTCTTCAATTTAATTATATTATTTTTTATTTTTTCAATTGTGAAAAATGAACATCTATGATTTTGCCATCATAGGTGGAGGAGTTGTTGGTTGTGCAATAGCGAGAGAACTGGCGAGATATAAAGCCGAGATCTTATTGCTGGAAAGGGAGTGTGATGTTTGCTTTGGCACATCTGGAAGAAATTCTGGAGTTTCTCATGCCGGTTTTTATATTCCTCCAAATACCCTAAAGGCAAAACTAAATGTTTTAGGAAACAGAATGTTACCAACCCTATGTAACGAGTTGGATGTTCCCTTCAGGGAGATAGGAAAATTGGTTGTGGCGAAGAATGATGATGAAATTAAATATTTAGAAAAATTAAAGAGGCAAGGTGAAAAGAACGGGGTTGTGGGATTGAGGATCATAGATAAGGAAGAAATAAGGGAATTGGAGCCAAGGGTAAATGGAATAAAGGCGCTGTATTCTCCAAGAAGCGGCATTCTCGACCCATTCGAACTTACAATTGCGTTGGCGGAGAATGCCATGGAAAATGGAGCGGATATAATGCTAAATTGCGAGGTTAGGGATATACATGTGAGGGAAGAATTCTTTGAATTAAAGACAGAAAGGGGGGATTTTAGAGCCGAGTATCTTATAAATTCCTCCGGCTTATCTGCAGATGAAATTTCGAGAATGGTTGGTATAGAAAAATATAAAATTTATCCCTGTAGGGGAGAATATCATGTTTTGGATAAGAATTGCTCAGACATCGTTAAAATGTTAATCTATCCGGTGCCGCCATCGGAGAGTGGCGGCTTGGGTGTTCATTTAACACCAACAGTTCATGGAAATCTAATGCTTGGACCATCTGCAGAATTCATCTTAGATAAAGAGGATTTATCAACAACGAGAGAAGTAATGGAAGACCTTATTAGAGAAGCCAAGGAGATCGTCCCAGGAATCAATGCCTCGGGAATTATAAGAAGCTTCTCTGGAATAAGACCCAAATTAAATAAGAATGGAAAATTTGCAGATTTTGTCATAAAAGAAGAGATTGAGAGATTTATAAATTTGGTTGGAATAGAATCCCCGGGCTTAACTGCCGCTCCGGCAATAGCAAAATTCGTTTTAAATATAATAAGAAAAAAGAAATCTCTGGAAAGAAAGGAGAAGTTCAAGGAGACAAGAAGAAGAAAACCAAGATTTTCCGAATTGAATGAAGAAGAGAGAGCAAGGCTGATAGGGAAGGATAAAAGATATTCTGAAATAATTTGTAGATGCGAATTGGTAACGAGAAGAGAAATTATAGATTCATGGAGAAATCCTCTCAATGCGAGAAGTCTAAATTCCATAAAGATTAGAACTCGTGCGGGTATGGGAAGATGTCAAGGCTCATTCTGTCTTCCAAGAATTATAGATATCCTGCGCGAGGAATTTAATATCGATCCTTTGAAACTAACCCTATCCTGCAAGGATTCTGAAATGTTTTTCGATTATACTCGTAGAGAGAATGAAAACCATAAATGCTGATATAGCGATAATTGGTGGCGGTCCTGCCGGTCTGGCTGCAGCAATTCAAGCCAATAAATCTGGAATTTCTCATGATAGAATTCTAATAATCGAAAGAAATGAATTTCTCGGAGGAATTTTACAGCAATGTATCCATGATGGTTTTGGCATCTTGCTTTTTAATAAACTTCTAACTGGACCGGAGTATGCTCAAATTTTTGTTGACGATGTGAGGAAGAGGGAGATTAAATACATGTTGGGGAGTACGGTAACTTCTATAAAAAAGGTTAACGGCGGGTTTTCTTTAGAAGTTTGTTCTAAGAAGTTTGGGATTATGAATATTATGAGTAAGAGTATCATTTTTTCTACTGGATGTAGGGAAAGAACCAGAGGTCAGATCCTTATCCCTGGGACGAGACCCGCTGGAATTTATACTGCAGGTTGTGTTCAAAATTTGGTAAATTTAAAGGGCATTCTTCCTGGAAAGAACATAGTCATTTTGGGCTCTGGGGATATAGGCTTGATAATGGCTCGAAGATTGACCTTGGAGGGAGTTAATGTTGAGGCTGTTATTGAGATAATGCCATACAGCAGTGGATTACCAAGAAACATAGTTCAATGTTTACGAGACTATAATATCCCCCTATATCTGAAACATACGGTTGTTGAGATAAGGGGTAAGAAAAAACTCGAGGAGGTTGTTATTTCGAGGGTGGATGATAATTTTAGACCAATAGAAGGAACCGAAAGAATTCTACCTTGTGATACTTTAGTTTTATCCGTCGGTCTAATTCCAGAAAATGAACTTCTGAGAGGGCTTAATATAGCTTTAGACCCTTATACTAATGGGCCGATAGTGGATGAAAATTTACAAACTTCCATAAAGGGGATTTTCTCATGTGGAAACTGCCTACATGTCCATGATCTAGTGGATTATGTAACCCTTGAAGGAAAATTAGCTGGTAAAAATGCTGCCGAATATGTGTTGGGGAAAATTAAGGAAAAGAAGAAAATAAAAGTCAGGAAAGGCTCTGGCTTAAGATATGTGCTGCCTCATTTCATTAGTGGGAAAAAAGACATCTCTCTTTCAACGAGAGTCTTAGAGCCGGGGAGAGAGAAAAAAATTATTGTGAAATCTAAAAATAGAATTTTAAAGGAAATTTTTAAAAGAAAAGTCAACCCAGCAGAGATGATAAGATTTGAATTGAGAAAAGAAAATTTGGAAGATGTGAGTGGAGAAATCGTCGTTTCGTTGGAGAATTCATCTCTATAGTAATTTTTTGCTTTTTACCGTGCATTAAGTCTTAATGTATAAGTTGTAAGGAATACCTCTCACTTGGATTTAAGCGAGGATGATGATTCCTTTCGGGATATATGTCAGCCCTTATTTGCCAGACAGTGATCTCGTGTCGTTTCCATCGATAAAGGAAAGAATAACTAAAACTCCTCCAGAAATTTCTTTAGAACGGTCATTTTTCCAGCTGGCATTACATGCGCTCCACCCAAACCAAGATCCCTAGCTTCGTCTATTAGCTCAAGAGCTATTTCTATCCCGACTTCCATCTCATCCTGAGCATTCTTCATTCTCTGTTTTACAGAATCTGGTATGTGGACACCAGGTATCATTAGCAAATATTCTAGTATTTCATAGGAATGGAAGGGTACAACACCCAAAAGCACCATCTTCCTTATATCTTCTTTGAACACCTTCTCATAGATATTGAGGAATTCTTCTACGAGGGGCATATAAAAAACAGCCTGGGTCTGAAAAAAGTTAGCTCCGGCATCCAACTTTTTCTTAGTTTTTAAAGCCTCCGCCTCTTTGCTAAAGGCAGAAGGTGCCAAAGCGGCTCCAATGAAGAAGTTTGTAGGTTTATTCAAATCTTTTCCTCCAGCATCTTTGCCTTGATTCATTTGTCGTATCAACTTTATAAGCTTCACTGAATCTAACTCAAATACGGGTCTTGCAAATTTGTGATCACTACTCATGCAGCGAGGATGATCTCCAGTTAAAGCCAGGACATTTTCTATTCCAAAAGCACTTGCAGATATTAAATCGCTTTCTAAAGCCAGGACATTTCTGTCCCGACAGGTTAGCTGGAATATTGGTTCAATTCCATTTTGCATTAGCAAGATGCTAGCAGCCAAGGAACTCATCAATAACATCGAACCGGGGTTATCAACAACATTAATGCCATAAATCTTTGACATAAATTTCTTAATTTCGTGAATTTCTTCCATGAAATTTTTTAGATCCGGACCTCTAGGTGGAGCTATCTCACAGGTTATTATAAATTTCTTCTCGAGATTTTCGGATAACTTGCTCATTTTTCCATCTTTATTGATTTTTCAATAGGTCATCTATTCTATCAAGAGACTTCGCCTTTTCATAGACGGAAATCCAAACACATTCTTTGTTATCAACTTCACATTTTGCATCATGAACACCGCCACAGGGACCATTGGCTAAACTTTTAGCACATCTAGCAACTGTACAGATGCTGAGGGTTTCCTCAAGTCTGCAATTTCCGCAACCACTACAATAAATCTCCACCTCGCTATTTTTCTTTACACCTATTCCAAGAGTATCTACTATCGGTATTACTTCTCTGCCCAAGATTTCAGCCAAAACCTGGACACCGGCACCACACATCAAACCAAAAATTTTATCATAAGCTATAGAATCTATGCCAGAAATCTTATAATTACAAACCATCACCTGTCTAGAGACCTCTGCATTAAGTTTTTCTGAAATATCTTTTAGATTTTTTTCTGAAAAATTCCACGAGGCACAAGGATTACAAACAACAAGCAATCTCCGCTCTCCTTTGTTTGAATCGAATTTGTCGATATCCTTCAATTTCAGAACTATCATTTTTATTCCTCATGATTAATAGTTATTAAATTTTTAGAATTAAAATAAAATTTTAAGAGGGAAATGAAAAAGATAATGGCTTATCTAACAAAGGATAAGTATGCAAGCATGTTTGATATCGTAGTAAGTTGTGATAGTGGAGCTGATGTTATAGCTACTTATACATCTGTAGAGGAAGCCACAATTCAGGAAGTAGTTTATGGCTTAGCATTTACAAGACATCCAAGAGATATAAAGAATGGTATGATCTTCATAGGAGGCAGTAAAGTTCCAGAGGCTGAATCTATCTTAGAGGAGGTCATTAAAGTTATGAACACCATTCCGGAGGTATTAAGAGCATCTGTCGTGATAGACCCAAGTGGAGCTTACACAACATCAGCAGCAGCGGTTGTAAAGATAATGAAAGCTGTTCAAGCTTTAAATCTGGAAAACCCAAAAGCGGTCATCCTAGCTGGGACCGGTCCTGTGGGTATGAGAATAGGCGCTTTGCTTTCTAAAGAAAATATACAGACAAGACTAACATCCAGAAGCCTAGAAAGAGCCAAAAAAGCTTGCGAAGATATAAAAGCCAAATATGGCTTTGAAGTCGAGGCTGTAGAAGCTTCTGATGAAGAAGGCATCAGAAGAGCCATAGATGGCTGTGAGATAGCTATAACAACAGGTCCACCTGGTGTTAGATTACTGCCCAAGAAAATATGGAAAAGCTCTAAACTAAAGATAATGGTCGATGCAAATGCTGTAGAGCCGTATGGCATCGAAGGTATAAAGGTTAACGATGATTTGACCTCTCGCAACGATGGGCTTTGGATTGGGGCATTGGGTATAGGGAATCTAAAGATAAAACTCCATAGAAAACTCATAGAAAGAGCATTTCAAGAAAGAGAGATCTTCACCTTAGAGAAGGTTTATGAAATAGTAAAAACTTTATAAGAAATGGAAATTGTTCTATGTGGCGAGGGAGGTGTAGGGAAAACAACGATAGCAGCTTATTTAGCAGATATCTATGCCAATAAAGGCAAGAATGTTATTTTAGTGGATGCCGACTCAACTCAAGGCTTGGCTTTATTCTTTGGAAAATCCGTAGTTAGAAATCTTAGACTGCCAGTCATAGGCAATATAAAGCCTATGGGATCTGGCCGTATGTGTCCAGAGCCATCATAGCTTCCTCAAAAACTAAAAATCCATAGCTGGTAAGTTCATGGATGAAATGTAGCGTTATACGAAAAAATCGAGAAATGGAAAAATACGATGTGATAATAATTGGTGGTGGTCCAGCAGGATTAAGCGCAGCCTTGGTCTCGAGTTTCTTTGGATTAAGGACCTTGATTTTAGAAGCAAACAATGCTGGCGGTTCCCTCGCAAATGTTTATCCTTGGAAGATAGTCGAGAACTACCTTGGCTTTAATGAAATGAAAGCTAAGGATGTCGCCAACATCCTCATTCAGCATATAAGATCAAAAGGTATCGAGTTTAAGGAAAAAGAGGAAGTCATTTCTATGAAAAAAAGGGAAGACAACTTGATAGAAATAGAGAGCGTCAAGCAAAGTTATCTTACAAAGGCTTCCATATTGGCTATTGGCTCTAGCGTACCAAGAAAGCTTGGGGTCAATGGCGAGTCTCTAGATGGTGTTTTCTATTCAGTTATAGAGCCCCGAGAGTGGAAAGATACTAAGGCTTTGGTGGTTGGTGGTGGAAACTCAGCTTTAGAACAGGCATTGGCTTTGGAACCATACGCTAAGAAAGTTGTAATAGCTCATAGACGAGATCGTTTTAGAGCTTCTGAAGAAAATGTCAAAAATGTGGAAGATTCCAGCATAGAAGTTCTATTTAACACAGAGGTCCTAGAAATCCTTGGCAGTAAAGAAGTAGAGAAGGTCAAGCTCGTGAATAATACGACTCGGAAAATATCATTTCAAAGCTTTGACAGGATTTTGATAAGCATAGGTACAACATCTAATGTAGAATTTTTGAAAAAAATCGGGGTAGAAATAACTAATAATAGAGTGAGGGTCGATGATAAGCTAATGACATCCATCCAGGGAATTTTTGCAGCCGGCGATGTTGTTGGAAGATGGAATAGCATCCCCCAAGCGGTTGCAGAGGGTGCCTATGCAGCTTTACAAGCTTTTAAGTATGTGAGGGAACCATATTGGTAACCTATACATATTAGAGCAGATAAGAAAGCCACCACCTCTTGCAAAACCAATTAAAGTTATACCGTGCTTTTCAGAAGCCAATAGCTTCGCTTAAGTCAGTTCCCCTTAGAGATAATTAGTTTTAAGCCCGTTGGCAATATCTTTTTTACGATCCCATACCTCAATCTACCACCGAACAACAGAAATTATCCTCTAAGGGAATATCATTGAGCAACGCATAACCAGAGATCTTATAAATCTTATAAATTACATTATTCCTTGAGATATCTTCGCAGCTATATAGCATTTTCTCATCTTTAGAAAATAAAATTCCGCAATGAGTTCCACCAGTTTTTACACTCCCTCGCCCCTTTATTTAAGAAATTCGACGACTTCAATAAATAAAAATATGTTTTTCTATAAATTTAATTGATTTGTGAGATGAAAACCCCGGACCTAAAGCCAAGGATAATGAATCTAAACTTGGAGTATGTGAATAAACTCCTTGGAATGGATTTCTCCATGAGGGAAGTAAAGGAATTACTCGAGAGAATGAGGTATGGAGTGAAATTAAAAAATGGAAAATTTGAGGTCTTGATTCCTGCTTACAGAACCGATGTCTTGCACCCTATTGATTTGGTGGAGGATATTGCCATTGCCTATGGATATAAAAATTTCAAACCGGAGATGCCAAGACTCTTTACCCTGGGCGAAGGAGACAAATTTGAGAATTTTTTATCAAGAGTCAGGGAATTGATGCTCGGCTTCGGCTTCCAAGAAGTATTAACATTGATAATGACAAATAGAGAAAATTTATTCAGAAGGATGAACATAAGGGTTGAGAAGGTTATTGAGGCAGAGAATCCGGTCTCCTTAGAACATTGTGTTGCAAGGAATTGGTTGATTCCATCTCTAATGCAGGTCTTGGAGAAGAACAAGAACAGAGAGTATCCTCAAAGGATCTTCGAGATTGGAGATTGCATAAACTCAAAAGGGAAAGATGAAAAGAAATTAGCAGGAGTTGTTGCACACTCGAGAGCAAATTTCTCTGAGATAAAGGCAATATTTACTGGATTCTTAGAGTCTCTGTGGCTAAAATATGAAATTAAAAGAGAGGAGCATGGTAGTTTCATCAAGGGAAGATGTGCCTCTTCTGAATATGGATTCTTCGGTGAAATTTCTCCAGTAGTTATTGAGAATTTTGGGCTCGAAATGCCTGTAACTGCCTTTGAATTAGATCTGAATCTAATTTTTAAGAATTTTGGGAAGATTTAAATTTGAAGAGGTAAATTTTGATATGGATTCTAAAGATAAATACAAGCTCAGGAAGTTATTGCACGAACTGAGGAAGAAGAAGGGCAGACACACGGAATTGATCTCAGTTTATATCCCTCAGGGTTACGATTTAAATAATGTTCTAAACCAACTGGCTGAGGAGCAGGGAACAGCATCGAATATAAAATCAAAGACGACAAGGAAGAATGTGACCGATGCCTTGGAGAAGATAATTCAGCACTTAAAGTTATATGATAAGACGCCCAAGAATGGCTTGGTTATATTTTGTGGTAATGTATCTGAGAGAGAGGGGGTTCAGGATATAAGGTTATGGTCGATAGAGCCTCCAGAACCGATATATGTTAAGATTTATCGCTGTGATCAAGAATTTGTTCTCGAGCCCTTAGAGGAGTTAATTTTGCCGAAGGATGTTTATGGATTAATCGCAATAGATAATAAAGAGGCAACCATAGCAACTCTTAGAGGGGATAGATATACAATTATTAAAAAATTGACATCTGGTTATAGAGGCAAGCATAGAGCGGGCGGTCAATCTCATCGAAGATTTGAGAGAATTATAAGAGAACAATCCCATGAATTCAAGGTCAGGGTCGCCGAACATGCAAGAGATGCATTCTTACCAAACCTGAAGGATTTGAAGGGAATTATTATTGGGGGTCCCGCCGGGACGAAGGACGATTTTATTAATGGAGATTATTTACATCACGAATTGAAGAAGAAGATTATTGGAGTTTTGGATATCACTTATACCGATGAATCTGGAATTAGAGAATTGATATCAAATTCTAAGGAAATTCTGAAGGATGTCGAGATTGTAAGGCAAAAGGCATTAATGCAAAGATTTCTGAAGGAATTGGTCTCGGATGGAAATATTGCATATGGAGATGATGTTGAAGGGGCATTGAATGCTGGCGCGGTAGAGACATTGCTGCTCTCCGAGAGATTAAGTGATGAGGAGATCGACAGATTGTATGAGATGGCAAAAATAACAGGAGCGAAAGTTGAGATTCTTGCAGATGACTTTGAGGAAGGTTATCAGTTATGGAGCACATTCGCAGGAAAGGCGGCGCTCCTTAGATTTAGAGTTTAGCCTTATTCTATCTTGTGGGGGCTTAAAATTTAAATATCCATTCACACCTCTAAGTAAATAGTTGGATAAAAATGAAATTCAGGATTCTAATTCTAATAACTATTGAGATGTTATGCATTTCAAATTTTGTTTATGCGTATTGCTCCACAGAACTGAAGAGCCAAGAAAATAACATTCATGTATCTGTCCAGAAATGCACAAATATAGGCACATTCTCGATCGGCGCCTTATATCGGGATAGGTGGGAGAAATTAACTTATAATTACCCAAGACCCTGGGAGGGTACCTTTCTGAGTATCAAGGTCAATAATAGAGTATATTGCAACTCCAAGGATGTTGGGGGGGCGATATTTATGGATCCGTATGTCATTGAAGGGCCCCGTATTAAAGAAAACGAGATAATTACGAGGTGGAGATTGCCAGAGAATCTGATCGTCGAGGAGGTCCTTGAGTTGATTGCGAATGGAACGAGGATCTACATAATTCTGAAGAATGAAAATGAAGGGGATTTGTATGTTGGAGCGAGATTACACATCGATACAATGCTCGGAGAGAACGATGGCGCCCCAATCTACATCCCCGGGGATGGTCTTAGGTCCAAGGAAAAGGTCTACTCCGGGAAGGTATTGAATTTTGACTACTGGAAGGCATTCAACAGGGAGGAGAACGCGAGTGTTATTGCATCCGGTATGTTAAGGGGGGGAATTCTGACATATCCAGATAAATTTATTGTCGCTTACTGGAAAAAGAGCATGCATTCCGCATGGGACTATGAAATTGATCCCGAAAGGTCGATACTTGGCGACTCCGCGGTAATAATATTCTATAATCCAATTCACTTAGAGAGTGGCGAGGGTCGTGGGATCATAACAATCTATAAGAATGGAGAGCCAATCTTGGGTAGGTTTGGTATTGCAGACTTCGTTGTTGATAGAGAAAATGATTCCATGAATATAAAGGTAGATGTGATCAGCAAGGAGAACAGGAGTCGAGGCTATCTAAGAATAGAAGTAAGGGATGAGAATGGAACTCTGATCTATATCGAGAATAAATCAACGGGAATTCTTGAGAATGAAACCTCAAGAACAATAGAATTCAAATTAAACATCTCCGATTCTCTTGAAGGAGGGATGATCGATGTAAAGGCATCTCTCTATAAGGGTGGCGAGGTCGTAGATACAATAGAAAAGAACATATCACTAAATGAATCCGAGATTAGGACACTATTCAAGATAGTTGACATAAATGAGAAATTTATGCAATATGGGATAATGCAGATACATGTTGATATAATAAGTATTGGAACAATAAATAATGGCATTTTAAAATTAGATATTCTAAATTCAGATGGATACTTAGTTTTTTCTGAATCCAGGGAAAGTGGAGATGTAAAATCCCACCAAATAAAGACCCTTAAATTTGATTGGAATTTATCTGAGATCAGTGATGGTAAATTCACCATCATGGCGTATCTCTTTTCAGGTAATAAATTGGTTGACGAATTTGGTAAGAATATCACAGTAAATACATCAATATTAAATAAGACGGAGATTATAGACTCAGCGATCCCCGAAAAGACAGAAAATGCATCAATAATTGAGAAATCCAGGGCATTGGGCTTGAGGCAATTTTTTGATATTATTATCGTTGCAATTATTGTATTGCTATCAGTTCTGTATATATTCTACCGGCTAAGAGAAAGGAGGGAATACTCTGCTCGTAGAAGAAAATTGAGACGAGGCACCCCGGAAATTAATATGAAGTCTATGCATAGAGAAATTCATGAGGAAAAATTTGAGCCAGGGAGGGAATTCGAAAGGGAAGGTAAAGTTAAATTTGAAGTGGGGTTAGATAGATTAAAGAAAGCTGTGAAGAAAGCTACTGATAAACTCGAATCATTACAGAGACGCAAAAAGGGATTAGAGAAGGCATTAACATACGAAGAAATAAGAATAGAAAAATCAATAGATGGGAAGAGAATCAGAATTGTAATTGAAAATAACTCCGATATTGAGTTAAGGAATTGTATTCTTGAGGATAAATTGGAGAGAGGCTCAACGATTCTCGTCTCCGATATAGATGTCATAGGCAATTACGAAAAATTAATGATAAGCGAGGGGAATAAACTTATTTGGAAGATCGGTAATCTACCTCCAAAAAGTAGAATAGAATTGGGCTATTCTTTAGTTGTTCCGATAAGAAAGAAAATTCCACATGCAAAACTAATCTGGGACTCTGGAGAAAAAGAATCAACATGCTTTTTCTAATTTCATGTATAATATTTTTTTATGAGACTTGTCAATTTAATTTTTCTATTAATCTTGGCGACGGGCACACTTGCAGAGGAAATCTGTGAAGTTGATCTAAGGAGCCAAGAAAATAACATTCATGTATCTGTCCAGAAATGCACAAATATAGGCACATTCTCGATCGGCGCCTTATATCGGGATAGGTGGGAGAAATTAACTTATAATTACCCAAGACCCTGGGAGGGTACCTTTCTGAGTATCAAGGTCAATAATAGAGTATATTGCAACTCCAAGGATGTTGGGGGGGCGATATTTATGGATCCGTATGTCATTGAAGGGCCCCGTATTAAAGAAAACGAGATAATTACGAGGTGGAGATTGCCAGAGAATCTGATCGTCGAGGAGGTCCTTGAGTTGATTGCGAATGGAACGAGGATCTACATAATTCTGAAGAATGAAAATGAAGGGGATTTGTATGTTGGAGCGAGATTACACATCGATACAATGCTCGGAGAGAACGATGGCGCCCCAATCTACATCCCCGGGGATGGTCTTAGGTCCAAGGAAAAGGTCTACTCCGGGAAGGTATTGAATTTTGACTACTGGAAGGCATTCAACAGGGAGGAGAACGCGAGTGTTATTGCA
>Ga0209410_1000005_pt1 | contig 110883 bp, 103 predicted proteins | sample Mar14436cmmetaG_FD_184135 | JGI IMG/M metagenome (GOLD analysis project Ga0209410, IMG submission 184135) | Marine hydrothermal vent microbial communities from Guaymas Basin, Gulf of California to study Microbial Dark Matter (Phase II) - Marker... ... | reverse complement strand
TATGAGTTCAAGGATAAAGCATTTGAGATACTCGTTAGAAAGGAGGCCTTGAAGGAGGAGCTTAAGGGAGGCCGGCCTTTAATAGTGAATTTCTTGAAGAAGTTCGGGTTTAAATGGGAGCCGATGTCAGATGTAGGTCATATGCGCTTTGAACCGTATGCGAATCTGATTTTCGAGCTCTGTAAAATGTACGCCTTTGAATGTGCTAGGAGAATTGGTGTACCCATTTTCCCTGTAAGTGGAACAAACATGTTTAACTTAGAACATAAGGCTGTTAAAAAGCATGCTGAATTGTTCGGTGAGAGATTGTATGAGTTCAAGATTGGTAAGAATAGGTTCGTGCTTAGATTTGCAGCTTGCCATCAGCAGTTTGCCATTGTAAAGGATTGGACTATAAGTTACAAGCATCTCCCATTTGGCGTGTATGAGCTAGCTGACAGCTATCGCCTAGAGCAGAGCGGTGAGCTTTTACTATGCTTTAGAGTGAGAAAACTCCATATGCCCGACCTCCACATATTCTGTAAAGATATTGAGCAAGCTAAGGAGTATTCTTTAAAGGTGCATAAGCTCATACTCGACGAAATAGCCAAGCTAGGTGAAAGATATGTCGTATTACATAACGTCACAAGGTCATTCTATGAAAACCACAAGGATTTCATAGTTCAACTTAATAAAACATGCAATGCTCCATCACTGATAAAGTTTGTTCCTGAGGGAGTATATTACTGGGTTATAAACGCCGAGTACCATATAATTGACGAGTTGAATCGCCCCCGTGAAATAGCCACTTTTCAAATAGATGTCGGCAATGCTGAGAGATTCAACATCACTTACATGGACAAAGATGGATCGAAAAAGTATCCAACGATAATTCATACGGCGATAGTCGGAAGCATTGAGCGCTTCATATATACTATATTTGATAAAGCTGCAAAGGCCTCTAGAAAAGGTGAGAAGCCCTCTCTCCCACTATGGTTGACCCCGGTGCAAGTGAGGTTAATACCATTAAGAAGCGAGTTTCTCAAGTATTGTGAGGAGATGGCAGAAAAACTTTCAGCTAATAATATTAGAGTGGATATAGATGATAGAGATATGAAGCTTGGAGCAAAGATAAGAGATGCTGAGAAAATGTGGATTCCATATATTGTCTCGATTGGCAGTAGGGAAATTGAGAGTGGGAAGCTTTCAGTAAGAATAAGGGCTTCTGGAAAAGTTCAGGAGATGACCGTAGAGCAGCTCATATCCGAGATAAGAGATAAATGTAGAGGGTATCCATTCAAGGATCTTCCCGGGCCAAGGCTATTGTCAAGATGGCCTAAGGTGGTCTCCTAATGAAGTACTCGGTTGTAATTCCAGTTCATAATGAAGCTAGAATATTGCCAATAACTTTACCTACAGTTCTTAAGTTTGAGCCTGATGAAATTGTCATAGTCTTTGACAGGTGCACAGATAAAAGCTATGAAGTTGCTAGGAAAATTATTCGTGACCATGGTTTTCTAGATCGCTTCACCCCCGTTTTTAAGCGAAGGCCAGCTCCAGATTGGAATCACCAGCTGGCTCACACTCGACACATAGGATTTGAAAAGGCTAAATATGACAGGATATTAAATGTGAGTTCAGACTTCTTCCTCAAGGATGATCCCAGAAAGTATCTTCACCTCCTAGGCAAGAATAGAATTGGAATGATAACTTACAGGTACATGGATTACACTATATTCAATTTCAGTTCAATACCTGCCAACATTCTAGGTAGAATCTCCAAGTTTCTACCCATAATGGAGCCCTTCACTGGAATGTACGCCGTATACAAGCCCTATTGGAAGGCTGTTGGAGGTTTCTCAAAGGAAATAACTGGATGTGAAGATACTTATATATACAATGCACTTAAACGTGCCGGCTTCAAGATAATCTACGCACATGATGTAAGCTATTACAATACAAGGGTGAAGCACTATCCTGAGAGAATATTTAATATAGGATTCCAATACTGGAAAATACTTAGAGCTCCACTATGGAAGGCCATTCTCAGAAGCGTGGTCAGAGGGAGGCCTCACTTTCTTAAAGGCTACTTAGCTGCAAGATATAGTGAACTACGATAGTTTTAATTTCAAGACTAAGTCTTTTAAAGAGGAAACCTACGTGAATAGGTGAAGAAGTTGAGGAGGATAAACATCGGAATCCATGGTAGAAAGTGCATGGATGAAATGCCCTTTGAAATCGTGGAGAGAAAGGGTAAAGGTCATCCAGACTATATATGCGATGCCATAATGGAGCGGGCAGCTGTAAACCTATCCAAGGAATATCTCAAGCGCGTAGGAGTAATTTTACACTACAACTTAGACAAAGGACTACTAGTTGCTGGCAAGACGCAGGTGGCTTTTGGAGGGGGAAAGGTAATTGAACCAATGCTCTTAGTTTTTGGAGACCGTGCTACAGCAAAGATCAATGGCGAGGAGATTCCAATAAATGACATAGTCATAAACGCTGCAAAGGAGTGGATCAAAGATAACCTTAGATTCGTTGACCCAGATGAGCATCTAAGATATCAAGTAGAGATAAAGGAAGGATCCGAGGAGCTCACAGACATCTTCAGACGTGGAAAAAAGGTGCTGGGAGCCAATGACACCTCGGCGGCAGTGGGATACGCTCCACTTTCAAAGCTTGAGAGACTTGTACTAGATGTCGAAAAATATCTGAATTCAAGCGAGTTCAAGAAGCTATATCCAGAAACTGGAGAAGATATCAAGGTTATGGGTTACAGAGTGAAGAAGAGAGCTACTTTGACTATAGCCTTAGCCTTTGTGGACCGCTTTATAGAGAGTGAACGAAAATATTTCAGGCTTAAGCGCGAAATACTTGAGAACTTAAATGAGTATGTGAAGGAGAAAGTTGACTTCAGAGTTAAAGTAAACATCAATACACTTGATAAACGAGGAAGAGGAGTTTACGGAGTATACTTAACTGTTCTAGGTACATCCGCTGAATGCGCAGATTGTGGTGAAGTTGGAAGAGGAAATAGAGTGAATGGCCTAATACCATTGAACAGGCCTGTAAGCAATGAGGCAGCCGCTGGGAAAAACCCTGTAAGCCATGTAGGTAAAATATACAACATTCTCACACATAAACTGGCTGACGACATCTATAAATCGGTGTCAGGCATAAAGGAAGTTTATGTGTGGCTTGTAAGCCACATTGGACAACCAATAAATTACCCCGCAACAATAGACGTTCAGATAATTCCAGAGCGTGGTTTTGACATCAAGGCTGTTAGATCAGACATTGAGGATGTTATTAACAGTGAGCTCGATGGAATCTATGATTTCTGCATGGATTTAGCACATGGAAAGTTCTCTGTCTGCTAACTCTACATTGTAGCCACTGAGAACCCTACATCATCCACTACAATTTTTGGAGCTGTTACTGGCACGTTAAACTCCATCCACCAATGAAATATCTGCTCGGAATCTTTTCCTATGGCTCTTACATTCTTCAATATTTCTAGAAGATTTGAATCCATTCTCAGTCCTTTGACTCTTCCAACGATCTCACCATCTTCTATAGCATATACTCCATCCCTTACGATTGCTGAGAAATCTCCTTTTATATAGTTGTGGAATCTAATGTATGTGACATTGTTGACAAATAGCCCATCTCTAACTTCCTCTAGGAGCTCCTCATCTGAATGTTCTCCACTGGATATCTCAAGATGCCATGGCATTGGAGTAATCCATCCAGCATGAGCTGTAGTCTCTGTATCGAATTGAGCAGCTGTTACCCTGTTGTGGACATATGTCTTTAACATTCCATTTTCTATAAGCACATGATTGCTCACCGGTATACCATCGTCATCAAATTTTCTGGCTCCCAGATATCCCTCAGAAAGCGGTTTGTCACTCACGTTGAGAATCTCAGGCCCTACAGTTTCCCCTATTTTCTCTTTCAGAAATGATTGGCCCGACAATACTGAAAATGCCGAGATCGCGTATGCGAACATGTTCATTAAACTTCCAATAGCCGATTTCCCTAGAAGTACAAGTTTCCCCTATTTTCTCTTTCAGAAATGATTGGCCCGACAATACTGAAAATGCCGAGATCGCGTATGCGAACATGTTCATTAAACTTCCAATAGCCGATTTCCCTAGAAGTACACGATACCTCCCAGGCTTTCCCTTTATGACTTCATCTGACATCGACGATATTATCCCAGCCTCTCTTCCAGCTTTCCCAGGTCTGAAATCAGATAGTCTTCTTGCACATGTAAAGTAATGTCCTGTCTGTCTCTTTTTAACGAATGCTCTTACATCTAAGTTTATATGTGTTCCACAATCGTTCACAGAAACTCCATTTGTAGCTGTTAAATGTTTCTTCCAATAACTACAGTAAAGAGTTCCAGCAACCCTTCTTGCACCATGTTCTAGCGCTGATCCTATGCATACGTCAATGTAATCTACAAGTCTTTCAGGATCTACTTCAACTATACTCTTATCGAACCCTCCAGAAACTTCGGGATATTTTCCAATTTTATCTGGTAGGGGTCTATATTTCTCGAGAGGTTTAACTTTGGCGTGTAGGTATATTAGGTTGTCTATCCCCTTTTTAACGATCTTTGGGTCAGCTACATTGAATGATGAAACCATCATTCTGTTGTCCTTTATAAACATGACATCAACTGTGACCTCATTATAAATTGCATGAAGCATGATCACGTTATTTGAGAATCTGATTTGCCTAGTAGTTTTTTCATTTATTATTACAACGGCTTCATCGACATTTTTCTGCCCTAGATAGCTTAGCATTATATATGCAAGTTCCTCGTATGCCACTTCTACACACCACCAAGCCTAACTCTTCTCAATCTAATATATGGCCCGCCAAACCACACGGGAACAATCTGTGCAGGGTCTCCCTTTCCACAGTGACCAGACATAAATACAAGATTTTTTCCAACAGCGTCAATGGATTTATAAAATGCTAGTGATGTAACCTCAATAACTGGTCTCTTAACGGGGTGTACAATTTTACCGTTCCTAATCATGTACGCTTCTCTTCCAACTATTCTCATGTTAAATCTTCTATCATCAATGTTCCATTCACCAAATGTTTCGATTAGAATTCCTCTTCTAACATTCTCTAATAGCTCATCGAGTGTGTGTTCTCCAGGGGCAATGAACGTCGTGGACATTCTTATGATGGGCTCACGTGAGAAAAGGGCTGCTCTGGCGGCGGCATTGCTTTCGGTGTCAAATACATTTGCCGTATGCCTGTTATGCAAAAATTCATTTACAATACCATTTTTGATTAAGTATCTTGGTCTAGCTTTTACACATTCATCATCGTAAAGGTAAAATCCAAAGCTTTTCTCAAATGTTGGATCATCTATTACATTTACCTCTTCACAGCTTATTCTCTCTCCTAGATATTCTCTTCGCATAAATGATTCCCCAGCCTGGGCTGCCTCTCTGCCAAGTATTCTATCGGCCTCGTAGGGATGGCCACATGACTCATGGACTGCTATACCTACAACTTCTCCTCCCATGACCACGTCTATGCTTCCAGAAGGTGGACTTTTTCCATGCATGATAACCTTACATAAGGAGGATGTCCTATCATGCAGTTTCTCAATGAAGTTTATTTCCTCTAAATCATTCCATCCACCAGTTATTCCTCTTTGAAAGAGATCTTGTTCAAGGTAACCGTTATAATTGAAAGCGCTAAAGCTTCTAAGTTCAGCTCTTGTCAGGTAGGTTTTAATTAGACTTCCATCGCTATTCCCTACTGCCTTAAACACCCAATGCTCAGTGTACTCTACCATTCTATTAACTACCTTTATCTCCTTGGATGCCGATGATAAGATGGTTTTGTCTATTTCACTCATGAAATTTATTTTCTCCGAGTCATCTATGTCGTCAAAAGGCCTAGACCCAAATATGACTATGCTATCCCTATGTGATCTCTCCTTTCCGAATTTTATTTTTTCGCTTGTGAGTGCCGAGGATACCATTGCACTCTTGCAAGCACTGTTTACAGCTTCACTTATGGATTTCTCATCTAAGTTTGTAGTAGATGAAAATCCAAGTATCCCATTCAAAAGCACTCTAATTCCCATTCCAAAGTTCATGGTTATATTTGGAGGGAGCAACTGTCCATTTTGCAGTAGCATTTCCTTGCTTAGGTTAAGTTGCAATCTTGCTTCAGCGTATTCTGCCCCCTTATCAGTAGAAAGTGATATTGCTTTCTCAACTAGGTCAAGCTTTTCCTCTATGTGTAGCTTTTCCTCTATGTGTCCCGCAAGTTCTCTCATTCCTCATCCCATTAAAATCGATGCTATAAAACTGTTACACTAAAGTCGATTAACAAAATTAATATTGTCGTATTATAGTGATAGTGAGGTTGCAGAAATGAAGTACCTACTAATGGACATTCTAGCTTGCCCAGTGTGTAAACACTTCCCTCTCAAATTGATAGTGATCGAAAAAGATTCGCATTCAGAACATAAACTACCTTGGGACAAAATTCCCTGTGAAGCATTCTGTGGACGCTTAATGAAGAGCGTTGAAAAGGCAAGGCCTGACATATCAACATGTAGGGAATGCTTCAAGGAGGAGATCGTGACCGGAGTCCTGTATTGTGAAAAATGTCAAAGGTGGTATCCGATAATAGAGGAAATTCCGAGAATGTTACCTGATCAGCTTAGAGATGAAAGAAGAAACTTGGCTTTCCTTGAAAAACATCGTGAAAAGCTTCCAGAGGAGATAGTCAAATACGGTAAACCATTTAATCTTGGATGATTTTTATTTCACCATTTACTTTATCAACCCTAAAGGACTTCTCAGTAAACTTGCCATACTCTATTTCAATCATTTTGACATACATGTGTGTGCCTTCAATAGTCATACAGATCATACTTGGCTTAAGTGATCCTCCCCATCCTCCCCATGCTCCAGTAGCGCTTCCAGGATTCAGTAGTAGTATTCCCTTATGAAGTTTCACGAATGGGATATGTGTATGCCCCGATATAAGTACTTTAACATTCATCTCCCTAGCAATTTCACATAATTGCTCAGGGTCTCCTCTAGGGTATATGCCGTGACCGTGAATAACTCCGATTGTGAATTCCCCTATTCTTAGTTTCAGCTTATGTGGGCCATCTATATAGTCCATATTTCCAACAACGTATTTCACGGGAGCAATTTCCATAAGTAAGTTAAGTACTTTCCTTTCAACGAAGTCTCCAGTGCAAATTATCATGTCCGGCTGAAAATTTTCAATGGCTGCTATCACTTCGTCAGGTATTTTATCCGCTCTATTTGGGATATGCATGTCACCAAGTACAGCTATCTTAACCATGGTTCATCCAAATGTATTTAATCACATCGTCTCTATTTAATAAACGGTGAAAACATGAGCAAAGAGGAAAAAGAAGAAAAAGAGGAAAAAGAAGAGAAAGCAGAGGAAGTAAAGATCTCACCAGACGAACTAATCAAGAAAATATCTAAGCTAGAAGATTCACTGAGGCAAATATTCGGACCACTTGAAGAGTCAACAGGTATCCCCCCATCAATAACCAATATAATCAACGAGTTCATAAGCTTGATAATCAGGATCATAACCAGAATAATAGGATTCATAGCAATGGTAATTGCAACCATTATAAGACCAATACTCTTTACATTTCTAAGGCTAGGCATCTTCATGCCATTGTAGTTCTTTAACGCAAGTTAATCTATTTTTTACCTTCCATTTTTCTAATATAAGTGACGCCCATGGAAGAGATTGTAAAAGTGCATGGATGGGTTAGAAGCATTAGGCAACTAGGAAATATATGTTTCATAGTTCTATGGAACTGGAATCAGAAAATTCAATTAACTATAAAGAGAAAGGAAGTTCCTGTAGAGCTCTGGAAGCTTATAGATGAACTAACACCAGAATCTGTCATAGTCGCTGAGGGAAGAAAGGCTGAGAAGAAGATTGCAAAGGATGTTGATCTGGAAATATTCCCCTCCCAGATAGTGCTACTATCTAAAGCTTGTACACCTCTTCCACTCGATCCATCTGAGAGAGTTCCAGCCCTACTTCCAACCAGACTAGATAATAGGCCACTTGATTTGAGAAATGAGAGAAGGCATGCAATATTCAAAATATACGCTGCCTTAATCTATGCCTTCGAAGAATGGCTTAGAAAGAATGGCTTCATAAGAGTATATACTCCATCGATAATTGGAGCCCCCTCAGAAAGCGGTGCAGCTGTTTTCCCCGTGAAATATTTTGATAGAACAGTTTATCTGAGACAAGATCCTCAGCTTCATAGACAGTTGACGATAATTGCAGGCTTCGAGCGATTATATGACATTGGGCCAAGCTGGAGAGCCGAGAAAAGCCATACGACAAGGCATCTGTGTGAATACACTGTTTGTGCAGTTGAGCAAGCCTTCATCGAGGACGAAATAGATGTTGAGAAAACGGAGGAAAACCTAGTTAAATATGCTTTGAGGAAGGTGAAGCAGAAGCATTCAAAGGAGCTGGAGCTTCTGGGCGTCGATATAGAGATACCGAGGGGAAGCATACCTGAGCTCAGGTTCCCTGAAATATATGAGATCCTAAAGAAGTTCAACAAGCACATTCCATATGGTGAAAGCTATGACGATGAATCCGAGAGAATGCTGGGAGAGTATGTGAAAAAGGAGTACGATAGTGATCTCTTCTTCGTGAACAGGTTCCCATACAAGGATAAACCATTCTATGTCATGAAGGCCGAACCTCCATGGGCTAGAAGCGTTGACCTATTATACAAGGGGCTTGAGATCAGCAGTGGAGGACAGAGAGAGCATCGATACGAAGTGTTAATGAAGCAAATAAAGGAAAAGGGATTGGATCCAAAGAACCTTGAATGGTATACCAAGTTTTTCAAGTATGGTGCACCACCGCACGGAGGCTTTGCAATAGGCATCGAGCGAATGCTTATGAAAATGTTAAATCTCAAAAACATTAGGGAGGCAATCCTGTTCCCGAGAGACCCTGAGAGAGCTCTTCCATAAATGGGTAACAGTATGAAGTTTGATACTATTCTTGTAAGATATGGTGAGATAGGTACTAAGTCCAAAACTGTTAGATCCAGATTTGAGCGAAGGCTGGTAGAGAATATATCTGAAAGATTGAATGCCTCAAATGTCTCCTTTTCAAGCGTAGAGGCTAGAGATAGCAGAGTTCTCGTTTACACAAGTGACGAGAAGGCGCTTGAATCCTTAAGTAAAGTTTTTGGGATAGTGTCCTTTAGCCCAGCTACAAGAGTTGAGTGTGACCTTGACACTATTGCCAGTAAATGCGTTGAGATAGCATGCTCATCTAATGCAAAAACATTTGCCATCAGGACACAGAGAGTGTTTAAGAAGTTTCCCTACACTTCAATGGATATTAACAGAATCGTTGGACAGCGTGTGGTTGATGAGCTAGGCTTAAGAGTTGACCTTGAAAACCCGGAGCTTGAAATAGGCATTGAAATTCTAAGTGATGCGTGCTACGTGTTCATGCAGAGAATCGATGGCCTTGGAGGGCTTCCAGTATCTGTTTCAGGAAAGGTTGTCGTCTTATTGTCGGCTGGAATAGATTCTCCGGTAGCTGCATGGCTTATGATGAAAAGAGGATGCAGTATAATAGCCGTGCACTTTAAGCAGAGTGAAAGTGAGTACTCTAAGTTCATGGAGATCTGTGATGTGCTGCAGGAGTATGCATATGCGTCGAAAATAGAGCGAATAGTTGTAAGCTATGAAAAACGTATTCTCCCAGTCCTTGAGAAGCTATGGAATGTATCTAGGAAGGCTAGGAAATGGACATGCATAGTTTGTAAAATGATGATGTATAGAATAGCGGAGAAAATAGCTAGAACACATAATGCCCATGCTATAGTGACGGGGGACAGTCTTGCACAAGTAGCCTCGCAAACGCTTGAAAACTTGGATGCAGAGTCAAGGGCCGTCAAAATAAACATCCTGCGACCATTGATAGGATTTGATAAAGATGAAATAGTCAAGTTAGCTAAGAAAATAGGAACCTATAGAATTTCCGTGAAAAAACCCTATACATGCCCATATGCTCCAAAATATCCTGAAACACATGCCTCCTTAGAAGAGTTATCCATGATACTTGAAAAGGCAGATCTCAACCTCCTAGCATAGGGGATTAAATAGCTTTCAACCAATATTTTCTGGAATGAAGAGGTATCTAAGAGCTATAATTATAGTAGTGGCACTCCTCCTGTTGCTTCAAGCATTAATGATATCGACAAAGGTAAAGGAGGTTTCAGCTCTAAGCTTCGCATATATAAGCTACAATCCAAGGCTGGAATATGCGTCAAGTTTCAAGGCCTACATCAAATCTACAAGAGTGTCAGCTAGAACACGTGGAAGCGTCTCGTGGGATGGCTCATCTTACAAGATAACAGTGTCTACATCAAATATAAGAGCATATGGTTCAGCCGAATGGCATACAGGATACAGGAAAATATTCTTTACATTTCATAAAGGAGATATAAAACATTTCGTAACAATACATCTATCAGCATCGGGCACACATTTCTCTACGCATCTCGAAGTCTACATAGAGCTTGTAGATGAAGAAGGAAACTCTCTAACTGTTCAAACCGAAGTTTCAGCGAATAGTGCTCCAAAGACATGGCATATAACACTTCCAATATACGCTGAAACAACGTGTAAAAGATACATGAAAGTCACACTCGAGGCAAACCTAGTATATGGATACGCCTCCTGCACATATACTGTAACCATAGACACATTAAACGAGGGAAATGAAGAAATCTACCCTATAAAGGATGAAATGATCACAGAACAATCTAAAAATGTCTCACACAGAGTACAATTCTATTCTCTTTCATTCGACACTCCAAGCGAAGCTAGCCACCACAATGCAACGATAATATATCAAATCAACAGAAACGATCTGTCAAGCTCCATAAATGTGAAATCAAAGCTTAGAGTAGTAGATGTATCACATACACATATAAAACTGGAAAAACAAATAGGTGAAAGCTATACACAGAGCTATAACGGCCCAGACATACTAGAATTTGAAACCATAAACGACTTTACACTACTTCGCAACCCGTACATGTACAGAATACATCTGCCAGAGCATCACTTTGCAAAGACGGACAAGATAACGTTCAAGACGAACAAAAGCGAAACTATAATTGAAATCTTCAAAAATGAGAGACTTGTTCTCAACACGACATTTGACAAAATCTACTTTATCACAGGATTAGATGAGGGAGCATACACCTTCAACCTCAAGTGGACTTCAAGCGATGACATAGCATTCTCGCATGGATTCTTCAACGTCTACAATCCCATGGGGCAAGCATTTAGAATCGACGGATGCCTAGAGCACTCAATAGTATCTCTCTCAACTCCAACGATGCTCTCTTCATCCATGCACTTTGAAACAATCATCATAGTATGGAAACCCTGGAAAGATAATGCACCACAGATTAAAACCGCTGAAAACCAGTATGCCATAGTCAAAATAGCAACTAGCAGACAGATGATAAACGTACTTAAAGGAGATGCCCTTGAAGCCAAAATCATAGTTAAAGCCAAAAAGGATATCTCCGATGCAAAGCTCAAGGTAATTCTAGCTCAAAGTATTCACACTCTCAAAATTCTGAACAATGACTTCCACCTGAACAGACTGCTACTCGAGAAAACATACACAATAACCCTGTCAGAGAACGAAATCAAAGAAATAGAGTTTCACACGCCATTTCTAAAACTTGGAGAAGTCTATGGAAACGAATCTGTAAGATATGGTAGAGCTAAGCTCTACACGGTTCTATCATATAATTCAACGCTTCTCGTAAACAATATAGATATAATATTCTCATCCAAGACAGGAACACTTTTAAAACTTGAAGCATATGAGGGATGGCAAAGCACAGTTATCTTAAATGATCTCCCGTTTTACAAAGATGAAACATTAAATATCGAAGCAATCTTCACAGTTTACCCAGAGCTCAGCACACAGCCAATATCATCGCCTCCACAGAATCCATTAAAGTACATATGTAAAGGTTACGTGAAAGTCAGTTTAGAAAGCGTTAAAGGATCCCTGGAAAAGGCAACTATAAGTGGAAAAGTCAGTATAAACGCTACAGAAATAATCCTAACAGACAGTATCAACTACTACTCATGCCCAGTAATAGAGCAGAGGTTCACACTCAACTTCACTCCACCATTCAACACTACATGGAGCCTCAAAACAGTTAGAATACTCTACACATCAACTGGAACCCTATCCAGCCCAGCTGAAATGTACATGCTCAAGCCAACGACTATTCTAAGCGACTCCTCAATGATAATCTTTAACATCACTTCATGGCACCCACTGAATCCACCATGGAATGGCACCATTAATATTGAGATCAAAATTATGCATCACTCACGATATCTGTCCGCGTCATTCAATTTAACAGCAATCGAAAACGAGGCAACCGTACAAAGCAAGACATTCAAAATGAATGCAGGAGACCATGTGAAGAACATACTATTCAACCTGAAACTCATGGAAAATGTACCATCAAAACACAACGTTACAATCAAGGTAACAATATGCTCCAGGAAAATAACCTTAGGAAACATTGAGTTTGAAACTAGGAAAAGAACTCTCAAAATCACTGTAACTGCAAAGCCAACATATACGGGCGGTTTCTGGCACATAACTATAAATGTGACCGATGAACTGGGAGAGAAGCCTTACAGATTACATGGGGTAGCACTCATAGTCGAAGGAAATGAGACGATAGCTGAAAAAGCCATCGCAATAAAAAATGGTTACCTAGAGATAAACAATTGGAAATGCACTGTGAAAGCTGGCATATATACTATACAAGTTAAAATAGAGGAAGACAGCCTCTATTTTAAGGCAGAGAACAGCTCAAATAGCATACTAGTGTATGAGAACGCCATACTCATAGACTATATACAAGTGAAAAAACATGGTGCACTAAACGTTCTTAATCTCAAACTCACACTGCTAAATGGAACAGTACCAACCACGGTAAGGATACTGAACACGACAATAGCGTCGGAAAATGGGCTCTTCCAAGTGGAAATCTATGACCATGAAATAGCAGATCTAGAGCAGATAACGATATCCGTCGACGATGAAAAAGTACTTCCACTCGAGATAAAAATAGTGCATATGGAAATAGATCTCATATTGTTCAACTGTAAGCCCTACATAAAACTTTCAGAAAAACTTGCATGCAAGCTTCTCATACGGGTCAACAATGAAACTTTTAATGTTAGAATAAGTGAAAACGGTACAGCTAAAATAGACATAGATAAGCTTGGAATGCTCATGATTAAAGTGCTAGATGTAGAAGCATGCTATGCTAAGCCAGTAATATACGATTTCACCAGCATTGCAAACGGGAAAATAATGTTCAAAGGAGTCCTAGTCGAGGCGTCTCCACAGAATATAGAAGCCCTCCCAAATGAGCCAATAACACTAGAGCTTAAAATAACTCCAGTAAACATTGATGCAACTGCATTAGCTACAATTATGGCAAATGAAACTCTCCTAGCCAAAATACCGCTCAAAGCAACAACCATGACAATAAACATTAGGGCGCCTCTTCAAAGCTCAACAATACACCTAAGAGTGATGATAGGGGACATCATTGCAGGAGAAACCAATCTAAAGATAAGCGTTCATAAGCCAAATATAGAGATTCATATCTCTAAGAAAAACAATGCCTACAAGATGATGATAGTAGTAAATGAGAAATTGAAAGAATACATTCAAATAGAGATCACAGATTCCAATGGAAAACTCCTATACAATAGCACCTGCAACATGGAAAGCATAAGCATCGACATAGACGGAGGATCGCCACCGTTCACTATAAGGATGACAATATACAATATCACATACGTGTACAAGGTAAATACCGAAAAAAGTGGAGGCGCAATTCCAACAAGTTTCTCATTACCCGAGGCACTGTTAATAATACCAGCGATACCGATAGCGCTCATAATAGCCAGAATAGTTTTAAGAGGAGATTACATAATCATCGAGGACTGACAATTATTTCTTAAAGCCTTTTTTCTTAAATTAAGGGGTAAACTCTTCTGGAGGGATGTGGTTTCAAATATGAGACACTGCCAAATAAAGAGGATAAAATACTTGTGACATGTGCCTTACCCTATGCAAACGGCCCATGCCACATAGGCCATCTAAGAACTTATGTTCCAGCAGACGTTTATGTCCGCTCACTTAAAAAACTAGGCTATAAAGACATATTATTCATATGTGGCTCAGACACGCATGGAACACCTATTCTACTGGAAGCTGAAAAACAGGGAATACATCCGAGGGAGCTCATAGAGAAATATCACAGGCACTTCATAGAAGTGTTTGAAAAGCTTAACATATTTTTCGACCACTTTGGGCACACGGATGAAGAGTTAAATCATCAAATGTCAAGAGAAATAGTGTTGAAAATACATGAGAAGGGCTACATCTATCCCAAGAAGCTGAAGTTACCCTACTGCCCAAAATGTAAGCGATTCCTTCCAGACAGATACATTGTTGGACTATGCCCATACTGTAAAACTGAAGCCCGGGGAGATGAATGTGACCAAGGATGTGGAAGATACCTAAACCCATGGGAGCTCATAGACCCTAAATGTAGCATATGCGGCTCCACTCCAGAGTTCAAGGAAACCACACACTACTTCTTTAAGCTATCCGCTTTTCACGGATTCTTAGAGGAATACTTGAAAAAGATGAAGGGTACAAGCATAGCCAAAAACTACGCCATTAAATGGCTTAAGGCAGGCTTAAAGGACTGGTGCATTACAAGAGACCTACCATGGGGAGTAAAGTTCCCAATAGATGAAAGACTAGTCCTATACGTCTGGGTAGATGCACCGATAGGATACATAACGTTCACGAAAGACTACTGTGACAGAAAAGGAATTGACTGGAAAGAATATTGGAAAAACAATGCTAAAATAATACACTTCATTGGAGGAGACATAGTATATCACCATTGCATATTCTGGCCAGCGCTTCTCAAAGCAGCTGACATGAACCTCCCATATTCAGTAGTAGCATCAGGGATGGTGAAGGTAGAGGATAAGGTATTCTCAAAGACTAGAGGATACGTCATCTGGGTCGAGGAAGACTACCTGGACAAGGGATTAGACCCAGATTGTCTAAGATACTACATGATATCCTACACAAGACATGTGAAGGACTTAAACTTCTCATGGAAAATATATGAAGCTCTCGTAAACAATGAGCTAGTTGGAACACTTGGAAACTTTGCCTACAGAGTCCTACTGTTCACATACAGAAACTACAAGGAAGTTCCAGAGGCAAAACTAAGAGAGGGTGTAACCTCGCTAATAAAGGGGTCAATAGACAAAATCATAGAGGGGCTAGACAGGTACGAGTTTAATGTGATTACGACACAGTTCATGGCACTGGCAAATTATGGAAACAAGCTATTCCAAAAAGAACAGCCATGGACAACAGTCAAAGAAAACCCTGAAAAATGCAAGGAAACACTCTACAACTGCCTACAACTGTTAAAGGCCATAGCCATACTAATGGAGCCTGTCATGCCGATCAAAGCAGAGAAACTATGGAAACAGCTGGGCTACGATACTCCAGTTAAAGATGTCCACTTTGAAGAAGCCCTAAAACCAATAGAGCCAGGGAGAAAACTGGGTAAGCCCAAGCCGCTATTCAAGAAAGTCAGCAGCGAGAAAATACAGGAGCTCATCAAAGAATTTGAGAAAAGAGTACAACGCTAACCCAACCTCTCGTTACTATACTGTAGTTGCCTGTGCTTTACCTTTCGGTAACTAGAGATATTTTAGGAGTTTACAGGCCCCTTCATTGTCTGCTGAGTAGCTTAGCCCATCTGTGGTTAAGTATACAAAGGATAGAATAGCAATCTACCCACTAAAGGAAATAGCATGGAAGGAAGTGAAAGCCATAATTATAATGGAGCCCAAGCAATAGCACAGAGAGATACCATAGCTTCCAAAATAACTCAAGTACTCAAGCAAACAAATAGTCTAAGGGTTACAATTTAATGTTTCCACTCCATTACTTATTTTAAAGGTGATATGCTTGGACGCTGAACCATCTAAAAACCATATAAGGAACGTTGTGAAGCAGATCTCATTTCTGTTAAGTCCAAGAACCATTGCTGTGATTGGAGCCTCTAGAACTCCTGGAAAGATAGGCCATGAAATACTTAGAAACATTGTGGAATATGGGTTTAAGGGAAAAGTCTATCCAGTGAATCCAAATGCCGACGAAATACTTGGAATGAAATGCTATAAGAGTGTATTAGATATCCCTGATGAAGTTGATATGGCCGTAGTAGTAATTCCAGCGCAGTTTGTTAAGGAGGCAATTGAACAGTGCGGCAAGAAGGGCGTTAAGGCGGTAGCGGTGATAAGCTCAGGATTTGGGGAAGTAGGTAAAGTCAAAGAGGAAAAGGAGATTGTTGAAACTGCTCATAAGTATGGGATGCGTTTACTTGGTCCAAACATCGTTGGAGTATATTATGCTCCAATAATGTTGAATGCTACTTTCGGACCAAGGGATGTGCGTGTAGGCAACATTGCCTTTATAACACAGAGTGGGGCACTAGCTATAGCGCTCATGGGATGGACTATACTACATGACATAGGGCTTTCAGCCATAGTAAGTCTCGGAAACAAGGCTGACATAGATGATGGTGATCTACTATACTTCTTCGAGCAAGACCGAAGCACTAGAGTAATCCTAATATACATGGAAGGGGTCAAAGATGGAAGAAAATTCTTCAAAGCATGTAAAAGAGTAAGCCTAGAAAAGCCAATAATAGTCCTGAAAGCTGGAAGATCCGAGAGAGGTGCAATAGCAGCATCCTCACATACTGGAAGCTTAGCTGGATCAGATATAATCTATGATGCAGCGTTCAAGCAGACGGGAGTGTTAAGGGCAAAGGACATTCAAGAGGCATTTGACTGGGCAAGGGCATTCGCTTCGATAGATCCGCCAAAAAGGGAGGGCGTGGTTATAATAACCAATGGCGGTGGAGCAGGCGTGATGGCCACGGACGCATGCGAGGAAAATGGACTCAAGCTACTGGAGATACCAGAGGATCTAGCCAGGAAATTCCGAGAATGTATGCCACCATTCGGAAGCACAAAGAATCCAATAGACTTAACTGGTCAAGCAACAGACGAGAAATATGAGGAGGCCATAAGAATTGCTATGATGGATGAGAGAATAGGTGGAATAATTGCAATATACTGCCACACAGCCATAACGGATCCAGTCAAGCTGTCACATGCAATAACCAGAGCAGTCTATGAAACTGGAAGGCTAAAGCCTATAACAGTATGCTACATTGGAGGAGAAAGATGCTACAAAGGAATGAAAGTGCTAAATGAAGCCAATATACCAGCATATCCAACACCAGAGCAAGCAGTCTCAGCCATGGCTGCCCTATATAAGTGGGCTAGATTCATCAAAAAAGAGAAGGCTGCAAAAACCTCTCCAAAATCCTAAAGTCGTTTTCAAAAACTTTTCTAAGTGGAGGCTTATACAAGGCTACTGCTGGATGATACATTATAGCTAGAATTCTCTCTCTACCATATAGTCTAACCCTAAACATCTTTCCATGAAGCCTTGAAATAGAGCTCACTGGAACTCCCGCTTTTTTAAGCATATACCTCATAGCAAACCTTCCAAGAGTACATATCACATCTGGGTTAATTATTTTAACTTGCCTATCCAAGTAGGGGGTACATGCCTCGATCTCCTCTGGAAGAGGGTCACGGTTACCTGGAGGCCTACACTTTATAACATTCGTTATATAAACAACCTCCCTACTCAAACCAACTCTCCTAAGATTCTCCTCTAAAACCTTGCCGGCTGCCCCTACGAAAGGTCTTCCACTCAGATCCTCATAGTATCCGGGAGCCTCTCCAACAAACATGATTCTAGCATATGGGCTTCCCTCTCCAATTACAGGATTTCTCCTACTTCTCCACAAGCTACACTTTCTACAGTTTAGAACCTCGTCCCTTATTTTACCAAGCTCTTTTTCACGGTTAATGTAACATCACCACTCTGAAGCTCTTTTTCTCGTAAGCTTTAAACTTGAACTCAAAATAAATAACGTATTTCCCCTCATTCTCCCAACCTATTTCCTTTAAATTCTCGTCTAAAACCGCTAGGACATCTCCTATGTCTCGCTTAACCTTGGAAAGATCAATTTTAACACGTGCAGTTACCTCTTTACCAAATTTATTCTCGGCTTCAAAGATGAAGCATCGTCTAAACCTACCTTCATAATAAAAGTACGTTGACCTAACATAGTTTGCCTCAATTTCAACCTTACTAAATAGCTTAAACATCAAAGATACCATGAATGAGGAGAAGATCAGCACTATTATCAACAGTAAGACAGCGAACTTTTTCTTGACCATATTTAATCACTTTGAATCGGGAATTCATGTCCACACTTAGGGCACTTTATAAGGTTGCATCCTCCCAAGATCGCATATCTACATTCACCGCATGCAATCAGCCTCGCATATGAAGTATTAAATTTAAAGCCGCACTTAGGGCAGACAACTATTTTTCCCATGTTAAACACCTTCTATATTCAATTAGGAATTAAATCACTCCTCTCAATAAAATATAAGTAATTAAGGTGGCCAAATTGCCTGGAGGATACAAGCTAAAAGGGGAGAACCTCGGAAGGGAGTTTAAGATAAGACTTAGAGAAGACTATCATCTTAAAAACGAGAAACGTAAAGCTAGCCTAAAGAATCAAATACTCTACAAAGTTTCAGCTGCAGGTTCTCTCATGTACCTCATAGGAGTAACCGATGATGGAGAACCCATAGGCATATCCTATCAGGAGCTACTTAGATCAGATAAGGTGCTCAAGAAGATATGCTCTGAAATACCCGTTAACATTGAAAAAGAAGATGTAATTCAAGTCGGTGAAGATAGATTCATAAAATGCTATCTAATAACACGAAAAGAGCTTGAAAGTAAACTTCAGCATCTGACAGTTGTAACGGTTGGCCACGTTGGACATGGCAAATCTACCTTAATAGCCTCCCTTATAACAGGAAAGCCGGATGATGGATCTGGTAAACTTAGAGTATATCTATTTAGGCACCCCCATGAGATAAAGCGAGGATTAACAGCTGATCTCTCACTTGCATTTTACGCGTTTAATGAAATGGGAGAAGCTCTCAGATTCTCGAATCCAAAAGATCCAGTTGAGCAAGCACGAATACTCCAAAATGCTCGTAAAATAATATCCTTCGTAGATAATGTTGGTCATTTAAGATTCTTTAAAACAATGGTAAGAGGATTCTCAAGCATGAAACCAGACTATGCCATGTTAACAGTGTCAGCTGCTGATGGCCTTCAAAAAGGAACATTAAGAGCATTTTTGCTCCTAATATCCTACGAAATACCATTCTTCATCATTATAACTAAAGCAGATAGAGCATCTGAGGAAGCTATTACAAAACTTGAGGAGCAGATAATCCTCTGGCTAAAGCGACTAGGTAGAACACCTTACAGGGTAAAGGATGAAATTGATGTCTGTATAGTAGCCTCCAAAATGCCCGAAGGAGTTGTTCCCATAATAAGAACTTCAAGCGTGACCATGGAAGGTTTATCCCTGATAGATAAACTACTTTGGCAACTTAAGCCTAGGGTAGAGGCTGAGTCAATTAGCAAACCATTCCTAATGTACATAGATGAAATATACAACATAGTTGGAGTGGGACCCGTAGTTTCCGGGAAAATTAAATGGGGTAAAATCTCGAAAGGTGATGTTGTCCTCGTTGGACCAGTAAAGGGGGAATTTGTTAAAGCAAAGGTACTATCCATTGAAAAATATCATCAAAGAATATCTGTTGCATATGCTGGAGATATTATAGCAGTAGCGTTGAAACCTCTCAAAAGACAGCTGAGATACAGAGACTATAGAAGAGGAATGATTGTATGCGATCAAAAACTAAATCCAAAACCCGTGAAAAAATTCATAGCAGATGTAAGAATATATCCATCCCCAACAACTGTCAAGGAAGGATACTGTCCAGTACTATACTGTGAATCAATAAGACAGCAGGTCAAGATAGAGAAAATTGAAAACATTGAGGAACATGGTGTTGGAGGCTTCACGGCAACCATGACTGCCTCCTTCATATACAGGCCGTGTTTCATCCAGCCGGGCGACCGTTTCGTTCTAAAAGAACATGATTACATAACTGGAGTTGGCGTAGTTAAGAGCATTTTTAATGTGCAATAGCTAATAAATTTTAATCTAGCATCCGTGGAGATGACCTATGCATGGAGAAGAAACTAGACAATTCTAGAGCCGAAAAACTTAGAAAATGGTATGAACTCGAGAAGCAGATAAAGGAGCGAATGAAAAATATAAAGTTCAAGATAGCTGTCATGAGCGGAAAAGGCGGAGTAGGAAAAAGTTTTGTAACAGCAAACCTTGCAATTGCCCTCTCACTAAGAGGGTTCAAAGTAGGTGTACTAGATGCTGACATTCATGGACCAAGCATTCCAAGATTGCTAGGTGTGCACACCAAAGGACTTACAGCAGATGAAAAAGGTATAAAACCAGCGATTTCAAATCATGGAATAAAGATTATCTCAATAGATTTCCTGCTTCCAAGTGGCGAATCCCCTGTAGTGTGGAGAGGCCCACTAAAGACAGCTGCAATACGCCAATTTCTTGGACAAGTCGACTGGGGAGAGCTTGATTTCCTCCTTATAGATCTCCCACCGGGAACAGGAGATGAGCCCTTAACGATCGCACAGTCAATTCCAGACATGACTGCAGTGATCATGGTAACAATTCCATCGGAACTTTCACAGGATGTCGTTAAGAAGGCGATAACATTCGCCAGAGCAGTCAAAGTTCCATTGTTGGGAATCATTGAAAACATGAGCTACTTTACATGCCCAAAATGTGGTGAACGCCACTACATATTCGGAAAAGGTGGAGGAGAAAGCCTATCAAAGGCCACAGGAGTTACAATGCTTGGATCAATACCGCTAGACCCTGAAGCGTCAGAAATGGCTGACAAGGGACTGTCATTCCTGACTGAAATGAAGGAAAGTGAAATAGCTAAGGAGTTCAATAAGATAGTTGACAAGGTACTCGAGAAAATTAAAGCATAATCTCCCTACCAAACTTTTTGAACAAGTGGCTTCCATCACATGTACCCGTGTTCAGATATGCTAGATTCTCCCGGCAGGATGCAAATGAAGCACCGTATTTAAGAACAATTTTACGCACCTTCCTGACAATGTGCTGACGCAGCATAAAGGGCAGGTAGCGGTACCCATATAAGGGCTTAGATGACGCATAAAGTCTATAAATTTTCTGAAATTTCTCCTCATCTGGCTGAAGTATCCTAAGCTTATCAAGATCCCCCACAAGCTTAAGAGTAGATACGGTTATATGTTCTACACCAGCATCTATAAGCTCCTTGACAAGCTTCTCAAGCATCTTCTCATCATCATTCACAGTTGGAATTATTGGATCGATTCTAGCATACGTTGGAACACCTGCGCCTGAAAGCTTTGAGAGAGCATCGATCCTATAGTCAGGGCTCGGAGCGTTAGGTTCAATCCTAGAAGCTACTTCATCATCAATTGTTGTAACAGTCAAACCAACAACCGCTATACTACTGCTATAAATGTCAACATCTCTTGTCACGAGATCTGATTTAGTTAGGACAAGCATTGGAAAATCATGTTTTGCCAAAGTCTCTATAACCCTACGAGTAACTTTAAACTTCTTTTCTATGGGCTGATAAGGGTCTGTTGAATCACAAAGCATAACGGGAAGAATGGGAAAAGTTTTCTTGACTGCTCTCTCAAGCTTCTCAAGCATGTCAAGCCTTGGAAGAGTTGGTCCAATAAAAGATGGAAACTTAACAGCATAGCAATACACGCATCCATGCTGGCATCTACCAAGGTAAGTGTTGAGAGAATACTTTGGAGGACACGTACAGTACAGTGCCCTAGACGACTTAAACCTTGGAAGCTTGTTCATGGCCAGCTAATCTAGTAGAGCTTTTACAAGGCAATTTCCTTCATAAACAAGTTTATGTAAAAACATATATATCATGTACTCCCCAGTAACCATAAAACGGTTAAAATGGAATCTAGTGAAGTACATGAAGTACGTCCCCACAACATGACATGAGCATAGTTGCAGAATGTGCCAAAAGAATCATAGTAATGCTAGATGGCAGGGTGGTCGTGAATATAACCCCTATAAAATCGTTTGCATATATATCATGTACTCCCCAGTAACCATAAAACGGTTAAAATGGAATCTAGTGAAGTACATGAAGTACGCCCCCACAGCATGACATGAGCATAGTTGCAGAATATGCCAAAAGAATCATAGTAATGCTAGATGGCAGGGTGGTCGTGAATATAACCCCTATAAAATCGTTTGAAGATAGGAGGCTCATGGAGAAAATAAACGTTGAACCACTGCAAATTTCGAGACTGAGCATTAAAACAGCTGGAAAAGCAGTTTTAACCATTAATGAATATATCTCACTAATTTAGAGGCTATTTTTAACGAAAAAGCCGTAAAAAGTTATATTTTCATCTCATCTCATAAATGAGTAACTACTCATAAATGGGTCGATATGCCGTGAAAACTAATAGAGTCTCCTTCATTATAGTGATGATAGCTCTTGGAAATACACTGTCAATTGTTTCAACGCTGATATCTCTTCTCCATCCACAGCTTGCAGTTGATCTATCCCATATAGCTACTGTTCTTACAGCATTTCTACTGGGTCCCACGGCAGGTTTTATAGTTGGCTTCTTCTCAGCTATAGTCCCATATTATAGGTTTGGTATAACAGGTTTAATGGGTCCAGTGCTTGGGTTAGCTATACTTCCTGGAAAGGGATTAACAGGACTAACCATTGGGCTGATAAAGAAGAGGTTAAAAATAACGCCACAAATCGTTAAGGAGAAAAGGTATCCAGTGGTCCTTTTAATAACATTGATAGGATACATTCCGGAGGCAATATTCACGTTTATATACCTTGGAATCGCGATCTCATTCTTTGTACCATTCTTCTCAATGCCTTTGGTAATAGCTATTCTGGTAAAGGCTTGGATTGAAATGTTCATCATAGGATTCATATGTGAAGCCATATATAGGCACGTCAACATAGTATTCTCTTAAAGATATACTGCGAGGTTCCAAATTGGATAGGAGAAAGAAAAGGGGCTTCTTCGACGATATCTTTGAGGAATTTGAAAGAATGCTTGAGGAGGGCTTCGAAGAGTTTAAAGGTTTTGAAAAACTTTTGTCTGAGCATGGAGGATATACAATTCACATAGAGTATAAGGGAGATAAGCCAATTATACATGCCAAGCTAAGTGGGGACATCGATCCTATAAAATTCAGAAAGCAACTTAAGGAGCAATATCCTGAAGCGGAAATAGTAATCGAAGGTGGAAAACCTCTAATCGAGGAAGTACATGAGGAAAGTAAGGAAGAAATTGAGGAGGGTAAAGCTATAAAAATTCCAATCATTGAGAAGAAGACTCTCATCGAGGAAATCGAGGAGCCTAAACGCGAAGACCGAAAGCGTCGGCAAGACTGATAACCTTTCTCAGTTCATTAAGCATTTTCCTACCATTACCTGTCAGGTAAAACAATTTTCTACCTTTTCTATCAGTTTCCTCCTTAACAAGTCCAGCACCCATTAGCTCATTTAAATATCTCTTTAACCTATCATAGGAGAGGTTAGCCCTGTAAAGAATCGTGGTTATTTTAGCTTCTCCCTCCTCGTCAATGGTGTCAAGTATGTCAAATATGATTCTCATTTTTGACCTGTATTCACTCTCCTTCATTTTGAATCATTTAAGAGAGTTTAATCGAGGCTACAACCCACATCAACAGCATGAATCCGATAAGCTCAACACTATAACCTACCATGAAAGCGTAAACGCTTAAGAGTCGTATCGAGAGAAGCAAGAATATATTTCCAACAAGCATTGCAAGGAATCCCATGAAGACAAAGGCTCTGCTTCTACAGGATTTCTTAACCAAGTTAACTCCACTAATAACAGCAATTACAGCCAGTATGATGACTACTCCAAGCTCAATGAAAAAAACTCCACGGAGCATCTGTAGAGGGGCGAGAAACATCACCTTACCAAAGATCCTAAGCTCCTCTGAAACATACATTAGGCAAAGCATTGTAAATGCCACAAGCTTTATAGATACAAAGGCTAGGTCCGATACAAAGACAAGAGCCATTGGAAGAAGCTTGTATACTATTCCAATGTAGATCATGATTCTGACGATTGCCGCGAGCGAAATAGTTAGAAAACTCAGGCTGAGAAGCAGAAACCTCTTATCCCTGCTAACTTTATAAGCGTCATAAATCGAATAGAACAGCAACATATTTACAGTAGCCAGTAGAGCATCAAATATGGGAACAACCTTGAAGCTATATGAACTGTACAAGCTCATATAATTTCATCCTCCTCTTCCTCAAACTCGTTTATGGCATAACTTTCAACAAACTCCTCTTCCTTTTCCTTCCCTTCTTTTTCAACCTTAACTTTTTCACCCTGTAGAATTTTAAGTCCTCGCTTAAGCTTCTCTATAAGTTGCGATAGAAGGTCTTCATCAAGCCATATTGGAGGAGTGTTTCTCCAAACCTCTCCATCAAAGTATGACATTGAGACTCTACATCTATTTCCAAACCTTGTAATATAGAATCTAAACCAGATGTTCGTTCGTTTTCCAGCTACTCTAAAAGCTCCATCAAGCTCCCTCGCACTTTTAACATCCTCATCTCTAACAATAGGCATTCCAGTATTCCCTCACCAATATATAGAGAACGTCGCTATAAGTAACTGTTCATCTGTATACTTCCATTAAAGTAGGCTAATCTTAGGGTCTCCTTATATATTGAAAGTTATTCATAATTATTTTCTGAAATGAGTGTAAACGTGATAAAAAGGCAGACAATAACTATAGAGCTAAATCTGAATGGCTCGGCACGCTTTACATATGCTCTTCAATGCGTAGCTCAGGGAAACTTTCCTTGGCTTCAGGGATACATAGTAACGTCCACGCCTACAAAACCATACAACATCAGCTGGAAAGAGGATTACATAACAAACGTGGCAACAATGCCACTTCCAGGAGGGCAAGGATTCCAGATAGTAGCATACTTTAAACCAAACGTTATAACACCCACGAGTCCAAATTTTCAAGTCACCGTATCATTTGACCTAGAAAACGTATGGAATCCTGCAACATTGAGATTCTATAAGCGCTTCTACTTTGACTGCCCATCGGACATATACTTTGTACTCCCTGAGGGCTATGAGCTAAACTGGGCAAACGTACCTCCAATAGAGACCAGAACAGACGAAAGCGGTAAGAAGCAAATGCTCAAATGGAGCATCGCGACACCGGCAACCTATGAATTTGATTTCACGATCAGACAAAAGATGCCACCTCCACCCCCGCCTCCACCACCGCCAAAAGAGTCCTAAATGGACAGCATAGATGTACATGAGCAAAAGCCAAAGTATCCCATAAAGATCAGCCACGCTGGAGTTCACAGCTTCGAAACATACCTAAACATAGAAGGCCAAAACATACTTGCTAGAGTAACGCTCCTAATAGATCTTCCCAAGGATAAAAGAGGAATTCACATATCGAGGCTTTCAGAGTCAATTATAGAACTCAGAAAATCCAGAAGCACTTCAATAGAGGATTTCATCGAGAAACTCTCACACAAAGTTAGAAGTATTCATCCATTCAACAGAATCAGCGTAATTGTCGATGCGAAGCTTCCATTTACCACGGTTACTCCTATATCTGGAAGAACTTCGACTGAGCTTGTAGATGTTAGGGTTTCAATTACTGAGGGCAATGGAGGTAAAAATGTAAAATATCGCATCAAAGTAGTCGGAAATACTGTTTGTCCACATGCACTTTATAATCTAAAGGATAAAACTCATATGCAGAGAGCATACGTTATATTAGAGTACATCCCAGGAGAAAAAGCATTATCCTATAAGGACCTATATAAGCTGGTGAGAAACTCATTTCCATCCGAAGTATATAACATTTCGAAAACACCAGATGAGACCTACGTAATAGAGAAGATGTTTTCCAACCCAAAGTTTATAGAGGATGTTGTACGTGAAGTTTACGCCAACGTAAAGCGCCTCGATAAGGGCTCACTTGTGAATGTCTATGGTATATCAAATGAGTCAATCCATTCATTTGACATAGTTGCATGTATACTTGATTTCAGTGATGAAATCAATGTTGATATCTTTAAATAGTGTTTAATCTAACCTTATTAAGACAACGGGAGGATCTCCAATGCCACCAAAAGTAGATGTTGAGAAGTGTACTGGCTGTGGAACATGCTATGCAGTATGCCCAGCAGACCCAAACGTCTTTGAAATCAAGGGGGACCCGCCAAAGTCTTACGTCGTGAATCCCGACTCCTGCATTGAGTGCCACGCCTGTGAATCAAACTGCCCAGAGCAGGCAATCTCCTTCGAGTAGACTGTCACCATTAACCTTATATCGCATTCCTCGATTTTTTCTATCTGACTATCATGAGGTGACTCCATTGAAGAAGGCTTCCATAATAAGTGACGTTTTAGATGTGTCGATGCTGGCGTCCAAAGTGCTTTCAATGTTTCCACCAGAAGTCATAGCAGATGAACTCATCAAAATAGGAAGACTTGACATAATAGTCGAATTCATCGACGAACTCTATAAAATGGAGATCCTAGACGAGTACATTGCAGGAATTCTCTCCTCAATGGATAGAGATGCCCTCGAAAAGATTATAAAAAGAGCCAAAGCCCCCAGGCTCATAGTCAGACTATGGGAGATCCTAGACGACCTTTACCATATTGAACCTCTTGATGACATTCTTGAAATGATCTCCGAGAACATTGGAAAGGAACAGATTCTAAAAAGAATAATTGAAGAGATTAAAAACGTTGAAATTGATCAAATAACCCTATCAACATACATAGATATTCTATCCTTTAGAGACGTTACATTGGCAAGAAACATATTGAATGAGATAGGTTTAGAGAACATTCTCAAGCTAGTGAAGAGAACAATGCCAATGCATGATTTCGTAGACATGATAACTCTAGCGTACACTATAGGTGTAGCTGACAAGGAATTAGCTGAAAAATTGTTGCAACGCATTGGAATAGAGGATATAGTTTCAATGATCAGGGAAACTGACTTTCCATCTACAATGACGTTTCTTCTAGTTATGGATGACATCCTAGAAATCTCAGAGAATATATGGGAGAAACTTATAAGCGATTACAGGGTAATTGAAAAGTTCAAATCCCTCATAGATGAAGAAACGGATCTAACGCTTCTAGTGGGAGATGCTGTTTCACTACTCTCTCCTAGAATGAAAAAATACTTGATCACGAACATAGATAGCAAAAGGATTATTGAGGAAATAGACTATCTACTCTCTGTTGAAGACTATCCCTCACTTGCGTTTACATGGCTTACAATAGTGAAATATTATGCTCCAGAAGCCATGAAAACTACCATACTCAAAAAGCTCACGGAAAAGAATGCGCTTGATAAACTTGAAAACGCTCTTTCAGAGTCCATGGAGATATTCGAGTTCATGACAATACTATACTGTATGCATGCAATCGACCCCAGAAGATGTAGAAAGGCAGCTAAAGAAAACTTTGATAAGCTGTATCAGCTACTGAAGGAAGCTAGATTTCCTGAAGACATTATTGAGAGCCTCCTAGTAATCGATCCCAGACTATATAAGAGCATTAGGGAAAGAATCTCAGAGGATATTTTATAATTCAAATACTTTATATCTCAAAATATTAAATTCAGATCTCGCTTTATTACTTTAGGTGATAGCGCCAAATGTCTACTGTAGCGACTATTGAAACTCTAAAATCAACGCTTGATAATCGTGTAGTGCGTTTCTTCCTAAAAAAGTTTTCAGGTAGATGCGGTAAAGATGGTCTAAGTAGAGTAGAGGTGGCGCTGGAGCTGCTAGTAGGTGCGCGAGATGAGGCGTGCTTTACATGTTCGCATCTGGTTAAACCAATAGTCAAGTGGGCAGTTTTCAAAGGGGCAAAGGCATTTGACCTATCGGAAGATGATATTAGGAAGGCCTTCGACAACGTGTACAAGCGCAGAGGACTAGTAAATGTTCTCCGTGGAATCTCAAAATTCGGTGTAAAGCGCCCTTTTGTTCCAGGGGCTCCATTCCTTGTGGTCTGGAACTTTACATGGAAATGCAATCTAAGGTGTAAACACTGCTATGCATGCGCAGGAGCCCAGAATAGGAGAGAGCTAAGCGAAAAGGAAGCCCTGAAGGCATTAAAGGAATTCGCAGATGCCGGCGTTAATATAATCGCGCTTTCAGGCGGAGAACCTCTTATGAGAAAAGACGTATACGACATCATTAAAACAGCGCATGACTATGGAATGTATACTGCAATTGCCACAAATGCCACATTGATAACGAAAGAAGTCGCATTAAAACTGAAAAATGCAGGCCTAGGTTATGTACAGGCAAGCTTAGATGGAGCATCTCCTGAAACACATGATTCATTTAGAGGCGTTCCCGGAGTGTTTGAGAGAACTGTTAAAGGCATAAGAAATTGTGTCGAGGCAGGGCTCTTCGTAGAAGTTTCATCTGTGATCACAAAATACAATTACAAGGAAGTTGAGGACATCATTAAGCTTAGTGGTGAACTTGGAGCAAACTGGTGGATGATGTATAACTTTGTTCCCACAGGCAGGGGAAAGAACATAGTTGAAGCCGACTTATCTCCAGAGGAGAGAGAGGAAGTCCTAAGGAAGCTGTGGAACATACTGAAAAGCAGAAAATATAAGGTTGATGTACTATCCACAGCGCCACAATATGCTAGAGTGGCCATACAATGTGAAAAAGAACTTTCTAACAACGTAGATAAACTTATTGTCCCAACACACTTCTACAACCCAGAGCTCCAAGGTAAACTAATAAGCTTAAGCGAGTTCATTGGAGGGTGTGGCGCTGGAAGATTCTACTGTGCCATGGATCCTGACGGAGCAATTACACCATGTGTATTTATGCCATTGAAGGTAGGCAATATAACTGAAGACAACTTTGAAGAGCTGTGGGAGAGCAACAAAGTGTTCAATGACCTACGCGACAGAGATTCATTAAAGGAACACTGTGGCGTATGCGAATACAGGTATGTATGTGGAGGATGCAGGGCAAGAGCATATAATTACTTGGGAGACTATATGGGCCCAGATCCTGGATGCGTAAATAATTTAGACGTGTGGAAGAAAATTGTATTGGGTGAGCGTGTTGGAGCTCGCCAGATATACGGTTAGGGGATTAATTGGGTCTGTTATTCTACATCTCCTATATAGAAATCCGATGCATGGATACGAAATAGTAAACAGAATAAAGGAGCTGACTGGACACTCATTTGGTCCTGGAACAATTTACCCCATACTATATCGCATGGAAGAGCATGGACTGATAAAGTCTTCATGGAAGAAAATTGGGAAAAGAAGAATGATTAAGCTCTATAGCTTAACGGAGAAGGGAGTTGAAACTCTAAACGAGCTCAAGGCTCTATGGAGAGAGAAGCTGGTTAAACTTATACATAGCATAATTGGACATTAACTTTAATATGCAATGCAAATTATGCGGTAGAGAAGCAGTATTTAAAAGCAGAGGAATACGATGGTGCAGGGATTGCTTTGAAAAATTTTACCTCAAAAAAGTCGAGGATACGATCTCGAAGTACCGCATGTTCAACAAGGATTCGAAGGTTTGCGTAGCAGTATCAGGAGGAGAGGACAGTGCTGCACTTGCACATGCACTTAAGAGACTAGGATATAACATAACTCTTCTCCACATTCACCTAAATATTGAAGGATACTCTGATCAAGTGCTTGAAATCGTTGAGAAGCAGGCTGAAATCATAGGCGCCCCATTGCATGTTGAATACCTTGAAAAATATGGTTTAAAGGTTCAAAGAGTAGGTTACAGGCCTCCATGTGCAGTTTGTGGAGTTTTCAAAAGGTACTTGATGAATAAGTTTGCATGCGAAAATAATTTTGATGTTATATGCACGGGTCATACGATAGATGACTTGACGGCTTTTCTCTTCTCAGCTATATTAACATGGGACATTGACACCATGAACAAGTTGAGGCCATTTCAACCAAGCTCCGTCGAAAACTTAAAGCCAAAAGCTAAGCCGCTTGCATTTTTACTTGACAAGGAAAATGCCTTCTATGCAAAGTTGAACGGTCTTCCCATAGCAGACGCCAAATGTCCATTTGAGCTAACCTCAAAAGTCAAGCTTTACAAGAAACGACTTAGAAGAATCGATCCAAGAGAAAGCTTCAGGCTACGATGGTATAAAGTTTTCCTAAATAACTTTCCCTTCAGAGAGGAAAGTCGGTCATTTAAGAAATGTATGGTATGCGGCTTCCCCACGGTAGCGGATAAATGTAGCTTCTGCAGGATCAAGGAGCTCTTTCAACGTTACCAGACACCATAGATTTCAGCTCCACAATAGGGGCATCTACCATTCTTGATCCTGTTCTCGATTATGGAGAAGATATGTCTTTTTATCAAAACCTTTCCACAGTTGTGACAGTAAGTATGCTCATATCTATGACCTGGAACATTGCCTATGTAAACATATTTGACGCCAGCCCTTTTCGCAATTTTATAGGCTTTTTCAAGGGTTTCTATCTTCGTAGGTTTCTCATGGAACATATATGCTGGAAAATACCTTGTAAAGTGGATGATCGCTTTATCTCCACAATACTTTAAAATGTGCTCTACAAGCTCCTCTATATTCTCCTCACGGTCATTAACGTTTGTAATAACCAGATTTGTAAGCTCAACATGTACGCCGTTCTCAATGGCAAACTTTGCATTCTCTAAAACCTTGATCCAGTCAGATATCCCACAGTATCTCCGATAGACATGTTCAAGCCCCTTAACATCGATGTTCATAGCATTTAATCCGCTCTTGATAAGCAGCTTAAGCGCTTCCAAGGTCATGTATCCATTCGTGATATAGGTATTGTAGAGCCCTTTCTCAGAGGCCAGCCTAAAGACATCTAGTGAGTACTCTAGCAGTAAAGTTGGCTCATTAAATGAAATCGATGTTCCACTGCTATATTTAACAGCGTACTCTACAAGCTTCTCAGGAGGAATATAGTTGGCATGCTCCAGATCAGGTGGAATCTTGCTTATTTCATAATTCTGACACCACGGGCATGTAAAGTTGCAGCTCCAACTTCCAACAGTTAAAGCATACGTCCCAGGGTAAAAGTGAAACAACGGCTTTTTCTCAATTGGATTATTTGATATAGATGAAATGTCGCCATAAATTATCGTGTAAAGCCTACCCCCTACATTGACTCTAGTCTTACAGAATCCAGTTTCCCTCTCAGCTATAACACACTTCCTGTAACATGTTAAACACTGTACTTTTTCCCCTCTAAGTCTCCTATAAAGAATGCTCTCTCTAACAGTAGGCTTGTCAAGAGTATTTTTGCTCATTACAATATACTTATCAAGTTTTCTATCTCTTATACTTTGATGCTTAAACCTTACAATGTGACAAGGATAGCAGTAGCGGTTCTAGTCTTAGCACTGTTTGCTTCCAACCTTCAGATAGCCCATGTCCTCTCCGCAGACACTGATAGAACACTGGTCAAAACGGTAACATGCCAGTTCAAGGAGAATAGCTTTTATAAGACCATTCTCCTAGCAGTTCCACCGGAATCCTCTTCTATCAAGGTTGAGATGTTTCATGTAAGCTCCCAACCCATGGAAAATTTCACCGATACCCCCTCGTACTATGCATTTACAGTATACAATGGGGTTACAATCTATTACAGAATTAGTTATGTTGTCCCAGACAGTCCTCTCATGGGATATGAGATAGTTTATGCAAGAGATTTTAAGGTGCTTAAGATTGATCTCTCCAAGCTATTCAAAGACCATTTCAAGATATTCTCATGTAGTGAAGTCAGGCTAAAGATAACAATTAAGAAGCTTAACATACGCTTCAGGAGAGTTATGCCAGATACATTGGACATGCAAATTATGAAAAACTTCATAAATATGGGTGAGGCCGCTAACTACTGTGCCTTGATATCTAGACAAATCAATGATGAAGATTTCTCAGCTTTAGAGGAGAGCGATGTAGCCTATGTAATAATATCTCCCGGAGAACTTTCATCGTATGCTGAACGCCTCCTAGAATGGAAAAGAAGTAGAGGTGTCAAAGCTGAGCTAGTTCTCCTTTCATGGATTAAGTCAACCTATCCTGGAAGAGACACTCCTGAAAAAATTAGAAACTTTCTGAAGGATGCTTATAACAAGTGGCATATCAAGTGGGCTCTCCTCTTCGGAGACTATAGAAAGATTCCGGTAAGGTACATTTTCAACCCTGATTACTTGAGGGAGCCTAATCAAGGCAGCTACAAGCCGACAGATTACTACTATATGGCACTTGATGGAAGCTTTGATGAAGATCATGACGGGATATATGGGGAGAGAAAAGGTCTATCCATAAAGGATGAAATAGATTGGATGCCAGATATAGCTGTTGGAAGAATACCAGTCTCAAATGAAGACGAAGCTGAAAATGTTGTTGACAAGATCATAAGTTTTGAATCAACACCAACTGGACAATGGTTCAAAAGAGCTCTCTTATGCGGGGCTATAATTTCATTCAGTCAAGGAGGATACCCCGGAATAGAAGGGGCAGAAACCTGTGAAAACATAGCAAGACTCTTCCCAAGAGACTATAATATTACAAAACTATACGAAAGCAGTAAAGATTACCATAACTATCACAATCTTACCAGAAGCAGTGTAGTTTCACATCTTAACATAGGCTATGGATGTGTTAACTTCGTGTCACATGGAGGCTATGATAGCCTATGGAGAGTTTACAAGGTTGACTCTAGGGAGTTTTGGGACTGCTATTTGTGGAGGATGGATGCTCTAATGTTATCCAATAAGTTTAAGCTGTCCGTGGTCTATGCCGCATCATGTAATACCGGTGCTATAGACAGGGATTCTCTTGCAGAAGGCTTCATATTGAACCCATATGGTGGAGGAGCAATAGCCTATGTAGGAGCAAGCAGAGTTAGCTGGGCTTCACCAGCGATGTTTGATCGCTTAAACAATCATTTAGATTACATCTTCTGGCAGACATTTCTAAACCCTCCACAGGATGCTAGAATAGGTTCGATATTTTTCACTTATAAGGTCAGATACTCGAACTTGTTAACGCAGGGAGAGCATTCAGAAGAAGTTTATAGAAAGGAAATGACCACGTATACCCTTTATGGTGACCCCGAGACGCCAATACTAAGATCAAATGCCACAATTATGTTCACGGACTTTAACGGTATTCCACTAAACAACGTTGAGGTGAACATATATGATACACTTGGTATAGTGCATCTCAAAACTATAGTTAATAGCACGTTTTCAATAGTTCTCCCATATGGAACATATAATGTAAAAGTTGTTTTCAAAGGAGTTGAGGTATATGCAGGGACTATAACGGTGAGAGTTGCTTCATTCAATACAACGATACCGTGTAGAGTGTATAACTTAGAGGTAACAGTTTTAGACGGTGGTAATAGGCCTCTACCAAATGCAACGGTCAAGTTAACAAGCTGTAATGGAAGCGTATCCGAAGAATATGTTTCAAATGCGTCAGGCGTAGTGAAGTTCACTCAACTTCCACTAGGGATTTACTTGCTTCAAGCATTTTTCATGAATGAAAACGTCGGTGATGGCGAGCTCGTGTTAACATCGAACACTCAGTATACGCTGAAAGTGAAAGTCTACAATCTGAGACTGGTTGTTAAGGATATTCTGACGAAGCTTCCAGTTCCAATATCCAAGATACAAGTGTATAAGAATGGCGAGTTAATACTTGTTAAAGATATAGACAGTAATGAAGCTTCGATCAGACTCCCCGAAGGATCATATACTGTAAAAATCAAGTGTAGCCTTCCAGTATTCGATGAAAAAACTATGAAGGTGGACTTGACAAGTGACCGTGAGATATTCACAGAGAGGTTTTCCTTATATACCATTTTGACAATACTTTTAATCGTCATAGTTCTTGCTTTCTCAGCTCTCATCTTTAAGCGACGGAGGAGAATGTGAATGGCAATTCCAGCATATACCTATACTGAAAAACCTAAGGCCATTGAATATGAACGCCCATTCCTTCTAACTCTGATATCAATAATGCTAGGTTTCGGAGGTCTACACATGATATCAGCTGGAGTCTATGTTATTGCCGCCGGAGTGGCAGGAATATCATCTCTACAGAGCATCCCATACGTTCAAACGTTGCTTTCAATGGCCTTTATCATAGGACCAATACTGATCTTTGCAGGGTTGTTCATATTCTTCGTAGGCTACGGCTTGTGGCATTTAAGACGCTGGGCTTGGATATTGACAGTTATACTGCTAACACTCGGTATCATAGGGGGAGCAGCGACAGCGTTACTCACGCTGTTCTCACCAGTAAATAGTTTCATGTTGGCTTCAATCATTGTATCAACATATACGCTTATCATGGGAATAGTGTTCTTAATCTACATGATCTCAATTAGAAATCTATTCAAGTAGCCATGCTACAAGATCTCCCTCTCTAACTCCTAGAGAGTATGCTATCGGCCTACACTTAGCCACCAGCACAAAAAGAACAGGTTTGCGAATATAGTTAAAGTATTCCGGAATTGTTTCATAGTTTGCCATGCCTTTTGATAGGACAAAATCTGCATCTTCAATCTCCTTAAGGAATGTTCTTGAAACTTCCCATGGAATAAATCCTGGAGCATCACTTCCAGTCTCAACGATCTTATCTGCAACCTTCCTTAGTCCAGCTTCGATGGCATCTGCCATAAGTGCATCATTTTGAAAGGCTCCACTTCTCACGGCGACAGTTACACTGCATTCATTCTCCTTGAGAATCTCCACTAAAAGCCTATCAAAAACAATCTCTCCAGAGTTGTCGCATAGGAGGAGAATATGTTTTCCATGCATAAGTTCAAAGGCTCTTTTAGTGTCATCAAGTCTAAAATTGCTTCCCTCAAGCATTTCAGACCATTGCTTAGGATTGAATTTGTACCCTGCTACACCTGGATCAACTAAGTTCCCGAGACACGACACAATACAGGCTCTCCTAAATCTCCCGTAACTGTCATCAGCTTTCTCAATGAACTCTCTTGCATACGGTAAAAATTTCAAAGCATACTTGTTTGCTTTTCTTCTATAATCTGAATATGGGTCATCTAAACCAGTTATCTCCTTCACGTATCTGAAGGCGTGCATTGCTATAACAGGGTTAGGTACATCTTTTTCAACGTATTCAGCCACTATTCTCAGAATCTCTGAGAAGGCTTTAAGCATTTCTCCTCTATCGGATATGTGCTGAGAGATTTCCCTAAACCTAACTTTTATTATGCATGGTATGCATTCAGGATGTATCCTCATTTCTCAAGCACTCTCGCAGCTTTGAAAGTTTAAAGATATTGAAATACCTTAATAACTTAAAATCATTTCCAGCTTTTTGACCATGGAGACGATCAAGGTAGATGGTTCAATGTACGAAGGTGGAGGTCAAATTTTAAGGATGTCCATTGCCCTCTCAGCAGTGCTTGGTAAACCTGTAACTGTTTATAATATAAGGGCCAAGAGAAGCAATCCCGGACTTAGAAGACAGCATATCACGGCCATCGAATCAGTTAAAAAGCTTGTAAACGCTAGGACAACGGGTCTAAGCATTGGCTCGATGAGAGTAGAGTTTATTCCAGGAGAGATTAGAGGACGTGAACTTAGACTCGACATAGGTACTGCTGGATCAACTATGCTTGTTCTCCAATCTCTAATGCCCGCTGCAGCATTTGCTGATAGGGAAACTAAGATATGGATAAGAGGAGGAACTGATAATCCAATGGCTCCGCCAGCGGACTATATAGCCAGTATTCTTATTCCCTTCCTCCATAAAATGAGCTATGAAGCTGATCTCAAACTCGTTAAAAGAGGATTCTATCCAGCTGGTGGGGGAATCGTTGAAGCTCTCCTGAAACCAGTTAAATTTCTCAAGCCAATTAACTTAACCGAGTTTGGCAGGATAGAGAAGGTGACTGTTTTCGCATACAGTTGTCTGCTTCCCGGGCACATAGTTGAAAGAATGTGTAGAACTGCTTGTCAAATGCTAAGAGAGCACGGACTTGAAAACATTGAAGTTAGAAAGGAGATTCTGTACAGGGCCTCTCCGAAATGCTCAGTTAGCCCAGGATGTGGCATAATGATAATAGTCAAGACTAACAAAACGATTCTGGCATCCAACAGCTTAGGTGCACGAGGAAAACCTGCTGAGAGAGTGGCTGAGGAAGCTGTTAAGGATATTCTTCACGAAATCAACATGGAATCGGGTGTGGACAAGCATGCGGCTGACCAGCTCATAGTCTACATGATGCTGGCAAAGGGAGAGTCAGAGATTTATACTGGATCCATGACAATGCACACATATACATGCATTAAATTGGCTGAAATGTTCGTAGGAGAGCACATATTTAGCATAGACGGCGAGGTAAATGCTCCAGCTACGATAACGTGCAGAGGCATAGGGTTAGAAAACAAATATCTAAGCTAACTCAAATTCACGTAGAAGTTTCAAAGCCTTTCTCTTGTTTCTCTCGTTTATCTCCACAACTACACATCCTCTACCAGGTTGGCCATAGAGCATTGCTGCCCCCTCTTCTCCCAATATGGTCACTGGAAACGCTAGCAAATCCTCTTCGCCGTCAACCTTCACCACGAAATTTCCCTCTTTGCTTAATGCCTTCATTATCGTGTTCCATGCATCTACAGTTATATATCCTGCAGGATTTCTAGTCTCAAGTACCTTATATGAGCTTGGAATATCAACTTCAAAAGGTTTCCTCTCGACTTTTCCATCGATAACTATAAGCTTTGGTCTGATACCTATTTTTAACACGTTTACTGTAACATAGTCCCCAACTACGTAGATCCTGTGATATCTTGACAATACCCTTGAAGTAATGGTCTCATATACTCTACCCTTAGGCTTCCTGATTTCCTCAGTCAGCCTCTTAGGCATCTTAACATCCTTGACAAGTCTCATGTCATCCGTTATGATTACCTTACTCAAATGCTTTTTCAACTCCATTTTAAACCTCGTCAGCCTATTTTTTGAACGCCTAACATAATAGTTTATAAGTCCAACAAGGTCACCAAGAATCTCCTCCCTTAAAGTGAGCTTACCATTCAGTGCCACTGGAAAAGATAGAAACTCGCTTCCAGCAATTTCAACTACAACCCTAGATCCCCTTTTAACAGAGATTATCCCAAGCTTCTTGAATCCAGCAGCTTTAGCAATTGATATTAACCTATGTGCGGCATCGATGTTTTTGCATGCAATGTGAAATATAGGAGGTTGAACATGTATCCAAACGTTTCCCTCCTTTATCTTTGAAAAAGCAGATTTAAGCTCCTCAAGCGTGATCTTCCAATGCTTCTTGAAAATGGGAGTTGCTAGCGGTTTGTATCCTATGTCGTTTGGAAGTTTAATGATAATAACCCTGCCGGAGCAGCTGCTAAGCGTACAATACTCATCGTAGCTATTTATGATATCCAATACTTCAATCACATCGGGATCAACTTTGCCCCTGACTATATGAAGTCTAAGTGTAGATAAAACTCTTTCCTTGTAACTTTTCCAGTGCTTTTCTTCCATGATTATTCTAATCTATATATATTGCCCCTGTCATTACAATTTTTCTAGAGGAGTCAGTTATGAACAATTATGATAGCATTAGCCACTTCATACTGTCAAACAAGCATTTAAATGCACATGGTACTGAACTCCTATCAGTTATAGGCTTCCTGTCCAAAGTCAAGCCATTGGATGAAAGTGGAATTTTTAGATATCCTCTTTCAAAGGAGAATATAATTCACAACCTTAAATTGCCTAGAGATGACGCCTCTAAAGCCCTAGACTACCTTGTAAGAGTAATGTATCCTCGTCTAAGATACTCGCGCATGGAACCAAAAACTTCGATACAAGCTGACAAGATAGGTGTTCCAGAGGAAGCTATAGTTTGTTTAAGTGGAGATGATGAGATATTTGATGAGGCCAAGAAAATCTGGAATAGAACAAAATATCCAATAAACCTTACAAAAGTTGAGAAGAAGCTAATGGATAACATGAAGACAGTGCTAGATTGCATGTCTGTCATGCTCATTGGAGAACTATTTAGACATTATGCAAGCACAGGATATACACCCTACACTTCATTCATAGTTAGAAATATAGTGAAAGGCGAAACTGTGATATCGATTCCACTCAGGCTCAGAAGCTTCTTCACAAGCAAATTCGAACTTTTCGACTTTATCCCTCGAAACATTAAAAGTTTGATACTTGAGAAGTCCATCAGAAATATGCGCGTTATCCTCCACAGACTAGAGCTTCCAATAGCATTCATATTCGAGTATGATATGAACCCCGGGGAGTACGTTAAAAAGGAGCTTCTTCTAATAGATAGAAGGGTGGCAACGATATTATATGGGGAAATTCTATCCGGTCTCGAGTTAAGCGATCTGATAGAGGAATTCTTCAAGAAAATACCATACCCAGTGAAAAAATACTGTATACTGGCACTTCTTGAGAAGGATATTAAAAAGGAGCTTCCGAAAACCCTCGGAGAGGAGCTTAAGTCCCATGCACTTCACCAGAGGCTCAAGTTAACCGAAAACATGCTTAAAAAGTTTTCAAATACATGCTTTAGAGAGTTAAAGGCTAAAGGGCTAATAGAAACTCTTCCCGATGGAAGAGTAATTTTGGCTTATGGCAAAAGTATAGAAGATGTACAGGAGCAGATGGATAGAGTGCGTTTAAGTGTTGCAACAAGTCTCGAAGAGTGGCTTTATTCAAGAAATGGAGCCATATCGAGATGGAAATTCAGAAGAGGATTGAAGAGACTCTTTGAGAAAACACGGATTCTTAAACTTGAAGGTGAGGAGCAAATAATCATTCCAGAGAGAAAGATCTCATCTTATAAAACCGTTAAGAAAGTTCGTGGGAAGGAGATTGAAGTTCGAACTAGGCCACTTTATATTCCATTGGGTAAAGCTGTGGAAACTGGTCAACTGTGTTTTTGGGATCCATATAAAGAAAATAATCCGCATCTGCTTATAGTCGGTGAAAGTGGAACTGGAAAAACTCAAACTTTGAAGGCCATAATATACGAGCTTTCAAAAGCTAACGTTCCATGTATCATAATAGACTTCCATAACGAATATACTGAAGTAGCTGAAAAAGTAGTTGACATGAGAAATGAATCTCTAAATCCTCTCGAGTGCTATAAGGGAACGAGTCCAATAGACATAATATACTCTACAGTCGCGATCTTTAAACGGATATATAGATTGGGGTACCAGCAAGAGAGCGTTTTAAGAAGGGCCATTAGAACAAGTTATGAAGACTTTGGAATATCAGTTGACAAGAAGGTTGTCTACGATGTTGAAGCCCCTTCCTTCGACCATGTAAAGTGCAACTTAATAGAGATGATGAATGATTCTGCACTAAGTAGGCAAGTTGTTGAAAAGTTAATGAACAAGCTTTACCCGATATTTGACTTAGGAGTCTTCTCTAAGTCGACGACACTATCCTTTGAAGAGCTTTTCACAACTACTGTTGCAATACAGTTAAAAGAGCTTCCAACGGATGAGCTAAAGACTCTTGTAGCCTCCTTCCTAATAAGGAAACTCTGGCATGACATAGTGCGAAAAGGAGAGTCTCATGCAATAAATCAGTTCATAGTATTAGATGAAGCTCATCGAATGGATTACAGGGATTCCCCTATTCATCAGCTTCTGAGAGAAGTTAGAAAATATGGGGTAGGAGTTCTACTTGCATCCCAGAAGCCAAGAGACTTCAGTGACATTACACTTTCCAACGTTGCAACGATAATAGCTTTTCATTGCCCACATCCACAGGATGCTTCATTCCTTGCAAGACACATAAACACTACTAGGGAGGAAATACAAGCGCTTACAACAAAGTTTACTTCACTAGTGAAATTCTCCACCAGCATTGAACCAATAAAAATTAGAATTAAACCATATTATGAGAGGAGAAGATCTAGTCTGTAAAGCCAAGCTTCTTTTTTACTTCATCGCTCATCATATCAGGGTTCCATCTCTCATCCAGAATAACGACATTAACTTCATTAACTCCCTTAATCTCTCGTACTTTTGATTTAATATTTCCAATAATATACCTCATCATAGGGCAAAAAGGCGAGGTTAAAACCATCTTGACAGTTACATTTCCATTTTCATCTATTACAACATCTCGTATAAAGCCTAAGTCAACTATATTAAATGGTATTTCTGGATCATAAACTTCCTTTAACTTTTCAAGTACAGTATCCTTGTCCACCATGCTCTCTATTGTATCTATCAGCCTTCTGAATAATATATGTGCTATTCACTTAGTTTTAATCAGCTTTTTAGCGGAGGGGGCGAAATTGCAGTATACGGAATCAACAGTCAAATCCCTCTTAAATAGATACTCAAATTTCCTACCTAGACACCTGCATAATATGCTTTTACGGTTCAACAACTTTCTTCTAACCGAGGGAAAGAATCCAGCCTCAAGATATACATACCTAAATAGGATAGGCATGTTCTTCAGAGACATGATTAAGAGAAAAGGTGAATCATTCGATGTGAGAAGTCTAACATGGGATGATGTCGAATCTTTCCTAGCAGATCTAAGCGTTAAGTCAAGTGACAAAACATTACTTGCATATGTGATGGCCCTTAGGAAATTCCTAGGCTACGTGATCTCCATAACAGAGGACAAAAGCACATGTGAAAGACTTGAGAAAATACTTCAAAATTTGAAAACTCCAAGAGTGAGGGAAAAGCTTCCCGAGGTAATACCTGAAAAGGATGTATTCAAGATTCTGGAGGCAATTGATGACCCAATGTTTAAAACATTTTTTGCAGTTATGTATGAGACTGGAGCCCGTAAAGGAGAGCTCTCAGCAGTCAAGATAGGAGATGTTGAATTCGACGAATATGGCGCCCTTATAACCCTCAGAAGTTCAAAAAGTGAGCCTAGAAAAGTTAGGGTGATCATGTTCGCGGATATGTTGAAAGAGTATATAAATAGGCATCCCCTGAAAAATGACCCTGAAGCTCCATTGTTCCCAGCTAGGAGAAATATTAGAAAACCAATTCCACCCTCAACCATATCCTACATGTTCAACAAACTTTCACTGATTACAGGATATCATGTGTACCCACACTTGCTCAGGCACGTTAGAGCAACTACACTATACAAGCATCAAGTCTTAACAGAGAAGGAAATGATGCTAATGTTTGGATGGAAAACCCGTAAAATGATCGATGTCTATTCTAAGATCACTCAGAAAGACGTTGATGAAAAACTTATAAAATACTATCGGGAGAAGTTGAAGAAGAGAAAAGTTAGATTTATTTAACATTGTTTGATTATTCTAAACTTAAGCCATGAACTCTAGATACGAAAGACTATCAAATGCACCAGAAAATCTGGAACTCAAGATCGTTAGGATAAACTCTAGAAACCCCATTGTAAGGAGAAAATTGATGGATCTAGGACTTCTACCCGGTACAAAGGTTAAGATTGTAAGGAGAGCTCCATTAGGCGATCCCATCGAGATAAGTGTGAAAGGATATCAGCTCTCTCTTAGGATATGTGAGGCAGAACATGTTATAGTTGCCGAAAATGGAAAAGTGAAGCAACATGATTCCACTAGTTTTCCTAAGAGAAGGTGAGGAAGCCATAGTAGTTGGCATATATGGTGGCCATGGGCTAGTTAGAAGATTAACCTCCATGGGGATATATCCAAATGTCCGAATTAAATTGCTGAAGACAAGAGGTTTAGGCCCTGTAGTAATTGAGGTCGGAGGTACAAGAATAGCACTTGGATTTGGAGTGGCTTCAAAAATATATGTGAGGCCCCTAAGTTGAGGGAGATTTTAGTGGCTCTGGCAGGCAATCCAAATGTAGGTAAAACGGCAATATTCAATAGTTTAACCGGAACACGTCAGAAAGTAGCTAATTGGCCAGGTGTAACCGTTGAGAGGAAAGAGGGGATATGTGAGCACAGGGGATACAAGTTTAGAATAGTTGACCTACCTGGAATATACAGTTTAACAGCTTTCTCAATTGATGAGTTAATTGCCCGAAACTTTATAGTGGAAGAGCAGCCAGAAATTGTAATCAACATAGTTGATGCATCCCAGCTTGAGAGAAACCTTTACTTAACAATCCAGCTTCTTGAAATGGATGTTAAGCTCATAGTAGTGCTGAATATGATCGACATAGCTAAGCAGCTCGGCTACGAGATAGATTATGATGCATTATCATCAATGCTGGGTGCTCCAGTAATTCCAACCATAGCATCAAGGGGGATTGGAATAGATAAGCTAAAAGATATAATGGTGGATTTGGTTGAGGGAAAGATTAGAGTTAGACCATTTAGAATAGATTATGGAAAAGAAATAGAGAATGCTATAGTAGAGCTGAAGAATGTTCTGGAAAAGGATGAATACATAAGAAGCAAGTATAGTTTAAGATGGCTGGCAATAAAGTTGCTTGAAATGGACAAAGACGTGATGAAGAAGTTAAGTAAAAGCCCTATCTTCAATGAGCTCATCAAGACACTTAGGCACATAAGGCAAAGGCTTAGCTGAGGTGGACACTATTGGCTAGCGATGAAATCGACTTGAAAATAGCGAATAGACGATATGAGGCAATATCAAAAATAGTCAGAAAAACCGTCAAGGGCACCAAAGCCGAGAAGCTTACCCTAAGCGATCTACTAGATGAGGTCTTATTGGACAAATATCTTGGTATTCCACTATTCCTTGTAATTGTCTGGATCATCTTTCAACTAGTTTTCATGGCTACAGCTCCGTTATCTGACCTTCTAGACTTAACATTCTCAAGTCTCAGAGATGCAATAATATCCCGCTACCCCAATAATCCAATTGCGTCCATGATTGCAAATGGAATAATAGGTGGAGTAGGGACAGTTATGATTTTTATTCCAAGCATATTCTTCCTTTTCCTATGTCTCTCGATTCTAGAGGATAGCGGCTACATGGCCCGAGCAGCATTTATAATGGACAAGTTAATGTACAAGATAGGCTTACATGGCAAGTCGTTTATCTGCCTCATACTAGGATTTGGATGTAACGTTCCAGCCGTAATGGCTACTAGAAGCATAGAGGATAGAGGTAGCAGAATAATAACCGTACTTGTAAATCCATTCATATCATGCAGTGCAAGATTACCAGTTTACATGCTTATTTCACTGATATTCTTCAGGGAAAAAGCTGCCACGGTAATAGTTTGCCTATATGGTTTAGGAATTCTAGTGACCGTGCTTACATCAATATTCCTCAGGAAAACAGTGTTCAAAGATATTCCATCAATGTTTATGCTCGAATTTCCAAGATACAAGCTTCCAAATGCCAGAGATGTAATGTTGTTAACGTGGGACAGACTCCTACATTTCCTCAAGAAGGCAGGCACCACCATATTGTTTGGAGTTATCTTGATGTGGTTTCTTTCCTCATATCCACTTAACGCACCTCTCGAGGAAACGGCTATAGCCGCCATTGGAAAGTTTCTTGAGCCAATATTTGCTCCACTTGGATGGAATTGGAAAGTGGCAGTTTCTCTATTGTTTGGATTCATGGCCAAGGAGCTTATAGTTGGTGCATTTGGTCTACTATACGGTGGAGAGGAAGCTACAATGATGCAGGCTCTCAGAGAAAGCCTCTCACCAGAATCTGCCTTAGCACTCTTGGTGTTTTCCGCAATATACATGCCATGCCTGGCAACAATATCTGCTATAAAGCAGGAGCTCAACTCCACGAAATGGACTCTCATAACAGTAGTGTACAGTCTACTGCTAGCATATACTCTAGCCTATATAGCATACATTTTAGGAGGAATAATCCTGTGAGCGATAAATTAGGAATATTCAAGATAATTAGTGCTATATCCCTCACAATGCTTATCATGGCAGCTACGGTAAGCCTTCTCACCCTCATGAGGGTAGTCACTTGCATTAGTGTATACTTCCAAGACATCTTCCTTCCACTAGTATATATCTTCATAGCTCTCACATTCATTAAGGGTTTTTCCGAAGAGGGAAAATCTCCCTTAAAATCTTTAGCATATCTCCTACTAGCGCAAATGTTCACATTTCTGGTCTCGGCAGTATCACTATTGACACTATTATTTTCAGCTCTATATTCCATCACCGTGGAAAATACTTTTCAACTTCTGAACAATATTTTTTCAATAGACGTGCTTCTAAGCATTCCTAGCATAGCTGGAATCATAATAGGGTCAAAGATAGTTAAGGAGAAAACAATTCCAGTTTAATGGATCCTATATGCTATCACCAAGGCCGCTATAATTGCTGGAATAGACAGTGCCAGTACACATGTATACCCGTAGAACATTGTCATCATAATTCCACCCATCATTATACCTGTTATTGAAGCCATGCTGTTCATCATGTTATACGTTGAAATAGCTACTCCTCTCTCATTATACTTTGTTTTTTCACTGATCATGGTTTGCATGGATATTGATATGGCTGGGCTTATTGGCACACTCCATAGAATTGCAAATAGCCTCCAGTCATTTACGTTCATGAGTATAAAGAGATATGGAATATACATGGATAGGGCTGCTATTATAAGTTTTCTACTTCCAATGCGATCACATAATCTACCATAGAACATGCTACTTATAGCACCTCCAATTGCTCCACCAGAGTACACTAGCCCATATAGGCTCTTGAACTCTGAAACCATTTCATAGGTTTTCATCCTGAACGCTGTCACGGTGGCTCCGCTGCCCAGCGAGATCAGTGCCCCAACCGCTATTATGGGAAGGATATGGATCTTAGCTACATTGAAATAGTTGAATCCATCACGTGCCGCCTTCTTCAAAGCCTCCTTGAATGGAATTGTAGTGCTTTCACGCTCCTTATAAGATGCTGTAAATACAGTGACTGCCATTAAGTTAAATAGTAGAGCCAACGTAACGGACATGAACTTTTCAAAGTGGTCTCCCACATATCCTCCAATGATCATTCCCATAGTTGACATGATTCCACTCATTGTTCCAAAATATCCAAAGACCGTTCCACGTCTGCTGCTTAGCTCTGAAATAAGCGTGAACATTGCCGGGCTTGCACCCATTCCAATTACTGAGCTTACAAAAGCTACTAGGACAAATTTCTCAGGATCATTCACGAATAGATATCCTAAAGACACAATTAATGACAATAGTGAAAACGTTACAACCAGTGTTTTTCTTTTACCATAATAGTCTGATAGGAAGCCCCAGAATCTCGAAAAGAGAATCGTTGATATACCTCCAACACTAAAGTAGAGGGATAGTAGAAAAGTTGAGACATGCATGTCCATTAAGTAAGCTGAAATATAGATGCCAAGCATACTGCCACCTAGAGTTGATAACGAGGTAGTGGCTAGTAGTGAGTATGTCTTTGCCCTTCCTAGAGCCTTTGTCACTTCCTATCTCACCTTGAATTAATTCCACATCAACTATGAAGAGCTATATAAAGCTTCCATCGAAACGCTACAGGTTAATAAGCTCTTGAACATTACATCTATTAAGCCAACGAGATGAGGCGCAATGTTCATATACGGCCCTGTTCCATCATGGAGATTCGGCTTCTCCCTTGGAGTAGACTTGATAGGCAACGTTAAAACATGCTCCTTTAATTGCATCTACTGTCAACTTGGAAGCACGGTTAGGTTCCTATATCAGCCAAAGTTCCTTGATGGGATGCCAACTCCAGATGACGTAGAGCGTCAACTTAAAGAGTATCTGAGAAAAATTGATGTCTCAAGTATAAACGTGGTCACGTTCAGTGGAGAAGGTGAACCCACACTAAACCCTCATATTCATAGCATATGTAAAACCGTGAGAAAAGTCATGGGAGGAAAGTTTCCGATAGTGCTTCTAACAAACTCCTCCACAATATATATAGACGAGGTGTTTGAAAGCCTGAAGCTCTTCGACATAATATGCTTCAAGCTTGACGCCATAGACGATAAATTATTTAGGGCCATAAATAGGCCACATCCAAAAGTTCCAAGCATAAGTACCATAATTAACAGAATAAAAGAGTTTAGAGAAAGTTACACTGGAAAACTGGCTATACAGATAATGCTCCTTGAAACCACATTCTCAAAAATGAACAGCTCCCCCGGTTACATCAACCTTTTCGTAAAGGCGCTAGACTCCATAGCTCCAGATATAATACAAGTGTCTACTCCCTATAGGCCACCAGCTGAGAAATATGTTAAGCCAGTTTCATATGAAACATTGAGAATGGTAAACGACATTTTTTCCCACCATTTCAGAAAAGAATCAGTATGGGTGTATGGGATACACGAGGAGAAGATAGGTAAGCCCATTCTGGAAAGCTCAGCTGAGCTTGAAGAATTTATTCTTGAAATTCTGAGACGTCGCCCATGCACCCTACAGGATATCTGTAGTGTAACCGGGAGAAATATAGATGAAGTAATTACAGTGTTGAATAAACTCTTAACTGGAAAATTGGTCATAAAAGTTAAAGTAAAGGATAAGTTCTTTTATAGGGCTTTCACCTCAAGGAAGGAGTGATTAAAATGTCTCCAGTTAAGTTAGCCAAGTTCACTACCTTCTCACTTTTAATATTGCTAACATTGTCAGCCTCGCAAGTTCACGTCATCTACAAGGCTAATATCACAGATAACAACGTTAAATGGACTGTAATGTTCTATCTTGATGGTGACAACGACTTAGAGCACTGGGCCATCTTAACCTTTGAAGATATAGCTCGTATAGGTTCTACGAAGAATGTCCGTATAGTTGTCCAGTTTGACAGAAGTGGAGCTGAAAGCGAATATGGCGGGTGGTCAACTTGCAAGCGATACCTTGTAACAAAAGGTCTTTCACCTTCTCCAAATACAGCTCTCTGCGATCTTGGGGAAGTCGACATGGGTGACCCTAATGTTTTGCTAGATTTCATGCTGTGGGCTGTGGAGAAGTACCCCGCAGACAGGTATATCCTCATTCTCTGGAATCATGGCGGTGCCATTGCTGGAGTATGTGTTAACAGCTCCCACAGTAATGATCGTCTATCGCTACCTGAAATCAGATATGCCCTTTCAAGATTCTATGATGAAACAGGGATCAAACTTGACATAATAGTGGTTGAGGCATGCTTAATGGGCTGTATAGAGCTAACATATGAAGTGCATGACTACGCCAACTATATCGTCTTTTCCGAGGAAGTGATGTGGGCCCACCAGTTAAAATATGATGAAGTGTTCAAATATCTGGTAAGAAATCCTGGAATTCCCCCATACGAACTTGCAATACTCTTTGCCAAAAGTTACTTAAAAGGGGCAAGTGCCCCCTACAATATAATGAGTGTAGTCAACCTATCTAGGGTCGAAGTCCTATACTCTGCTTTCGATGAATTTTCAATAGAGCTCATAAAGATTTTAGACGATCATAGAAGAGACATTTCTTTGGCAATAGCTGGAGCAAGGGGTTTCTATGTATCCTACATGGGTGACATTTATAGTTTTGCCGAATCAGTAGCAAGCGAATGCAAACTTGACAGAATAAGACTGGCAGCATCAACACTCATGAGTGCAATAAATACGTGTGTAGTGTTTCACGGTAATGATCTAACTGTACATGGAATAAGCGCGTTCATTCCAAGAGACAGTGAATACTATTTCAAATTCCGTAACCTCTATTCTCAGCTATCATTCTCAAAGGATTGCCTATGGCCCCTATTCCTTGAGGCATACTACGTAGGTCAAAATATGACGACGAACGTTCCAGAGGTTAAACTACTAGGATTAAGCGGGAAAATTTACTACAGAGAATATCTAAATGTAACATGGCGAAGCAGAGACCTTGACAATGATACCGTAACTTACAGGTTCTACATCAGCAACGACTCGCTTATATGGAGAAAAGTATATGAAAAAACTTTCAGGGAAAGTTCACAGTGGAAACTTCACTCTGTTCTAATACCAACACAAAATATAGAAGATGGAGGCTATATGCTCAAAATAGTTTTCAGCGATGGAAAAGGTGGAGTGGACATAGTTTACGCCAATGCAACCATATACGTGGATAAAACTCCTCCAGTAATTTCAGATCTCACGGTGAAACCCATGAATCCAGCCTATAATGAGACAGTAACTCTATCCTTCCAAGTATCAGACAACATAAGTGGCGTAGATTTCGCAGTCATAGTTGTCAAAATAAATAATTCCACGTTCAAAATCGAGAGAGTTACACCTGTCAATGGCCAGATTATTTACATGCTTCCATCCTTTAACTATGGTTCAAATGTCACAGTAGAAATTGAAGTATCAGATAAAGTTGGAAATATTTATTGTACAATGATTTCATACACCGTTCAAGATCCATATCCACCAGAGATATCCAATATCTCTATAAGCCCCGAAGCCCCCACACAAGATGATACTGTTACAGTTAAAGCTGTAGTAGTTGACGATGGTGGGGGAATTAAAGAAGTTATTCTAAGCTATTTTAACGGTTCTGCATGGATCAATGTTACGATGCACAGCATGGGGAATGAAACCTTTACTGGTACTATACCTGCATTAAAACTCAAGCAGGGAATGTTCAAGGTAATAGCGGTAGATGTCGTTGGAAATGTTGCTGAAACAGATGTTATCACATATGATATAACACTATTTAAGCTACCTCTAACTGAGATTATTATAGTAGCGTCTATCGCAGCGATCGTAGCGTTAATTTACACAGTCTTCAAGCGCAAAAGGTGATAATAATGTCACTGTATCTCTTCATTCAAGCATTTGCTATGTTGTTTGTGATACTTGACGCTGTTGGAAATGCACCAATATTCTATGCACTAACTTCGGATCGTAGCGCGAAAGAAAGAAGAGATATTGCGAAGAAATCCGCGATAACGGCAGCTTCAATACTCTTCATATTCGCTTTTCTTGGATGGTACATCTTCGAATTCTTTGGAATAACTATTTATGACTTCGAGATAGCTGGTGGAATAATACTCCTACTGGTTGCACTTGATAACCTAACTGGTGAAACACCTAGAACAAGGAGACTCTCAAGCACTGACCTTGCAATAGTTCCACTAGCAACGCCTTTATATGCTGGCCCAGGAAGCATATTAACCGTTATGTACTTGATGCATCCTCCATTCACGCCGCTGATGTGTGTATTTTCAATAGTCACGAACATTCTCATAGCATGGCTACTGATGGTATACTCTGAGAAACTGTTTTCAACAATAGGCAGCGTTGGAACGAAGGCTGTGGTCAGAATAATGGGTTTAATAATTGCAGCTATGGCTATAATGTTCATAAGAAAAGGTATAATGGGAGTGATGCAGGAGGTCCTATCTTAAAACAATTCTCTCAGATCTCTTACCTATATTTTCCTTAATCCTCTCAATGATCTTGCTTATGTTGAATATGTACACCCCAAGCCCTCTAACCGCCCCTCCCTCAATTTCAGCATAGAGCTTGTCAATAGTAAATGTGAGTTCATTCACATCTTTCACAATTTTATTATCTAGGTAAACTACCTCCGATACAACTTCTTCTGAAATCTTTCTCTTTTTGAAAAATTTGTTTTTAAGATGTTCCTCGCTTCCGAGAGTGTTTATTAGATCCTTCACCCTGTCCCTAAGATCAAACATTCTCCTACCAGTATCGAGAAATCCTTGATCCGTTAAGATTCTGCCAACTTCATCGAGCAACTTTCTAGCTTCTTCGAGTCTGGCTATCGAAAAACTTCTTAGCGCCCTGTCCGAGATTGCCCTTTCATCTGGTTTGTCGTATCCAACATAGCCCTCAATGCTTGAGGATAGCCGTTTAACGATATCCTCCCAGTCCACGTATTTGTCCTCCACATCTACTATATTATTTTATAGGATAGATTCAAGTTATAAGGTAATGCCCTAAGGCTAAATTTTCTCTAATTCAAGTCTTATAGGCTTTGAGAAAAGAGGTGCATCAATAACGAAAGTTTCATATTCTCCTCCCTCGCCAGCTGGATTGAACCCATATTTCTTAGATAATGTAATCAGGCTTTCAGCTTCAGAGGGGCCAATCTCTTTTCCAACCCACTCTCTTTCAAGGCCTTCAGCGGCCACCTCTACTATTATAAACTTCAGCTCCCTGCAAACCTTTCTAAGATAAGTTTTTTGATCTACTCCCCAAAGCGGTGAAAAACTTGCTACACCAGTTTTCTCACATGCATCCTCGAATCTCTTCCGCTGATACTGTGAGCTTATTGCTCCTGAAACAACCCCCTCGATTGAAAACTTGTTGACGGCCTCCTCGATAACCTTTCTCAGAATTTCTTCCTCATTTTCTCCAGCCTTTTTCATTATCAAGGGTATACCTGCAGCTTTAGCTTGCTCACGAACCATCTCAACCATTGGCACGTGAAATAGCATGCTCTCCTTTCTTGGAAGTATCGAGATTATACATGCAATCTCATAGTTTAGCCTGTGCATTATGTGAAGTGCATACCATGAATCCTTTCCTCCACTGATTAATGCTCCTAGTTTAATGTTTTTAGGCCAGAACTTCGAGAGATACTCTGGCTTAGGCTTTGGAATAATTGTCGAGATCCCTGATCCATGTTGAGGAGCCTTCCTATGTTCTAGATAACCCTTTATTCCACGTATTTTAGCCAATTCCCTAAGTATTTTCTTATCTTCCTTCCAGGAATCGTCGAGTCCTATCGAGATCTCAATAACTTTTTCGTCAAGGTATGGGAATCTAAGCTCAGTCCCTCCAGCAAAACCACATACATTGTTTGTGTAAGTACTTCTCTCATAAATGTTCCTTAAAGCCCAGATACACTCTAGGGTTCTAGACCTATGCATTCTCGCCTGTCCGCCAAAGATTTCATCTGCTCCAATCCCTGAAAAAGCAACCTTAGGGCAATTAAGGGATGCAAAATAAGTTACAAGTGAAGCCTCCACTTTCACGGGATCAGAGCTTTCTATAAGCTTACAAATTTTCCCAACCCTTTTTAGGATTGTTTCCCTTTTCAAGACAATTTTCTCTAACTTGATATTCATCTCTCTTGCCACTTTCTCAGCTCTCACAATGTCAGGGCTTCTCTCAAGTCCAACAACTATGGCTTTAAAGTTAGCTCCTTCCTCAATTAAATAACTTGCCAGAAGTGCAGAATCAACTCCTCCCGAAAAAAGAAGCCACTGCTCATCCCATATTCTCCTTCTTACGGCCTCCCTTAAGGCGCGATCTAGCTCCTTTACCGGATCCTTAACTTTCCTACCAGTGAAGAACCCCCTGTAAAGCGTTTCTATCTCTCCATCCTCGAATATTAAGCTATATCTTGGGTGAAGCTCTCTAAGCTTTGGAAAAGCCTTTCTTTCACTGGCGAAGGAGAACGGATTGACAGAGTAAAAGAGCGGAGCTATCCCAACTCTATCTCTTATCAGGTAAATTTTGGATGAATCTGAAAATGCTATAGCATACTGCCCTGAAAAAAGTCTGCAGGCCGAAACCCCCTTTCTCATGAGAAGTTCAAATGCGAGTTCAGCATCATTTTCAGCCTCTATTCCAAATTTGTCGGCTATATCTCTCCAGTTGTATATTTCAAGGTTTCCAACAAACCAGAAATCACCATCGATAAGTGGTTGAGGAACAAATCCTGAAATTGAGTGAAGAAGATATCCAATACCACCTTTCTCAACTTTTTCGATTTTTAGAGAATCTCTTCCTCTATGCTTCATAAGGTTCAAAGCTTTTCTCAGAATATTTTCCCAATTTTCCCCAAAGTATCCAGCTATTCCACACATTTTTACACCTTTCACCTAGATGTAACTTTTATCGCGGTGAAACCTCTTTGACTGTACACGAAAGTTTGTCAGTCACCTTAATATCTATTCGGGTCTTAAATTATTTAAACGCTTTAAATAACCGCCGCTGGTGTGCAATTGTGGTGCAACATGTTTCCACTACTTTACCTAATGACAATAATACTGGTAATAAGCCTGATAGGCCTTTTAGCCGCTAAAATAGCTGAAAGCGTTAACATTCCTACCACAGTTCCACTAATTTTGATAGGCATTTTAATGAGACTTATAGTAGATAGACTTGGGATAACGGAGCTCATAGAATTTGCCAATCTCTTTATAAATTCTGGAATACTGTTCATCATGCTGGTCTCCGTTCTGTTTCTAAGCGGCCTAGAAACAGAGCTTGGAGATTTGAAAAGGGTGGCTAAGCTGGCTTTAATGCTTGGAACAGTTTCTGTTCTCCTCACAGTAATTTTCACAGGTGTTCTAATGTACATTGGATTGCCTCTCCTTGGAATGGAAATTCCATTCATGATAGCACTATTCATTGGAGTTATGATCGCTCCAACTGATCCAGCAAGTACTTTCATTATACTTGAGCGTACACGAGTTAGAAAGTACATAAAGGATGTTATAATGAACGCTGCTGCAATAGATGACGTTATAGTTACAATACTTGCAACCCTGTTAACCCTAATGCTCACGGCTGAAACAGTTAGCCTTGAGGCATTAGTGATCAAAGCTGTATGGATGCCTGTTGGAGGAATCGCTATAGGAGTTCTAATTGCATACATTTTCAGCTACTTAATGGTTTACGTCTTCAAGAGGGAAGTTGAGCTTCAAATAGCATCTTTAGCTGCTCTAGCGTTGACATTCGGTTTAGCTGAATTAACGGATGCTAGCGGACCAATGGCTGCGATTTTCGCAGGGATTATAATGGCAAATTCAAAGTACTTTTCAAAATATCTCCCCGTTATAAGTGCAAAGAACAGGAGAATGCTTCTAACATTCTGGAGAAACATCATATTCTTCCTAGAGGCTATAGTTTTCATTTTCCTAGGACTTTCAGTTGATATTGACCTTCTCATGGATGTAGGGCTCTTAGGGCTATTGGTTGGTGCAATAGTTCTCTTCATCGCTAAACCTCTCTCAACTCTTCTAACCACAGAAGGTTTCGGAATAAGTCCAAGAGAGAGCTTCTTCATATCTTGGGCTAGAATAAATCTTTCAACATCCGCTGTCCTACTGGCATTCGCATATGCCGCTGGAGAATGGATGCAGCTGGTGATAAACATAACATTCCTTGTGATAGTTGTAAACACGCTTATCCAAGGTTTAACCGTTGGAAAAGTTGCTAAGATACTTGGTTTGGAGGTAGCTGAAGAAGATATAGAGCTTGTCGTGAAGAGAGAGAAGCTCCTGACGATAATAAGGGTGATAAGTGAGCATAGAGACAAAGGATTAATTGATCGCCAACTGGCAAATAACATTATTGACGAGTATATGAGTGAGCTAGAAATGCTTGAAACACAGATTTCAGCGAAGATCTCCTCACTAGAAGATACCATTGAAGGCTTGCGTGCGAGAATTGCTGCTCTTGATGCTGCCGTGGAGAGGCTCAAGAGGCTAAAAGAAGCTGATCCAGCTACATCATCTATAGTAGATGAGGAGATATCCAGTATTCTACGAGAAAAACGAGATCTTGAATCTGAGCTTAAACGTCTGTTAGTTGATAAAAGACGAATGGAAGAGTTGATAGGCGGTGTCCATGGATAGAAGTCTATTTAAAATCTGTTCATCTCTTATAATCATTCTGATCGTCGATGTGATTTCAATAGTTTGTTTATTCTCACCTTATGACCTCTACGTCAAAGAATTTGAAGCAGTACACGATACAACGATCAAAGTTAAAAGCTTGAACTATACATGGCTCAACGATAGTTTTGTCAGAGTAGTGATCACCTTGAACATAACTAATCCAGTAAATGTGACGTTCACACTCTATCTCATAAAATATACTGTGGCTGTCAACAACTACATCTTAGGGGTAAATTCTGTATATACGTCGAGGGAGATAATAGGTGAAACAGTTTTTCTCATGGTTATGTATAGTATCTATATGCCCAATGGCATTCAAGCCATAAGGGAAGCAGAAAACTCGACTAAAATGATTTGGATAGTTTCTGTTGAAGCATATTTCAGAACTCAAGTGCTGAGCAAATGTTTTCGCAACCCTGTCGTATATGGGGTTGACGTTATTGAAATTGAAAAAGCGAAACATTAATTTTCATTCCAGTAAAATTTTAAAATTAAAGCTAATTGATAAAGGGAAATAGAATGGCATACTCCTCTAGGGCATTTACGACAGCGATTATACTCCTTCTACTAGCTCTCTCTATTTTCCTCATAAGCGATAAAGTTGATGCCCTCTCTCAGGATGGAGAGCTTAAAAATTTTAGACTAGTGAATGTAGGTGAGGGTAATTTCTTACTTACAGTAGATTTTAATCGCTTAAAATTTGAAAACTCGCTAAACCTAGTGCGTATCGAAGGATGTAACACCTTTTATTATGCTCAAGGTCTCATATTGCCATCTAAAACTCTCCGATTAATATTGGGAGTAGGTGTAACTGATGTTCACGTAGCAATAGTTGATATGAAAGTTAAAACCGTCAAGATTCTTGGAATACAAAAACACAGGTCACCAGTTACTATATTTAGCGATAGAGGTTTAATTAAATTGCCAGACGAAAAGAGGCCTGTTGTTGAAGTTTCGCCTCCTATTATAATTCGTGGTGCTTCCGTCCTTCCCGTGAGATTTAATCCAGTAATCAAAGTAGGTGGTGGTCACGTTACATATGTAAGCTCTATAGCTCTACAGCTTAGCGTAGCTAAGACATCAAGCTGTGAAGCTCATATCACTCAAACATTCTATAAATTGCTGAGCTCATTAGCTGACAACTCCATCTCAGAGAGTATGTTCAAAGTTGAATCTCCAACCATAGATTATCTCATCATAACAAGGGAGGACTTTGTTTCAGCATTGCAGCCTTTAATCGAGGAAAAAGAGTCGCATGGCTTGAAAGTGAAAACTTTGACAATAGAGTCCATATTAAGCAATTACAATGGGTCCGATGTACCTGAAAAAATTAGAAATGCTATAAAAGATTACTATGACAGATACGGTATTGAGTGGGTTCTGCTAGCCGGTGATGACGATATAATTCCTGCAAGGAGAGTTGTATGCCAAGACATATACCCTGGTGTCAGAAATGAACCATCAATTTTTCCATCAGACTATTACTATGCAGGCTTAGATGGCAACTGGAACGCTGATGGAGACGAATATTTCGGAGAACATGAGGACAATGTAGACTATGGAGCAGATGTTTTCGTAGGTCGTCTTCCGGTCAAGAATGTTCATGAGCTGGAGGCGGTTGTTCGTAAAATAGTTAGGTACAGTAGGCACCCCATTTCACCAGATAAAGCCCACCGAATGCTACTTTGTGGAGCTATAATAAGCTTCAAGGGGGAAGCTTTTGGCGGAGGGGAGACTACAGATGATGCAATTTTGAAAACTCGAATGATCACAGACTTTATCCCAGAATACGTAAACTGTACAAGAGTTTTCCAACGCGAATACACTCCATGTGAATGTGACTACCCATTACTAAAGTACACTGTGAGAAGACTGTTCGATAGCGGTTATCCCCTTGTGAACTTTGCTGGACATGGCAACTTTAGACATGTCTACAGAAAACTTTGGTTCGACATGGATGATGATGGAGTCCCTGACATGGATGAAATCGAGGTAGACCCATATTTTGAACCTTATAACTACAACAACACAAACTGCCTGTCTCTAGTTTATGTATCCGCCTGCTGGACTGCAAGCATGGATGAAAATTCACTTGGAAAGAGCATGATTAATTACGAGTATGGAGGGGCTATAGCCTACATTGGATGCGTACATAGTACATGGTATGCTTCGGGATGGAGATTTCCTGGAACTGGATATGATCAAGAGCTTGACTACCTCTTCTGGAAGATCTTCTTCTCTAGCGAATACTCCCTTAGAAGACCAGGATTGCTTCTATATAAGACAAAGCTTCTTTACGCCAGCATGTTTGTAAAGTTCCCCACAGGACTAGGGTATGAATATCATAGAAAGATTGTTTTATCATATACTCTATACGGTGACCCAGAGATACAAATTTGGTGCGATGACGACGTAACTCCGCCAAATATCCTATCATATAATTGCTCTGGAGACATCTATGACAACGATAGGTCTCCCTACATGATAGAAGTAGTATTAAATGATTCATCTGGAATATTCTCTGCATGGTTTAGATACAGTTTCGACAATGAAACATGGTCCTCTTGGATACCATATTCTCAGAGAATAGGTGCAAACAAGTTTAGATTCTACATCCCCTATAGTGAATGGTCTATGCATGTTGGATCAATCATATATTGGCAAATTAAAGCTGAAGACGGTGACTCCGAAGAAGAATTTGATAGAGCAGTGCTGATAAGCAGGGTTTTCAAAGGAGGAAAGATCTTAGATGATGATCCCAACCCACCAAACGTTGTAACGGATGCCCCAGATATTGTATATGACAATTATACAAAACCCATAGTCCTAAAAGCCTTTGTCTCAGATGAATCTGGGATACTTAATGTTTCAATTAGATACATGTTTAACGGGACATGCTGGAGTAATTGGATAGAGGCTTCACTTTCCGAAGACGGGTACTATTACATCGAGATTCCAAGAAGTGTATGGATAAACTTCATAGGGTCAAAGTTGAGCTGGCAGGTATCTGCCACAGACAGGGATGATGACCATCCAGGAGATGCATCGACAACCATTGTCAATGGAACTTCTATATTATTACTAGACGATGACTCAACTCCTCCAGAGATCATTGACGTATTTGTTGAGGATATGAATCATGAAAGGGATGTAGATGCCTATGATCAATTTAGGTTCGTTGTAATAGTTCATGATCAAAGTCCACCAGTCAGGGTCTCTATAACATACATCGTAGATGGAAGATACTTTTACATAGAGTGTTCTCAACTAAATGCCTCCCTCTTTGCATCAGACTGGATAGATCCATTGCCACAATTTACCAAGATAGTGTGGAGTGTAGTTGTGGCAGACGGTGATAGGGATCGCATAAACGATGTTCTCTCATCTTACATAGAGAACATAGAGTATGTTATAAGAGCTAGAGTGTATATCCAGTGTCTAGCAGCTGACAGCGAATATGCTGAAGGTATTCACTTAAAGTTAATGTATAATGGACAGCTAGTCAAGGAAGGCGTATCAAACTCAACTGGATGGGCAAGACTCTCTGTACCATTTCCAGGAAATTATGTGCTGGAGGCTCTCTATGACAATATTCCTGTAGGTAATGAAACAGTACAGATAGATAGCAATATCAATGCCTCAATAACATGTAGACTATATGATTGGATTTTGAAGTTTACATCCGCGTCGGGATTAAGTCTATCAAATTTAATTGTAACCTTTGAAAGTGTAGAAACAAATAATTCACTCCTAGATGTATACTTGAATCATACATCAAAAGTCATAGTTAAAAATCTCCCAGCAAGCAGTTACCGATTGAAAGTGTATTACCTTGGAAAATTAGTCTTCAATGATATCCTAAAGCTTGAGAAAGATGATCAATTTGATCTCGTAAAATGCAGTGTTTACAAGGTTAAGATATATGTCGAAGCCGCATATGGGGGTCCTGTTAGGGACTGTGATGTGATAATTCTAGATGACTGCAACTGCGTAGTATTTAGGCAGAAAACTGATAAAACTGGCCAACTAATGGAGGTTCTCCTTCCAGCTGGAATATATGAAATCAGGATAATCAAGAATGGTGTGACATCTTCTGAGTATACCGTAACCGTAAATGATGATTCAACGATAAAGATACAGCTTCAAGATGTTATAAGGATTCCCCTCTTAAATGTCGAGATGAACATACTGCAGTTTATGGTTTTCATATTCTTCCCTGTAATAGCTCTCTCAATGATGCCTCTGTTGAAGGTTTCATTGAGAACTTTGCCTAAGAGAAGGAAGGAAGTCAAGAGAGCCATAGTCATAAGGAAACCTGTCGTGAAAAGGGAAGGATATGGCGAGGTCATTGAAACTCTAAGTGAAGCTGAGAGAATTAAACCCATGGAAGTTAAAGAGCCTAAGACAATAAAGGTCAAAAAACCTGAAGCTGAAGTGGAGCCAGTCCATAAAAAGTCTAAGCTTGACGTTCCCTATGTATATTGTCCAATATGCGATTCAAAAGTTAGTTTAACCATGAGAAAATGTCCGCGGTGTGGAATGATATTGTCAATAGACGATCAATAGTGTCTCATTATAAGTTCTTTTCCAATGACTTCACTTTCTTCACCCGTTACTTTCAAGATATACCTAATGTAAAGTTCAGCCCTATTTTTTATCTCCCATGCTCTCACGTAGACTCCAAAGCATACACTGGAATTAACTAACCCCCAGAGAATGCATAGAACAGCTATGAAAGATAGCATACTATGGAAAATAGCTACTACAATTATTGGAAGCATGGCAGCTATAAAGAATGCTATTATTAGAGGAGCTATACCTAATTTAACCTTCCTATACCTAAGTTTCACGGTCTCTTCTTCTGAGACACGATCCAAAAGTTTCTTCAATGCCAGCACCCTGTAAAGGCTAAAGACCAGCGTCAGTATTGACGCCAAAGCAATAGTATAGATAGCTAGCGTAAAGTGACTAAGTGAAATAATATATGCTAAAATAGCACATGCGCCACTGGCGGCCACGTTCAAAGATACCGTGAAAAAACCTGGTCCATATCTTCCTCCAATCACATGAAAGGTCTTATTGTCATCCAATTTTACCCGTTTCCTCAAACTGTGTCACTTTATATATATTTTTGTTTCATTGGTTCCGCCTCGCCTAAAGGGTTCGCCTTCACAGCTTACCCATAGGGTCATGGGCGGCTGTCGAGCCCAACGGCACACGGCTCCCATATACGCCTAACCCTATGGGGCGCTTGGAGCACTGCTCCTATCGCCCACCCAAGAGACACCAATAATTTACAAGCCCTAAGAAGACTATAAACATTGCAAGGCTTAACAGCCTTCGAGATATAGAAAGGCACATTACAACACGGAAAACCATAATCAAATGTTTCCGCCCCAAATTTTCATAAGCCTTTTCTAAAATTTTATTAAGTCGATGCTTGATACATTTATATTGACGACCTATGAAGACTAAAATATCGTTATTATTAACTGCCTTGTTAGTGTTGTCATTGATTCCATTACTGAATTTTACGCCAGTAAAGGCAATAGAGCAGCTTGAAGACTTTACACATGGCCCAAGAATTGACAAAATAATATTCAAGATCTATACAGACCCAGAAGCAGAGTACATGGCACTCAAGAGTGGAGAAATTGATATGGTTGACTGGCCACTGCCTTCAGAGAAGGTTGAGGATGCATTAAGTGATCCAAACCTAGAAGTAACCGAGACTGGAGACCTTGGATTCTTCTACATTGGAATAAACTGCAAGAGGTGGCCACTATCAGATTACAGGTTCAGGCAGGCTCTAGCACATCTAGTCGACAAGGACAAGGTTGTAAACGAGTATCTAAGAGGCTACGGTAATAGACTGGACAGTGTGGTGTCGCCAAACTATGGAGTATGGCACAATCCAAACGTTACAAAGTATGACTTCAATCCACAGGCAGCAAAAGAGATCCTAGAAGAGGCAGGCTATGTGTACAATGAGGATGAAGGTAAATGGTATTATGTAAACGAGACAGGCCAATATGAGCTACCTGAGATAGTTATTCTGGGAAGATCTGACGACCCATACAGGAAGCAGCTTGCACTGGACTTCGCTGATGCTTGTCAGTCGATCGGTTTGCCAATAAGAGCTGAAATCGTTGACAGAAGCGTCATAGCGGTAAAAGTCTATGGAGAGCTAGACTACTGGATGTTCACTGGAGGATGGAGTTTAGGAACAGATGTCGACTGGCTATGGTTCTTCTTCAACTCAAAAGCTCCAAAATGGGCAAACCATGTACAGTTTGAAGATCCAGAATGTGACTACTGGACTGACAAGTTAATGGAGGCTCCAACCTTCGAGGAAGTCTTGGAGGCATGCTGGAAGGTCCAGGAGATAGTTGCCGAGAAGTGCCCATACATTCCCGTGTATCAGTGCGCTCTAATTCATGCATATAGAAAGGGATGGACTGGAATAGTTCCAATGGTTGGATCAGGTATACTAACCGGATACACTCTTCTAAACATTCACCCAGAGGGGCAGGAGTTCGGTGGAACCCTCAAAATTGGAATGAAGTCAGATATTCAGACACTAAACCCAATCACAGCTGAGTGGTACTGGGACTGGCTAGTTCTAGGTCCATTATATGACTCGTTGATAGCAATTAACCCGTACACACTGGAGGATCTACCATGGATGTGCAAGAGCTTTACAACTGAGACATGGGAGGAAGGGTTAAAGTTAACATTTGACCTGTATGAGAATATTACATGGCATGACGGAAGGCCATTAACTGGAGAGGACGTCAAGTTCACGCTGCTATGGTTGCAGGAGATTGAGGCTCCAAGGTACATTGACTATGTAAGAAACGTTGTAAAGGTGGAACTTGAGGGAGCTTACAAAGTGATCGTATACTTGAATACATCAAGCTACTTTGCCCTACACTGGATAGGTGGTATACCAATATTCCCCAAGCATATATGGGAGAATGTACAAGATTGGGAGCACTTTGAGCCGGAGAAGCATGGAGCACTAATTGGATCAGGTGCATTCATATTCAAGGAGTACAGACCGGGAGAGTATGCAGTTCTACTGGCAAATACCAGATACTTTAGAGTTCCAGAAGGCAGACCTCCAATACCAACAACCACAATAAGATGTCCAAAGGGAGAATCAAAGGATGTAACCATCGAAGTCACACATGAGGCTCACACGGTAGAGAATGCATCGGTAGCTGTAGTCCTAAGATCCGAGAACGGTACCACTATCAGGGAATACATGGCTACATATAATGCAACATTAGGAAAATACGTTGTAACAATTAACACTGGAGCACTAGGGTTAGACGTCGGAACATACTACCTTTACATAACGATAACATACACGATTGGAGATAATACATACGTTATAAACGACATATACCTCTTCGAAGTATATTCTCCGGCGCCTCCAGGACCAAGCCCATTAACAATAGCAGCTGTAGTCATAGTTATAATAATCATAATTGCAGCAATAGCCTACCTCTACAAGAAGAAGCCAGTAGAGGAAGCCGAAGAATAGGTAAACTTATTTTTTCCTCCCCTTTTTATTTTAAATTAACATGGGGTTTAAAGAGTACATCATACGTAGAACCATTTATAGCATCGCTGTCCTCTTTATAGTCATCGTCCTAAACTATGCAATATTCATGCTAATGCCTGGAGACCCCATAGAAATCATGGCCAGCGAAAGTTTTTTGAAGCCTGAGAAAGTGCGGCGCCTCTATGAACTGTATGGATTGGACAAGCCTCCCCACATACGATTTCTGTTATACATTAGAAACATGCTTATCTGGGAATTCGGCTACTCATATGCTCCTGGAAGCCCTCCAGTCATAGACGAAATGATGAAGCGGCTTCCAAACACTTTGCTCCTGATGCTCACTTCCACAGTGCTTTCAATCCTCTTAGCTATTGTGCTGGGTGTGCTTGCAGCAGCTAAAAGAGGCGGCATTATAGACTCCGTGGCAGTTACTTCAAGCCTATTCTTAAATGCTCTCCCTTCATTCTGGATAGGTCTAATGATTCTACTGGTATTCGGCTACTATTTGGGATGGATTCCTCTGGGAGGAACGGTTTCAAGACCTCCTCCAACAGATCCTATTCAACAAGTCATAGACATAATGTGGCATTTAGCAGGCCCTCTCACCACGTTGACGCTGATAGGTTTTGGAGGTTTAGCGCTGATACTCAGGAACACGCTTCTAGATGTATTTACTGAAGATTACATTCTCACTGCCAAGGCTAAGGGGTTAAGTGAAAGGACCATTCTTTTCAAGCATGGCCTTAGAAATGCAATGCTTCCACTAATCACGGTCATAGCTCTAAACTTTGGATTCATACTTTCAGGAGCGGTCATAACTGAAACAGTGTTCTCATGGTATGGGCTTGGAAGATGGGTGTTCGAAGCTGTTATGAGAAGAGATTATCCAGTTCTGCAGGCAATGTTCTACTTCATTGCTTTATGTGTAATAATTGCGAACTTCATCGCAGACATACTTTACGGCTTCCTAGATCCGAGAGTTAAGACAGGAGCGTAGATGCAGCCATGGAGAGAAAAATCTCAGTTAGAAGAGAGAGATTAAAGCTTCTAGCCAAGAAACTCAATGAATACTGGCTTCTGTATAAGAGAAACCGTAAGGGAATGCTTGGACTTGGGATACTGCTCTTCTTCATTGGAATGGCTATACTAGCTCCCTATCTTACACCATGGGATCCAGTTAATACAAGGGAATTAGCTGATCACAGAGCTAAACCTGAATGGATGATAGGTATAGAGGGGCATGGAAGCCTAAACATTGAACCAGTAAAAGACTCAGATTTTCTAAATCCCTCCAGCGTTGAAGAATGGATGATAAATGTAACTCCAAGTAATGCTGTTTCGATAGTGCATGACCCCAATGAAGGATATAGATTAACTGAAAAGGAAAGTCTTGGATGCATGCTTATTGAATACAATAGAGCTCTCAAGGGTAATGGTACCAAGACAATTACACTACTCATAGGCAAGAAATTCAATTACCCATACAACGATCCACCTGGAAGATTCGAGGCCACATTATATTGGAAACATGAGATAATTGGAAATGCAAGATGCAGATTTTCATTCTCAATAGTGACACCAAGTGGAGTTGAGTACGTTATATGGGAATCCAGCACATTTACTGTAAACGTTTCATGGAGGAAGCCAGACTATCCACTTGACGCATGGTCTCCTCAAGTAAAAAGAAGAATCCTCGGTACACTACTTGGTGAGGTTTGCAATGTAGTGTTCAATGAAACTGGAACCTACATGTTCTACCTTAAAATCACGATACTTGACGATGATCCAGATGGTTCAATTGTGAAGATATGGCTTGACAGATACTGGTTTAAAACCTATGGTAAAAACTGGGGTCTCTTGGGAACGGACATTTTTGGAAGAGATCTCTTCACTAGACTAGTTCATGGATCAAGAATATCACTGATAATAGGTATACTTGCAGCTATTCTAGCAGTTGGCCTCGGGGTACTTGTGGGAGTGGTTTCAGGATACTTTGGCGGCTTCATAGATGAGGCTCTGATGAGGTTTACAGACATCCTTCTAGTGCTTCCAGGTCTTCCACTTCTAATAGTTTTGACCGCTGTACTTGGACCAAACATTTGGAACGTTGTTTTACTAGTAGGTTTACTGGGTTGGATGGGAATCGCCCGTGTAGTGAGGTCACAGGTTTTAAGTTTAAAGGAGAGAAGCTTTGTAGAGGCTGCAAGGGCAGCTGGTGCAGATGACTTCTATATAATCTTAAAGCATATAATCCCACAAGTTGTCCCACTTGCATACGCCTACCTTGCACTGTCAATTCCATCAGCAATTCTAACTGAGGCAGCTCTAAGCTTCCTAGGTTTAGGCGACCCAACTGTTCCAACATGGGGTCAGATGCTCTACGATGCATGGTATAGTCAAAGCCTAGTGGATTGGTGGTGGGTGGTTCCACCAGGAATATGCATAGGCCTAATCTCACTGGCATTCGTTCTCATAGGATATGCCCTAGACGAAATCCTGAATCCAAGGCTTAGGAGGAGGTAAATTGGCTCTACTTGAAGTTGACTCACTTAAAGTATACTTCAGCACCATCAGAGGCTATGTCAGAGCAGTAGATGGAGTCTCGTTTGAAATCGGAAAAGGTGAAGCCTTCGGACTGGCAGGCGAGTCTGGTTGCGGAAAGACCACTACAGCTCTCTCAATACTAAGGCTTCTCCCATCAAACGGCGAAATAAAGGGTGGAAAAATACTTTTTGATGGAATGGACATCGTTAAACTGGACGAGGAAACTCTTAGAAAAGAGATAAGGTGGAAGCGCATCTCAATAGTTTTTCAGGGTGCAATGAATGCTTTAAATCCAGTGTTCACGATAGGTGATCAGATAGTGGAGGCCATTCTAGCACATGAGAATGTTACAAAGGCTAAGGCACTTTCTCGCACAAAAAAGCTTCTGAAGCTTGTAGGTTTAAGCCCAATGCTTGTTAAAAGATATCCACATGAGCTAAGCGGTGGAATGAAGCAAAGGGTAATGATAGCTATGGCTCTCGCATGCAACCCCGATCTCGTCATAGCGGATGAACCAACTACAGCCCTAGACGTCATAGTTCAAGCTCAAATTCTAAATCTCCTAAAGGATCTGAGAAAGAAATTGAATCTCTCAGTAATCCTAATTTCACATGATCTCTCTATAATAGCCGAGTTATGTGACAAGGTAGCAATAATGTACGCTGGAAAAATAGTTGAAATAGGAACAGTGTATCAAATATTCAAGAATCCAAAGCATCCATATACTAGAGGGCTGATACAGTCATTTCCAAATATAAGAGCTCCCAAGTCTGAGTTTAAATCGATTCCCGGAGCGCCGCCAAATCTTCTACATCCTCCACCTGGATGTAGATTCCATCCAAGATGTCCATACACTAAACAGATTTGCAGAGAGGAAGAACCTGAAATGGTGGAGGTCGAGCCCGGGCACTTTGTAGCTTGCCACTTTAGGGAGGTAATAGGGTAATGAAGACGCTTATAAAGGTCAGAAACTTAAGAAAACTCTTCCCTATCAAAAGAAGTCTATGGGATGTACTTCTTAGAAAACCTGAGCAGTTTGTCCATGCAGTTGATGGAATATCCTTTAACATTTTTAAAGGTGAAATATTTGGGCTGGTTGGGGAATCCGGGTGTGGAAAAACGACTACTGGAAGACTACTGCTGAGGCTCATAGAACCGACAGATGGTAAGGTTTTCTTCAAGGATGTCAACATATATGACATCGATCCAAAGGAGATGAAAAAGTATAGGAGAAAGATGCAGATAATATTCCAGGACCCCTATGAATCACTTAACCCTAGAATGACGATATTTGACATCGTATGTGAGCCTCTTATCCTTCACAAGGTAGGAAGCTCTGAAGAACGAATTGAAATAGTGAGTAAAACACTTGAAGATGTTGAGTTAACTCCTCCTGAGGAGTTCATGTTTCGTTACCCTCACGAGTTAAGTGGTGGACAACGCCAGAGAGTTGCCATTGCAAGAGCGATAGTCTTGAACCCGGAATTCATAGTAGCGGATGAACCTGTTTCAATGCTCGACGTGTCTATAAGAGCCGATATTCTAAATCTACTTATAAAGCTCAGAGACGAGTATGGGCTCTCAATACTGTTTATAACACATGACCTAGCAGTTGCTAGACATCTATGCCATAGGATAGCTGTGATGTATCTTGGAAAGATCGTTGAAATAGGGCCTGTAGACAAAATTGTATATAATCCACAGCATCCATATACGAAAGCTCTATTGGCAGCGGTTCCAGTACCTGATCCAACAGCTGAGGGGGTAAAAATACTTGTAAAGGGGGAAGTCCCACATGCGGTAAGCCCACCGCCGGGATGTAGATTCCATCCAAGATGTCCAATGGCGGAGGAAATATGCAGGAAAAAGGAGCCAAAGCTTAAAGAAGTAGAGCCAAATCACCTCGTTGCATGCCATATGGTGTGAAAATGCGGCAGAAATCAATTGAAAAGCTTAAATTAGCCTCCAAAACCATTGGATTCGCTCTTCTCTCCTCCATTGGAATATCCTCGACATGGATAATGACATTTATTAAAGCATGGCCATTTTCAGCGCTCATAATAGTGACAGTATTTTTGAATATAATAACTGGTCTCATGCTGGCCAATATTAAGGCCAGCTTCGTACATGCGATCCTCACGGCAGTTTTTTCCATGACAATAGTAACATATTACCTGTCATATCCAGCATTCATCTTTCTCAAGTATGAGCTGCTAAAGAATCTCTTTGTTGAGGCAATCATCAACAGAAACATGGTGTATTTTCTAATTGTGATTCTTACGGGATTCCCGCCAGCGATTATTGGGGGCCTTCTGGGCAGAAGGTAAAATTTAACTTTAATCCTGTAAGAAGTAATATTATCTGACCCCCTACACCTTAGCAAGCGTAACAAGCAGAATCTGGTGAGAAGGATGATTACCGACCCATATATTGCAACAATTCCGTTATCGATATTCGCAGCCGTAGCACTATCACTGTACTTGATATGGTATATTTCAAAGAAACCCTCTGGAACAGAGAAGATGGTTCAAATTCACAGAGGCATTAGAGAGGGTGCTCTCGCATATCTGAAGAGACAGTACAAGGTCATTCTAACGATACTTGGAATACTTGGTATAATTCTATACTTTGCAATAGATTACACGCATAACAACATGACCCCCTTCGTGTCAGGATCATTTATACTTGGAACAATAGCATCCCTTCTCGCGGGATTTGTGTCCATGGACGCTGCTACTAGGGCAAATGTCAAGGTTGCAAACGCTGCACGTAAAAGTCAAAGTGAGCCCCTCAAGCTAGCCTTCTATGGTGGTCTAGTGTTGGGTCTAATGGTAGTGGCCATGAGCTTAGCTGGTGTAGCTGGATTATTCTTCCTCTACTGGTGGATGATAGGTGAAAAATGCGTTGAAAAAGTTCCAGAGCTTATAATGGGCTTTGGATTCGGTGCAAGCCTAGCTGCATTATTCGCTCAGCTTGGAGGAGGAATATATACAAAGGCTGCAGACGTTGGGGCAGACCTAGTTGGAAAAGTTGAAAAGGGAATCCCAGAAGATGATCCACGAAACCCCGCTACAATAGCTGACAATGTTGGAGACAACGTTGGAGACTGCGCAGGAAGAGGAGCGGATCTTTTTGAATCAATTTCAGCTGAGAACATTGGATCGATGATAATTGGAGCTGGGCTCTATGTTGCCCTTACAAAGGCTGGAGTGCAAGGAGTGTTTCCACTTTACTTCATACTATTCCCTGTCGTTGCAAGAGCAGTTGGACTCATAGCTACGATAATTGGAGCAGCTGCTGTAAGGCCAAGTGAGCCAAGCGACCCAAAGAAGCTCATAAATCCAATAGCCTCCCTGAGAAACGGCTTCATAGTCTCAACAATTCTAATCGCTATAGCCTTCTACTTCATAACAACTGGAATGCTTGGACCAGGCTCCATATACCTATACTATGCATCGATTGTTGGGCTAATAGCCGCACTGGTAATAGAGCTCATAACAGAGTACTACACAGGTGAAAGCCATAGACCTGTAAAAGATATCTACGAGGCCTCCAAAACAGGTCCAGCCACGAACATTCACATGGGTCTCTCAGTTGGAATGGAGGCTACAGCTCTACCAGTTGTAACCGTAAGTATAGCACTCATAATAGCATACTGGTTTGGAAGACTCTATGCGCAAACTGTTGGAATAGACCCACATGCCGGCGGGGTATATGGAACAGTTACCGCTACAATTGGAATGCTCTCACTTACTGGAATAATACTGGCAATGGATGGTTACGGGCCAATAGCTGACAACGCAGGTGGAATAATTGAGATGTCCGGTATAGAGGATGAAGTTGGGCCAACATCAGATGTTCTGGATGCAGCTGGAAACACTACAAAGGCGCTGGCAAAGGGATTCGCCATGGGAAGCGCTGCAATGGCTGCTCTACTACTGTTTCAAGCATACATTGATATAGTAGTGGCAGCTGGAGTAAAGGAGTTTATACTGGACCTAGCTAAGCCAAGCGTGATTGTAGGACTGCTTATAGGAGCAATGGTTCCATTCCTATTCTCAGCTCTAGCCATAAGAGCAGTTGGAAAAGCTTCCCATGACATGATAAATGAGGTTAGAAGACAGTTCAGAGAGCATCCAGAGATCCTCGAAGGTAAAATGCTTCCAGACTATGCCAGATGCGTTGACATAAGCACCAGAGCAGCTCAGAGAGAAATGATTCTGCCAAGCCTACTATCACTGCTAGCACCAATAGCCGTAGGCTTCCTACTAGGTCCAGCAGCTGCTGGAGCACTCCTTGTTGGGGTAACAGTCAGTGGAATAATGCTGGCATTTATGCTAAACACGGCTGGAGCGGCATGGGACAATGCAAAGAAGCTATTTGAAAGACTAGGTTTGAAAGGAACGGAGGCTCATAAGGCTGCAGTAATCGGAGACACTGTGGGAGATCCAGCAAAAGATACTGCTGGGCCAAGCATACATATACTGGTTAAGCTAGTAAACAATGTTGCAATAGTGTTCGGAGCGCTATTCGTATTGTATGCACTATATTTGATACCTTAATCTCTCAACCTCTCCATAAACTGGAAGAGCGACTAGTGAAGGCCAATAATATTGATTTAGCTAACAAAGTTAATTTACTTTGATTGCCATGAAGAATACACTCTTCATTTTACTTGCAACGGCCATAATGCTGATGAGCTTGACAATGGTTGTATCACATATTGAAAAAGATAACGCTCATCTTTCTCCTCCAATACTCATAGAGAGAACATCACTAAACGAAATGCTCGTAACAGTGAAAAAATTCCCAAAGGATCAAGAAACTTTAGAGCTGAACATCTTAATTCCAAAAAGTAAATATGTCACGGTAGCTATCAAGGAGCTAAAACTGATAAGCTCCAAAGCACACTCCTTGAAATGTTCTTTACCATCATGCTTCTATACATACTCTATAGTCAAGATTAGAGAGTATAAAATCCTCTCCATTAAATTACACTCTATAGCTTCACTGCATGGAAAAGTTGCCTCAGTAGATAGCATGTCACTTGTAATTAAGTGGAGAAATCCCATTTACAGCGTTGACGCAGTCAAATATTCTCCAATATTCGAGAATATAGTGAAGAATATAGTCTACAATCCCGAGAACCTATACGAGTTTTACATATTTCAAGGCGAGGAAGAGAAAAAAATTAACTACATCATCATAACCGATCAGAGCTTAAACGACACATGTGAAATCTTTATACAGCATAAAACCGTGAGAAAAAATGTTACAGCAAAAGTTTACACGGTTCAATTCATAAACTCAACAGTCGATGGATACGATCTGCCAGAGAGAATTAGAAACTTCATAAAGCAAAAATACAATGAAAGTGGAGTTGAATGGGTTCTCCTAATTGGAGATAACAGCACAGTTCCATTCAGATACGTTCTCTCCAATGAAAACCGTCTTCCAACAGACTACTATTACGCTGCTCTAGATGGAAACTGGGATGCCGATGGAGACCATATATATGGAGAACCTGGGGATGAAGTTGACTGGGGAGCAGATGTTTTTGTAGGGAGGATTCCATTCAATGATGTTAACCTCGTGAATGAAACGCTTAAAAACATAATTCTCTACGAGATGAAAACGAATCTTACACCATGGATGAAAAGAATACTCCTTGCAGGGGGTATACTAAGATACGAAAATGAAACTGGATCAAATCTTCCCAAACTCGACTCAGCTACGGTAAGCGACTTTATAGCAGACATTCTTCCAGAAGGCTTCTCCCATGTTAAAATGTATGAGGGAGAGGGATTGTCTCCCTCAGTATACCCATATAATATATCCCTATCATACTCCTCATTTAGCAATGAGTTTGCAAAGGGATACGCCTATATAAACATTATTGGAGTTGGAAGCGAGGACACCGTTTATAGAAAAGTTTGGGCATCAGATGATGGAGACAATGCTCCAGAAACCGATGAACTTAGTTTAATAGCGTTCGTAGATAATTCAACTCCTAAAAACAATCTTTATCATCAGTCAGTTATCTATTGTCTGGCATCTATGACATGTGCAGTCGATTTTTCAGTAAACTGCCTAGGAAGCTACATGATTAAAGGATATATGAATGGATCAGTGGCCTTCATAGGGCCAACAAGAAACATATGCTTCCCAGATGCATGGAACAAGCCTGGGGACGGCTATGCATTTGATCTAAACTTCCTGTTCTGGAAACTAGCGTTTTCAAGACCCCTAGAGGCTAGGAAGCCTGGTATGCTTCTCTACTACTCGAAGCTGGAATATGTGCTAAGTCTTGAAAACATCACTTTAAATGATAGAATCAACCTATACACGCTAATTCTGCTTGGAGATCCGGAGGCTTCGATTCCTATAGACGATGACGGTGAAGGCCCCCAAATATATGCTCCAGTATCAAGTGGAAACATATATGACAACGTATCCATGCCATACATGCTACAAATAAATGTAACTGATCCATCGGGAGTCTTCAATGTATGCTTCAGATATAAATATGGTGAGAATGGCACCTGGAGCTCATGGAAGCCCTATACTGAATGTAATGGAAGCATATACCGATACTATATCCCCTTCAATGAATGGAGCAACTATACTGGATGCACATTGTACTGGCAAGTGTTAGCCATCGACGATGACAATGATGTGCCATATGACAGAGCCGTAAGTGTAAGTGAAGTGTTTGTTGGGGGAATGTTAATCGATGACGATACTAGCCCTCCACAGCTCATAAGCTTAACATACGATGAAGTCTTCTATGACGGACAAAAACGGGGATATACTGTTGAGGTTAAAATGTATGATGACTCAGGTATTTCACTTGTTAGATTAGGTTTCTTCTTTGAAGACAATAAATCAATGACATGGATAACTCCAGTCTCACAAAGTGGCTTCACATATGCTTTTATAATCCCGAGAAATGCTTGTCTACCACATATTCGGAAGCATATTAAGTTCATCATAGAGGCCATTGATGCCGACTGTGATAGGCCAAATGATGAGGAAAAGTTTATCTCACGTAAATACTATACGGCGCTCATTATGGACGATGATGAAACTCCTCCAAAGCTGTTAAACGTTAGATTCGAAGAGAGTGGAGGAGATGGCATAGTTGATTCAAGGGATTATCTCACAATCTATGCAGAGTGTAGTGATGAAAGTGGAATAGGTATGGTAATCTTCAATTACATGTACTCCTCTGAGGGAGTTTGGAGAAGTGAGTTAATGTTCAACGTTGGTGGAGACGTTTTCTCATACGTTGTCCCGCATCCCAGACCATTTGAAGACTTATTCTTCTATATCATTGCCTACGACAATGATACCGACCGTGAAGGCGATCAACTATATACGAACTCGACCATGTATCACTTGAAGGTATATGGTGTACTTACAGTATACTTCATAGATCAAAGTGGATCTCCTGTAGAAAATGTATTGATTAAGCTCGTTTCAAATAACACGGTTATCTCATCAGCTTATACAAATTCCACAGGACATGCCACACTTAAGGTAGCTGAGAAAGGCGGATATATCATTAAAGCATACGTGGGGCCCATAGAAATCGCCGAAGAATTCATAAGCATTTTATCAGAGGAGTTCATAGTTATGTCAGGTGAACTATTTACGGTTACAGTCAATGTTTCAGATGCAGATGGTGCTCCATTATCCAACTTTGAGATTGCTGCATACGTTGATGGGGAAAGTATATTCTCAAGATTCTCCTCTGAAAGCGTGGTTTACATAAGGCCTGTTCCACGATCCAAGCTACATATAGTAGTGACATTCTACGGTAAAATTGTTGGTAGCAAGATAATTGACGTGGATCGAAGCTTATCTATAGGCATTAACTGCAGCGTGTCAACGCTGGTAGTTAAAGTGGAGAGTCTCCTAGGGGATCCTATGGAGGGAGTTGTCATTAAAGTAAGGGAGCTCGACGAGGTCTTTTTAACAGATGCTGACGGAGTGTGCATAATCGGCCAGCTACCGCATGGAACATATACTCTAACAATTCAAGTAGGCCCGATAACAGAAGAGAAAACCATAGTATTGGATCAATCATCAAAGATAACCTTTAAAGTGCCGCTTGTCACGAAAATTACTGTAGGGAGCTTCGAAATGTACATTACACTTCCAATGATGGTGATTATAATGATCATAGTCGTGGTTGCAGCGGTTGCACTAATACTGCTTAGAAAGCGATATGTACGCTAAAGCTATAGCTGCTATAACTCCAACCATGATGAACGATGACATGCTACATGAAATGGTGATGCCCATAACCTTGAAAACATGTCCCTGAAACTTTTCATATATGAAACCTGCAAACAATGGGAAAACCACTGATCCGACGTTTGAGGACATGTTCATAAAACCTATGCCAAGAGCTCTCTTATCTCCTCCAGCGTCGACTACAAATGCCCTTGAAACTGGCATGAATGTGAATGTTGCACAGTATCCAAGGCATCCAGCTATAACCGGGAACAAAATGCTTGCTCTAATCAAAATTGTGAACGAGCATATTACACTTATTAAAGCTGAGAGCTTTATCACAGCCATTCTCCCAATCTTATCCGAGAGAGTTGAAAGCCCTACTGAGAGAAGGATAGCTGTTCCAGAGGATATCATAACGATCATACCTATAAGCTCCCTGCTAATCATGAACTCCTCATTCAAGTATATAACATAGATTTCATGGAGAACAGACATTTGACAGCCCATTATGAAAGCTATCAAGTAAACTGGGAGAAAACTTTTTCCAGCTATGGAAGTCTTTTCCAAGTGCTTCTCTCCCTTATAGAGTACTCCCTCCCTTATTCCAAGGGATGATACTGAAGCTGAAAGATAAAGTGCTGAACCAACCAAAAGCAAAATTTCAAATCCCAGCATATTCAAGGCTCCAAAAACACCGTATCCAAGGGCCTTCGCAGCAGATCCAGCTGCAAAGTATAATGCCATTGCCCTCCCTCTAACAACTTTACTCACACGCTCGGAGACAATTGTCTGGAGAATAGGCCATGTTGCTCCACTGCAGAATCCATCAACCACTCTCAAGGCAATGATTGCATAAACCTCTTTAACTATTCCATACAGTAGGGCAGTCAAAGAAGATATTGAAAAGCCGATCAACAGGAAGAGAACTCTTCTCCTAGATACATCGCTCAGATAGCCTATCAGTGGAGCTGTTATAGCTCTTGAAAGCATAAGCCCGGCAGCTAATGCTCCAATTTCAACGCCTGTTGCCCCGAGATCCCTTGCATAAAATGCAATAGCTGGCCTGAGAATAGTTCCAGCCATTGTTCCAACAAACACCATGAAGGTAATGTTTAGAAACTCTGTCTCGCTAGAGGCCAAGCTCCTCAGCGACATCACGCATGCTCCTGAGAGCGATCTCCACAAACTCTTCAAGGCTTAAGCCAAGCTTTTCACAGAACAGTATCTTATCCCTTCTAACGTTTCTCGCGAAATCCTTTGACTTAAACTTTTTCAACACTGTTCTAACTTTAACTTCTGAAAGCTTTTTATTTGGCATGACAAGAGCACATGCAACAATAAGCCCTGAAATAGCGTCAGCGGCTATAAGAGCATAATCAATTCTCTTGGAAGGTTCAACTCCAGTATGCTCATAATTGTGGGCTTTAATTGTCTCAAGCAGGTTATCGCTGAGAACACCCTCCAATATCTCAGCAGACTTCAAGCCATGAAGCTCAGGCCTATCCTTAGTATACTCATAGTCAATGTCATGTAGAATACCGACAACCTCCCAGACATCAGCATCCTCGCCAAAATACTCAGCCAAGCCACGCATAATAGCTCCAACAGCAATCATATGCTTAACAAGACGTTCATCACCAACATGCTCTCTAACAAGCTTCAACGCATCACTTCTCGAAACCATAGCTAATCTAAATGAACAGAAACGAGAAAAAAGTTTACCTTTTTCCACGAGCTCTCATGAAAGCATATATTGCACATGCAGCTATGAGTGTAATCACGACCATATAGGGAACTATATTGTAGCCTCCCTCTTGCGACGGAGGAGGTTTAACGTTTTCAACTGCTTTAACCGTTACCTTAATCGCTTTCATAACGGTCATGCATGGGCATTTGAATTTGATTATTAGGTCAGTTTTTCCCTCATGTAGTCCTCTAATAGTGAAGTTAATCAACTTGTCCTCGATTATTAACTTGTCTGAAACATTACATGCAATTACACTCTCATTATACACACTTTCAATAAGGATACTGTATTCAAAGTATCTATTGACATCAACAAGAATCTGTACGGTCAAACTTTCATTCACGTAAATCTCAACCTCGTCTGGCATAGATTCTATGACATAAAACTGTATACTTGGTTCCATTAATTTCAGCTTTCCATCATTGGTTATAACATAGATCAAATCACTTGAGATAAGCTTAACATACTTCCATCCCTCAGGCATGTCATATATCTTCCCTGTCCATGGATCGACAAGAAGTTTCTCACAGTTTACAATGTAATCACTAACTTGAATATAGTCTTCTAGCCTATCATCGTTGATGAACCAGATAATGCTTCCATTTTCAGCATCCAGTTTATAAAGCGTACGGTTATCAGTCAATACAAATATTCCAGAATAATGCCAGGCCATATTAATCACATATCCCTTAAGAAAATCACTGGACCACACAAGCTTCCCACTTAATGCATCAATGCAATAGACTCTATGTCCCCCTCCCACATATAATACCCCGTCAATAACTATAGGGACACTGTAAAAGTATTCTCTTAAAGGAAGTCTCCAAACAACATCCCCTGAGGAAATATTCAAGCAGTAAACTCCATCTAGGATGCAAGCTACAAATGCTAACTCACCCCAACAGCTGACACCTGAGAAACACGCATTATATAAATTCCGTGACCAAATTATATCACCAAACCACCAGTCAAGGCATACAATACTGCCATTAGACAAAGCCATTATAATGTATTTGTCATATACTGAGAAAACAGGTGCTCCCTTACAGTTCAAAATTCTACTCCATATGAATTGTAGAATATTGCTTCCATGCCATGTAGGATTTCTCATGTCAACAAGGCCAATAACAGTAGAATACTCTACAAGAGTATCCAAGCTAGCAACTAGAAAAGTATCATTAATGATTGCGAGACACTTTGGAACAGTCATTATAGTGACCCATGGAAGGAAAAGAGGGTATGCTCCAATGTAACTTTCCATAGTGTCAAGGTCAACTATCACTATCCCACCACACGCTATTGGAAACGCCATAAAATCCTTAGAAAAAACAACTTGATCATCGACACCGCATAGAATCTTTATATACTTCCAATTGAGTTTTGGCAAATGATATCTTGAACAATTAACTAGGGAGCTAAAGTTATGCATTGAATGAATAAACCTAGAATGCCCGTAATCGCCCATATAACTACTCCATTCAAGCATTCTCTTAAGGGACCAATCATCCCTGTATCTTTCTGATATTGTTGCCATTTTATTTGAACTATATTCATAATATACTGAAACAAACAGTTGATTAGTAATAATCAATATAATACACAAACTTAGTGTTATCCTAAACACATTTATGTTAAATGCACACATACTATTATAGTGATGAAGAGTGTGAGATATATTATCTTTTCCTTTCGCGTCACCTTTATCGTCTAAGGGGGTCTCATATGAGTTCTCGATTACGTCCTCATAAGATTGTCGTGCCGATTATAATGGTTGTCTTTCTTCCATATGTTTCAAATCTATTTTATAACTTTGATATCACCCATGATATATGGGCGTGTTTTCAAGGTGATTTTCTGAGATCTGGCATATCTGCTTCTTTGGTTCCAAATTCATTATCTGATATTTCATCTTTCTCGTTGAACATTTCCAGGGATCTTTTTGTCTCAGGTGATAATCCTTTTATTGTGCTAGGTAAAACAGATATACATGTTCACCCTATATGCCATGGCCATAAATTGTTTTTTGTGTTAGGCCCCAAGTTATTTATGTACGACATATTAGAATGTACATTTTCTGAATGCTTCATATGTGGGTATGACCATGTCCAAATGCTAAATAGCTGTATTTATGGTTATGACTTGTTCCTTTACAATGATTCTCTTTATGTTCTCTCAGCTTCTAAGGTGATGGATAATGCCACTTGCATCTTCAGATATCACTTTGTATCAAGGCTTTCTCTAAACGGGTCTCTAATTTGGTCACGCCTTATATTTGAGGAGATTATATTTGATCGTTTTAATCAGTCTTTTCGATCGGATATTATATTCAGAATTGTCCCACTAGAAGGCTACGTTGTCGCTATACCTCACGGATGGCTTCCAGCAGCGGAATCCTTTATAGACTTCCGAATTTTCTCGTTAAATATGGCAACAGGTGAGCTTCACACCAGAAAAATTCGCATCACGGTATCAAATGCGTTTCATGAGAAATCATTGCAAGTGTATACTTCCCTTCCTGTAGTCTATATGGATAAAATTTGGTTCATAGTTTCAGTTAATGACTATCCTCCATTTCAGAAGCTAATATACATCGACGATCCTAAAAGATTAACTTACCGAATTGTCTGTAGTCATGGAACAAGTTGCCCCATGTATGTCTTTGTAAATGATGGTATACTTTACGTATCCTATATTGATGCCCTATACAAAGTTAATATTAGCAATGTAAGCGACATGTCCTTTAAGAGAATTAATGTCACAAATCCTCCAATTGGCTATTTAAGATATGCTCTTGTTCTCCACGATGGTATAATGTATTCTATTTTTCTAGGCTCCTATGTTGTTGCTCACTATTTAGATGGAGGCATTAAATGGTATACTAGGATTACTCCATCTGGTTCAGTGAACTCCTTTGTCTTAAGGGATGTTTCACTAACATTGTATGGTAACGGGATTCTTGTAAGTGTTCGTACATTTTGTTTCACAGGAGTTTTTTGCTTAGACAGGGAGACGGGGGAAATTTTATGGGTCTTTCCATGTGATTTTGTCTATCATGCTCTCTCAGTTGATGGGAAGGTGTTTATAGTCACAGTTGATAAGTTGATAATCTTAAGCTAGTAAGAGCATTTAAGCATTCAAGCATACTTTTAATTAAGATGAGGGTTGAAAAGTGCAAGTCTAAATTCAACGTTTTCTTCATCAGACTCGATCCCGGAGAGGAAGTAATCACTACACTTGAGAAAATTGCTGTTGAAAATGATATCAGGTTTGGTTTCATCTTCGGCATTGGAGCAGTTAAAAATGTTGAAATCGGATATTACACGGGAAAGCGCTATGTGAGAAATCGACTGTACGAGTTCTTTGAAGTAACCTCCCTGATAGGAAACATTTCAATGCTGAAGGATAAACCCTTTGTACACTGTCATATAACACTTGGAAAAGAAAGCGGTGAAATAATTGGAGGACACTTATTCAAGGCAGAAATATCATACACTATGGAGATCATGATAATAGCCACAGAACAACCAATACTCGAAAGAAAATACGATGAAAAAACAAAGCTGAACATTCTATCCTAAGAGAGAACTTGTATGTGTTTTTGTTAAATTATTTTTATAATGGGTAATTTCAATCAAAGAGGTATTTATACTCGAAGGCCATAGCGGTAAGATGGTAGTGGTTGCTCGCGTTGGTGTTTGTGGCTTATCTTTTCTATGCAAGGCATAACTTTGTACATATAATAATGCTCTCGAAAATTTAGACTGTAATGACTTTAACATTTCGTTTTTCTGCTATTTCTGCTTGTTTTCTATCAGCAGTTACTAGTGTGGCTTTAAACTTGATCGCAGCAGCTATATACAGTGCGTCATAAACAGTTATACCATCCTCAATAGCTATCTCAAGCGCACTGCATAAAAGATCATTTTGTGGGGCTATCTTAACAATATTCTCAAGCTTTTTTAGGATCGATGCTGCATCAGACTTGCTCAAATCATGAAATTTAACTACCTTTTTCCATAACGCATTTGCCGCCTCCTTAAGTGCAAGCTCTAAAGTAAATACTCCCTCTAGAAGAATTTTTTCTACATTTTTCCACCCTTCTTCTTTTGCTATGTACTTAACTAAGGCGGAAGAATCAATGATAAGCATCTCTATCCTCCCTCACACTTTTTACTGCAAATCCTTTCGGAGAAGGTTTAACTTTCTCAAGAATCTTTCTAAGCTCTTCTATTTCACGCTTTACCTTAATTTTCCACGCGAGTTCTTCCAAATGCTTTCTCACAATTTCTGATACATTTATACCAGCTTTCTCAAGTTCCTCTTTAACTTCTTTCTTCACTCTTACACTTATAGTTACACTCATGTTTGCATCACCGTATACATTCTCAAATACAATTATTGATACAAATAAGATTATACTGAAGTTGAACATAAGTTTTTATTTTATAACTTGGTTATATAGCTAAGTTATAGCTTTGGAGGTTTGATTTGAATGAAGATACGTAGGCCTCCGGAATGGGGTATTGAACCTGTACCAGCTAAGTTCAAGTTTTTAAGGGCTATTGATATTTTCGTTCTATGGTCTAGTTTAAGCGTTGGACTGCTGGTGCTGCTGGCTGGAAGCCTATTGACTTCCAGTGAAGGCTTCGCACTGACACTTGGCAATGCACTGTTCGCTATAGTGGTTGGAAGCATCATTGGATGTCTTTTCCTTGCATTGACCGGTGTCATTGGAGCCGACCTCTCTGTTCCAACAATGGTTCTGGTTAGGCCAGCACTTGGTGTCAGAGGCTCATATATTCCAACTATTCTAAACATTATTCAACTAGTTGGATGGACTGCATTCGAGTTTAGGATAATGGGTGAAGCCGCAAATGCACTTTCATCAATGTATCTTGGCTTCTCATGCTTCCATCTATGGCTTGCAGTATTTGCAATATGGTGTATGCTGCTAGCCCTTGGAGGCCCTATAGCCGTTGTAAGGGAGTGGCTTGAAAAATTTGCTATATGGCTTGTATACGGGTCAACTATCTGGATAACATACTATTTTCTAACTCACATTGACTTTTCAAAGATTAGCATGGCTCTTTCATGGGATGTTAATCTCCTGCTAGCCATAGATCTCGTAGTTGCAATGCCGATTTCATGGATGCCATTAATAGCAGACTACAATAGGTTTGCATCATCTCCCTCATCATCGTTCAAGGGAGCATTTACAGGATATCTGATAGCGAACATATGGTTCTATTCCCTCGGTGCAATTGCAATATTTGCAACCGTTGAGGGCGATCTTCTCTCATCAATTCTGTCAATAACTTTTGGAAGCCTTGCACTAATACTTATACTCGTAGATGAAACCGATAACGCGTTTGCAGACATATACTCCGCAGCGGTTTCAGCTCAGAACATTGTCCCAAAGCTTAAGCAATGGAAAACTATAATAGCGGTTACAGTTATAGGCTTCACAATAGCAGCTCTAGTAAACATAGTCCAGTATGAATGGTTCCTACTGTGGATTGGATCAGTTTTCTGTCCACTCTTTGGAGTAGTTGCAGCAGACTATTTCCTAGTTAACAAGAGAAAATATGACATAGATCAACTATACGCTGAACATGGAAGATACTGGGGCTTCAAGGGAGTAAATCCAATAGGTCTAATATCATGGATCATTGGAGTAGCCATCTACTACATAATAATCTTCTATGTAAGTTGGCTTGGAGCATCTATTCCATCATTCCTATTATCTATGGTAGTTCACTATCTATTGTCTAAGGTGAGGAAAATTGAGGAAAGTTAAAACCGCTCTTACAATAGCTGGATCAGATTCCGGTGGAGGAGCTGGAATACAAGCTGACCTGAAAACATTTGCTGCACTTGGCGTTCATGGAATGGTTGCACTGACTGCTGTGACAGCTCAGAATACATATGAGGTAACTGCTGTACATGACATTCCAACAAATGTTATAGCTGAGCAGATAGATGCCATTGTAAGGGATATTGGAGTGGACGCAGCTAAAACTGGTATGTTACATACGATTCCAATAATAGAAACTGTAGCGGAGAAAGTTGAAGAACATGGCTTCCCAGTCGTAGTTGATCCAGTGATGATAGCTAAAAGCGGTGCAAGACTTCTCCTTGAGGAGGCAATAGATGCACTGATAAGGAAGCTGATTCCAAAAGCCACAGTTGTAACACCGAATGCCATGGAGGCTGAGGTAATAGCTGGCATGAAGATCAAGACCATAGAGGACATGTATAAGGCAGCTGAGAGAATAGCGAAGCTAGGTCCAGAGGCAGTGGTTGTGAAGGGAGGCCATGTTGAAACCGGTGAGAAAACAGTTGACATTCTATATCACAATGGAGAGTTCACAGAGTTCACGTCAAAGAAAATAGATAAGAAAACAACTCATGGAACTGGATGCAGTTTCTCAGCAGCCATTGCAGCATGTCTTGCAAAGGGTATGCCTATAAAGGAAGCAGTTGCAAAGGCAAAGGAGTTTATAACCATAGCAATACAGCATGGCTTAGAGATAGGTAAAGGCCATGGACCAGTTAATCCAATGGCATACCTATACAGGGAAGCTGACAGGTACCATGTTATAAAAAGCATTATGGACGCCGTCAGAAAGCTTGAGAAAGCCAGCCTAGATGAAAGTGCTATGCCAGAGGTTAGAATGAACATTGCGATGGCGATCAAATACCCGGAAACCATATACGATGTAGCTGCTATACCGGGTAGAATAACGCTTACAGGCAGAGGAGTTAGAGCAGTAGACTGCCCAGAGTTTGGAGCTTCAAGACATCTCTCCAAGTACATTCTAGTAGCTTCAAAGTATAACCCCGAAATCAGAGCTGCATTAAACATGAGATACAGTAGGGAGGCTATCGAAGCCTGTAAGAAACTTGGCTTCCTAATTTCAAGCTATGACAGGTCAAAAGAGCCTCCAGAGATAAAAAAGGTTGAGGGCATGAGCACCATATGGGGTGCAGAGCAAGCCATTAGAAATGCTGGTGGGAAAGTTCCAGACATAATCTACCACGAAGGGGACTTTGGAAAGGAGCCTATGATCGTGATACTTGGAAAAGACGCTCTAGAGGTTGTAGACAAACTTCTCAAGATCATGGAGCATATGAAAAATGTACAGGGAAAGAACTCGTAAAGTAGCGCTCACCATAATACTGACAGCAATTGGAGTAATAATTTCTCCGCTCTGGTTTCCAGTAGGCCCCTCAAAGGCTTTTCCAGGACAGCATCTCATAAACGTGTTAGCTGGAATACTTGTAGGCCCATGGTGGGCAGCTCTAATAGCTATTCTAATAGGCATTATAAGAAATGCGCTAGGCATAGGAACAATATTCGCCTTTCCAGGGGGAATCCCTGGAGGAGTAGTTGTAGGCATAGCATACGAAATGCTGAAGAATAAACGCCACCGTACAAGGATCGCCGCCCTAACAGAGCCCATTGGAACAGTCCTAATAGGGGCTACCCTCTCCATATTCATAATAGCCCCACTAATTGGCAAGGAGGCCATGATTGCAATATATCCGATGGTATACCTTGGATGGGCAATAAGCTCCCTCAGTGGAGTAGCAATAGCTCTAGCAGTGCTGGAGGCTCTTAAACGTGCAAGAATTATACAGGAAACTTGAAGGCAAAATTGCCATAATAGGGGAAACAGGCACTGGAAAAACAAGGCTAACATTGAAGGCCATTGAGAAACTTGCAGAAAAACACGGAGAAAACTTGACAGTAATAGACTTCGCCCCCGGGAAGACATTTTACAAGGGTAAGACCATTGGACTACGTATCGAGGATATTTTACCTATAGAAATTCTGAATAAAATAAGATACATCAAAGCAAACACGAAACCAGCTAGAATAACGTCAAAAACATGTAAACAACTCATGGAAACAGTGAAAGAAAATACAAGAGAATGCTTGCAAGCACTGGGAAAATTCATCAAAAATCCAACAGGGCATCTAGTGATAAATGACCTATCCATTTACCTACAGGGAGGTTCATTACAGCCTCTTCTCAAATGCATGAAGTTAGCGAATACTATGATAGTAAACTCCTACTATGGATACTCGATTAGCGGGCCCACAGAATGTCATCTACTCATAAGTAGAAGGGAAAGATTCATGGTTAGATGCATTCTGAGAATGTTTGACAGGGTTGTCAAGCTGTAAACTCATATTTATTAGCGTTTTTCTCTCATCTATAACGGTATGAAAACCATTAACGTGAAATCAGAGGAGTTTTACACATTAATATTCCCGTGCAAGACATTCCTTCTAACCGTCGGAGGCAATATCATCACCGTTTCATGGCTTATGCCCGTAAGCAAGAATCCTCCAATACTTGTCACAAGCATTAAACCCCAGAGACACTCCTATAAACTATTGAGGAAATACATGGATTTCGTGGTAAATGTTCCCCCAATGGACTACTTAGATGACGTCTTCAAGTGTGGAGTAATCTCTGGGAGAGAGGTTGACAAGTTTAAGGTAACGGGTTTCACCAAGGGAAAAGCGAGAAAAGTTAACTCATGTATAATAAACGAATGCATAGCTTTCATAGAGTGCAAAGTCAGAGACTTTATAAAAGCTGGCGACCATGACCTAGTTCTTGGAGACGTCATAGAATGCTATGTAAAGGAAGGCTATTACAGCAATGGAATATACGTTCTTGGAAAGGCGAAACCTATATTCCACCTCGGAGGAAACAAGTTTACAACAACAGTTGACTATGTCAAAGAGGCTAAAGCATGACAACCATAACAAAACAAGATCTTCTAAAATTCCTGAAGTTGATCGCTGGCATAGCTGACAGAATCGGAGGCTCAGAGAAAGAGCGGGAAGCAGCTGGATTGATCTCAGATACGCTCTCAAGCTTCGGACTCGAACCAATACTGGAAACTTTTGAAGTGTACACTTACAAGATTGAGCGTAAAAGCCTACTGACTGGAGGCAAGAAACCTTTCATGAAGGTTTCATGCGAGGGAATAGGCTTTTCAGCAGACACCCCCGAGAATGGCCTTGAAGGAAAAATTGAGTTCCTAGACCTAGATGACATTTCAAAGTATCATACAGCTGAGGACAGAATCGTCTTTGCATATAATAAACTGAACATTGAACGGTACAAGCTATTGATGAGGCATGACCCGCTTGGAATAGTTAGATGCAACACCTCCCCTGGAAAACCGGCTCCGAGAACAGAGCTCCTTCATGAATGGCTGCAGTATGGAAGTGTTCCAATGCTCTATATATCATTCGAGGATGCACTGAGGATACTGAAGAGAAAGCATAGAAAGGCCAAAATGTATCTTAGACAGACCATATTCTCATCTATTTCAGCGAATGTAATATGCGATATTGAAGGAACAGACTACCCAGATGAAACAATAATTATTTGTGGGCATTATGATGCTATTCCAGGAGGCCATGGTGCACTGGACAACGCGTCTGGCGTAGCTCTAATACTTTCACTTGCAAAAATGCTTTCAGTAGATGTTCCAAAGAGAAGTATCAGACTAATATTCTTCGGATCAGAGGAGCTTGGACTAAGAGGTTCAATAGCATACTCTGAGAAACATAAGAATGAGCTCGACAAGCATGTACTCGTAGTAAACCTCGATGTCCATGGGTCAATGCTGGGAGCGCTATCATTTTCAGTGCTTGGATCAGACTCCCTCACGAACTATGTTTCATCATATCTTAAGGAATGCGGCTTCGACATAGAGGTCTCCAACAACGTAGTGAGTACGGATTCATCAACATTCTCCCTCAAAGGAGTGCCAAGCATATCAATCTCAAGAGGTGGAGGAACCTCAGCATACCTTCACACAGATCTAGATACAATGTCAAATGTTTCCACGGATATTTTGCTGAAGGATTTGAAGCTCATTTACAAGCTCATTTTAAGAATAGCTAATGCCGAGCGGATACCATTTGAGAGAAAAGTTCCAAGTGCGCACGTTGAAAAAGTGAGGAAATACTTTGATGAAAGATATGGCCTCGATTTTACAAGAAAACTTCTGGAGGAATAGGGTAAATTTAAGAGTAGCTATAAGTTAATAGCTATAATCATCACTAATGGAAAGTGGTTGGGCATGGAGAAGTGGGTTTACAGTTTTAAGGAAGGAAGCGCTTCTATGAGAGACCTGCTCGGCGGTAAAGGAAGCGGTTTAGCCGAGATGACTAGAATCGGAATTCCAGTCCCACCGGGATTCACTATAACAACCAGAGCTTGCATTGAATTCTTCAAGCGTGGAGGAAAATTCCCCGAAGGATTAAAGGAGCAGGTTCTCGAATACATGAAGAAGCTGGAAGAGGAAACAGGCAAAAAGTTTGGGGACAAGGAGAATCCACTCCTAGTATCAGTGAGGTCAGGAGCACCGGTGTCAATGCCTGGAATGATGGACACAATCCTCAATCTAGGTTTAAACGATGAAACCGTGGAGGGTTTGATAAAGAAAACTGGTGATCCAAGGTTTGCATATGACTGTTATAGAAGATTAATCCAAATGTTTGGAAACGTTGTAATGGGAATCCCAAAGGAAGAGTTTGAGGAAATACTTGAAAAGTATAAGAGGCTTAAAGGTGTCAAATACGATGCTGAACTAGACGCTGAAACCCTCAAGAAAATAATTGAAGAATACAAGAAAGTTTTTAAGAAGCATACTGGAAGAGATTTTCCACAGGATCCATATGAGCAGCTTTTCATGGCTATAAAGGCGGTGTTCAATTCATGGAACAACAAGCGAGCAATAGCCTACAGAAGGATACATGGGATCCCAGATGACATGGGCACAGCATGCAACATTCAGATGATGGCCTTTGGAAACATGGGGTGGGATTCCGGCACAGGAGTTCTCTTCACCAGGAATCCATCAACAGGCGAGAAAAAGATGTATGGTGAAGTGCTCTTAAATGCTCAAGGCGAAGATGTCGTGGCTGGAATAAGAACTCCAATGAAGTTGGAGGAGCTTAGGGAGCGCTTCCCAGAAATATACAATCAGCTGATAAAAATCGCTGAAACCCTTGAAAAACATTACAGAGACATGCAGGACATAGAATTCACAATTGAAAATGGTAAGCTCTATATTCTACAGACCAGAACTGGAAAGAGAACTCCAAGGGCAGCGGTCAAGATAGCGGTTGACATGGCCCGTGAAGGAATAATCTCCAAGGAGGAAGCTGTGCTAAGAGTCTCGCCAGAAGATATTGAAAGACTCCTACATAAGCAAGTTGATCCAGAAGCTGAAAAAAATGTCATTGCAAAAGGTCTTCCAGCCTCACCTGGAGCAGCTGTTGGAAAAGTGGTTTTTGACCCAGATGAGGCTGAAAAGTTAGCTAACGAAGGGGAAAAGGTTATACTTGTAAGGCCAGAAACATCCCCCGACGACGTACATGGAATGGCTGCGTCACAGGGAATCCTAACCTCCAGAGGTGGAATGACATCGCACGCAGCCGTCGTTGCAAGAGGTATGGGTAAGCCAGCGGTCGTAGGCTGTGAGGAAATATACATTGACTTGGAGGAGGAGATCTTCAAGGTCAAGGACATAGTGGTGAAGAAAGGTGACATAATCACGATAGATGGAACAACAGGTGAAGTAATGCTTGGAGAAGTTCCATTAATAGAGCCAAAGGTTGGAGAGGAGCTTTCAATACTTCTAAAATGGTGTGACGAAATAAGGAAGCTGGGTGTAATGGCTAATGCTGACACAGCTGTGGATGCAGCCAAAGCTCTTGAATTTGGAGCTGAGGGAATAGGTCTTGCAAGAACTGAGCACATGTTCCTTGGACCAGAGAGGGTCAAGATAATCCAGGAAATGGTTCTAGCGGAGACTCCTGAGGATAGAAAGAAGGCTCTTGAAAAGCTTATCCCAATGCAGATAAACGATTTCATGGAGCTTCTAAAGGTTATGGATGGCAAGCCAGTGCAGATAAGACTCCTTGATCCGCCGCTTCATGAGTTCCTGCCAAGTGTAGAGGAGTTAATGATCGAGATAAGAAAGCTAACTGAAAAGGGTGCTCCAAAAGAGGAGATAGAGAGGCTCAGGAAGCTACTTGAAAAGGTAAGGAAGATACAAGAGAGAAACCCAATGCTAGGTTTCAGAGTATGCAGGCTTGGAATAGTGTATCCCGAGATATATGAGGCACAGGCAAGAGCTATTTTTGAAGCAACTGCAAGGCTGATAAAGGAAGGATATAATCCAAGGCCGGAGGTAATGATTCCGGGAACAATGCACGTAAATGAGCTAAAGTTCCTGAAAAGAATAATAGACAAGCAGGCGAAGGAGGTCATGGAGAAATACGATGTCAAGATAGAATACAAGTATGGAACAATGATAGAGATGCCACGTGCAGCGCTCACAGCTGATGAAATAGCCACCGTAGTTGACTTCTTCAGCTTTGGAACAAATGATCTCACACAGACAACCATGGGGTTAAGCAGAGACGATGCACAGGGAACATTTCTGCCAATATACATTAGAAAGGGTATACTAAAGGAGGATCCATTCAAGACATTGGATGTCGAGGGAGTGGGAAAGCTCATTGAAATGGGAGTGAAGCTTGGAAGAAAAGGCAATCCAAAGCTTAAGATAGGTATCTGTGGAGAGCATGGCGGGGATCCAGCGTCGATACACTTCCTCCATAAGGTTGGCCTAGACTATGTAAGTTGCTCACCGTACAGAGTGCCAATAGCCAGACTGGCAGCTGCACAGGCAGCGCTAAGAGAAAAGCTGGAGAAAAAGAGTTAAAAGTGTCCAATCAACATACATATAAGTGCCGTGGCGATTCCTGCCAAGACCATCCTGAGCCCCGTCCAAAGCACATTCTGTCCAGAAATATTTCCAAGATACACTCCAATAATGAACAGTGATGCAAGCGTTACACCTATGGAAACCCATATAGCTTGGGTAACATCCATGAACAGGAACGGGGACAACGGTATAAGGGCTGTTATTATCGGGGCAATTCCATGTATAAACGATGCCCAGAAAACTGCGAATGTTTTTGCCTCCGCATAAATTGAGTTACTTAAATCCTCTAGGAGATGTCTCTCTAACTCCTTGAACTCTTTTTCCCTTTCTGCTTTTTCTGCCTCCCATGCACCCCAGAAACTTGAGACTCCAAGTGCTATAGCTCCTCCAAGCCCAGACGTTAGAATTATTTTTACATTCATGCTTCCACCGAAATAAGCTCCCATAACAACTCCTAGAACTGTTAATGCTCCATCAAATGCTCCAATGACAAAGTATCTACGCGATAAAGATGCTAACTTTGTGAGACGGGAGTATTCCCGCATCCGGTCCAAAATACTCAGTTTAGTTCTCCCTCCCCTTATTAGATTTACAGTTGAGCAAATATAAAACTCTTAAATTGCTTCATCTAATGCAGTTTAATGCGTTTACCTGTTCTACATGATTCAAGTATCGCCTCAATTATCCTAAGGTTCTCAATTCCATCCTCACCACTAACTGGAGGCTCCTCTCCACTTATTATGCTTTTGAGAAATAATCTAAGCTCGTTTTCCAGAGGCTCTCTAATCTTTACCCTTACAGTTGAGCATGGGGGTTCCCCAAATCTCATCACAAACTCTTCAAAGGACTTGCACTCAGGCGCATTTTCGACTCTCGTATAGATTTTCACCTCTTGCTTAATGTAGTTCATGTTCATAATTGCATCCCTTAAAACTATTCTGACTCCTCTGACCTTTATTGACGTATTCCAGTTAGCCTCTAAGCTTCCATAAACTCCATTCCTAAACTCTAGAAGCGCTAGTGAAATTGAGTCTTGCCCACCTGCATCATCAACTAATCCATAAACTGTAGCCACCTTGTCTCCCACGATGAATCTCATTACATCAACGTCATGTATGGCCCAGTCAATTGTCACCCCAACATCCTGGACTCTTGTAGGGTAAAGACCTAGCCTATAGGCATGAATTGAAATTAACTTGCCATACTCTTCTCTCTCAATGATATCCTTAACCTTACCCACGATTGGATTAAATCTTTCGAGATGTCCAACCATTAGCTTTAAGTTTCTCCTCTTAGCTTCTCTAACGATTTCCTCAGCTTCTCTGATGCTGCTGGCCAACGGTTTTTCAATTAATGCGTGAACGTTATATTCAAAAACTCTCTTTGCAACTTCATAGTGCTTTGAAGTTGGAACAACTATGCTCACAGCCTCAATATCCTCTTTTTCAAACATTCTCTCTATGCTCGTGTAGTACTTTACGTTATAAAGTTCACCTATCTCTCTTGCCCTTCTCTCGTCTACATCGCATATTGATACCAGATTTGCCTCCTTCAAGCTCTTATAAACTCTCACATGATGTTTTCCGAAGACACCTACTCCTATAACGGCTACGTTAACTTTATCCATGGCACTCAACTCTCTCAGATGACACACTTACACTATATTATCGCATACATGTATTAAGTTAACACGTTACATGAAAGAGAGCTGTAGTCCTGTGTTTCAATGATAGCTTGTTGTATTCCCTAATAGCATCCGGAGTTTTAAGCTTAATGATCCTAGCCCCACTTTTGCTCAAAATCTTCTCAGCTTCCTCATGTATTGGGAGCACTCCATACTGTCCCGTGCCAATTATTACAATCTCTGGTTGATCCCTTAACAGGTCAATGGCCTCCTCAGGTCCCAGCGGCGTATGTCCAATAAATCTCTTATACCTGCTTGAGAGCTCTTTTTTCCTAGCCTCAATACTTCCATCAGTTCTAATAACTACGTCGTGATCAAATCTCTTACCATTGATGACAATGTATCCAAATCCTGTCTCCTCTACCCTCACCATATAGATCACCTAAATCAATGTTGGTGGAGCAAATGACCTTAACCTTCTCAAGGCCTTTAACTTATCTCTTTCACCTATTCTAGCACTCTCTATGGCCTCCATGAGCATTTTAGTGGCTTCATCCATGACATCTCTTTTCACTGGAAATGGGACTCCATCCTTTCCACCAACTGCAAAAGAGTATTTCACAGGGTCAGCCCAGTCAATGGGTGTTCCATAGATTAGCTCAGATATCAGCGCTAGTGCTCTTACAGTTGAAGGACCCAATCCCTTCACCAGTATAAGCTCCTCATAGTTAGAAGGTGAAATCTCATAGGCTTCGCGAAGGGCATTCCAGTTAATGTTTCTAGGCATTTCAAGATATTTAAGCTCTCTAACATTCACGGAGTTTTTCTTCAATCCTGGAATCCATTTTAGTAATGTATCCTCCTTAAGAGATTGCACCTCAAGATACAGCTTCTTAACCTTAACGGGGCCATCCTTGACAATATCTACTGAAACCTTTCTTGCTTTTTCACTTAACCTTGATGCCATGTTGAGTACGGCACCTCTCTTTATATCTCCTATTATCCCCGAGTGAGGGGAGTTGAAAAATCCCCTTTCAACATTGAATGAAAGCCAGTGATATCTTCTGGCAGTTCCATTATCAGCATCCATTCCCTGCTGGATAACCACCCAGTTTCCATTCCTGTCAAAAACTATAACATGATGATAAAGCTGATATCCATCCTGCAAGACAGCGTTGTCGACTTTAGCGACAAGTCTACTTGCATGGATAAGCTTCCTCTCGCGTGAGCTTCCAATGCCAAGTATATCACATGCCTTCACAATTTCATCAGGCGTCTTCAGAGAAACCTTTCCTTTTCCACCGCATAAGATCAAGTCAAGAGTGCCATCCTTTAAAGCCTCTTTCAAGGCCCCGCATGTAACGGTTGTAAGTCCACTTGAGTGCCAGTCAAAGCCCAATGCACATCCAAAAGCTTGAAACCAGCATGGATCAGATAACCTTACCAAAATCTCCCTTACCCCATACTCCTCAGCTATAACCTCAAGTATAGCTCTTCCAAGCTTAACCATTCTATTGAAAAGCCATCTAGGAGCTTTTCCACCATGCAATGGAAGTGATGCAACTCCAGTCTTAAACATTCTCAATTAAAGTTATTGAAGGGAGGCTCTTAAGTATAATTGGTTAGGCATGGCTTCTAAATTCGATCGAATAGTTTGGCAAGTCATCTCAGAAGCAGATCTAGTGATAGAGGTTCTTGACGCTAGGATACCGCTTGAAAGCAGGTGTAGGAGAATAGAGCAAGTAGTTGAGCGAAAAGGAAAGCCTCTTATACTCGTCATAAACAAGTCAGATCTCGTCCCAAGACAAGTTATGGAGGAGTGGAGAAAAATATTCTCGAGAGAGCATCCGACAATCTACATAAGCGCAAGAGACAGACTTGGAACAAGGAGGCTCTGGCAGGTTATCAAGAGAAATGCTCCAAAGCTTCCAGTAAAGGTTGCCGTCGTGGGCTATCCAAACGTTGGCAAGTCATCGATCATAAACATATTGAAGGGAAGACACTCTTTAGGCACTTCTCCAATTCCAGGGTTTACAAAGCACAAGCAGCTGGTTAAAGCCTCTCGAATGATACATGTGATAGATACTCCTGGAGTTTTTCCATCTCCTAAAAAGGAGCCTGAAATAGCCGTTATAAGTGCCCTAAGACCTGAATCTCTTGACGACCCCGTTATCCCGGCTCTCAAGCTTCTCGAGATAGCTCTTAGAAAGAGCACTTTAAGCATTGAGGAAACCTACAAAATCGAGGTTGATACCGATGACCCATATACTATACTTACAAAAATAGCTGAGAGAAGGGGCCTCCTACTGAAGGATGGTAAACTAAACATAGATGAAGCTGCCAGAATCTTAATAAGAGATTGGCAGAGTGGGCGACTGGTATTCTATTTCACTCCAAGCGACTATGGATTATCTCCAGGCGCTAAGAAAGAAATCTCTGAGAAGAGCAATTAAATGCTTGTCATCTGTAACTAGGCATATGTTAAACTGCCCCTTTAAACCATCCCTTGAAAAGTCTCCAGTCGATATTACAGCTTTTTCACTGTCTATTATAGCTATCCTAGCATGTGTTAACCTACTGCTCTTGTGCTGAACCTTTCTACTATCATCTAAAGCTTTAACAATTTTTCTAAGCCGTTTTCCCTTTATTCTGGTTCTAGGCCTTGTGATAACTCTAACATCAACGCCTACGCTAGCCTTATCCATTATAAGTCTATAAAATTGGTAGTCTATGCAGGGTGACATTATCCACAAGCTTCTCTTTGCCTCCTTAAACAGTCCAAGTATTTCATCAATCAAGTTGATCTTGCGCTTGGGATCCACTATAAGTGCCTTTTCAATGTAGCATTTCCCCTGCATTTAACAATATGTTATGGATATCTCTAATAAATAATGACATTAAATGTCATGGACACTTGTAATTGGATATAGTGGAACAGGGAAAACACTTGAAATAATAAGTAAAGTTCTTGAAGCATTAAAGAACAGAGAGACTCCCTTTATATACCGGTCTCCTTCACAAGTATCTCCATCCGAGTTTATCGAGGCGAAAAGCTTGATATTGATAACTCCAACATATCTAGACTACATGCCTGGGGAGCTCAAGTCAATGTTTGATAGACTATACTATGACATCTATAGAAAAGTTGATGGGAAACCAACATCAATAATAGTCACATGCGGTGAGAAGGAAAGTGGATACGAGTGTCTAAAAAGCATACTTCACATAGCTAAAATGTTAAAGCTGAAAGTAATAGATACAAAAGTTATACTGGAAGATGACACTCCATCCTTTCAGGGATAAGTGACAATTTGATTCTTAGAGAGGGAGACTGTGTATGGTTGGAAAACTCAAATTAGCTATAGCATTAGCGGTACTGGCACTCTCCATTATTGTAGTATCCCTAGTGGAGTCTAGGTTGAACTACCTATCATCAAATTTATCGTTTCAAATCATCGGCCTTAAAAGTGTAGATGAAAAATATCTTGAAGCCATAGTCCAAGTTAACAGTCCAGTGGAGACTACTCTTAGCGAGATAAAGTTTAATTTGGCAGTCAATGGAACAATCTTCGGTAAAGGATTAATGGATCAAAAGGTTAAAGTCGGTAGAAAAACAGTAATTCCATTGAAGATATATCTTCTAAACTCCTCTGCACTGGACAAACTTATACAGTGCATCGCATTGGGAGAAACTTTAACCATTGAAATTATAGATACTATGGTAACTACACTTGACTTCATGATACCACTTACAGTAAAACTGCCCAAAATCAAAACAGATATAGAGTTCAAGCATTCAGTAAGCTTCAAAGTACTTAATGCTACACTTTGTGAATACATGACTGCATGTGCATCTATAAGCATTGTAAATCCAACCAATATCTCCTTCACTATCCTGAACACATCGTTCAGGGCAATACACGATGGAAATATTATCGGGTTTGGCTTCATGGATGCACCCTTCAAAATAGAGAAAAGTCAAGTATCCACTGTGAAAGTGAAGATTCACCTAACAGCAGCAGTTAATGAAACGCTTCTCCAGCTTATACAGGATGGATATACAGACTTACTAATTGAGAATGTGTCTTTTCAAGTCAAGATATGCAATGCCATAGGAAAAGCTTCAATTGGAAACCTATCAACCTCACTTCTAGGTCCCTCAATAAATCAGCTCTACGAGATCAAGTCATTGAAAACCGATCTCAGACACATATTCCTGGAAATATCCTCGATCAATCCTCTCAACTGCCCTATTACAATAGACGAAATACATATCACGGGGAGAATCAACTACACTACACCCATAGCTGCCAACCTAAATGGAACAGTCACGCTTCTACCAAGATCCGAGAAAACATTTAATATTTCAATCACAGGTGCAGAGTGGCTTCTAAACAATACGATTTCAAAGTTACTCGAGATTTCAAATACATCCCTGTCATACGCTATTCAGGTAGAAGCAAAGCTCAAACTTGGCATATGTGGTGTAAAACTTTCAGTTGACGTTGAAAAAGAGTTTTCACTTTCAATATCAAAGTCTATCTACAATCTAACGCTTCTCTCCATAAAAAGACTCTGGGAAAATGACACAGCTGAAACACTAAAGATCAAAGCATTAGTGAACTATGTCATAAACTGCTCATTTCTGGAAGTGGATCAACTAAATGTGCTAATACTTAACATGACTGGAAGCGTATTCAATGGATCAACCGCGCGTCACATGTTTGACTTCAAACTTGTTCAACCAATTAAAATATCCTCAACCGAGGAGAAACTGGCGTTCACAATAGTCGTTAATATATCCAAAAGTGTGATAAACGATATGGCAAAACACTTTGGAGTGAATAAGGAGGCTAATGACCCACACTTTTATATCGACCCTATAAATATAACCTTTACTGGCAGTGTAAGAATAGTGTTATCCATATCTAATTCACATCCATTACAACTAAACACTAAGATAAACTGGAAATTCATTCTAAAGAGCATAAGTGTAAGATATGAGCTTAGGGAAAAGACTGTCAATAGCGAACGCTACTTGGAAAGAAGAGTGTACATAAAAAACAACATGAAATACCCCATAAAGTTTATCATGATATCGTATACTCTAATAGGATACTGGATGGGGATTCCCAAGGTTTCTCTCAGAGAAAGTATTTATGAGGTATTTACAGTTGCTCCTGGAGAAATCGTTGAGCTAAAGTTATCAGACCTACCTTTAGCTGCTAGAGAAATTGACTGTTTTGACGTGATCGATGGAGTAGCGGAGATAGAGTTTCTAGGGGAAACTTTTACTTTAACCTTTGAAATATATTATTTGTCCACATAGGAGCCGGTGATGAAATTGAAGGAAGAACTTAAGATAATAGTCTTAGATTGGCCTATCGAAGAGAACATTGGAGTACTGAACCCAGAGGATGCCGCGAGGAACGACATTAGCATAAATGATAAACTGATAGTGGAAGTCGATGGCAAGAAATTTACAGTTTATGCTAGGATATCAAAGAAAGTTGAAAAAGGTCATCTTCTCATATTCAAGCCATTAGCTGACATGGTAGGTGTAAAAGAGGGAGATGAGGCTTCAATAACCATAACAGACATCTTTGAGTCCCTAACCTATATCAGAAAGAAGATGCGTGGAAAACATCTCTCAAAGGATGAAATATACACGATAATCAACGATGTTGTAAGTGGAAAACTTACAGAAGTTGAAATAGCAGCCTTTCTACTCTCTCAGATGTTCCATGGAATGAGTATGAGCGAGATAGAGTATCTGACTAGAGCCATGGTTGAAACTGGAGAAGTCATAGACTTTGAAAGAGTAGTCTATGATAAGCACAGTCTAGGAGGAGTTCCAGGCAATAAGGTTTCCCTACTTATAGTTCCAATAGTGGCAGCAGCTGGACTCTTCATACCAAAGACAAGTAGCAAGGCCATAACAAGTCCATCTGGAACAGCGGATACAATGAGCGTCCTAGCACCAGTAGAGTTCACAGTTGATGAACTAAAGGAGGTAGCTCTCAAAGCCGGCGGATGTATTGTATGGGGAGGATCACTGCATCTTGCCCCTGCAGACGACATCTTCATAAACGTTGAACGCAAGCTGAGAATAGATCCTGAAAGCCAGATGCTGGCAAGCATAATGGCTAAAAAGCTTGCAGTGAAAGCCAATTACCTCGTGATAGATATTCCAACAGGCCCAGGGACAAAAGCCCCAACAGTAAAGGATGGTAGGAGACTTGCACATCTATTCGTTGAACTTGGAGAGAGACTAGACATGCAAGTTCAATGCGGTATAACCTACGGAGGACAGCCAATAGGGCACTCAGTTGGCCCAGCTCTTGAAGCAAAGGAGGCGCTGGAGGCACTCCATGGAAATGGACCTACAAGCCTTCTGGAGAAATCAACTGCATTAGCTGGGCTATTACTTGAAATGGGGGGAGTAGCTCATAGGGGGCATGGAAAAGAGCTTGCTTACAAGATTCTAAACTCCGGAAAAGCTCTTGAGAAAATGAGGAAAATCATAGAAGTGCAGGGTGGGGATCCATCGATAAAGCCTGAGGACATTCCAATTGGAGAGCATGTGATTGAGATTAGAGCTCCATGCGATGGATACGTTACTCATGTAAATAACTCAGCTATAACAGCTATAGCCAGAGCAGCTGGAGCCCCGAAGGAGAAGGGAGCTGGGGTAGTTACACCTTTCAAAAGAGGTCACAAAGTCAACAAGGGAGACGTGATAATGGTTATTCACGCTGAAAGAGCTACAAAGCTTCAGCAGGCATACTCTCTAGCGCAGAAGCTCAAGCCTATAACTATCGAGGGCATGCTTCTATATACTTATCCGGAATATGTTTAAAATGGTTGAACATGGGAGAGGATTCACCGCCAATTTCATCATACATTAAACAATACATTAAGGAGATTCTCCTACTCTCCCTTATTGGAAGCATAGCCTTCACAAGCACTCTAGAGCTGTTCTATGGGGAAGTTCTCTACTCTAAGCATCTATCAATGTTCATGATATTTCCCGCGTCATTTTTCATGTTCATGGTGTTCTCGATGGTTGGTCTAGTGCTTTCAGCAGAAGTTGATATAGATGCAGCCCCCCTCCTCATAGCAATTATCGATGGAAGATATAGTGAATTCAGAAGCCATCTTATGTCGCTTTTTAAATCATTTATCCCAGTAAGCTTCACCATAGGCCTGATAATATACTTTACATCAGTTTATATCCTGAAAGATGTTCTTCCAATATTTGTTACAGACCTTAGTTTTCATGAATTGATATTTTTACTTGCTTCAATGGCTATCTGTGAGGAGTTCATATTCCGTCTATGCATGATCCCATTAATAATCGCCATAATCGGAAGCAAAAGAGTAAGTACAATAATTAGCTGCACAGTTTCAGCTATAGCTTTTGCACTTGTTCATACAATGGTGTTTACCATGTTTGTAGCTTCCCCAAGTGAAGTGGGGATATATTCTGCCCTGCTATTAAATACTTTCATCGGCTTTGTGCTTGGAACAATATTCATGGAAAAGGGATTTGAAGCCTCTTTACTATCACATTTCACACTTTACATGGTGATAAAGCTTCTCTCCATGATGTGAGGTGGGAAAATGGAGATTTGTGGCTTCATTGGAATGATATTGATACTGGTGTTCCTAGTTTCACAGATGGGGGAGATCCGAAAGAAGAAGTGGGATTTAAGCTATGTCATTTCATGGACAATGTACACTATTGGATGTCTCCTTCTAACCATACACGCATTCCTCATAAACGATATTCCATTTATAGTTGTTAATGCAGTTGCACTAGTTTTAGCTATGTTAAATACATTCTTCTCTATCGCTAAAAGGAAGTAAAAGGCAAATGCCCTTCATACATATAGGTATCGACGACACAGATTCTACGAGAAAGGGTTGTACAACATATATTGGGGCAATTCTAGCGGAGAAACTGTCAAAAGTAAGGGATGTCAAGTTTGTAGATTACCCCAATCTAATAAGGCTCAATCCCAATGCCCCATGGAAAACTAGGGGGAATGGAGCTGTCTGCCTCAGAGTACGGCATCCAGAAGAGAATATAGTAGATAAAATAGTTGAACTCATATCTGAAACCGTGGAGAAACACTCTGACCTAAAGGATCCAAATACAAATCCAAGTGCATGTATACTGGTCACTGAAGACAAACATATTCCTAACGACATAATTGATTTCGCATACTTCACAGTGAGATATATCTCGAAAGTCGAAAAAGCTGAGGAGCTGATATCAAGGCATAAAATCGAAACCATAGTTCTAAAGGATAAAAGAGGCCTAATTGGAGCTCTTGCCGCTATTGGGATGACGTTGACGAACACAGATTACACATATGAACTATTAGCATATAGATGCCCCACCTATATAGGAACTCCTAGGAAAATTGATGTAGAAAGCGTGTACTTGATGGATAAACTTACCCGCCCCTACACATTTAACAACGTGGATGAAAAACGTATACTTATAACCCCCCATGGAAGAGATCCAGTCCTCTACGGGATAAGGGGGGAATATCCATCAATTCTCCTAAAGGCATATGAAATTGTGAAAGTGTATGAGCCAATTGAAAGATACGTGATTTATAGAAGCAATCAAGGAACAGATATGCATATGGTTAAAATATCCTCGCTTACAAACGCTCTCCAATACATGAACGTTATAATCGAGCTAGAGGTATCTTCAAATCCCGTAACTATAACTGGAAGTCATACATTTTTTGAAGCAAAGGATGCCAAGGGATGCAGGATAAGATGTGTTGCCTTCGAGCCAACGGGGATTCTACAAAAGACATGTCAAAAACTTATTCCAGGAGACAAAATAGTGGCCTATGGCGCAGTCAAATTCTCCCCAGACGGCACTAAGTCGATAAATTTAGAGAAACTCGAGATTATAGAATTGGCAAAGCTGGTAACTTACAGAAATCCAAAATGCCCAAAATGTGGAGCCACCATGAAATCAGAGGGAAAAGGAAAGGGGTATCAGTGTAAAAAATGCAAATTTAAGTTAACAAGCGCCAAGAAAATCCCGGTTGAAATACCTAGGTCAATAGCCCCAGGACTGTATGTTGCAAGGCCAAAAGCGCGCAGACACTTAACAAAGCCCCCTGAAAGATACGGTTTAGAGAAGAGACGTTTTAACTTCAAAATTTCTGAGTACTGGTTTAAAATATTTAACTGATAATATTATTTAGCTGTAAAATCTAAATCTAAATCAACAGAAGAACTTATAGAACGGTGACCAGACATGACTAAAGTGAAAATCATACTACTAACACTTACACTTGCACTCCTCTTACTGCCTATATTAACATCAAATGCAAATAACATAGGAACTGCCCAGCCCAGAGAAAATTGGTGGATGACATATCAGGGAAACGATCATAGAACAGGTTTCACAGATAGATTTGCTCCAGCAGATAATGAAATAATATGGTGCAATGATACCATAGGAGCAGTATCAGCAGCAGGCCTAGTGCTCTGGAGAAATTACCTAATAATCTCATCCACAAATGGAAAGCTATACATTATAAACACGGAAAATGGCAAACTTCGCCGTGATCCCATCTTGTTACAAGGGCCATCTTACTGTACACCATGGCTCAAAGGTGATGGAAGCACTTTCGCAGTGTTAGGTGATGATAACGGATATCTCCACAAGGTCAACTTCGTTGAAGGTTCTAGTACGTTTCTCTCCGTAGGCGAAGCCATTAGAGCAACGCCGATTGTATTCAGGAATGATACCGAAGACATAATATTTACTGTGACAGTAGGAGGGAATGCGTACTGGGTTAATTTCAGCAACTTAGCCTTAATAACATCATTATCTTTAGAGAGCGGTGTCGAAATAGTTGGTTCACCAACTATAGGCTCAGATAACATAGCCTACATAGCTGGAAAAGTTGGTTTAACAGGTAGACTTTACGTTGTGAACCTTGAGAACGCTACTCTCTTAAATACATATGAATTTGATAGTGGAGAATATCCAACAGCCACTCCAGTATATTATGAGGGCAAGATCTACGTTCCATGCGGCGATGGGAGAATTAGAGTTTTCAATGAAGCTGGTGAAGAAGTAGATGTCATAGATACGGGATCATCCAATTCCATAAATGCCCCACCGGCAATTGCATATGATAAAATTATCGTGTGCGTCGGCTCAGAGGTTAAATGCATCGATATCTCATCTGGTAGCGAGGAAATCCTATGGTCATACGATACTGGGGACACCATTCTTGCAGCTCCACTATTCTATGAAAACAACTGTACGATAGTGGTTTCAAACAATTCTTTTGTCTATTGTCTCGATGTAAACAATGATGGTAATCTAATCTGGAGTTTGAGAATAGGCTTACCCGGAAACTATTATTCAACTCCAGCAGCTGGGTCGGCTACAATATTCCTCGTTGATCCCAGTGGTGACATATATAGAATTGGAAGTAAGTCTAAGCCTGTAATTACCTCTATTTCAAGGTCTATTGAATCACCTGCATACAATGAAACAGTAGCAGTTAATGCAACTATTGTGGAAAACTCATGGGGCGTGGAACAGGCATATTTAGTAGTATGGGACAGTGTCACAGGAGATGAAGTTACATATGAAATGTCTCTTATAAACGGTGATGAGTACAATGGAATTTGGCAGGCAAATATAACGGGTAGACCATGGCCTGCAACTGTCAGATATTATGTCAAAGCAGTTAGTGCCTCAGGCCTTGACTCTTCATCTGATGAGCAGGAGTACTCGGTGCGAGATCCCTACCCACCAATAGTTTCGGATCCAACAATATCTCCCTCAAGCCCAACTTACATGGATGAAGTAGTTGTAACAGTAACCATAGAGGAGCCCGAGAATGCTAGTGGAGTGAGAATGGCATGGTTAACATACGGTGAAAATTCCACTGGATCAACTAGATGGCACTCAATTGGAATGGAATACGCTGGAGACAACGTATGGAGCGCTACAATACCAGCATATCCATGGAGAACAAATGTAACCCTATACGTTGAAGCACATGATGAAGCCGGAAATGCAGCAAACAGCACAATTATTGGATACATTGTAGGAGACAACTTTTCACCAGTTATAGCTGATGTAAGTCACGAGCCAGAGGTTCCAGGAGTAAATGAAACCGTGATAGTTAGAACATTTGTGGAGGACAATGGAAGCGGTGTTTCATATGTCACATTAGTATATAACTATGGACTTGGAAACATTGCAACAAACATGACGCTAGATAGGGGTACTATCTATCATGGATATTGGGTTGCAGAAATTCCAAGGTACGTTCATGAATATGGCGTTACCGTCAACTACTTTATAAAGGCTGTGGATAGAGCTGGAAAAATCTCATTCTCATCAAACTACACCTACACCGTAGCCGATACCATTCCCCCATCAATACTTTCAGTAGCGATCTCCCCAGAGGCTCCACAGTACTTCGACACAGTAAATGTTTCTGCACATGTAATCGATAGAGAAAGCTCAGTTGCCAGGGTAATTCTAAAGTTCTACACGAGCGTTAACCCAACACATGTTTCAAGGATAATGTCCTCCATTGGAGGTGGCATATACATAGCTCAGATACCTCAATTTAGCTATGGAGTAACAGTATACTACTGGGTTGAAGCTGAAGATAATAGTGGAAACGTTGTCACATCAGATGTATACTCCTACACCGTAGCTGATCTTGTTCCACCAGTGATAGTCAATGTAACCTATTATCCAAAGAATCCAACAGTAGATGACAAAGTAACCGTAAAAGTTACAGCTTACGATGATGGAAGCGGCATCGATGAGGTCATGCTCAGATACTATGATGGAAAGTCATGGCATGAAATGTTAATGACAGAGGTTTCCCCAGGAGAGTATGAGGAAGCAATTCCAAAGCAAAAGGCAAATACAGTGGTCAAATTCAAAATAGTCGTATACGATAAAGCTGGAAATGAAGCAACATATCCAGAAGTCGAAGATGAATTCATATCATACAAGGTAAGAGAAATATTCCCAGGATGGCTAGTGCCCGCTGTAGCTATATTAGTTCCAGTACTAATACTACTTGCATTACTTATCATGAAGCCAGAGCTAAGGCAATCAATTAAAGAAAAATTCGGCGGCGTAGTGGAAATCAAAGTTGAAAAGGCAGAAGAGGCCCCCACTGAAATAGCTGAAGAACATCCAACAGAAGAGACACCACCTCCGCCTCCATCAGAAACTCCCCCTGCTCCAAGCGAGGAGGAAGAGGGGTACATTACGAGAAGAATGTACAGGGAAGAGTTCGAAGAGGAATAGGCTCCAATCTCCATTCCTCCTATTTTTGTGCATATGCACAAAATTTATATACATCTAATACATACTCTCTTTTGGAGGTGATATAGATGGGATACAGATATAGGTGGATGTATAGGCTAACAGGTCTACCAGGATGGATGAGATTTGGATTCAGCCCAGGATGGCTAGGATGGAATCCATGGGGACTACCTCCAATGGCACTATGGATGATGGGAGGATACCAGTATGCACCTCAAGCTCAGGCTCAGCCTCCACAGCAGACTCCTCCACCACAGCAAATGCCACAGATGCCATGGATGCCACAGTTCCCACAGATGACGCCAGAAGATGAAAAAAGGTTCATAAAGGAGCAGATAAAGTTCCTAGAGGAGCAGTTGAAAGCCCTAAAGGATAGACTAAAGGAGCTGGAGGGAAGGTAGAATGCCCTGGGGATTTGGAAGAGGATGGGGTAGAGGATTCTGGTGGTGGCCCTTCTGCAGATGGTTCCCATGGCTTCCAAGAGGCTGGTGGATGATATACCTAATGCCATGGATGACATACTACATGTATCCAAGCTACTACACGTATCCATACATGTTCCCATGGATGCCTTGGTTTACGGCACCATACTATCCAAGGTACTATTAAACTTAGGTGTACATAAATGAAGATTGCAGTTCCATCAACGCCACCAGGAGGGCTTAAGGCTCTCGTAGATCCAAGAGTTGGCAGGTGCCAGGTGTTTACAATAGTGGAAGTAGAAAACGGAAAGATCAAGGATGTTAAAGTAGTGCAGAACACTGCCGCATACGCCTTCGGCGGTGCAGGGATACAGGCCGTGCAACTACTCATAAATCATGGAGTCAATGTCATCATAGGCGGAAACATTGGGCCAAACGCTTACATGGCAATGCAGCAGGCTGGAATCCAATTTATTGGAGGAGTCATGAACATAACTGTTGAAGAAGCAGTAAAGCTATACCTGGAGGGAAAGCTTAGACCGACGGGAATGCCTCCATGGGGTCCCGGACCTGGAATGGGCAGGGGCATGGGAAGAGGATATGGCCGCTGGGGACGCCAATTCTAAACCAATCCAAATAGCCGTCACAGGTGGAAAAGGCGGCACAGGGAAAACAACTGTAGCGCTTAATCTCTCCCTTCTTTTTTCAAGAGATTTTAAAACCTTGATTCTAGACTATGATGTTGAAAATCCAAATGCACTTATACTCTCAGGTATCGAACAAGATAAGATAACATTTTCAAGGAAAGTATATCAGTTTATTCCGGTTTTCAAGGGAGATAAGTGTGTTAGATGCGGTGCATGCGTGAACGCGTGTAACAGTAACGCTCTCCTACTTCCAAGAGAGGGTCCGCCAACACTTTTCGAAAACCTATGCGAAGGCTGCAGGGCATGTAAGTTAGTATGTCCAACAGATGCCATAGAAGATGGAAGAAAGCTTATAGGTGAAATGCATAGGGTTCCACTGACAGACTCGCTTGAGCTATTATATGCTGAAATAGTTCCAGGATTCGAGAAAAGCGGTTACATGGCTATGCATTTGAGAAGGCTTGAGAAAACAGTTTCTAGGGAAGGTTTTGAGATTCTCGTCGTAGATACTGCCCCAGGGGCACATTGCGATGTCCTAAGAGCATTGATGGGAAGAAATATGGCTCTTCTAGTCACTGAGCCCACGCCATTTGGAGAGCATGATCTAAGACTTATAATTGACCTGGTCAAGCTGATAGGGCTTGAATCATACATTGTGATAAATAGAAGTAACATAGGGGATACAAGTAGAATATACAATATAGCTGATGAAAGCGGTATTGAAGTCATTGGAGAAATTCCATTTGACGAAGAAGTTTTCAAGAGTCACGTGCATTCAAAGCCCATGGTACTCCACTACCCAGACTCGAGCTTCACAAGGGCCCTCACAGAAATCTATGGGAAACTGAAAAAGATTATAGGAGACAGGTTGAAGTGACTTTCAAACTTGCAATTATAAGTGGAAAAGGAGGAGTGGGAAAAACATTTATAACTGCATCCATAGCTCACATACTTTCCACGGAGAAGAAAATTAAAATAGTGGCTCTAGACTGCGACGTGGATGCCCCAAATCTATCCATAGTGCTGGGAGGAAAGGTAATTCACAGTGAGCGTCTGAAGCTATCGCTTAAATCCCAGATAGATGCCTCTAAATGCATAAAGTGCATGCGATGTATCGAGTATTGTCCGTATGATGCAATAGAGTTAAAGGAATTTCCACAAGTGAATCAAATGTTATGCGAAGGATGCGGAGTATGTAAAATTGTCTGCCCAGTTAAAGCTGTAACACTCGAGCTTGTTGAAAATGGAATCTTGACGATTTCCAAGTCAAAGTATGGCTTCACGGTTGTAGGTGGAAGAACGCTTACAGGAGCAACTGCATCAGGGAAAATAGTGTTTGAAGTCAAGAAAAAAGCTGATGAAGTGAGTGCGCAAGAAAATGTAGCCTTCCAAGTCATAGATGGCCCCCCTGGAGTAGGATGTGCATTCGTTTCAACAGTGACGGATATAGATCTTGCAATAGTGGTTATCGAGCCTACACCAGCGTCATTGCATGATGCTAAAAGAGCGATTAATGTGCTAGAGTTCATGGGCATAGACTATCTCATAGTTCTGAACAAGATTCCAGAAGGCTTTGACCCTAGAAAAGTTATTGACGAGAATACGCTTGGCAAGGTTGTTGCTGAGATAGAGTTTTCAAATATAGTTCCAAACTCAATATCTATGCTCAAACCCGTTACAGCTCTCTACCCGGATTCACGTATATCAGAGAAAATTAGAAATGTCGTGGATAAAATACTTAAAATAGCTCATTAAACGCTTAACGGTGATCGTTTATGTGGCCTTGGCCTGGCAGAGCGAGGGCTAGAAGGGGAAGACCATTCAAGATGCGTTGGCTAATGATGCCTCCAACAGTTAAAAGATTTACTCCGGTTCACGTTCCTCCAAGAGGCGTCGTATATATAACTCCTGACGAGCTTGAGGCGTTTAGGCTAGCAGAGATTGAAGGCCTCTCTCAGGAGGCCATAGGCAATAGAATGAGAATTTCAAGGGGAACCGTTTGGAGGCTTTTATCATCTGCAAAGAAGAAGCTTGCAATGGCTATAGTGAATGACTATGAAATAATCATTTCTCCATGAAACTATAGCCAGAAAATTTCCAGCAGTTTATTTATTTCATCTATCTCAAATATAGGATATCCTGTTTCATCATTGCAGTCAACGTTTTTGAAAAGCCCCATTCTAACCCTTACACTTCTCATGCCAATATTGTTAGCCCCCCTAATATCATCGAATGGACTGTCTCCAACCATTACACAATGCTCAGGAGAGGCACCTATTTTCCCTAGCAAATACTTGAAAAAACCAGTATCAGGTTTATTCACGCCAGCTTCCTCTGAACAGATCACGTATTCAAAAAAGGGTGAAAGCTTCATGCGTTTAAGTTTCTCAACTTGAATGCTCCTAAAACCGTTCGACGCGATTACAAGCTTGTATCTTTCACTTAAAACTCTGAGAGTTTCAACGACGCCATCATAGGGTTTAATCTCCTCAAAGATAGTTTCCCAGTAAACTTTCTCGAGATACTCAGGGGTGAGCTTCAGCTTGCCTATTATTTTCTTCATCTCTTCAAAGACCAATCTCTTAGAGAACTTTAAGTGAGTATATGGGAATTTCTCATACACTATCCTTTTAGCTTGATCATATAATCTAAGATATTTTCCGTGTTCGATGCCCAACATCTCAGCTATCCTAACTCCAGCTTTCTTAGCAGCCATAACATAATCGTAAAGGGTTTCATCGAGGTCAAACAGTATATACCTACAATGCTCACGTATAACATAATCAAATACACCATCAAGCTTTTCAACAACATGATTGCGTGAACTAATTAAGTCATCACCAATGTAAAAGAGATGCGATTTACATCTGCAATCAGAGACTCCAAAGCCATGGATAAACTTTTCATCATTAAACGCTCCAGCAACCTCGCATTCCAGTCTTTCATCTCCTCTAATACAGAAAACTTCAACTGCATCAACGCATCCAAGCGTCGTCAAGTAGTCTATATGCCAGAAAAGCTTTTTCCGTCGTCTAATGTGCCTATCGATTCTAGCCTTAAAACCCTTCAAAGCAGATCCAACGTAGGCATAGTATCCGCGTCTAAACGCTATGTCACCAAGTCTCCCAACATTCACTTCAACATCTCTATCTATCCACAGTCCAAGCACATAAGTTTTAAACATGTCAATTTAGCAATAGTGACCTCGAAAATTATAGGAAACGCCACTTTGTTCAGTCACCTATATATTCAGACCAGCTTTTGGTAAAATGTATGGTTACAAAAGCAGTTCTCTTCGACTTAGATGGCACATTAGTAGACAATGAACTCTATGAACGTGAGAACATCAAGGCACTTGTGAGAATAGCATCTAAAAATACAAGTCTCAATGAAAAAGAGATATGGCAGAAGGTGAGAGAGTATAGAAAATACGAGGGCACCCCACTCTGGTATGACTGGAGATATTTTACAAAGTTTATTGGAGCCCCCGAGGATTCGTGGAGGCAAGTTCACTTGGAGAATCTCAAACATCTGAAGCTTCTGCCAGGAGTCATTGAAACACTTGAAAAGCTTAAATCCATGAGTGTAAGCCTTGGGTGGTATGACTGGAGATATTTTACAAAGTTTATTGGAGCCCCCGAGGATTCGTGGAGGCAAGTTCACTCGGAGAATCTCAAACATCTGAAGCTCCTGCCAGGAGTCATTGAAACACTTGAAAAGCTTAAATCCATGAGTGTAAGCCTTGGAATAGTAACTGATGCCATAAGAGACGTTGCACTTCTTAAAATCAAACATCTTAAGATTAAGAAATTCTTTAAAGTGATAGTTACACAGGATGACGTTGGAACAGTTAAGCCTGATCCATATCCAATACTCTACGCGTTAAAGCTATTGGACATGTCACCGAATGAGGCAATCTATATTGGAAACACTTTAAACGATGTCCTGGCAGCACTTGCCGCTGGAGTAAAGCCAATACTATATAACACTAACATAGATGGACATGCTATAATAACCAGAAGAAAACAGACGATTGGTGCACCATCAAATGTTCCAACGATATCATCCATAGAACAAATTCTTGAATATGTCTAAGTTAGATTTTTAATGCCTTCCAGCTAACTTAATTGAAATGAAAGTGAGAATTTACACAACCCCCAGATGCCCAAAATGCAAGATACTAAAGAAGTTTTTAGCACGTAAGGGAATACAGTTCGAGGAACTAAACCTAGAGGACTCCGATGTGGCTGCTGAGTTAATAATGAGAGATGTATTTGACCTAACAACACCTATTCTCGAAATCGGTGAAAAACTATACCTTGAAGATGATCTTTTCAACAATGATGAGCTCAATGTCGAAAAGCTGGAGAGGATACTCAAGTAGCGCATTAAGAAAAAATAAACGAACATTCTGAATGTATTACACTTAAAAGTGCCACATTTAGATTTAAAAAGGAGATAAAGTTTATCAAAAATTTTTGAGTAAAACTAAAATCTGATAGACAAGATTTATTAAGTCTTGAAGACATATCTATTATGCACCGATTAACGGGGTTCTCTAAAAATGGAGCATAAAATGCCAAAAGTCAGGAGAAGCGATGGGCTATTCGTGCCATGGAATAGAGAGGCCATAGTCTCCTCTCTACTAAAGGAGACTAAACTCGCCAGGAAATTCTTTGGAATTCCCGAGATCTCCAGAGAAGAAGCTGAGGAAATAGCAAAGGAAGTTGAGAAGCGAATAATTAAAATGGAGCTTTCCTTTGTATCAGGCCCACTTATCAGGGAACTTGTTAACAGCATCTTGCTTGAAAAAAGCAGGGAAAAGCCTCACTATAGAGTGTATAGGAACATATATACAAGAGTCGGAAGTCCAATATATGATGCCTACCTTATAGATATAGGCAAGGGTTTTGAAGCTAAGGAAAATGCCAACCTACAGCCAAACGCTGAAACGTCTCATAAGAAGAAAGCTGATAAGCTAAGTAAAGAGGAATATCTTCTGCTAATGCCAACCCATCTAGCGGATGCTCATCTCTCCGGAGACTTGCATATACATGACCTAGAGTATTTTGGAACGAGACCATTCTGTCAAGACTGGGATCTAAGATACTTCTTCTATTATGGTTTTATACCAGATGGCCTTGGAACAAGAACATCAGTTGCCGGACCAGCTAAGAAGCCTGAGGTGGCAGTCTTACACTCTGTCAAGGTTCTAGCGGCTGCACAGACAAATTTTGCAGGTGGAGAAGGCTTCTATAACTATCTTGTATTCCTCGCTCCTTACATGGAGGGTCTCTCCTTTAAACGTGTAAAACAGCTAATGCAAATGATGTTCTTTGAACTCACTCAAATGTACGTTGCACGAGGAGGTCAGCCAGTTTTCTCAAACATTCAAGTTACGCCAGGTGTTCCAGAGCTCTGGAGAGATATACCTGTCGTCTACAGGGGGAAAGTTTGGGAAAACCTCACATATGGAGACTTTGAAGACGAAGTTAACACTTTGTTTAGAGCCCTATACACGGTTGCCCTTGAAGGCGATTACTGGGGTAAGCCATTCAACTTCCCCAAGCTTGAAAATGGAATTTCACCAGAGTTCTTTAACAGCCACTACGATGAAGAGTGGCTTCTAGTACACGAGGTAGTTGCAAAGTTTGGAACACCATACTTTGACAACTTGATTCCACCATACAGAGGATATGGAAAAGGTGTCTCATGCTATCAATGCTGTGCATACTGCTTCGTTGAGACACCTGAATCAGATCCAGAGTTCCAGGAGAAGCTTTACTTTGTCGATGGAAAGCACTTCAGCATGGGAAGTGCTCAAGTCGTAACCTTAAACCTTCCAAGGACAGCATATAAGGCCAATGGAGACGATGAAAAGCTTCTAGAGGAGATATTTAGGCTAATGGATTTATGCGTTGAAATATTCAAAGTAAAGAAGAAGTGGCTAGATCTAATGCTAAAATACAATAGAATCCCATTCGCCACACAGCGTCCAAGAGATCCAAGGACGGGAAAAAGAGGTCCACCAGCAGTCGACTTTAAGGAGCTCGTATATACTATTGGAATAGTTGGAGCAAATGAAATGGCGCAAGCTCACACTGGATATCAGTTGCATGAGCATCCAGAAGCTATCAAGTTCGTGATCAAAGTGCTGCTTGAAATGAAGAAGTATCTAAAAGAGCTCTCAGAAAGGCATTCAATGAAGCTTGCACTTGCAAGAACCCCCGCTGAATCAGCTGCCCAGCGACTAGCTGTAGCAGACCTAGTAAATGGAAAATATAGTGAAAAGGCGAGGGAGGTTGTGAAAGGAGACATTGAAAAAGCTAGGAAAATGCTTGCCCAGGGAGAGCATGATGCCCCAGTATACTATTCAAATGGAACACATGTGTACGTTGGAGCTCCAATATCCCTATGGGACAGAATAAAAATAGAGCACAAGTTCTTCCCAGTTCTCGATGGAGGAAACATGTTCCACGTATGGCTTGGAGAAGCGCATCCAGATCCAGAAGCCCTATACAAGCTAACAGAGAAAATCTGCAGAAACACGCAGATAGGATACTTTGCATACACAAAGGATCTCACAATATGCAGAGACTGCAACGCAGTATCGCCACTAGTACAGAAAAAATGCCCAAACTGTGGATCAACTAATGTAAGCTGGTGGTCAAGAGTAACCGGATACTATCAAGAGGTAAATGCCTGGAACAAGGCAAAGCAGAAGGAGTTTATGGACAGATACAGGGTTAAACTCTATGAGTAAGCTAAAGGTATCCGGTTTCATAGAGCTTTCAACACTAGACTATCCAGGGCATGTAAGCTCCCTCATCTATTTAACTGGATGCAATTTCAGATGCCCATTCTGCCAAAACCCTGAAATAGTGCTTGAGAAAAGCTATGCATGGATGACTGTAAATGACATTCTGAACAAACTTTCTTCAGCTATTGACTTCATAGATGCAATAGTAATCACAGGAGGAGAGCCACTACTCCAAGATATAACAGCTATAAAACAACTAATTAAAGCATTCAAAGACAGAAACCTAAAAATCCTAATAGAAACAAACGGATCATTTCCAGACAAACTCGAGCAAGTACTGCCACTCATAGATGAAGCAGCCATAGACTTAAAAGGGCCAAAGCACAAATACCCAACTATAACGGGAATCAAAAGAAACTTCTACGACCACGTCCTACAAAGCATCCAAAAATGCAGGAAACATGGAGTACCAGTAGAAGCAAGAATAACCATAGTTCCCGGACTAAATGACGCAGAAGAAGACATACTAGCCATAAAGGAGGACATAAACCTAGCAGATAAAATATCAATTCAACAATTCAGAAACATAAAAACACTAGATCCAACATACATGGAAAAACCAATACCAACAAAAGATCAACTCATCAAAATAGCAAAACTACTAAAAAAGAACAAACCAATAACAATAAAAACAATGGAAGAAATCATAAAACTTTAACAAAGCAAGGTTTTTATTCATAAAAACGAATAAACATATTTGAAAGCAAACCATAGCTTAATTTCTACATATATTTCATCCGCTAACATCAGCCATGAGGGCTGGAAGTATCAATTTCAAATCAAATAACGTGACTACTCAGGTAGTCTGTTTTCTTTCACCGTTTCTACTTCTTATAGTGGGTTTAGTGGAATTTAAGGATACAAATTTTTCACAGTTAATAGTTGATACCGCTATTGTAGCTTTGTTCGTACTTTTTGCCCTGCTTTTAGGCAAGGTTAGAAAATACGATTTGTCTTACTTTAAATGGGCTTCAATCGCCACGGTTGTCATACTTCCTTTTTATTTGTTATCGTTAAGTTGGGCAATCATAGTATTAGTGGTTGTCTATACACTCTACTTTATAGCTTTCAATCTTGCACGGTTAATCAGTGAAGGTGAGATAGTGATTTATGATCGCGACATTATTTTTGTTGGAGTTCTTACTCTTGCTTTAGCGATATTTGCCTCTCTTACATTCTTTTCAGATCTCTTTCGCTGTATTCAGCTGTACTCTTTTACTGTGATGGCTGTTACAGTTCTCCTTGCAGTTCTACAAGCCAAGGTGCTCTTAGATATTGTAGAGTCGGCTAATTTCAGGCATGGATATGCCATAGTTAAACTTTCAAGAGGCAGTGTAAACTTTGCTCAAATAGTCGCTCTTCTAATTATTTACGCTAGTCTATGTTCAAGTGCCTTCATGTTTATTCTATTATCCCCCTTCTGCTGCCTTCATGATTCTATTGTAGGCTCAGAGTTCCTAACAGAAGTATCAGGGACATTACTCTCCTTCATGTTGGCATTTTTAGCTGCATACATTCTGACCTCAACATACATTTTCTACAGCATATCTGAAAGATATCATAGCCATCCTAAACTGCTGAAAATAGTTAAGATAGACGAAAAGAAATTCATGTCCGTAATTGAACTTAAGAGTTAGAAAATATTATGAAGGGAAAGGTTGAGCTGTCTAAAGAATTCAAGTTAAATGAAAATGACTCCATCTGGATAGTCAAGCCATGCGAGTATGCTATGAGAGATGAAAGCATTAGATTCTGGATCGATTATTTATCCACTAAGATAACGTACGTTTTCCTACATGTTTCTCCTTTCACCATGGCTGCATCAAATATTGTAAACGATTTTTTCTCTCATGGTGACCAGCTTTATAGTGGTATTAACTTTTGCATTCATGGCTTATCACTCTCTCCGAGCTCATGAAGGTGAAAACATATGCATTTGCAATGGTCTCACTTGCATAATCATCGATGTGCTCTTCTTTTATCGCTTCTTATGTACTATATTCTTTCCAGCAGCTTTTTGATAGCTTTGAAAGATACGTGCGTGGCAATCTACCAGCTAAAGAAAATACAAAACATTACTTTATCCTAGATGGGTTCAAAACTAAAACATAAGATGCTGCATTTCTTTCTATACTTTAGATGATGACACTAGACTAAACTGA